>Ga0302314_10001897_pt1 | contig 38954 bp, 28 predicted proteins | sample III_Palsa_N2_3_FD_200533 | JGI IMG/M metagenome (GOLD analysis project Ga0302314, IMG submission 200533) | Peat permafrost microbial communities from Stordalen Mire near Abisko, Sweden - III_Palsa_N2_3 | ecosystem: Environmental > Terrestrial > Soil > Palsa > Peat permafrost | place: Sweden...
ATGGGTCTCGTGGTCGACGAGATCATCGACATCGTCGAGGAACGGCTCAACATCGAGGTCGCCGGCGCCCAGGACGGCATTTTGGGTTCGGCCGTGATCAAGGGGCTGGCCACCGAAGTGATCGACGTCGGACATTTCTTGCCGATGGCGTTCGCCGACTGGTTCAGCCGCAAGGAGATGCGCCCCTCGGCGGCCTCGCAGTCGGTGCTGCTGGTCGACGATTCGGCGTTCTTCCGCAACATGCTGGCGCCGGTGCTGAAAGCCGCGGGCTACCGGGTGCGGGTCGCCCCCAACGCACAGGAGGGCCTGCTGGCGCTGCGCTCGGGCCACGCCTTCGACGTGGTGCTGACCGATATCGAAATGCCCGACATGAACGGCTTTGAATTTGCGGAAGTGATCCGGGCCGATCAGCATCTGAGTTCGATGCCGATTATCGCGCTGTCCTCGATGGTGTCGCCGGCGGCGATCGAGCGCGGCCGGATCGCGGGCTTCCACGATTACGTCGCCAAGTTCGACCGTCCCGGCCTGATCGCGGCGCTGAAGGAACAGACCGCCGAAGTCAGGCGCGCGGCATAAGCAAGTTTAGCCGGACGGCTTAAAGGAACAACCGAAGATGACCACCAAGACCTCCACCGCCGAAGGCGCCGTCTGCGAATACGTCACCGCGATGATTGGCGGCCAATTGTTCGGGCTGCCGATCTCGCGGGTGCAGGACGTGTTCATGCCGGAGCGGCTGACCCGGGTGCCGCTGTCCCCGGCCGAGATCGCCGGCGTGCTCAATTTGCGCGGCCGCATCGTCACCGTGATCGACATGCGCGCCCGTCTCGGGCTGCCCAGGAACGACGACGGCCGGCCGCCGATGGCGGTCGGCGTCGACCTGCGCGGCGAATCCTATGGCCTCTTGATCGACCAGATAGGCGAGGTGCTCAAGCTCGCCGATGACGGCCGCGAGGAAAACCCCGTCAATCTCGATCCCCGCATGGCCAAGCTCGCCGGCGGTGTCCACCGCCTCGACGGCCAGCTCATGGTCGTGCTCGACGTCGATCGCGTTCTCGAAATCGTGCCTAAAATCTCGCTTGCCGCCTAGCCGCAACGTCCCTCTCGGGAGAAGGACTCTCACATGAAAACATGTCTCGTCGTGGATGACTCGAGCGTCATCCGAAAAATTGCGCGGCGCATTCTGGAAGAGATGAATTTCCACATCATCGAAGCCGAGGATGGCGAGAAGGCGCTGGAGATCTGCAAGCGCGAACTGCCCGAGGCGATCCTGCTCGACTGGAACATGCCGGTGATGGACGGCTACGAATTCCTGCGCAGCCTGCGCCAACTGCCCGACGGTGACCGGCCGAAGGTGGTGTTCTGCACCACCGAAAATGGAATGGATCACATCGCGCGCGCGCTCGACGCCGGCGCCAACGAATACATCATGAAGCCGTTCGACAAGGACATCGTCGCGGCGAAATTCCAGGAAGTCGGTTTGATCCAACTCGCGGAGCCGGTCTAGTCCGATTCCATCGTCTTTTTTATAATATTTCGAGAGGCCGCCTGTGACCCCGCCCGACTATGAATACTTGCGCAAGCTTCTCAGGGACCATTCCGGTCTCGATCTGTCTGCCGACAAGCAATATCTGATCGAAAGCCGGCTGCTGCCGCTTTCGCGGAAAGCCGGCCTGTCCGGCATCAGCGAACTCGTCCAGAAAATGAAAGGTGGATCCGCTTCCATCGTCACCCAGGTGGTCGAAGCCATGACCACCAACGAGACTTTCTTTTTTCGCGACAAGACTCCGTTCGATCACTTTCGCGCTTCGATCATGCCTGAAATCCTGGCAGCTCGCGCAGGGCGCAAGAGCATTCGGATCTGGTGCGCCGCCGGTTCGACCGGCCAGGAGCCCTATTCACTGGCGATGTGCCTGAAGGAGATGGGCGCCACGCTGGCCGGCTGGCGGACCGAGATCATCGCCACCGATCTTTCGCAGGAAGTGCTGGAGAAATCCAAGGCGGGAATTTACAGCCAGTTCGAGGTTCAACGCGGCCTGCCGATTCAAATGCTGGTCAAGTACTTCAAGCAGACCGGCGAGTTCTGGCAGATCAATGCCGACATTCGCGCCATGGTCCAGCACCGGCAATTGAATTTGCTGCACGACTTTTCCCAACTCGGGACCTTCGACGTCATCTTCTGCCGTAACGTCCTGATCTATTTCGATCAGGATACCAAGATCAATATCTTCAATCGCCTCGCCAGGATCACGGAAGCCGACGGCTTTCTGGTGCTGGGAGCGGCGGAAACGGTGGTCGGATTGACCGACGTGTTCAGGCCTTATCCGGAACGTCGCGGTCTCTACCGTCCCAACAGTTCGCGCGCATCGCCCTCGAATATGCCGGCGACCGGTGCCGGGCCGAAGGTCGCCGCGATGTCAGGTCGATAGCACATGGCGGACGAGAACAAGGGACAGGAGCGTGTGACGTTCAGCCGCGGCTACGGCGTCTGCATCATGGGCATCGACGGAACGTGGCGCCGGGACTGCATGCTCAATGCGATATCCGATACCGACGCGGTGCTGACCGTCGAGGGGTCCATTCAGGGCCTCAATCTCAAGGAGTTCTTCCTGCTGTTGTCGTCGACCGGCCTGGCCTATCGCCGATGCGAACTTGTTCGCGTCAACGGCGTGGAAATCGATGTCCAGTTCTTGATCGGAAAGAACAAGAAAAAGAAGCCCGGTGTTTCCCAGGACGCGCTCGCGGGCGACTGAATGCATTCCGCAATGCCGGATCATGCAGATAGGAAGCGGCTGCAGGTTAATCTCGCATGACATGGCGAAATTGATCCGGCCCACTACCGAGGGTAGCAGGCCGATGACTTATCGGTAGATGTCTTCTGATGACTGAGCCGTGAGCGGCTTGACCGGTGGACGTCCTGGTCTGGTATCGGGACCGCTATCCGGGCGCCTGAGAAACCGAGCCAGCCTTGCTCAATCGGTCTCGGCACTTTTCTTGTTGGCCGGGCATGGTCTTGTTTCCCGGTTCGGGATCATGCCTGAGCGCGGCTTGCCGAATGAACCGCCCGGCGATCGTGTCGGGTGAGCTGGTGCGTTTCCTGTGATGTCCTGGTATCCAGCAGAACGTGAAGGGCGACGCCAAGGCCCGCATTGCAGGTGTTCAACGCGGCGCCCGCTGTTACATAGCGGGGGGTGATGTCATCAAGCACGATAATATCGGCGGTACCTTCGGGGGCGCCGGGAGACGATTCCGTGACGATAGCCGATTCGATCAATCTGATGCTGGCCCGGACATGCTCGATCAGGGACGTCAGGTCCGATACGATCGAGCGATAACTACCATAATTCGGATCGTCGAATTGAAATGTGGCGTCGCCGCCTTCTGCGTTCTGCATAAGTGCTCTCCTTGATTGCATTTCTAATATTCCCTGCGCTACTTGTGCGTTAAGTCTGGGTCCCGTACAAATACGGGTGAACTCGACTCCGATCTCGACCGGTCTACGGTTCGGCAATTGCGCATCATTTTTGACTGCCTATGGACGATGGCACATGGCCGAAAAATCTATCTCGCGCGGTGAAATCTTCGTGGTCGATGACGACCCCGCGATCCGCGAAACCCTGTCGATGGTTTTGTCGGCGGGCGGTTATCAGGTGATCTGTTTCGCGGACGGCGCTGCCCTGCTGGCGGTGGCACGAACCCGAACCCCTTCGGGCATCCTGCTCGACGTGCACATTCCCGGCAAATCAGGCCTCGACATTCTGAAAGAACTGCACGGCGAGGATTATCCGGCGCCGATCTTCATGATCTCCGGACAGGGCGATATCGCCATGGCCGTCAACGCGATCAAGAACGGCGCGCTGGACTTCATCGAGAAGCCATTCCGCGGCAGCGAAATCGTGGCCCGGCTGGACGAGGCGATCGGGGCCTTTGCGCGCCGGCAGGCGGAGCACTCCACTTCGAAAATTTCGTCGCTGCACTTTCCCGGGCGCGAGCCATTGACGCGGCGCGAACGCGAAGTGCTGGAGCAATTCGTATCCGGCGCCTCCAACAAGGAAGCCGGACGCCAGCTCGGCATCAGCCCGCGGACCATCGAGGATCACCGCGCCAACATCATGAAAAAGCTCGGCGCGAAAAATGCCACCGATCTGATCCGGATCGTGATGAGCGCTTCGCGCGATACCTGAATCCAAGCGCCGGGCCCGATTCAGCGAAGCCGGTTCGATCCGGGTTCAGCGTCATTGCAAGCGCAGCCAATCCACTCTCTCTTTGCGAGGCAAGATGGATTGCTTCGCTGCGCGCGCAATGCCGGTGTTGGAAACCGTCGTCTAGCTGTCGAGCGCCCGCCGAATCATTCCGGCCAGGTCCGACTTGCGATAGGGCTTGGCCAGCAGCAGCACGCCGGAATCGAGCCTGCCGTGATGAATGATCGCATTTTCGGTGTAGCCGGAGGTGAACAGCATCTTCAGGCCCGGCCGGCTCTTTTGAATCTCGTCGGCGAGCTGGCGGCCGTTCATCGTGCCCGGCATGATCACGTCGGTGAAAAGAAGGTCGAACTGGTGGCCCGCTTCGACCAGCGCCAGCGCTTCGGCCGCGTTCGCCGCATCCAGCGTGACGTAACCAATGGAATGCAGTTGCGTCAGCACATAATCCCGCACCAGCTTGTCGTCTTCGACGACGAGAATGGTCTCGTGCCCGCCTCTGACGTTCGGTGTGGAAGCGGCCTCGGAAACCGGTGAGGTGCCGGTGCCTGGCGGCAGATACATCCGGATCGTCGTGCCGTGGCCTTCCTCGCTGTAGATCTTGATGTGCCCGGCGGATTGCTTGACGAAGCCGTAGACCATGCTGAGCCCGAGGCCGGTGCCCTTGCCAGGGCCCTTCGATGTAAAGAACGGATCGAACACCTTGTCGAGAAGGGCGGCGGGAATGCCGGCGCCGGTATCGCTCACCGCGATCAGGGCGTAGCGGCCCGGTTTAACGTCGCTGTAGGTTCTTGCGTAGTTCTCGTCGAGCTGGACCATGCCGGTTTCGATGATCAGCTTGCCGCCATCGGGCATGGCGTCGCGGGCGTTGATGGCCAGATTGAGGATGGCGGTCGCCAGTTGATTGGGATCGACCATCGCCGGGCAGGTTTCGTCCTCGAACACCGCTTCGATCTCGATCTGCGCGCCCAGCGTCGGCCGCAGCAGCTTGGAAGTGTCGATGATCAGGGTGTTGAGATCGATTTCCCGCGGCTGCAGCGGCTGCTTGCGGGCGAACGCCAGCAGGTGCTGGGTAAGGTCGGCGCCGCGTGAGGCGGCCTCGTCGATCATCCGCGTGATGGCGGCAAGTTGCGGTTCCTTGGCGACGGCCTCGGCCAGGATTTCAATCGTTCCGGTGATCACCGTCAGGATGTTGTTGAAGTCATGGGCGATGCCGCCGGTGAGCTGGCCGATCGCTTCCATCTTTTCGGCCTGCCGGATCCGGTCCTCCGCCGCGATCTTGTCGGTGAGATCGCGGTAGAACGCATTGAACACCGTGCCCTCGCGACGCTTCAGCGCGGTGATGCTGATCTCGGCGCGAAATTCCCTGCCGTCGCGTTGCATCGCCGTGACCTCGCGGCGGCGTCCGGCAAGCTGCGGATGTTCGGAATCCCGAAATCTTCCCAAACCCGCCTTCAGCTCGTCGCGCTCGGCTTCCGCGATGATCAAATCGATGACGTTTTTCCCCAGCGCCTCCTGGCGCGACCAGCCGAACATTATTTCGGCCTGCGAATTCCAGTCCAGGATGACGGCGTTCTGGTCGGTCTGGACGAAGGCATCGAGCGCGGTATCGATGATGCCGTGCGCCAGTTGTTCGCTTTCGAGCAGGGTCTCCTGCGCCAGCCGGCTCTCGGTCATGTCGCGGCCGATGAAGAAATGCCGCCTGACCGGCTCAGACCACGTCCCCATGAACGACAGCGTCACCGCCCGGCCGTCCTTGTGGATGAACCGCGCATCGAAAGCGCGCGTAATCTGTCCGCGCCGTGCGGCGCGCATTTCATCGCGGGTGGCCTCAAGGTCGTCGCTCTGGACGAAGGTGGTCCCGCTGCGACCGATCATTTCCCGCGGCAGATATCCCAGGATGGTCTCCGAGCTCGGGCTGACCTGGACCAGCACGCCCTTCGGATCGGTCACCACGATCAGGTCCTGCGAGGTTTCGAAGATACGGCGGCGCTCCTCGGTCTGTTGCCAGAGCGCCTGCTGGGTTTTCCGGCTCTCCGTCAAGTCGCGGGCGGTCTTGGCGACGCCGATGATGGTGCCCGACGAGGTCTTGATCGGGGATACGCTGAGCGAGACTTCTACCGAACTGCCATCCTTGCGGCGCCGCACCGTCTCATTGTGCTCGATCCGCTCGCCCCAGTGGATCCGGCGCAGGATGTCCTGTATCTCCGCCGCCCGGTTGGGCGGGATGATGATGTCGATGGTCTCGCCCACCGCTTCCTCTGCGGTAAATCCGTACAATCGCTCCGCGGCCGGATTCCAGCCGGTGATGGTGCCGTCGAGCGCCTCGGTAATGATGGCGTCGTTGGAGGATTCCACCGCCGCACTAAAGAGACGCTCACGGGCCGCATGATGGTCGCGCGCGGTTTCGGTGAGGCGATGCTGTTGGACCTCGCGTTCGAGTGCCGCGGTTTTGGCATTGGCCTCGCCCATCACCCGCGCGAACGCCCGTGCCAGCACGCCGGTCTCGCCGGTCGCATCGACCGGGATCGTTACCACGCCGCCGCGGCCGGCGCCTTCAACGGCCGACGTCAATTGATGGATCGGCCGGGTCAGCGACCTCGCCACCAGCATGGCCAATATCGCCGCGCACGCCACCGCGATCAACCCGACCAGCATGGACGTGCTTTGGATCGTCGACGCCGTCGCCATGAAGACGGCGTTCGGGGCGGCTTTGATCACCGCGACCCATTCATTGCCTGCCAGGATGGCGGGGGCCATCGCGATCGCCCCCAGCCGGCCATCCCGATCCGGCACGATATGAGTCACGCTTTGGATCGCCCCGATCGAGGCTGCCAGTTCGGGGAAGTCGCTCTGCCAGATGTCCGAACTGCCTAGCTCCGAGCCGAACTCGCGGGCGGGATCGAGGTGAACCAGATAGTCGCCTCGCTCATTGACGACGTAGACGCTCTCACCCGGCCGCACCGATGCCTGGACACGCGCGAACGCCGGCCGCATGTCGACATTGATGATGAACATGCCGAACAGCTTGCCGTCAGGCGTGAAGACCGGGGTTCCAACCCACAGTATCGGCTGATGCGGCGTGACGATAACCCAGTTGATCCGATTCATGCTGACCGGCGAGACATAGATCTCGCCGGGTCGCAGTTTGATCGTTTCCCTGAAATAGGTCCGGTCTCCCCTTGGCTGCAATGCCTCGCCATCGACGCTCCGAATCGCTCCGTCCGGACCGAGGCGGTCGACCCGCACGATTTCGCGCTGGCCGTCACCGACGCCGATCACGCGAATCTCGGCATAGGCCGGTTTGGCTTCAAGTTCCGCCGCCAGACGGCTGGCGATCCGTTCGCGCCAGGTTTTTTCGGGAACGCCATCGATCGGATCGACGCCCCCGTTCAGATGGGCCCGCATCAAGCCGTTGACTGCGACCCCGGAGCGGAAGCTGGCGATATCGCCACGGGCCCCCGCGACGTAGGATTCGAGATCGGCTGCGGCCAGCTTCGCCTGGCTCTCGAGGCGATCGACGACGCGTGGCAGCAGCGCCGCTTCCAGGTTGCGATAATTCAGCCACCCGACCGCGGATACCGCGATCGCAACCAATAGAACCATCGCAATGGCGAGTCTGGTTGTAAGCGTCATCTCTGCTTTCGCGCCATTTCGGCCCGGTCCGGGCGCGGGGCCGGACGGAGCTGACAACGCTGTTTTGCATTACAGGCCGGGGGCAATATCTCCGGCTGGGACGGATGACGACGATGACCGGTTTGTAGCTTCAAGACAACCCGCCACCGCCGCCAGCAGCGCTGCCGGCTTGAAAGGTTTTTGCAGGCTGCTGACCGCCCCGAGCTTGGTCGCCATGGTCAGGAAATCCGGGCTCGAACCCGAATCCGCAGTAATCGGATGACCCGAAATCACGATGATCGGGATCAGCGGCTTGCGCTGATGAACCAGCCGCATGGTTTCCAGCCCGTCCATTCCCGGCATGAAGATATCGAGAAACATCAGGTCGAAATCGTCGACTTCAAAGCTCGCCAGCCCCTTGCGGCCGTCGCTGGCGGCGATCACGCTGTGGCCGGCCCGTTCCAGCAAAATCCGGATGGTGGCCTGGACGGCACTGTCGTCGTCCACGATCAGGATCTTCGCCAACGCCAAGTTCTCCGGTCGAAACAAGAATCAGGTCAACGGCAAGTTGCAAAAGCTTCGCTGAATCGGCCGATCCGCGCAAGCGCTTCCCGACCCCGACGTTAGGCGGACCGTGCAAAGCCGCTTGTGCGGTGCGGTCGCCGATAAAACCTTCGCGGCGGAGCTTGCGTCGTGAGGATCGCCTGTGAGATGACCGGGAACGGTCTCGAACAGGTGCTGACATGACAGACAACAAAAGCAAAAAACCCGGGGATCTTCGCAGCGCGCGCTGGTTTGCGCCCGACGATCTGCGCGCCTTCGGCCATCGCTCGCGCGCGATGCAGATGGGCTACGCGCCGGAGGAGTGGAAGGATCGCCCTGTGATCGCGATCATCAACACCTGGTCGGACGTGCAGCCCTGCCATATGCACTTCAAGACCCGGGTCGATGACATCAAGCGCGGGGTGCTGATGGCCGGCGGCTTTCCGGTGGAATTGCCGGCGCTGTCGCTGTCGGAATCGCTGCAGAAGCCGACCACCATGCTGTACCGCAACCTGCTGGCGATGGACGCCGAGGAGCTGCTGCGCGGCCATCCGGTCGACGGCGTGGTGCTGATGGGCGGCTGCGACAAGACCACCCCGGCGCTGCTGCTCGGCGCTACCAGCATGAATTTACCGGCGATCTATCTCCCCGCCGGGCCGATGCTGCGCGGCAACTGGAAGGGCAAGACCTTGGGCTCCGGTTCCGACGCCTGGAAATATTGGGACGAGCGCCGCGCCGGCCAGATCTCCGACAAGGACTGGGTCGACGTCGAGGCCGGCATCGCCCGCAGCTACGGCACCTGCATGACTATGGGCACCGCTTCGACCATGACCGCGATTGCCGAATCGATCGGCATGACCCTGCCGGGCGCCTCCTCGATTCCGGCCGCCGATGCCGGCCATATCCGGATGGCTTCGGAATGCGGCCGCCGCATCGTCGAGATGGTCTGGGAAGATCTGACCCCAAAGAAGATCCAGAGCCGCAAGGCGTTCGAGAACGCGATCACGGTGGCGATGGCGATGGGCTGCTCGACCAACGCCATCATTCATCTGATCGCGCAGGCGCGCCGCGCCGGCCAGGACATCGGCCTCGACGATTTCGAGACCGCCAGCCGCAAGGTGCCTGTGATCGCCAATGTGCGGCCGAGCGGCGACAAATACCTGATGGAGGATTTCTTCTATGCCGGCGGGCTGCCCGGCCTGATGAGCCGGATCAAGGATCATCTGCATCTCGATGTGATGACGGTGACCGGCAAGACCCTCGGCGAGAACATCGCCAGCGCCGAGGTCTATAATGACGACGTGATCCGGACCACTGCGAACCCGATCTATGCCGAAGGCGCGCTCGCCGTCCTCAAGGGCAATCTCGCCCCCGACGGCTGCGTCATCAAACCCAGCGCCTGCGAGCCGCGCTTTCTCAAGCATACCGGGCAGGCGATCGTGTTCGACGATTACCCCTCGATGAAAAAGGCGATCGACGATCCCGATCTCGATGTCACCGCCGATCATGTGCTGATCCTGCGCAATGCCGGGCCGCAGGGCGGGCCGGGGATGCCGGAATGGGGCATGCTGCCGATCCCGACCAAGCTGGTAAAGCAGGGCGTGCGCGACATGGTGCGGCTATCCGATGCACGCATGAGCGGCACCAGCTACGGTGCCTGCATCCTGCATGTCTCGCCGGAATCCTATATCGGCGGCCCGCTGGCGCTGGTGCGCAACGGCGACCGGATCACGCTCGACGTCGCCGCGCGCACCATCAATCTCGACGTGCCGGAAGCCGAACTGGCCAAACGCCGCGCCGAATGGAAGCAGCCCGAAACCCGCTTCGAGCGCGGCTATGGCTGGATGTTCACCCGCCACATCAAGCAGGCCAATGAAGGTTGCGATTTCGATTTCCTCGAAACCGATTTCGGCGCGCCGGTCGACGAGCCGTCGATCTATTGAGGCGTCACTCGTCATTCCGGGGCGCGCGAAGCGCGAACCCGGAATCTCAAGATAATAGGGAAGAGATTCCGGGTCTGGTCCTTCGGACCATCCCGGAATGACAACAACTTGGAACAGCATCCATGAGCAAACTCAGCGACGCCACCCGCAACAAACTGAGGACCATCAGCACCGCCACCGTCGCCACCGCGCTCTACAAGCGGGGCTTTCGCACCCAGTGCATTCAGGACGTGCATCCGCTCGGTTCGGATCAACCGACCCTGGTCGGCGAGGCCTTCACGCTGCGCTACATGCCGGCGCGCGAGGATCTCAACAAGCTCGAAGTGTTTCGCGACCGCTCGCATCCGCAGCGCAAGGCGGTGGAAGATTGCCCGCCCGGCGCGGTGCTGGTGATGGATAGCCGCAAGGACGCCCGCGCGGCGTCGGCCGGCGCCATCCTGGTGACGCGGTTGATGCAGCGCGGCGTCGCCGGCGTCGTCACCGATGGCGGTTTTCGCGATTCGGCCGAAATCGCCAAGCTTGGCTTTCCCGCCTATCATCACCGCCCGAGCGCGCCGACCAATCTGACGCTGCATCAGGCGATCGAGATCAACGGCCCGATCGGCTGCGGCGACGCTCCGGTGTTTCCCGGCGACGTGATCCTGGGCGATGGCGACGGCGTCATTGTGATCCCCGCCCATCTCGCCGACGAGATCGCCGTTGAGGCCTTCGAGATGACTGCGTTCGAGGATTTTGTCACCGAGCAGGTGCAGAAGGGCCGCGGCATTTTCGGGCTGTATCCGGCAACGGACGAGCAGACGCTGGTCGACTTTGCCGCGTGGCGGAAGGCGACGGGGCGGTGAGGTTACTTAACCTCGCCCCGCTTGGGGGGAGAGGTCGGCGCGTAGCGCCGGGTGAGGGGGACTCTCCGCGAGTCTGAATCTGTCGAGAGAGCCCCTCACCCCAACCCTCTCCCCGCAAGAGCGGGACGAGGGAGCAGGCGCACCGTGCGCGTGGCTAAATGGACTACCACCCTCACAACATCCCCGGCCTGAACAGCTTGTGATATTTACGCGTTTCGGCGCCCGAGATCATGAACTCGCCGTCGCCGCGGTAGTGGATCGTTTTCGGATATTTCGGCGAGGTCGCCACATGCGCCTTCACCACCTCGAACACGAACAGGCTGTATTTCCGGATCAGGCTTGAATCCACCAGTTTGCATTCGAAGTTGGCGTAGCATTCGTCGATCAGCGGCGCCCGGACATGGGTGGCGGGTTTGGCGGTGAGGCCGAATTCCGCAAACTTGTCGATGTCGCGCCCGGAACTGTTGCCGATCTTCACCACCTTGGCGGCAATGTCCTCGGTCGGAATATTGATCACGCATTGCTTGCTCGCGCGGATCATCTCGAAGCTGTGGTTCGCGCTTGAAATGATGCAGCCGAACAGCGACGGCTGGAATTCCATGATCATGTGCCAGCCCATGGTCATGATGTTGGCATCGCTTTTGTGCGCGGAGCTGACCAGCACGATCGGCCCCGGCTCGAGAAAGCGGCGGACGTTGGAGACGGGGAAATCTTTTTTGGTGTACGTGGGCATCGGTTGCTCCGGCGGTGGTCTCTCTGCACCTCGCCCCGCTTGCGGGGAGAGGTCGGCGCGTAGCGCCGGGTGAGGGGGACTCTCAGCGAGTCCGGTGCCTGTTGAGAGAGCCCCTCACCACAACCCTCTAAGAGCGAGCTTCGCTCGTCTCGACCCCGCAAGCGCGGGGAGAGCGAGCAGCTTACACCTCGCCCGGTCCCGCCAACCCCACCGCCCACAGCGCAAACGCATAGGCGATCGCGACTTCGTCGAGGCGGTTGAAGCGGCCCGAGGCGCCGCCATGGCCGGCGCCCATATTGGTGCGCAACAACACCGGGCCGCCTGATGTCATGGTGGCGCGCAGCCGCGCGATCCATTTGGCCGGCTCCCAATAGGTGACGCGCGGATCGGTGAGACCACCCATCGCCAGGATCGCCGGATAGTCCTTGGCGGCCAAATTGTCGTACGGCGAATAGGACAGGATGGTGCGGAAATCCGTCGCGCTCTCGATCGGGTTGCCCCATTCCGGCCATTCGGGCGGCGTCAGCGGCAGGGTGTCGTCGAGCATGGTGTTGAGCACATCGACGAACGGCACCTCGGCGACGATGCCGGCGAACAATTCGCCGGCGCGGTTGGCGACCGCGCCCATCAGCATGCCGCCGGCGCTGCCGCCATGGCCGACGATATTTTTGGCGCGCGTATATTTCTCTTCGATCAGCGCGCGGCCGCAGGCGGCGAAATCGTCAAAGCTGTTGGTCTTCTTGGCGCGCTTGCCGTCGAGATACCAGCCCCAGCCCTTGTCGGAACCTCCTCGGATATGCGCAATCGCGTAGACAAAACCGCGATCGACCAGCGACAGCCGGTTGGCGGAAAACGACGCCGGCATCGCCATGCCGTAGGAGCCGTAGCCATACAGCAGCAGCGGCGCCGAGCCATCGCGCACCAGGTCCTTACGGTGCAGGATCGAAACCGGCACCTGCGCGCCATCATGCGAGGTCGCCATGATGCGGGTGGTGACGTAATCGGCCGGGTTGTGGCCGGACGGGATTTCCTGGCGCTTGCGCAACACCCGCGCGCGGGTCGTCATGTCGTAGTCATAGACTTCCGACGGCGTCGTCATCGATGAATAGGAAAACCGCAAATTGGTGGTGTCGAATTCATAGCTACCCATGGTGTCGAGCGAATAGGCCGCCTCGTCGAAGGCGATGGCGTGCTCGTCCTTGGTGGCGAGGTCGCGGATGATGATGGCCGGCAATGCATTGGCGCGCTCCAGCCGCACCAGATGACCGGCATAGAGGTCGATGTCGATGATATAGACGCCCTCGCGATACGGGATCAGGTCGCGCCAGTTGGCGCGCGCAGGATTGGCGAGCGGCGTGGTGACGATCTTGAAGTCGATGGCGCCGGCATCGTTGGTGAGAATGAACAGTTCATCGCCGCGATCGGCGATCGAATATTGCACGCCGGGCTGACGCGCCGCGACCAGACGCGGCTTCGCATCAGGATCGGCCAGATCGATCAAATGCTGTTCGGAGGTTTCGTGGTCGCCGCCGGCGATCACGCAGAACCGTCCGCTGGTGCTTTCATGGATATGGGTGAACCAGCCGGAATCCTGCTCCTCATAGACCAGAACGTCTTCCGCCTGCAGCGTGCCGAGCCGATGATGCCAGACCTGCAGCGGCCGGTGATTGTCGTCGAGCTTGACGTAGAAGAAGGCCTTCGAATCCAGCGTCCACACCACCGAGCCGTCGGTTTCCTCGACCAGATCGTCACGGTCGGTGCCGTCAGCCCAGTCGCGCACCCTTACAGAGAAATATTCCGAGCCCTTGATATCGGCGCTCCAGGCTTCGAGCGCGTGATCGGGCGAATGCCGCGCGCCGCCGAACTTGAAATATTCCTCGTCGGCGGCCAGTTCATCGCCGTCGAGCACGATCTGGATCTCGCCGCCGTCGCGCGGCGTGCGGCCGAACAGCTCATGCTGGCCGCCTTCGCGGAATTTGCGCATGTAAGCGAACGGACCGTCCGGCGAGGGCACGCTGGAATCGTCTTCCTTGATGCGCCCGCGCATTTCCTTGACCAGGGTCTTCTGCAGGCCGGCAGTGTGGCCGAGCAGGCTCTCGGTGTAGTCGTTCTCGGCTTCGAGATATTTTCGGATATCCGGATCCAGGATAGAGGGATCGCGCAACACCTCCTGCCAGCCGGGGTCCTTCAGCCACGCATAATCATCCGTAACGGTGATGCCATGGGTGGTGAAGGAATGTGGCCGGCGCGGCGCCACCGGCGCGGGCAGGGAGTTCTCGGATTTTTGCGTCACGCGGTCCTCGTTCGGGCTTGCGATCAGGCGACAGGCTTTAGGATGCCATATCGGGTCGATGGCGGTGGATTGCCAGATGTGAAGGTGTCACGCCAGCAAACTCGGTGTCACCTCTCCCCTTGCGGGAGAGGTCGGATCGCATGGAATGCGATCCGGGTGAGGGGTTCAGGTCTATCGATGGACCGTGACCCCAACCCCAACCCTCTCCGCAAGGGGAGAGGGGGCTCACCGTCGTTGGCGAGGCATCGAGCTAATCAACTACCCGTTCCGCACGCGCCCGCCCGGGCTGACGCCAAACACCGGAATCTGGTTCACCGCCAGCACCACCGCAAAGGTGATGACCAGCATCGAGATGCCCAGCACCGAAATCGCGGCGAGATCGCCGCTTTCGTTGAGGTCGTAGATCAAGACCGACAGCACCTTGGTCTGCGACGTGAACAGCACGATCGCGGCTGAAAGCTCGCGCATCACCCCGATAAAGATAAAACACCAGGTCGCGATCACGCCGGTGCGTAGCAGGGGTGCTGTGATCTGGAGCAGCGATCGCAACCGGGTGGCGCCGAGAATGCGGCTGGCGTCCTCGAGTTCCGGATGGATGGTGGCAAACGCCGCCTGCAATTGCTGATAGGCCGACGGTAGATTGATGGTCAGGAATGCGATCAGCAGGATCCACAGCGTGCCATACAGCACGAACGGCGGCCGTGTGTAGCTGAGGAACAGACCTACACCGAGCACGATCCCGGGCACCGCGACCGGTGCGGTGGCCAGAAAACCGAGGATGCGCGAGCCCGCGATCACGCGGCGGGTCGTGACATAGGCAATCACCAGCGCCAGAATAGTGCCGATGGTCGCGGTCGCGGTGCCCAGGATGACGGTGTTCTTCAGCGCCAATTGGGTCGACGACAATTCGGTGAACACGAACACGACGTTATGCAGCGTCAGGGTTGAGGGCGTCACCAGCGTGGTGGCGTTGGGCGAGAACGCGGCGTTGAGCAGGGCCAGATAGGGCAGGAACACCGGATTGAGCAGCACCACCAGGCAGAATGCCAGCGCCACCCAACGCCATTGCTTCAGTTCGACGCGGCGCGGTGCGCCATATTTGCCGCCGACCACCGAATAGCCGCGGCGTCCGAGGATGAATTTCTGCGCCTGCAGCAGCAGGATGGTGAGCAGCAGCAGCGGCACCGCGGCGGCGGCGGCGAGTTCGAGCTTCGGCGGGTACTGGAACAGGCTCCAGATCTTGGTGGTCATGGTGTGGAAGCCGGCCGGCAGCGCTAGGATCGCCGGCGAGCCGAACAGCGTCATCGCCTGCAGAAACGCGATCATGGCGCCGGCCACCAGCGCCGGCAGCGCCAGCGGAATCGTGACCCGCCGCGCCGTGGTCCAGGCCTTGCCACCGAGGATGGCGGAGGCGTCCTCGAGTTCGCCGGGCATGTTGTCGAGCGCATTGGCGACCAGCACGAACACGAATGGAAACGTGTAGCAGGAAATCACGAAAATGATCCCGGTCAGCGAATAGATATTGAACAGATGCTCGTCGGATTCAGCGCCGGTCAGGACGCGAAACAACTGGTTGAGCAATCCGCTGTTGGGTGCGGCCAGCAATTCCCAGGCAACGGCGCCGAGAAACGGCGGCGTCACGAACGAGGCCGTGACCAGCGCGCGGATGAATTGCCGGCCGGGCATATCGGTGCGCGACACCAGCCATCCCATGGGTGCCGCGACCGCGCAGCAGATCGCGGCCGACGAGGTGGCGATGATGGCGGTGGTCAGCAGCGGATCGAGAAAATCGGGGTCGGTGAACAGCGTGACGAAATTCTGCAAGGTGACGTGATGGGCCTTGTCGGTGAAAGCGTAGATCGCCAGCCATGTCAGAGGCAACACCACCAGCGCCACCAGACCCGCCGCAAACAGCCACAGCACCGGCTTGGTCCAGTCGATCCCGGCTTTGGGGTGGGTGGTGCTGGTCATGTCGGGTTCAATCTAGCTGGTCGCATTGGGGCGCTTGCTGTCTGAGCTCCCTCTCCCCGCGTGCGGGGAGAGGGTTGGGTGAGGGGGACTCTCCGCAAAGCTGGTGTTCGTTGAGAGACCGGTACCCCTCACCCGGATCGCATCTGACGATGTGATCCGACCTCTCCCCGCAAGCGGGGCGAGGTGAAGGCAAGAGGGGCGCGTGACCATCCATCACACCCGAAACAGTTTCGCATAACGCGTCTTGATCTCTTCGGTCATCCTCTCGACCCCGGCGGCATCTTCCTTCATCAGCTTGATGTCGGAAATATTCCGGCGTCCTGGTTTCGTCGACTTGACCTGATCGTGCACCGAATATTGCGCGGTGAAGTCGATGAAGAATTGCTGGGTCTCGCGGGTGTGCAGCCATGCCTGGAACAATCGCGCCGCGTTGGGATGTGGAGCGGTGTTGAAGATGCCGGTCGGCCCTGAAATGGTCGGCGTGCCCTCGGTCGGATACACCGGCTCGACCGGCTGGCCGGCTTCCTTCAACAGCACGACGCCATATTCATTGCCGTCGGCCATCACAGCCCGTTCGCCGAGCGACAGCTTCTTCGGTGGATCGGTCGACGACTGCACCTGCATGACGCGCTGCTTCGACAGCTTCTCCATGTACTCCCAGCCCAACTCGCGGACCACCTGGAAGGTCGCGGTCATGATGGTGCCGCTATAGGCAGGATGGCCTTTTACCATTTTGCCGGCCCATTTCGGGTCGAGCAAATCCGCAAAACTGGTCGGCGCGTCGGCGGGCTTGACCAGGTTGGTGTTGTAGGCGATCGACGACAGCCAGATCCGCGAGGTCGCGAACAGGCCATCGGGGTCGCGATATTCCGGCAGAAAATGCTGCGCGATGTCCTCGGTGACGAACGGCGTCAGCCAGCCGTTCTTCTTCCAGGAGATGAAGTGCGAGGCGTCCGAACTGTTGACCACGTCGGCGGAATGGATGCCGCTGGCGTTTTCCTGATCGAGTCGTTGAAACAGCCGTTCGGAGCCAGAGCGTTCGATCTGTACCTGCATGCCCGGATATTTGGTCTCGAACGCCTTGCCGAGTTTTTCGCCGACCGGCAGATCCATCGACGAATACAGGATCACCGTGCCTTCCTTGACGGCGGCCGCGATCAGGTCCGGCGTGATCGCGGTCGGCTCCGGGGCTGCCGCCTGGATCGGACTTGCGAACACCGTAAGGCCAAGGGCCGCTGTGCCCTTGATGACGTCGCGCCGGTTAGGGGTCTTTCGCATCGCGTCGGTTTCCTTGGTCGTCGCTTCCGTGGAGACGGTCAGACGTGGAAGATCTTCAGGTAGCGCGCCTTGATCTCTTCGCTTTGTTTTTCAGCGCTCTCGGCGTCTTCCTTCATCAGCTTGATCTCGGCAAGCGGCTTGCGACCGGCATGCTCCTTGACCTGCGGATGCAGCGAGCGCAGGCCGCCGACGTCGATGATGATCTGCTGCGCTTCCGGGGTGAAGCAATAGTTCTGGAACAGTTTTGCCGCATTGGGATTGGGTGCCGCCTTGAACACGCCGTTCGGTCCGATAATGAAAGGCGTGCCCTCGGTCGGATAGATGGTATCGACCGGCTGGCCGGCGTCTTTCAGCAGGAACACATTATATTCGGTGCCGTCGGCCATCACGCTGCGCTCGCCGAGCGCCAGCTTCTTCGGCGGGTCGGTCGCCGACTGCACCTGCATGATATTCTGCTTGGCGAGATTCTCGTAGAACTCCCAGCCGATGTCGCGGACCATCTCAAAGGTCGCGGTCAGGATGGTGCCGCTGTAGCCGGGATGGGCCTTGACGATCTTGCCCTTCCATCTGGGATCCAGCAGGTCCTTGAAACTGGCCGGCGCCTCTTCCGCCTTCACCAGTTTGGTGTTGTAGGCGATCGGGCTCAGGGTGGCGCGGAAGCCGGCATAGCTGCCGTCGGCGTCGCGGTGCTCGGGCTTGTAATATTTCGCGACATCTTCCGGCACGTAAGGAAGCAGCATGTCCTGCTTTTTCCACGTCAGCAGATGCGAGGCATCCGACGAGTTGGCGACGTCGACGGCATGAACGTTGCTGGCATATTCCTGGCCGATGCGCTGGAACACCCGCTCGGCGCCGGTGCGCTCGACCCGGACGTCGACGCCGGGGAATTTCGCCTTGAACGCGGCCGCGATGTTTTCGGCGACCGTGAGATCGATTGCGGTGTACCAGACCACCTTGCCTTCTTTTTTCGCCGCCTCGATCAGTTGCGGCGTGATCGCCTCGGCTGGAGGAGCTTCGGCGCGAGCGGCGGAGGCGAACACGGTGCCGAGCGCCAGCGCGGTCGAGCCCTTCAGCGAGGCTTCGAGAATATCGCGCCTGGAAAGTTTTGATTTTTTCATTGCGTCCTCCTGATCGCTTGTTGTTATCGGGCGAGCGCGCGGCAACGCTCGGGCGGCAGCGTCAGCCAGACTTCGGTGCCCGGGGAAACCGGCGTGGCGGTCGGCGTGATCACGCGCAACGTCGTGCGGTCGGACGTTTCGACCATGTAGTCGCGGCTGGCGCCGAGAAACACCTGGCGGGTCACGGTCGCCCTGACCGAATTGCCCGGCGTTGGCGGCGCCTTGGTCGAGAGCTGGATGTCGTGCTGGCGGATTGCGATCACCGCATTCTGCCCGGCGGTCAGTTTCGCGCCGACCACTTGCAAGATTGCGCCTGCGAATTCGACATGGTTGTCGTCGCGGGCGACGCCCTTGATCACATTGCTGGCGCCGATGAAGCGGGCGACGAATTCCGATTGCGGCCGGTCGTAGATCTCTTCGGGGGTGCCGAGCTGATCGATCTTGCCGCCGTTCATGACGGCGATCAGGTCGGCGGTGGTCATCGCCTCGGACTGGTCGTGGGTGACGTACACCGTGGTGTAGCGGTATTGGTCATGCAGCCGGCGGATTTCGAAGCGCATTTCCTCGCGCAAATTGGCGTCGAGGTTGGACAGCGGCTCGTCGAGCAACAGGGTTTCCGGCTCGACGATCAGTGCCCGCGCCAGCGCCACGCGCTGCTGCTGTCCGCCCGAGAGTTCGCCGGGATAGCGCTGCGCCAGGATTTCCAGCTTGGTGGTTTCGAGGATCGCCTTGAGCTTCCCGGCGATGGTGTCGCGGTCCATTTTGCGCAACCGCAGCCCGTAGACGATATTTTCGGCGACCGTCATATGCGGCCACAGCGCGTAGCTCTGGAAGATCATCGACATCTTGCGCTGCTCGGGCGGCAAGGTGCGGTGCTTGGAGGACACCACGCGATCGCCGACATGGATCTCGCCATCGGTGGGCTCGATGAACCCGGCGATCAGCCGCAGCGAGGTGGTCTTGCCGCAGCCCGACGGGCCCAGCAGGCAGACCAGTTGCCCGTGATCGATTTTCAGTGAGACATCATCGACGACTGCAAGCGCACCAAAGCGCTTGGTCAGGCCGCGCAATTCAACGGACGCCAATCGTCTCACTCCCTGTGGTCTGGTTGCGCGTATTCCGGTCAGACTACGCGCGGGCGCCGTTGTCGGCCTCTTAATTTATCGCTGGATCAATATAAGCACGAACCGGGGGCTGCCGGGAAGGCTCAGGCGCTCACACTTTCGCCCAACCAGTCGATCGCAGCTTCGGTGCCGCCCTTGCCATGCGGGATATTGAGTGCATTGAGCCCGACTTCGATGACGCCCAGGGTGCCGAGGATCATCGGCGCATTGACATGGCCCATATGGGCGATCCGGAACGCCTGGCCGTGCAGCTCGCCGATGCCGGTGCCGAGCACGACGCCGCATTTTTCCTTGCAATAGCGTTGCAGCTCGACCGGATCGTGACCGTTGCTCATCATCACGGTGGTGACCGTGTTCGACCGCTCGCCCGGTTCGGCGATGTTGAATCCGATCACCTGGCCCTCGGCCCACACCGTGACGGCGCGGCGCACCGCTTCGGCCAACAGGCGATGGCGGAGGAAGACGTTTTCGAGTTTTTCCTCGATCAGCATGTCGATGGCCTGGCGCAGCGCGAACAACAGATGCACGGGAGCTGTGCCGGCATATTTGCGGTAGTGCTCGGAGCCTTCGCGTTCGGTCCAGTCCCAATAGGGCGTGCGCAGATTGGCTTTCTTGTGCACCTCGCGGGCGCGGTCGCTGGCGGCGACGAAGCCCAATCCGGGAGGCGCCATCAGGCCCTTCTGCGAGCCGGACATCGCGACGTCGATGCCCCAGGCATCCATCTCGAACGGCATGCAGCCGAGGGAAGCCACCGCATCGACCATGAACAGCGCCGGATGACCGGCGGCCTTGATCGCCTTGCCGATGGCTTCGATATCGTTGAAGGCGCCCGAGGCGGTATCGACCTGTACGGCGAGGATCGCCTTGATGCTGTGAGTTTTGTCGGCCCGCAGCCGCGCTTCGACCTCGGCGGGACGGATCGCGCGGCGCCAGTCGCCCTTGAGCACTTCGACCTCGACCCCCATCGCCGCGGCGGCATTGCCCCAGTTGACCGCGAAGCGGCCGCTTTCCAGCACCAGCACCTTGTCGCCGCGCGACAGCACGTTGCTCAGGGTGGCTTCCCAGGCGCCATGGCCGTTGGCGATATAGATGTAGGCGCGGCCTTTGGTCGCAAACAGTTTGCTGAGATCGCGCAACAGGCCGTCGGTCAGCTCGACCATGGTGTCGGAATAGATGTCCAGCGCCGGGCGATGCATCGCCCGCAGCACCTCGTCGGGCATCGTGGTCGGTCCCGGGATCGCCAGGAATTCCCGGCCCGCGCGAACGGTCATTTTTTGTTGTCCTTGTTGGAGAAGTCAGCCCAAATCTTGCACCGCCAGGAGGCTTTTACCCGGCCGGGACCGGCAAGAAAAGGTGCAAGAAAGGGATGAGAAAAGGGGACGAAAGGGACGAGAAAGGTTCGATTATCGCTTGGTTTCACGGCATCCCGCGGCTTCGGCGTCCTCGACCGAGCAGAACCAGCGCGTGCCCTTTGAGACCTGCATCTTGATCTGGGCGTACCAGCGGCTCTTGGGCGTGTGATAGATGCATTCGCCGGCGCCGTTGACGTTGCCCTTGATGGTGCATTCGGGCGACGGCGCGACCGGCCCGGACGCCGAGGCCAGCAGGATGGCGCTGGCATTGGCGGGAGGCTTGGCCGCCCCCAGAATGATGGTCTTCTTGTTGCGGATGCGCCAGTCCCACGGCGCGATGAAGGCGCCCTGCCACATCCCGGCCTTGGCCTCGCGCGCGGCTTTTTCGTCGGCGTCGTAATCATGCGAGAACCGCACATAGGCCAGCGCCCAGCCGCTCTTCACCATCCATTTCTGGATGTCTTCGCCGTCGACCTCGCAGCGCGCCACCGAGCGGCCGCGGCGGTCGACCCGGTTGACGTGACAGGTCCAGGGCTTGTTCTCGACGTGCTTCGTCAGTTCGTCGCGCGCGGCGACGCCGCAGGTCCAGCGCTCGCTGTTGGTGTTCAGGCAGAGCTGATCCACCGACGGCGCGTCGATGCCGGCAAGGCGAATGCGAGAGGAGCCGATCGTGATCTGATCGCCCTCGCGGATCTTCGGCACCCCGGTGATATCGGCGGCTTGCGCCAAGGCCGGCAGCAACACCAGCAACATCGCCAACGAGAATTTCATGAACATGCAAAAGGCCGTCCGCTATGGAATCGGATCATGGTAGCGGCGAATTGTGGTGCGGATCGGGACGGAGCACCAGCACCGGTTGCGTCAACTTACCGCGATGGCGACCATTCCGGAACGGCGGAGCCTCACTTCGTAACCCGGATGAGCGCAGCGACATCCGGGGCCAGCGCCGCGTTCGTTCCCGGATGTCGCGGAGCCTGTCATCGGGCGGCGCTTTGCGCCGACCCGTTGGTTCATCCGGGCTACGAGCTACGGCTTCGCTCCCATCGCCCTTCGTGCCAGCGCCAGGCCCATCAGCACGAAGGCGGAGGTGACTTCGGGGCCGCCGACCAGGATCCGGGTCGGGGTCTTCATCTTGTTCCATTCATAGGCCTTGAACGGGCCACGGCGGCCGCCTTCGCCGGTTTGGCTGACGATCACATGCAGCGCGGGCGTAAAGGTCGCGGCGTCAGCGCCGAGATGGCCGAGCGCGATCAGCGCCAGTGCGGCGTCGAACACGTTCATCTCCATCGCGATCAGCTCGGTTTGCACATAGGCCAGCACCCGTCCGCGGATGAAGGCGAAAGCGCCGTCGGGATCGATTGCCTGCCGGGCTGCCAGCGGCAGCGCAATGAACGCCGCATAGCAGCGGCCGAAATAGGCGCAATACAGCTCCGGCAGATAATAGATGTGTGAGCGTGGATTGGTGAAGGCGCCGCTTTCGGCCAGCCGCTTCTGGAACCCGAGGATGCGCTGCAGGGTTTGCAGCCGGGCCGGGGTCTCGACGATCTTCCAGCGCGCCAGATTACGAAAGCTGGCCTCTAATATGTCGAGGTTCAAGGTCGGATCGAGGTCGTTGCCGAACGGCGCTTCGCCCTGCAGGTTGTCGATCCAGGTGACGACGCCGCCCTCGTAATCGATGTGGTCGTTGAGCGGCACCGTCACCCGCGGCTCGTTGGCGCCGGATGCCACCTGGTAGCCGCGATAAAAATCCAGCAGCGGCTGCGCCAGGATCGGATCGCTGGAGCCGGCCTGCGTCGCCGCCGAGAACGCGCAGGCCGTGGTGTCGCAGTCGGGCACATAGATGCCAAAACCGAGATCCTGCTTGATCTGGGAGAAGAACCGCGAAAACCGCGGATGCGGCAGCGGCGCCAGCGCCGTGATGACGCTCACCGTGCGGCCGTCACGCGCCAGCACCTCCTCGCGGCTGGTGGTCAGGCAAAAGTCGACCATGTCGGCGATTGCCCGCCGCGACGCCGCGGTTTCGTCTGGCGAGGCGAGGCCAGTCTCGACAAAACCCAACAGCGCCTCGGTAAAGAACGCGTCGTAATAGGCCGAGCGGTGGCGGATCTGCATCGGCTGCCACATCGGTTCGGCGATGCCTTTCCAGGGCGGGTTGATCAGCGCGCGGGCCGGCGAGCGGGCGATGAACACCCGCGCCAGATTGAACAACAAGGTCGAGTTCTTGTAACCGCGCGCGTTCAGCCCGGTCAGCGCCATCAGCATTTCGCGGCCGTGCATATCGGGGTCGCCGATCAGGTTGAACGCGGCATAGGTCGGGATAAACCCGTTGCTGCGGAACGAACCCAGCAGATGCGCGCCGCAGCTCCGGATCACGGACTCGATCTGGGCGAGGCTGGGCGCCGGGCCGGCCGGCTCGGCCGGTCCGGGCTTGGGGTGGCTGATCTCGATCGTATCCAGCAGATCCGCCACCGGCTGGCCGATCGCGGCCCAGTCCGGGGCGTCGTCGTCGCGGGCCCGGGTCAGCGCCCCCCGAAGCGCCTGCAAGCGCGGCGCATCCTTGAGTTCGGCGAGGCCGGTCCGGCACAGCAGCGCGCGCAGCGCCGGATTGGCCAGCGCGGTCTTGTAGAATTTGCCGAGATGGGCGTCGCCGCCGGCATAGCGCGACAGCACGGGATCGCAGAGCTCGTAGAGCGAGGGACCGTCTTTCCGGGCCGTCAGCGCGCGGAACGCCGCACCCGCCATAACATGAAAACTCATCGCGTTCTTTCCGCGCGCGATCCCTCACGCGTCCCCCAGGCATTCCCTTCAAGCCCGCGTCCGTCCGCATCGCGGTCGCCGGCTGCCTCCCCGTTTTATCTTGCCGGTTCCCGGGCAATAACGGCCCCAAGACCCGCAAGTCTTTGAAATACCACCACGAATGGTTAAGGAAATCAAAAAGTGACCAAGGTCACAGCGATATCAGCTATTTAGCCCCATTGTAGCAGGACTGAGCAAGACCCGCAGGACCATATGCGACATTGAAGGTTGCCGGAGGCTCCCCTGCGGGTTAAGGGAGGGTTTGTGCGGTGCCGCAAAATTATCGCAATTGGGCGACAAACCGCCCGGCACCCCCGCAAACCTAGATGGCCTTGGGCGCGACCAACGCGTGTGCGCGCCTTCGACGACGACCAGGATTGTAGTGTGATGAATGGTACCCTGCTTCGCATTTCCCGCCGCCCGGTCACCCTTGCGGTCGCTTTGATCGGCGTGGTGTCGCTGGCGATCGGCGCCCATGCCGCGCTGAACATGCGGGCGCTGGATGCCGCCAGAGCCGTGGGGACCGAGCAGGGCCAGGCCGACGCCACCAAAAAGGGTTCGCGGGTTGCGCTGGTGATCGGCAACGGCCATTACCCCGACGCCAATGCCCCGCTGACCCAGCCGATCAACGATGCCCGGGCGCTGACCGGCGCCCTGCGGCGCGACGGCTTCGACGTCGATGTCGTCGAGGACGCCAGCAAGGACGACATCACCCGCGCCGTCGCCCGCCTCAAGGCCAGGATCCGGCCGGACTCGGTGGTGATGCTGTTCTTCGGCGGCTACGGCATCCAGGCCGGCCGCGAGAGCTACATGATCCCGGTCGATGCCGCGATCTGGAAGGAATCCGACGTCCGCCGCCAGGGCGTCAGCATCGAATCGGTGCTCGACATGATGAAGGAGCAGGGCGCCTGCGCCAAGCTCGTGGTGATCGACGCCTCCAGGCGCAACCCCTATGAGCGCCGCTTCCGCGCCTTCTCCCACGGCCTCGCCCCGATCAACGCGCCGGATAACGCGCTGATTTTGTCTTCGGCCACGCCGGGCCAGGTCGCCGACGACTCCAACGGTCAGTACAGCGTGCTGATGGCCGAGCTGCTCAACAACATCAATTCGCAAGGCACCGCCGTCGAAACCGTCTTCAACAAGACCCGCGTCGCCATCTCCCGTGCCTCCGACGGCGCCCAGGTGCCCTCGGTGTCGTCATCCCTGATGGAAGACGTCAGCTTCGGCGGCCACCACGTCGCCAACGCCGGCGGTTAAAGCCGTCGTTCCTGCGTACGCAGGAACCCATACGCCGCGGCCTTTGATTTCAGCGCTGTCGCAGAAGCGAGACTCTACCTCGCCCCGCTAGCGGGGAGAGGTCGGATTGCGAAGCAATCCGGGTGAGGGGGACTCACTGCGGCCGATCATCGTCTTCTCCCCTCCTCCCGCGAAGCGGTGGGGAGGGGTCGGGGGTGGGGGGTGCTTCAGCAAACTCACTAACAGCGGGACCTGCTGAGACACCCCCCATCCCCGACCCCTCCCCGCCACGCGCGAGCGCGTGGAGGGAGGGGAGAAGATGATCTCGCGTGTGTGGAGCACGGCATCGCCGCGCGTCTCGAACCATCGGCAAGAATTGCGATAACCGCCGCCCTACTTCACATCCGCGCTCGCCGTCACCGGCCGCACCGGATCGCCTTCGCGCAGCAGCGCGCCGGCCCGCGCCACCACGATGTCGCCTTCCACCAGCCCGTCGCGGACTTCGACCTGGCCGGCCGACATCAATCCAACCTCGACATGCTTGGTCTCGACCCGGTCGCGGTGGATCACCTGCACCACGGTGCCGGCGGTGCCGTAGAGAATGGCGGTCAGCGGCACCGAGATGCCGCAGCTCTGGCCGGTCTTGATCATCGCCCGCCCGGATGAATTCACCAAGAGCTTGCGGTTGGTGGTGATGCCGATGAAGACCTGGCCGAGCTGGCTGTCGGGCTGCACCGTGGTGGCGATCCGGCGCACCCGGCCGTCGAGGTCGCCGACGATGCCGATCACCTTAATCTTCGCGGTCTGGTTGACCGCGAGCTTGGGCAGATCCCGGGTCGGCACCATGCCGACGATGTCGAATTCGCTGCGCGCGATGATCGAGAACAGCGCCTCGCCCTTGCCGGACGCATTGGCGCCGACCACCGCGCTGGAGGTCGAGATCAGCCCGGCCACCGGGGCCTGGATCAGCGTCATGCCGCCTTCGGGCAGTGTCAGCCGGGCCAGCGTCTGCCCCTGCGTCACGGTATCCCCGGCATCGGCCAGCACTTCCGCCACCTTCAGCCCCTGCCGTTCGGGGCGAACATAGGTCTCCTCGCGCGGGATCAGGATGCCCGACACCTCGACAATGGCATTGAAGCAGGCCTTCGCCGCCGTGAACACCGTGACGGCGGCGCCCTTGGGCGCGTCGGGTTCTTCGGCGGCGGAGGCGGGGAGGGAGGCGAGGGTGAGGAGGGCGGCGAGGGTTGGGGCGAGCAGTTTTCGCGAGAGGTGGGGAGGGGCGAGGTGGGGCATGGGCGGTCCCTGTTTCAGGGATATGGATACCAGAAGGGGGGAGTTGGGGCCAAGGGGCAATAGAAGTTCGATCCAAGGCTGTGTAGTCGAGCGCACAGATCACGCCCTTGGGTCGTCGAGAGCCCCTCTAGCAACCTAGTCCAGGAACGGCGTACTCTGATTTGATGGGCGTCGTCGCGCCAGCGAATGGACAGCCCGCTGGATGGGGGATTCGGTGGATAAAAAGGTTCAATTAGACGATCAAGCAGCAGCGGATCGGCTGCTGGGGTTGCTCGATTATGTCGATGCTTTGATCAAGCTAGACGAACGCGTTGCCATGCGGCTGAGTCATATAAATATACGGAGCATCGAATAGTTGGTGACTTCCTCGAGCCCTCAGCGGAGAACGAGAGCAATATTGTTTTTGCGGATCAAGTCAATGAAATCGCAGAGTCTTTGCAGAGCCTAGTTCCCGCAAGTCCCTTAGAAGCTGGTGATCGCATTGTCTTAAAATTCCTAGATCGCGAAAATGCGAAGCCGGAATCCTTCGAAATTGTTGAAGGGCGATCTGACGAATTAAACGGTATGTTGGGATTGTCATCGACTCTACTCGTGTGCATACTATCAACTACTTAGCGCACGAGGCTGCGGGTGCGCCTGGCACCCGGCATTCCCCACGCCCTCTGATTTCAAGGGCGGACGTTGTTGGCAAAACTCGGGCGCTGTGTGCCGCGGGAATGCGGGGGTGTGGGTTTTCGTCATTGCGAGCCAACGGGTCGGCGCGAAGCGCCGCCCGATGACAGGCTCCGCGAAGCAATCCACCTTACTTTGCTGCACGATGGATTGCTTCGCTTCGCTCGCAATGACGGCTTTGGGCTACTGCTGTTTGATAATCGAATCCGAATGTGGGTGGCAGCGCCGTGCGCCCAAAACCCACCCGTCATGCCCGGGCTTGACCCGGGCATCCATCCCTCTTCGTAACAATTTTTCAAGAAGCAGATGGATCACCGGGTCAAGCCCGGTGATGACGGGTTTCAGTGGTGCAACGGGTTTGGTGGCCGTTACGACGGCTGCTTCTTTCGCCGCGGCGCTGGGGGCGCAGTTACGGCGACAACCGCGGCCGGTGTAGCAACCGCCTCCGCCGCCTCACCCTCGCCGCGCCATCGCAAAATCTCCATCGCCAGCACGGGATGATTGAATCCCTTCAGTACGAGATCGTCGATCGGGGCTGCCTCGACAAAACGCTCGACCACGCCGAAGACGCGGCGGCTGACCACGATCTGGCCGGCCTTGGCTTCGTCGCAGAGACGTGACGCGAGGTTGGTGACGCTGCCGATCGCGGCGTATTCGAGCCGCTGCTCGAAGCCGATCTGGCCCAGCGTCGCATAACCGAGCGCGATGCCGAGGCCGAATCCGAGGCTATGGCCGCGGTTGCGCCATTTCTGGGTCAGCGCGCCGATGGTGTCGCGCATCTCGACCGCCATCTTCACCGCGCGTTCGGTGTGATCGGCGAATTGGATCGGCGCGTTGAACAGGATCATCACGCCGTCGCCGGCATAGCGGTCGAGCGTGCCTTCATAGCGGAAAATCAGCTCGCCCAACGCGGCGTGATATTCGCGCAGCACGTTCATGGCCTCTTCGGGCTCGGTGCTCTCGGTGAACGACGTAAAGCCGCGCAAATCACAAAACACCACGGTGACTTCGCGGCGGTGGCTGTCGAGCAGCGAATCATGGCCGTCGGACGAGGCGATCAGTTGCGCCACCTGGGGGGCGAGAAAACGCTCGAGCCTGCGGATGCGTTCGATCTCGCCGAGTTGTTTTTCGACCCGCTCTTCCAGCGACTTGTTCCAGTTCAAGAGTTGATGGGTCTGCTCCTGCAGCTTGCCGGCCTGCTCTTGCACGGTGGAATGCGCCGAGGCCAGCTCGCGGCCCTTCTGGTCGACTTCGGTGAACAGCCGCGCGTTGCGCATCGCGAGGGTCGATTGATGCGCGAAGGTACGCATCAATCCGATCAAGTTCGGCGAGAATTCGCCGGCGTTTTGTCGCAACACCACCAGCGATCCCAGCACGCCCTTCTGGTCGACCAGCGGCACCACCAGCACCGAATGAAATCCGGCCGCGACCGCGACGTCGCGCAACAGATGTTCGGCGGCGTTGGCCAGATCAGGAATCGCGACCGGCTCGCCGCGCTTCGCGGCCACGCCGAGCACGCTGCCGTCCTCGTCGATGGCGAGATGACTGCCGTCGGCCGTCTTGTCGATGCCGATCGCCTCGGCTAGATGGAATTGATGTTGTGTGGCGTCGTAGCTGTAGATCAGCACCGCATCGGCATGGGTGATTTCGAGCGCGCGCGCCGCCACCGTCGGCAGCACGGCGTTGAGATCGAGTGACGACGACACCGCGCGGCCGACCTCTTCGAGCACCTTCAGCTCGTTGATCGATTTCGCGAGATCGCGTGTTCGCTCCTCCACTTTGGATTCGAGGCCCGAATAGGTTTCCTGCAACTGGCCGGCCATGCTGTTGAACTGGCCGGCGAGTTCTTCCAGTTCGTCCGAGGTGTGGACATCGATACGGTGGCTGAAATCGCCGTCGCCGAGTTTGCGGGCGCCGCGGCGCAGTGCGGTGATCGGGATCAGCATCCGCCGCGCCAGCAGCACGCCGGCAAGGCTGGCGACCACGAGGCCGAGCGCGGTCAACAGCGCGATGCGCAGCAATTGATCGCGGATCGGCGCCAGCGCCTCGGATGTCGGCTGTTCGAAGAACACGGTCCAGCCGAGTTTCGGCACCGCGTTGGCGGTGGTCAGCACCGCATGGCCGTCGGCGTCGGTGCCGGACGCCAGCGGCTGGCTGTTCGGGGTCATCATGGCGGCGACCTGCGGCAGTGCCGAAAGGTCCTTGGCCGTCTCGGGGCCCTTGGCCGAACTCGCCAGCACCTGGCCGTGGGCATCGACCACATAGGCGAAGCCGACCTTGCCGACCTGGGCCTCGCCGAGGAAGTTCGACAGGAAACCAAGGTCGATGTCGGCCACGGTGACGCCGGCGTTGAAGCCGGAATGCGACACCGCGATCGACATATAAGGCTGCGAGCCGCGGAAATAGGCCGGCGCGTAGCTGGTGTTGTGAGCGACGGTGTCGGTAAAGCGAGGATCGCCGGAAAAGTCCGCCTTGCTGCCGACCGAAATCCGGGTGCGCGACAGCCTGAGCTGTTCGCGGCCATTGCCGTCGAGCCAGGAGAGCTGGCTGACGGAGGGCACCTGGTTCAAGAGCTGGACGTAGTCGGCGTGGTGCTTCTCGAGCGTGTCGGAATAGGCGCGGGTGACCCAGCTGATCTGGCGTTCCAGGTCGGAGATCGATTGCTCAATGCGGCGCGCGGTGGTTTCGGCCTTCTCGCCCATCGCGTCGGTCAGCGTGGTCTTGGTGCCGCGATAGCTGATCCAGGTCTCGATCGCACCGTTGACGGCGAGCACGAAGAACACCAGCCCGACCAGCAGGATGACGTATTTGGCGAACAGGCCTCCGCGCAGCGACTTGATGTTGTTCCCGACCCCGACCATCCAGACCCTCGTGCGCGCCACCTTGGAAGAGGTGCGCGCATCCGCCGCGAAGGCAGCGGAAGCGATGAAGGAGGGCCGATCCCATGGCGTGGCGGCCTTCCCAGCCGCCGCCTTTCTAGCACAATTCGAGGGGGCTTGGCCCGAGGGTCTACCGGTGTGGTTAGTTTGTAGCCCGGATGAGCCAACGGGTCGGTGCGAAGCGCCGCCCGATGACAGGCTCCGCGACATCCGGGAACAGTCCCCGCGCCAACCCGGATGTCGCTGCGCTCATCCGGGCTACCACCACGGGGCCGATGGCCTAGCGGTTAAACAATTGCCGCAGCACGTCGTTCATTGGCTGACTGTCCTGGCTCGCCTGCGGGGGCGGATCGTTTGGCGGCAGCGGAGGCGGAGCCGCCGCGGTTGGCGGCGTGGTCGTGGGCGAGGTGGCCGGCGGGATATTGCGGCTCTGGCCGAGGCCTTGCTGCAGCAAATTGCCGAGGGTCTGGCCGAGCTGGTCGGTGATGCCGTTACCGCTGCCGCCGGATCCGTTACCGCCGAGCGCGCTGCCCAGTCCGCCGAGCCCGCCCAGCCCGCCGCCATTGGCGCCGAACAGGCCCTTGCCCATCTCCTTGAGCTTGGCATAGGCGGCATCCGGATTGTCCAATATCCCGGCCATTTCGGGGTAGATCCGCGGCTCGGCCCAGGGGCCGTCGATGACGACGGGAATGCCGAGCCCGACCGGATCGCTGGCGCGGCCCTGGCCTTCGGTGGTCAGCACCAGCTTGGGCTCAACACGAAACGCCAGCATCTTGGTGCCGAGGTCGATGGTGCCGGCGCCGGTCATCTTCACCAGCGGGCCGACCAGATTGAGATCGCTCGAGGTGGCCTGGCCCTTCTCGATCCGGAACGAGGCGCTGAGCTGGGACAGGTCGGTGGTCTGCTCCTTGCCCTCTTGCCAGCCCGACAGCGTCCCCGACGTCAGCGACCGGATCATCTGCGCGACGTTGAGGCCGCGGATGGCGCCGTCCTGGAATACCGCGAATACTGTGCCGTCGAGATTCGACATGATGGCGCGCTGGCTGTTGCCGGACGAGCGCAACGCCAGTTTGGCCTGCAGCTTGCCGTCGAGCTTGTCGAAATCCGCCGCACTGCGCAGCAACGGCAGCGCGCGGACGCCGACGAGGTCGCTGTGCATCGCGTAGCTCGGATTGCCGTTGGAGGCATCGATGACCAACTCGCCATTGGCCTGGCCGCCATAGGCGCCGAGATTGGCGAATCCGCATTTCAGCACGCCACCGGCCAGTACCGCATCGATCGCGACGGGCGCGAACTGCGCACTGGCGATGTCGATCTCGGCCGCCGAAACCTTGGCCTGCAGGTCGACATAGTTGAGCCCGGTGAGATCGATGGTGGCGTTACTCCAGGGCTGCGACCCCAGCGACCCGGAGGCCGGCGGCGCGGTGGTTGCCGCGATATCCAGCCGCTGGAAGTCGAGATCGAGTTTGACCAGCGGCTTGCTCGACAGATCGACCGAGGCAAATCCGTTGAACGCGCCGTCATTGAGCGTCCCGGTGACGCCGTTGATCATCACCACCGGGCCGTTGAGCTTGACCTCGGCCTTGGCCGTGAGCGGTCCCTCCAGCAGGCCGGGCGCTTCAAAGCTGAGATCGACCGGTACGTTCTGCCGTCCCATCGGCGGCACCGGCGCGGTGGCCTTGATCTGGAATTTGAGCGGTTGCTCGCCGGCATGCGCGCTGCCGGTGATCTTGATCTGGCGGTCACTGCCGATCACGGCATCGGCCTTGATGGCCTCGATGCGATTTTCCACGCGGTCGCGCAGGTTGGAAAACACCAATGTACCGTCGGTGACGATGATGCGGTCGATGGTCGGCGTATCAGCCTCCGTCTCGCCGGTGGACGCGGCTGGTTTGGGCGCCGGATTGATGTCGCGGGCGCGCTCCCGCTGCAGCGGCACGTTGACGACAGGATGCTGGATCGCGAGTTCGGTGATGTGCGGGTGGCCCGACCACACGCTCTCCAGCGTGATATCGGCCTGGACGCTGCCGATCGTCAGGCGGCCAGAGGTGTCGCGGTCCTTCGGATCCTGCAGCGTAACGTCGTTCAGCGTCACATTCAGCGACGGCCACACCCCGATCTTGCTCGCGCCGGCGATCGTCAGCCGATAGCCGGTGTCGCGCTCGACCCGGTCCTGGATCGCCGAGGTCAGGAAACCCGAGGGAATTCCGATGATCAGCAGCAGCACCACGACCACGATCACGGCGGCGATGGCGGCCCCGGCGATTTTCAATGCTCTCATGACGACATTCCAGACCGGGCCAACGGCATCGATTTCTGCCAAATCGCAACCAGCCACCGCCGGTCGCGGCAAGTCTATCCCGGATGGGGAGATGGCTCAAAGGAGGTCAAAAATAATCCGGGGGCTGCAAAGATATGTGACTTATGACACACTTCGAAGCATCTGAATGTTGCTATCCCGCGTTTGGTGGGAACTGGAAGGCATTGCCATGAGTAAACAGACCGAATTTGCGGTTATTTTGAAGATGAATCCGATGTTTGCGGATTTAGGCACCGACGAACTCCAGCGCATCTCCGGTCTTTGCCACACCCAGCAGCTCGGCGTCGGCGAGATGCTGTTCCAGAAGGGCGATAGCGGCGATGCCCTGTTCGGGGTCCGTCGCGGCCAGATCCGGATCGAGACCGGGGCTGCCGACGGCAGCCGCCTGACGCTGAATTTCATGGGCCCCGGCGATCTCTTTGGCGAGGTCGCGGTGCTCGACGGCCAGAGCCGCACCGCCGACGCCGCGGCCGGCGAGCCGACCGAATTGTTTGTGCTGCGGCGTGAGGATTTTCTCGCCCATCTCGAACGCGAACCGAAGGTCGCGATCAAGATCATCCAGCTGTTGTGCCAGCGGATTCGCTGGCAGAGCGAACGGATGGAGGAATCGGTACTGCAGCCGCTGCCGGTTCGGCTGGCCCGACGGCTGTGCGCGCTGGCGTCCGATTTCGGTTCCGAAGTGCACATCTCGCAGGAGCAATTGGGCGTGTTCGTCGGTGCCGCCCGCGAAAGCGTCAATCGCCAGCTTCAGCTCTGGCGCAAGGACGGCATTCTGGATCTGCAGCGCGGCCGTATTCTGCTGCAGAACATGACCAAGCTGACCGCGGTGGCGCGGAACGACTAGAGAAGTCGCGATCAACTTATTTCGTCGCTATCGTTATTCCGCGGCCGGCGAATGCACGATGGTCGGCGGCGGCGGTGGCGCCTTGTGATCGGTGGGGTGATCGGCGTCGGTATGTTCGTTCTCGCCGCTGGAGGCGAGCAGCTTCTTGCCGAAGCGCCAGAACAGCGAGCCGACATCGTCCATCACCATGAACATCGCCGGCACGAACACCAGCGACAGCACGGTCGAGAACACCAGGCCGCCGATCACGGCGAGCGCCATTGGCGAGCGGAATTCGCCGCCGGCGCCGAACGCCAGCGCTGACGGCATCATGCCGGCCGCCATCGCAATGGTGGTCATGACGATGGGTCGCGCGCGCTTCATGCCGGCGTCGATGATCGCCTCGTCGCGGGGCTTGCCCTCGCGGATCGATTCGACGGCGAATTCCACCAGCATGATGGCATTCTTGGTGACGATGCCCATCAGCATCAGCATGCCGATCCATACCGGCGTCGTCAGCTGCTTGCCGGTCAGCAGCAGCGCGCCGATGGCGCCGCCGATCGAGAGCGGCAGCGAGAACAGGATGGTGATCGGCTGCAGGAAGGTGCCGAACAGCAGCACCAGCACCGCATAGACCATCATCAGGCCGGCGGTGATCGCGGTGGCAAAGCCGTCCGACAATTCGTTCAGGCTCTCGGCGTCGCCGGACGGGCTCACCTTGACGCCCTTCGGCAGGCTCTTCATGACCGGCAGGTCGTAGATCTTCTTGGTGGCGTCGCCCAGTGCTGCGGTGCCGACCAGGTCGGCTGCCACGGTGGCCTGACGTTCCCGGTCGTAGCGGTTGATGCTGGTCGGGCCCTGGTCGAGCTTGATGTCGGCGACCACGGACAATGGCACGCCGCCCTTCTCGCCGTGCTCGCCAAGCGGCACCCTTAGCTGTTCGAGCAACGGCAGGTCGCCGCGCGCGCCGTCTTCGAGCTGGACCCGGATCGGCACCAGCCGGTCGCCGGCGTCGAACTTGGCCAGCGCCGGGCCGACGTCGCCGATGGTGGCGACGCGGATGGTCTGCGACAGGCTTTCGGTGGAGACGCCGAGCCTAGCTGCCAGATCCGCCCGCGGCTGGATCCGAAGCTCGGGCCGGTCCAGCGAAGTTTCGGAAATCACGTCGGAGATCAGCGGAATGCGCTTCATCTGGGTCGCGAGTTCGCTGGCGACATTGGCGACGATGTTGCTGTCGGCGCCGGTCACGACCAGCGACACCGCGCGCAAACCGTTTTCGTCGAGGAACCAGTAGCGGATGTCCGGAACGTTCTCGAGTTCCTGGGCGATCGACAGTTCGAGTTCGCGCTGGGTGATCTTGCGTTCGGTCTTGGGGGTGTAATTGATGATCAGCGCGGCGCGGCGCACCTCGAACGTTCCCGGCGGTACCCGGCCGCCATCGACGAACACGCTCGTGACCTCCGGCCGCTTGCGCAAGCGCGCCACGATTTCCTCGGTGACTTTCTCGGTATAGGCGAGCTGTGAGCCGGGCGGCAGTTCCATTGCCAGCAGCGAGCGTGCGGTGTCCTGCGCCGGCAGGAAGCCCTGCGGCAGCAGCGTGATGCTCCAGATCGATGCGGCGAAGATTCCGAAGCCGATCAGCACGGTGAGATAGTGGTGCCGAACCGACAAGGTAACGAGCCGGGTATAGGCGTGTATCGCGCGTCCCGGCGGCGGGTCATGATCGTGATGCTTGAGGAAGTAGGCGGCCAGCACCGGCGTGACGAAGCGCGCGGCCAGCAGCGAGAAGAACACCTGCACCGACACCGTGATGCCGAATTGCTTGAAGAACTGACCGGCAATGCCGGACATGAAGCTCGCCGGCGCGAAGATCGCGATGATGGTCAGGCTGATGGCGATGACCGCGAGGCCGATTTCGTCGGCGGCTTCCAGTGCGGCGCGATAGGGCGACTTGCCCATCCGCATGTGACGCACGATGTTCTCGATCTCGACGATGGCGTCGTCGACCAGAATGCCCGTTGACAGCGTGATGGCGAGGAAGCTGACCAGGTTCAGCGAGAAGCCGAGAATGTCCATCGCCCAGAACGCCGGGAAAATCGACAGCGGCAGCGAGATCGCGGCGATGATGGTGGCCCGGATATCGCGCAAAAACAACATCACGATGATGACGGCGAGAATGGCGCCTTCGAACAAGGTCGAGATCGCGGCTTCGTAATTGCCCTTGGTGAACTCCACTGAAGTGTCGATCAGCTTCAGATCGACGTCGGGATAGGCGACCTTCAGCGCGTCGATGCGCTTCTGTACGGCGGCGGCGACCACCACGTCGCTGGCGCCCTTGGAACGCTTGATGCCCAGCGCCACCACCGGCTCGCCGTTGAAACGGGCGAAGGTGCGGCGGTCGGCAATGGTGTCGGTGACGGTGCCGAGATCGTCCAGCCGCACCTCGCCGCCGCCGAACAGCGGGATCATGGTGCCGGCCAGTTCGTTGAGCGTCTTGGCGCCGGCCAATGTGCGGATCGCCTGATCGTTCTTGCCGATCTCGGCGCGGCCGCCGGCCAGATCGACATTGGTGCCGCGCAGGCTTTGGCTGACATTAACGGCCGTTAGCCCGGCGGCCTGCAGCCGGTCGGGATCGAGCGATACCAGAATCTCGCGCTCGACACCGCCGATACGCTCGACCTGGGCGACGTTGCGCACGCCCTGCAGCGCGCGTTTGACGACGTCGTCAACGAAATAGGACAATTGCTCGGGCGTCTTGCCGGGCGAGATCGCGGCATAGGTGACGATCGGCAGGCCGATCACGTCGACGCGCTGGATCAAGGGCTCGGTGACATTTTGCGGTAGGTTGCTGCGCACCCTGGTCACGGCGTCCTTGACGTCGTTCAGCGCCCGGTCGGTGTTGGTCTCGAGCGCAAACTGGATCGTCGTCAGCGACAAACCGTCTGTTATCGAGGACGAGATGTGCCGCACGCCTTCGACGCCGGACACGCCGTCTTCGATGGTTTTGGTGACCTGCGATTCCAGCTCGGCCGGAGCGGCGCCGAATTGCGAGACCGCGACCGAGATCACCGGGATGTCGGCGCTGGGCAGCCGCGTCACCGCGAGCTTGGTGAAGCTCACCCAGCCCAGCACCAGCAGGATGATCGAAAATACGACGGAGGGAAGCGGGTTTCGGATCGACCATGCCGAGATATTCAAAGCCATCAGCGTACCCGCGTTCGATCGAGTTCCTCGGCGAATATGGTCTTGATCTGGTCGCCGTCATGCAGCGAGCTGCCAGCGTCGGCCACGACGATTTCGCCGACGTCGAGGCCTTCAAGAATTTCTATCGAGGTGTCCGACACCAGTCCGACCTTCACGGTCCGCGTCTCAACGGTATTTCCTTTGACCACCTGAACCGTCAAATGGTCAATGGCGGTCCGGGGAATGGCGACGCCGCAACTGCGCTTGGCGTCGATGCTGGCTTGCGCGAACATCCCGACCTTGAGCGACGGGTTGTTGGTCAGCGATATCCTGACATGGCCGAGCTGGGTGGCGCGATCGATTTGCGGTGAAACCAGCCTGACGCGCCCCACCAGTTCCGGCGCATCGTCCCGGCTGATGCGCACCGTGGCGCCCGGATTGAGCTTCAGCATGTGGACAGCCGGGACCTCGGCATCCAGTTCGACTTCGTTGTTGATGGAAATGCGAAACATCGGCCCTGCCTGCGGCGAAGCCGGGGCGCCGACGATGGTGTTGACCTGGGTGATCAATCCGGCGGCCGGCGCGCGTAGCGAGGTCGGCGCGGATCTTGCGCCATTGTTGGGAGCGCCGGGCTGTGCCGGCGGCGGCGTCAGCCGGGCCAGCTCCTGATTGTCGGTGACCAACTCGCCTTCGCGGACCAGAAGGTCGGAGACCTTGGAGCCTTCCTGATCGACCCCGACCACCGCTTCCCGGCGCGGCACCACAAAGCCGGTGACCCGCACCAGATCGGAGAAACAGGCATTGGTGGATTTGGTGACGGTGACCTGCGCGTTGCTCGGAGTTTCCTTCTCCTCCGGATGGGAGCGATGCTCGAGCCAATAATACCCGCCGCCCAGAGCCATCACGGCGACCACGGCCAACGCCGGCTTGAGGTATTCGGAAAGCATCATCGCCGGATCAATCCAAACCTGTGTCGGGTGAGCGGTCGCCGGGCTGCGGCTTCGATCGTCCGGAAAGACCGGCGAAAGGATCAGGGTGTTCCCCGAAACCAAGGCGCGTCCCGCAAGGGTGCGGGGCGCATTGCCGCTGCAAAACTCTACTCAGCACCCCGACCCCTTACGCTTCAGTTGGACGTCACTTTAGTCAGTTTACCTGACAGTTATTTGGACGCGGTGGTCTTGTTCGCCATGTTGACGACCTGGACGCGGCGGTTCACGTCCGCCAGCGGGTTGCTCGGATCCTTGAGCTTGGTCTTGCCGTATCCGACGGTCACGAGGTCGGTGCCGGCGATGCCGAATTTGTCGGTCAGATAACGCTTGATCGAATCTGCGCGCCGCTCGGACAGATCCTGATTAAAGGCTTCGCCACCGGCGGCATCGGTATAGCCGGCAACGACGAAGGTCGAGCCCTTGAGGTCCGGATCGGTCAGCGCTTTCCCGAGCGCCTGAACCGAGGGCAGAGATTTTGCGCTGATATCGGCCGAATTGTAGTCGAAGTTGATTTCCAGATCGATATTCGGCTTGTCCTTGGCGATGGTGGCGATCTCTTCGCGCTCGGTGATGGAGAGCGACCGCGTCGGTCGGTTACGGATCGTCTGGACGAAACGACCTTCCTCGGCGGTGGCTGCCGGGTCAGCCTGCGGGCCCACCGACAAACCTCGGGTCAGGGGCTTCTTGGGCGTCGCGAGCGCCTTGACGATCTGATCCTCAGTGACGTCGTCGCCGGCGAGAGCCTTTCCCGTGCCGACGGAAAGTGCGGCGCCGATCGTTACGATCGAAAGGATCGCGGTCAGATTTCTGCTTCCGGACATCTTCGACATTGTCAGCCCTCCTGCGCGGCCCGCGCGGTTCAACAGCTTTGCAAATGAGCCCCGGGCCAAATGGATCGCAAAATCGGTAGCGGCCGTGGCTAGGTTTCGATTGGTCTCTGGCACCCGCCTCGAGGTTCGCGGGAAGCGCCGCCTTCTCACTTAAATTGTGGTCAATGTACCCCGTAACTCGCGAATTCCTTAACAATATTCGGGTCCATCGCTTTGGCGTTGTTTATATCCAATTCGCCCTCGGAAATCGAGCCGTTGCGCTGCTTGGCAAGGCCCCGGCCGTACAGCGACGAGGTCAATCTGGGATTGATCCGAAGCGCGGCGTCAAAGTCGGCGATGGCGTTTTTCGCCTGCCCGCTCTTCAGGTTAACAAGCCCGCGGCTATCGAGGGCATCGACAAAATTCGGGCGCAGCCGGAGCGCCTCGTTGCAATCCTTCAAGGCTGCCTGCAGGTCGCCGGTGACGGTGCGCGCCCAGCAGCGGTTGTTATAGGCCTCGACGTCCTTCGGGTTCAGCCGCAGCGAATCATCGAAGTCGCTGATGGCGAGGGCATAGGCCCCCTTGCTGGCGTAGACCTGTCCGCGCCGGTAGAGCGCGTTGGCGTCATCGGGGTTATCGGCAAGTTTGGCGGTCAGGCTTTTAATGGTCGGATCATCGGCCAGCGCGGATATTCCGTCATTTTTGTCAGCCGGCTTGTCGGCCGCAACCGGTGGCGGGCTCGGGGGATCCAGCTTCGCCGGTAGCGGCGGATCGTTACGCGGCAGCGCCGGAGGCTCGGACGGCGGCGGGGGAGCTGCGGCCACCGGACCCGGAATTCGCGGATTGGCGCTGGCAACTCCGGGAATGAACGAAAAATCCTCGGCCAAGGAAGACGAAATCCACGGTACCTGCTCCTGGCGGGACGCGCGGGTAACGCCGACACGGG
>Ga0302314_10001899_pt1 | contig 38924 bp, 28 predicted proteins | sample III_Palsa_N2_3_FD_200533 | JGI IMG/M metagenome (GOLD analysis project Ga0302314, IMG submission 200533) | Peat permafrost microbial communities from Stordalen Mire near Abisko, Sweden - III_Palsa_N2_3 | ecosystem: Environmental > Terrestrial > Soil > Palsa > Peat permafrost | place: Sweden...
TCGAGATCGGGCGGGGCAAGCGGGGCCGACGGGCGTACGCCTTCGACGACATCGCCGTCGTACCGAGCCGCCGGACCCGGGACCCGAAGGAGGTCTCGATCGCCTGGCAGATCGACGCCTACCGCTTTGAACTCCCCTTCCTGGCCGCGCCGATGGACAGCGTGGTCTCCCCGGAGCAGGCCATCGCCTTCGGCCGCCTCGGCGGTCTGGGCGTGCTGAACCTCGAAGGCCTGTGGACCCGCTACGAGGACCCGCGCCCGCTGCTGCAGGAGATCACCGAGGTCAAGGACGAGGCGCTGGCGACCCGTCGGCTCCAGGAGATCTACCGCGAGCCCATCAAGGCCGAGCTCATCGGCCGACGGCTCAAGGAGATCCGCGAGTCCGGCGTCGTGACCGCCGCGGCGCTGTCGCCGCAGCGCACCGCCGAGTTCTCCAAGGTGGTCGTGGACGCCGGGGTCGACATCTTCGTCATCCGCGGCACCACGGTCTCCGCCGAGCACGTCTCGGGCGCGTTCGAGCCGCTGAACCTCAAGCAGTTCATCTACGAGCTCGACGTCCCGGTCATCGTCGGCGGCTGTGCCACCTACACCGCGGCGCTGCACCTGATGCGCACCGGCGCGGCCGGCGTCCTGGTCGGCTTCGGCGGGGGCGCGGCGCACACCACCCGCACCGTGCTGGGCATCCAGGTGCCGATGGCCACGGCCGTCGCGGACGTCGCGGCCGCCCGCCGCGACTACATGGACGAGTCCGGCGGCCGGTACGTCCACGTCATCGCCGACGGCGGCGTGGGCTACAGCGGCGACCTGGCCAAGGCCGTCGCCTGCGGTGCGGACGCGGTCATGATCGGCGCCGCGCTGGCCCGTGCCAACGACGCGCCCGGCCGGGGCTTCCACTGGGGCATGGAGGCCGTGCACGAGGAGCTGCCGCGCGGAAAGCGGGTGGACCTGGGCACCGTCGGCACCACCGAGGAGATCCTCTCGGGCCCCTCGCACACGCCCGACGGCACCATGAACCTCTTCGGCGCGCTGCGCCGGGCGATGGCCACCACCGGGTACTCGGAGCTCAAGGAGTTCCAGCGGGTCGAGGTCACGGTCGCGCACAAGTAGCACCCGGCGTCATCGCCGTTCGGAGGTCCCCGGCGCGGTTCGGCGCCGGGGACCTCCACCCGTTTGCGCGTCGTTCTTCCGGCAGTGGGCGGGCACCGGGACTGCCGCCGCCCGCTTTGGGCAGGCACCAGGCAGACTTGGGAGCATCGTCCAGGGGATCCGGGGCTGTGCCGCCCCGGGCAGGGCAAGCACAGTGCGGAGGCAGTGATGCGGAGCTCGACATTGGGGCCGGTCCAGCGGGCGGAGTCGCTCGCCCGGATGGCCGAGCGGGAACTCGACGTGCTGGTCGTCGGCGGTGGCGTGGTGGGTGCGGGCACGGCCCTGGACGCGGTGACGCGCGGTCTGACGACCGGGCTCGTGGAGGCCAGGGACTGGGCCTCCGGGACGTCGAGCCGGTCGAGCAAACTGATCCACGGAGGCCTGCGCTACCTGGAGATGCTGGACTTCGCCCTCGTGCAGGAGGCGCTGAAGGAGCGGGGACTGCTGCTGCAGACCCTCGCCCCGCATCTGGTGAAGCCCGTGCCCTTCCTCTACCCGCTGCAGCACCGGGGCTGGGAGCGGCCCTACGTGGGGTCGGGAATCGCGCTGTACGACGCCATGTCGGTGTCCAGCGGCCACGGCCGGGGCCTGCCGGTGCACCGGCACCTGAGCCGCCGTCAAGCCCTCCGGCAGGCCCCCTGCCTGCGCAAGGAGGCCCTGGTCGGCGCGATCCAGTACTACGACGCGCAGATGGACGACGCCCGGTTCGTCACCACCCTGGTCCGCACCGCCGCCGGGTACGGCGCGATGGCGGCCAACCGGGCCCGGGTGGTGGGCTTCCTGCGCGAGGGGGAGCGGGTGGTCGGCGCCAGGGTGCGGGACCTGGAGCAGGGGGGCGAGTTCGAGGTCCGCGCCCGACAGGTCGTCAACGCCACCGGTGTGTGGACCGACGAGACCCAGGCACTGGTGGGGGAGCGCGGGCAGTTCCACGTCCGGGCGTCCAAGGGCATCCACCTGGTCGTCCCGCGCGACCGGATCCACTCGGCGACGGGGCTGATCCTGCGCACCGAGAAGAGCGTGCTGTTCGTCATCCCCTGGGGCCGGCACTGGATCGTGGGCACCACCGACACCGAGTGGACGCTCGGCAAGGACCACCCGGCGGCCAGCAGCGCCGACATCGAGTATCTGCTCGAACATGTGAACTCGGTCCTGTCGGTGCCGCTGACCAGGGAGGACGTCGAGGGCGTCTACGCCGGGCTGCGTCCGCTGCTCGCGGGGGAGTCGGAGGCCACCTCCAAGCTCAGCCGCGAGCACGTGGTGCTGCACACCGTGCCGGGACTGGTCGTGGTCGCCGGCGGCAAGTACACGACGTACCGGGTGATGGCCAAGGACGCCGTCGACGAGGCGGTGCACGGGCTGGACCAGAGGGTCGCGCCGAGCTGCACCGAGAAGGTGCCGCTGGCCGGGGCCGAGGGCTACCAGGCGCTGTGGAACGGGCGCGGCGAGCTGGCCAGGCGCAGCGGCCTGCACATCGCCCGGGTCGAGCACCTGCTGAACCGCTACGGCTCGCTGGTCGAGGAGGTGCTGGAGCTGATCGCCGAGGACCCGGGGCTGGCCGAGCCGCTGGGCGGCGCGGAGGACTACCTGCGCGCCGAGGTCGTGTACGCGGCGCGCTGCGAGGGCGCCCGGCATCTGGACGACGTGCTGGCGCGGCGGACCAGGATCTCCATCGAGACCTTCGACCGGGGCACCTCCTCGATGCTGGAGGCGGCCGAGCTGATGGCCCGTGAACTCTCCTGGGAGAAGAATCAGGTGGACCGGGAGGTGGAGCACTACCGGAAGCGGGTCGAGGCCGAGCGCGAGTCCCAGCAGCAGCCGGACGACCTGACCGCGGACGCGGCGAGGCTGGGGGCGGACGACATCGTGCCCCTCGGATAGGGGACGATGGGGTGCGGGAGCAGCACTCGTGGAGGGGACCTCATCCAGATGACCAGTAATCAGGACACGGCCGACCGGTTGCTGGCCGGCCGCTACCGGCTGGTGTCCGTGCTGGGCCGCGGGGGGATGGGCACGGTCTGGCGGGCCACGGACGAGGTGCTGGGCCGTGCGGTCGCAGTGAAGGAGCTGCGCTTCGCGACCGGGGTGGACGAGGACGAGCGCCGCCGGCTGATCGCCCGCACCCTCACCGAGGCCAAGGCCATCGCCCGGGTCAGGCACACCGCCGCGATCACCGTCTACGACGTGGTCGAGGAGGACGACCGGCCGTGGATCGTGATGGAGCTGGTCGAGTCCCGCTCGCTCAGCGAGGTCATCACCACCGACGGTGTGCTGCCGCCGAAGCGCGCCGCCGAGATCGGCCTGGAACTGCTGGGGGTGCTCTCGCAGGCGCACCGCTCGGGCATCCTGCACCGTGACGTCAAGCCGTCCAATGTGCTGATAGGGCATGACGGGCGGGTCGTCCTCACGGACTTCGGCATCGCCCGGGTCGAGGGCGACCCCTCGGTGACGTCCACCGGCATGCTCGTCGGCGCGCCCTCGTACATCTCGCCCGAGCGGGCGCGGGGCCGGATCCCCGGCGCCCCCGCCGACATGTGGTCGCTCGGCGCGACGATGTACGCGATGGTCCAGGGCTACCCGCCCTACGACAAGGGCTCGGCGCTGTCCACGCTCACGGCGGTGATGACCGAGGACCTGGTGCCGCCGGGCAACGGCGGCCCGCTGACCCCGGTGATCGCCGGGCTGCTGCGGAAGGACCCGCAGGAGCGCTTCAACGAGCAGACGACCCGCAACCTGCTGCTGCGGGTGCTCACGGAGCCCGACCCGGAGCCGCGGCCCGTGCAGGTGCCCGAGCCGCGGGCCGCGACGGAGACGGCGGCCGCGGCCATGCCGATGGCCGCGGTGCCGACGGCGGAGCAGCGCCGGGCGACCCGGGCCGAGCCGCTGCCGGTCGGGGTCCCGGGGGAGGAGGCGGTGGCGACCTTCGCGGCCGGCGTGGGCCGGGGCGGGCGCCGTGCCGTCCGGCTGCTGGTGGCCCTGCTGGCGCTGCTGCTGGTGGCCGGCGGCGGGGTCTGGGTCGCGATGGCGCAGCACCACGACAAGTCGAAGCCCGGGAGCGGGACCGCGACCGGCACCAGTGCCAGTGCCGGCAGCAGCGCGGCGCCGGCCGCGGGGACGGCCGCGACTGCCTCCGCCTTCGAGCGGGTCTCCGGTCCCGGCGGCTCCACGATCGACATCCCCGAGGGGTGGAGCAGCACCCGGGTCGGCGCCGACCGCTGGAAGTACCGCGGCCCGGCCGGCACCCTGATCGTCGACTGGACCGACACGCCCGGCGGCAGCGCCGTCGGCGCCTGGCGCGCGGAGGAGAGCCGCATCTCCGGCAGCTTCGCCGACTACCACCGGATCCTGCTGCAGACCGTCAGTTACCGCGGCTGGGACGCTGCCGACTGGGAGTGGACCTACACCGACAGCGGCGGCGCGCCCCTGCGGGCGATCAACCGCGGCTTTGTGCCCGACAGCCACGACGGCTATGCGATCTACTGGACCACGGCCGCCTCCTCCTGGGACGGCGCGCGGAACCAGCAGCTGCTCGCTCGCTTCTTCAGCAGCTTCCAGCCCGCAAGCTGAGGACACACACGGCACGGCGGAAGGGGGCGGGGTGGCGAAGTCGGCTTCGGCCTCGGGCGACGGCCGGATGCTCGCGTCCCGCTACCGGTTGGCCGGGCGTCAGCACGGCACGGGTGCGGCCGCGCTGGACACCCGCAGCGGCGCCGAGGTGCAGCTGGACGCGGTGCCGCTGCCGGAGCTGGTCACCCCCTTCGACCAGGATCTGCGGACCGGCCCCGACGAGACCGAGACCAGGGCGCTCACCCAGGCAGCCTTCGTCACCCAGACCGTCCCCGACCACCCCAGGCTGAGCCAGGTCTTCGAGGTCTTCGCCGAGGACGGCTACCTCTGGGTCGTGGGGGAGGCCGTCTCCGGGGTGCCGTTGAGCGAGGTGCTCCAGCACGGCCCGCTGCCCCCGTACCGCGCCGCCGAGTTGGCCGGTGACCTGGTCGCCGCGCTGCGCGCGGTGCACGCCATGGGCCTGGTGCACGGAAACCTGACGCCGGAGACGGTCACCGTCTGCGAGGACGGGACGGCGCTGCTGGGCGGCCTGGTGGTGGGTGTCGCCCAGGAGGCGCTGTGCGGCGGCCCCGGCGTCGACACCCCCGGTGCGGGGGTACCGCCCGCGCCGTGGAGTCCGGCGCGGGTGCGGGCGCGCGACGCACGGGCCGTCATCGTCGGTGCGGTGCCCGAGCGCTGGGCCCCGGAGCAGGCGGGGCCCGACGCCGCCGGGGACCGTCCGGTCGGCCCGGCGGCGGATGCCTGGTCGCTGGGCGCGCTGCTGTTCCGGATGCTGACCGGTGAGCCGCTGCCCATGGAGCTGCCCCCGGCCGGGCCCCTGGCCGAGGCCGCAGGGATGCTGGGTCCGCTGGGCCCGCTGGTCGAGGGGCTGCTCGCCACGGATCCCGAGGCCCGCCCGCTGCCGGCCGAAGTCCAGGAGTGGCTGCGGCAGTTGCTGGTGCGTGCGCCGGAGCCGCTGGACCAGGACGCGCTGCAGGCCGTCGCCGAACTGCTGTCCGCGCCGCGCCGGGGCGAGTTGGAGCGCGGGAAGCGGCGGGGCGACCTGGTGGCGCACCCGGATTTCGGGCACCACCACCACGCCGCCCCGCGACGCCACCGCGGGCGTCGGGAGGCCCTGCTGGCCGCCGGAATCATCCTGATAGTCCTATTGGCCCTGGTCGTGATCGGCCTTGTCGGTCGATAAGCATTCTCGGCGGCCCGGTAGTTCCCGCCCCGCCGTTCCGCCCCGCGCCGCCGTTCCCTAGTCTGTGCACCAGGAGCACCGGGATTTGAGCGCGGAGTCTGATGCCTGCCGCAGTCCGGCCAGGCGGCAGGGGTCAGACGAGGGGGAACACGAGTGGGTACGGAAGAGGGTTCGGCCATCGAGTCGGTGCACCACGACAGTCCGGAGCGGACCGGGGAAGCGCAGCGGGAGTCGCACACGGGGGTGCAGGGGGGAGCGGCGACGGCCGCCCCGCCCGTTCGCATGCTCGCCGGCCGCTACCGGCTCGGAGCGCGCCTCGGTCGCGGCGGCATGGGCACGGTCTGGCGTGCGCTCGACGAGATGCTGGACCGCGAGGTCGCGGTCAAGGAACTCTCGGTGGGTCACCTCGCCGAGGAGGACCTGCAGATCGTCCATTCCCGGATGAAGCAGGAGGCCCGCGCCGCCGCGCGGATCAGGCACGCCGGTGTGATCACCATCCATGACGTCCTCGAGCAGGACGGCAAGCCGTGGATCGTGATGGAGCTGATAGACGGCCGGTCGCTGGCCGAACTCGTCGAGCAGGACGGCACGTTGAACCCGCGCGAGGCCGCCGACATCGGTGCGCAGGTGATGACCGCGCTGCACCGCGGCCACCTCGCCGGAGTCATCCACCGCGATGTGAAGCCCGCCAACGTCCTGCTGGAGCGCGGCACCGGACGGGTCGTGCTCACCGACTTCGGCATCGCCACCTACGAGGGCGACTCCGCGCTGACCCGCACCGGCGACCTGATCGGCTCCCCCGACTACCTCGCGCCCGAGCGGGTCCACGGGGCACGCCCCGGGCCCGCGTCCGACCTCTGGGGCCTCGGCGCGACGCTCTTCGCCGCGGTCGAGGGGGAGTCCCCGTTCCGCCGCGACTCGCCGCTGACCACACTCACCGCGGTGGTCACCGACCCGCTGCCGGAACCCCGCAACGCGGGGGCACTGACCCCGGTGCTGCAGGCCCTGCTGTCCAAGGACCCGGATGAGCGCCCCGACGCGCTCACCGCGATACGCATGCTGCAGCGGGTCGCGGCCGGGGACACCACCAATATCGCCGTGTCGCCGAGCCCGCTGCGCAACCCCACGGCCGCGGTGCCGCTGGTGGACCGCAACGAGCACACCCCGACGCCTGCCGTCCGCACGCTGCCGGTCCGCAACGAGTCGACCCGCCCGGCGCTGATGGAGTCCGAGTACCGGCAGCGCACGCTCGCGGAGCCGGAGTCGGACCCGGACTCCGCAACGGAGCGGGGCACGGTCCGGCGCTCTCACGCCCCGCACGGGCGGGCCCGGCGGCGCAGGGTCTGGCCCTGGCTGGTCGTGGCCGCGCTGCTGGCCGCGCTCGCCGGTGGCGGCCTGGCCTACGACTACAAGATCCTGCGGCACCGGAGCACCCCGCAGCCGCAGACGAGCCAGAGCGCCGCGTCGTCGTACACGCCGGTGATCCCGCCCGGCTACACGCTCACCAAGGACCCCGAGGGCTTCAGCTTCCCGCTGCCGGACAATCCCAGCGAGCCGTGGAGCCGACAGCCGGACAGCAAGGCGACCGCGATCAACTACTCGCCCGACGCGACCGAGGACTACCTGATCTGCTTCGCGGTGACGTCGGCCGGCACGACCCCGCTGCAGCACGCCCAGTCGATGGCGGTGGGCCTCGCCAACCACGACTCCAGCTACCGACTGGTCCCCGGGGGCGCCCCCGAGGCCAATGTGTTCCACGGCTATGTCGGCGCGCTCTGGAACTTCACCTACATCAAGAAGGCGGTCCCGGGCGTGCCGTCCGCCGAGCACGAGATCATCGAGCAGCTCTACCGGGACAACTACGGCACCGAGTACGACATCCTGGTCGACTACCCCTACGCGGACTGGCAGACCGGGTACCAGCGGTTCCTGGACGTCACCAACGGATTCAGCGCCCCCTGAGCGGAGGTGCCTGCCGACCACAGGACGCCCCGCCCAGTCCCGAGTACGGTGGAAACGCAGGCCCACAACCTTGCAGACCTCACCCCAGCTCAGGGAGTCGGTCATGGTCGTCCCCGCAGTCTCCACCCCTGATGTAGTCGTGATCGGCATGGGCCCCGGCGGCGAGGAGGTGGCCGGACGGCTCGCGGACGCCGGCCTCGACGTCGTCGGGGTCGATGAGCGCCTGGTCGGTGGTGAGTGCCCCTACTGGGGCTGCATCCCCTCCAAGATCATGGTACGGGCCGGGAACCTGGTCGGCGAGGCCCACCGCATCCCCGGCAGCGCCGGTATCAGCCGGGTGCACCCCGACTGGCGGCCGGTCGTCCGGCATGTCCGCGCGGCCACCGACGACTGGGACGACAAGGTCGCCGTGGACCGCTTCACCGGCCGCGGCGGGCGCTTCCTGCGCGGCACCGGGCGGCTCACCGGCCCCCGCGAGGTGACCGTGCTGCACGGTGACGGCGACGCCGAGACGGTGCTGCGCCCGCGCCGGGCGGTGGTCCTGGCGGTCGGCTCGCAGCCCACCGCGCCGCCGGTGCCGGGGCTGGCCGGGACGCCGTACTGGACCAACCGGGAGCTGATCGAGGCGGCCGAGCTGCCCGAGTCGCTGCTGATCCTCGGCGGCGGCGCGATCGGCCTCGAGCTGGGCCAGGCCATGCAGCGGATGGGGTGCGCGGTCACCGTCGTCGAGGTCCTGCCCCGGCTGCTGTCCCGCGAGGAGCCCGAGTCCGGCGACCTGCTGATGCGTGCGCTCACCACCCAGGGACTCGACATCCACACCGGGACGGAGCCTGCCTCGGTGACCCACCACGAGGACCGCTTCACGGTCACCTGCCGCCGCGGCGAGCGGCTGGGGGCCCAGCGGCTGCTGGTGGCGGCCGGGCGCCGGGTCGAGCTCGACCGGCTGGGCGTGGGGGTGCTGGGCCTGGACACCGCGGCCCGCGCCCTGCCCGTGGACGAGCGGATGCGGGTCCACGGGGCGCAGGGCGTGTGGGCGGTCGGGGACGCCACCGGAAAGGGCGCCTTCACACACATGGCCATGTACCAGGCGGACATCGCGGTCCGGGCGATCCTCGGCCAGGGCGGCAGGGCGGCCGAGTACCACGCCGTCCCCCGGGTCACCTTCACGGACCCGGAGATCGGCGCGGTCGGCCTCACCGAGGCGGAGGCCCGCGCGGCGGGGCTCGCCGTGCGCACCGGCCAGACCGACCTCGCCGCGAGCAGCCGGGGCTTCGTCCACGGCCAGGGCAACGAGGGGTTCGTCAAGCTGGTCGCCGCGGACGGCGTCCTGGTCGGCGCGACCGCGGCCGGGCCGACCGGGGGAGAGATCCTCGGCCTGCTCACCCTCGCCGTGCAGACCCGGACGCCGGTCGAGGACCTGCGGGCGACGATCTGGGCCTACCCGACCTTCCACCGCGCGGTGGGCGAGGCCGTGCGGGCACTGGACGGCTCTGCCTGACTACGGGCGCCCGAGCGCGCGGTAGGTCCAGCCCGCCGCGCGCCAGGCCTCGCGGTCGAGGGCGTTGCGGCCGTCGATGATCTGCGGCCGGGCGACCTGCTCGCGCAGGGCGACCGGGTCCAGCGCGCGGAACTCCTGCCACTCCGTCAGGTGCAGGATCACATCGGCGCCGCGCGCCGCCTCGACCGGGTCGACGGCGTAGGAGAGGGCGGGGTACATCTTGCGGGCGTTGTCCATCGCCTTGGGGTCGTAGACCGTGACCTCGGCGCCCTGGAGCTGCAGCCGGGCGGCGACATTGAGGGCGGGCGAGTCGCGGATGTCGTCCGAGTCGGGCTTGAACGCGGCGCCCCAGATGGCGATCCGGCGGCCCAGCAGGCTGCCGTCGCAGTGCTCGCGGGTCAGCTCGACCATGCGGTCGCGGCGGCGCATGTTGATGGAGTCGACCTCGCGGAGGAAGGTCAGCGCCTGGTCCACCCCGAGCTCCCCGGCGCGGGCCATGAAGGCGCGGATGTCCTTGGGCAGGCAGCCGCCGCCGAAGCCGACGCCCGCGTTGAGGAAGCGTCCGCCGATCCGGGAGTCGTAGGACAGGGACTTCGACAGCACCGTGACATCGGCGCCCGAGGCCTCGCAGACCTCGGCCATGGCGTTGATGAAGGAGATCTTGGTGGCCAGGAAGGCATTGGCGGCGGTCTTGACCAGCTCGGCCGTCGGGAAGTCGGCGACGACCAGGGGGGTCCCCGCGTCCAGCAGCGGAGCGTAGACCTGCCGCAGCAGCGCCTCGGCCTCGGAGCCGTTCCCGTCCAGCCCGAACACCAGGCGGTCGGGGCGCAGGGTGTCCTCCACCGCGAAGCCCTCGCGCAGGAACTCGGGGTTCCAGGCGAGCAGGGCCTGCGCGCCGACCGGTGCCTGCGCGGCGAGCCGCTCGGCCAGCCGCGCGGCGGTGCCGACCGGGACGGTGGACTTGCCGACGACCAGGGCGGGCGCGGTCAGGTAGGGCGCGAGGGAGTCGATGACGGCGTCCACATAGCGCAGGTCGGCGCCGGACTCTCCCTTCTTCTGCGGGGTGCCCACGCAGGAGAAGTGCACCTCGCCGAACTCCGCCGCCTCCTGGTAGGAGGTGGTGAACCGGAGTCGGCCGGTGGCCACGTGCTTGGCCAGCAGCTCCTCCAGGCCGGGCTCGTAGAACGGGACCCGCCCGTCCTGAAGCGCGGCGATCTTGTCCGGTTCGACGTCCACGCCGAGGACCTCATGGCCGAGCTCGGCCATGCAGGCGGCGTGGGTGGCGCCGAGGTAGCCGGTTCCTATGACGGTGAGCCGCATCGTGACGCGGTCCCTTCTCGTGGAGGCGCTGGTGGCGCAAGCTTTCGCGCCTGCAGGAGGCAGCATAGGGACTGGGAACGACCCATCGGGGTCGCTGATGGAACCACGCGATCACCAAGGCGTAACGCTTCCCTGACCGTTCCCTGAATGCAGGCCCCGGAAAAAGCTCTGTTACAGACATTTTTCTGTTACCGACGGGTATCCAAGCGCCCGAAAACGGCCTACCCTGCTCGTCATGACAGACATCAGCGCCAGCAGTGCCACCGGTGAGCGAAACCCCGTAGCCACGGCGGGCCCGCGCACGGCCGCCGACGTCGTGACGCCGCAGCTGGTCGCCCGGCTGGTCGGAGGAGTGGTGGCGGGCGAGAACCCCACCATGACCGCAAGCCGCAGCCCATTCACCGGCGAGGTGCTCGCCGAGATCCCCGAGTCGGGACCGCAGGACGTCGCCACCGCCTTCGTCCGCGCCCGCGCGGCGCAGAAGGAGTGGGCCGAGGTCCCGGTCGGCCGCCGCGCGGCGGTGCTGCTGCGCTTCCACGACCTGCTGTTCGCCCACCAGGGAGACCTGCTCGACCTGGTGCAGTCGGAGACCGGGAAAACCCGCGGGCACGCCTTCGAGGAGGTCAGCGCGGCCGCCGTCGAAGCGCGCCACTACGGCCGCGCCGGGGCGAAGTACCTGCGCAGCCGCCGCCGCGGCGGCGTTTTCCCCGGCCTCACCGAGGTCCGCGAGATCCGCCAGCCCAAGGGCGTCATCGGTCAGATCTCGCCGTGGAACTACCCGCTCGCGCTGTTCGTCGGCGACGCGCTGCCCGCCTTCGTCGCCGGGAACGCCGTCGTCACCAAGCCCGACTCGCAGACCGCGCTGACCGCGCTGCGCGCCCGTGAGCTGATGGTCGAGGCCGGGCTCCCCGCCGACCTGTGGCAGATCGTCATCGGGGACGGCCCGGTCATCGGCCCCGAGGTCGTCGCCCATGCCGACTACGTCTCCTTCACCGGCTCCACCCGCACCGGACGCGACGTCGCCCAGCGCGCCGCCGCGCGGCTCATCGGCGCCTCCATGGAGCTCGGCGGCAAGAACGCGATGATCGTGCTCGACGACGCCGACCTGGACAAGGCCGCCGAGGGCGCCGTCCGCGCCTGCTTCTCCTCGGCCGGACAGCTCTGCATCTCCATCGAGCGGATGTATGTCGCCCGAGGGATCGCGGACGCCTTCCTGGAGAAGTTCGCCGCCCGCACCCGGGCGCTGCGCCTGGGCAACACCATCGGCTGGGGCGCGGACATGGGCTCGCTGGTCTCCCAGCGGCAGCTGGACACCGTCACCCGGCACGTCGAGGAGGCCGTGAAGAACGGCGCCACGGTCCTGGCCGGCGGCCGGGCACGGCCCGACGTCGGCCCGCTGTTCTACGAGCCGACCATCCTCGACGGCGTGGACTCCTCCAGCGCGATCTGCTCCGAGGAGACCTTCGGCCCGGTCGTGTCGGTCTACCGCTACGACCGCGAGGAGGAGGCCGTCGAGCTGGCCAACAGCACCCCCTACGGGCTCAACTCCAGTGTCTGGAGCAGGAATCTGGCCCGCGGCCGCCGGGTCGCCCGGCAGCTGCACTCGGGCACCGTCAACGTCAACGAGGGCTACGCCCCGGCCTACGCCAGCGTCGCCGCGCCGATGGGCGGCATGGGCGACTCGGGCATCGGTCGCCGCCACGGCTCCGAGGGCATCCTCAAGTACACCGAGCCGCAGACCGTCGCCGTGCAGAAGCTGATCAGCATGTCGCCGTCGTTCGGCATGGACGACGAGGCCTACGCCAAGCTGCTGACCCGCGCGATGGGCGTGATGAAGGCGCTCCGGCTCAAGTAGGCACACACGTAGGCACGCACGTGGAGGGGCTCCGAGGGGCTCTACTGGATGGAGACGGACATGCAAGGCGAACTGCAGGCCGATTCCGGCTACGACTACGACGTGGTCGTCGTCGGCTCCGGCTTCGGCGGATCGGTCTCCGCGCTGCGGCTGACCGAGAAGGGCTACAAGGTCGCCGTCCTGGAGGCCGGCCGCCGGTTCACCAGGGAGACCCTGCCGAAGAACTCCTGGGACACCAAGAACTACGTCTGGGCCCCGGCGCTCGGGCTGTACGGCATCCAGCGCTTCCATGTGCTCAACAACGTGATGGTGCTGGGCGGCGCGGGCGTCGGCGGCGGTTCGCTGAACTACGCCAACACCCTCTATGTGCCGCCGAAGGCGTTCTTCCAGGACAAGCAGTGGAAGGACATCACCGACTGGTCGGAGGAGCTCGCGCCCTTCTACGACCAGGCGCAGCGGATGCTCGGCGTCCGCACCAACCCCACGGTCACGCCCTCGGACGAGCACCTCAAGGCCTCCGCCGAGAAGCTCGGCTACGGCGACACCTTCCACATGGCGCCGGTCGGGGTGTTCTTCGGCGACGGCCGGGACGTCGGCGGCGACGGCGCCGAGGTGGCCCCCGGCACCGAGGTCGAGGACCCGTACTTCGGCGGGGAGGGTCCGCGCCGCAGGTCCTGCACCGAGTGCGGCGAGTGCATGACCGGCTGCCGCCACGGCGCCAAGAACACCCTCACCGAGAACTACCTGTTCCTGGCCGAGAAGAACGGCGCCACCATCGTCCCGATGACCACGGTCACCCGGATCCGCGAGGACGGGGAGGGATTCGCGGTGGACACCAGGGCCACCGACTCGAAGTCGTCGAACCCCGCGAAGAACGGCTTCCGGACGATCAGGGCACGCCGGGTCGTGGTCTCGGCCGGGACCTTCGGCACCCAGAAGCTGCTGCACCGGCTGCGCGACGAGGGCGACCTGCCGCGCATCTCCGCCACGCTGGGCCGGCTGACCCGGACCAACTCCGAGGCGCTGGTGGGCGCCATGACCACCGACCGGCGCTACGGCAGGCGCGCGGACTTCACCAAGGGCGTGGCCATCACCTCCTCGGTGCACCCGGACGAGCACACCCACATCGAGCCGGTGCGCTACGGCAAGGGCTCCAACGCGATGGGCCTGATGTCGGTCATGCAGGTGCCGGGCGGGAGCAAGGTCCCGCTGCTGCGCTTCGCCAGGATCGCGCTGACCAAGCCGAACCTGGCGCTGCAGGTGATGGACAAGCGGCGATGGTCCGAGCGGACCATCATCGGCCTGGTGATGCAGTCGCTGGACAACTCCATCATCGTGGAGCGCAAGAAGTCGGGCCTGGGCAAGGGCCAGCTGACCTCGCGTCAGGGCCACGGCGCGCCCAACCCCACCTGGATCCCGGCGGCCGAGGAGTCGGCCGTGGCCGTCGCCGCCGAGATCAACGGTCAGGCCGGCAGCAACATCGCCGACCTGCTGGGCCGGACCCTGACCGCGCACTTCCTCGGCGGCTGTGTGATCGGCGACTCGGCCGCGACCGGCGTCATCGACCCCTACCAGCGGCTGTACGGCTACCCGGGGATCACCGTCGCGGACGGGTCCACCGTCTCCGCCAACCTCGGGGTGAACCCGTCGCTGACGATCACGGCGCAGGCCGAGCGCGCCCTGTCGATGTGGCCCAACAAGGGCGAGCAGGACCCGCGTCCGGAGCAGGGCGCCGACTACCGGCGGGTCGCCCCCGTGGCGCCCCGGCGTCCGGCGGTGCCGGAGGGCGCGTTCGCAGCGCTGAAGCTCCCGCTGCTGCCGATCCCGGTGGTGCCGCCCAGGGACTGACCCGCTGAGGCGCCGGTCACATTCCGGCGAAACTCCCTCGCTGTTCGAGCCGGGCCGCTACATTCCCGATCAGAACCCGCCCGCGTCGACGGAACACCGTCGCCGCGGGCGGTGTCATGCGGGGCGGCGGGGATCGCGTCAGAGGGCCCCGCGGGGGAAGACGGGGCCCTCTGACGGCAGGCACACGGCGTCAGGGCTGCGCCGGGTGCTGCGGCAACGGCACCGGGGGGATGGGTGCCGTCCGTCCGTCGGTCGGTCTGTGGGTTGTTCGGTGGCGGTTGCGCGGGCGGTCGGAGTGGCATCAACGGATGGGGCGTGCGAAGGGGTTGTGCGCCCCTGGGCAACCCCTCCCGATCGCCGGGGCGGGCCTGTGTCACTCAACGTGATGGAAGCGAACTCCGGTGCCGACTCCTGACCGGCGCTTGCGGAACGGGGTTCGGACTGTCCTGCTCTGCCAGTGGTCCACCCCCTCACCAGCATCGTGAGGGATAAGGACTGGTCCGCGCAAGCAGTTCGACGCAGATCGGCATAGTCGATTTCCGCGACCTGGCGTGCGGGGGTGGCGCGAGGGGCGCGGCGGATGATTGTCACGCTCTGCAAGGAAGGGCCCCGGGTAGTGCGGCGGAGCCGCGCGCCGGGTGTTCGTTCCGGTTGTTCGTCACGGGCGTTCGCTCCGGGGCGGTCGGAGCCCGGCGTCCCCGGCTCCGAACCGCCCCTTCGCTTTCAGTCGCAACCGGGCCGCTGTCCCCTGCTGACCGGTCGCAGCGTCGATGCGAGGTCCCACGACGGGCCTGACGGCACGTCTCATCGCATCGGCGGACTGTCCTGCACACTCCACGCGTGGTCCTGCCTGCCGGGCGAGACCCCTCGGAGGAGGGGGTGGGAGCACGCCCCTGGCGGAGACGTGAACCCTGCACGGTCATGAGGCACAACGATTCTCCTGACGAGCGGTCACGCCACTTGGTCCGTGTCGAACGGGTGAAGCCGCTATGATGTCGCCCATGTTCACGACGGCGTACGTGTTTACCTATGGCACCGGAGGCTCCGGTTGCCATCGTGATGCCGCCTGCTGAACAGCGAGCAGAGCACGTCACGCAGGCGCCCCGGGCCACTGGCCCGGGGCGCCTGTCGTCTTCCCGGGGCCGGGGCCGGGGCCCACGACCCCCAGGGAGAACCCACACCATGGACACCGCACTCGCCACCGGCACCACCACCGGCACCACCGACGCCGACGCCGTCATCGCCGAGGCCCGCACCCGCATCGACGAGCTGGACGGCCGCATCCTCGCCCTGGTCCGGGGACGGATGGCGGTCTCCGCCGAGGTCCAGGCCGCTCGGATCGGCAGCGGTGGGCCCCGGCTCTCCCTGACCCGCGAGATGGAGATCCTGGCCCGCTACCGCGCCGAGCTCGGCCCCCTGGGCACGGAGGTCGCCATGCAGCTCCTGGAGCTGTGCCGGGGCCGCGCCTGAGCGGTGTCCGGCGCTGCCGGTACGATGGGGGACAGCTTGACCTCCCCCATCGCACCGCCGGAAGGCCGCCCTGTGGCATCAGCGACCCCCGATCACCAGAGCAGCGTGGACACCGTCCTCGTCGTCGACTTCGGCGCGCAGTACGCGCAGCTCATCGCCCGCAGGGTCCGCGAGGCCCATGTGTACAGCGAGATCGTCCCCTCCACCATGCCCGTCGAGGAGATGCTCGCCAAGAACCCCAGGGCGATCATCCTCTCCGGCGGTCCCTCCTCCGTCTACGAGGACGGGGCTCCCTCGCTCGACAGCTCGCTGTTCACCGCGGGCGTCCCGGTCTTCGGCATGTGCTACGGCTTCCAGCTGATGGCCCTGGCCCTCGGCGGCACCGTCGACAACAGCGGCGCCCGTGAGTACGGCGGCACGCCGCTGGCCGTGTCGCAGACCGGCTCGACGCTCTTCGACGGCACCCCCGCCGAGCAGTCGGTGTGGATGTCGCACGGCGACGCCTGCTCCGCCGCGCCCGCCGGGTTCACCGTCACCGCCTCCACCGACGTGGTCCCGGTCGCCGCCTTCGAGGACGACGAGCGCAGGCTGTACGGCGTGCAGTACCACCCCGAGGTGATGCACTCCACGCACGGCCAGAAGATCATGGAGAACTTCCTCTACCGGGGCGCCGGCCTCGAGCCCTCCTGGACCACGGTCAATGTCGTGGACGAGCAGGTCGAGCTGATCCGCGCCCAGGTCGGCACCAAGCGCGCCATCTGCGGGCTCTCCGGCGGGGTGGACTCGGCGGTCGCCGCAGCCCTCGTCCAGAAGGCCATCGGCTCCCAGCTGACCTGCGTCTACGTCGACCACGGGCTGATGCGCAAGGGCGAGTCCCAGCAGGTCGAGAAGGACTTCGTCGCGGCCACCGGCGTCAAGCTGAAGGTCGTGGACGCGGAGGAGCGCTTCCTGTCCGCGCTGGCCGGGGTGTCCGACCCCGAGGAGAAGCGCAAGATCATCGGCCGGGAATTCATCCGGGTCTTCGAGCAGGCCGCGAGCGAGATCGTCGCCGAGGCCGGCGAGCACGGCGAGTCGGTGGAGTTCCTGGTCCAGGGCACGCTCTACCCGGACGTGGTCGAGTCCGGCGGCGGCACCGGTACCGCCAACATCAAGTCGCACCACAATGTCGGCGGCCTCCCCGAGGACCTCCAGTTCCAGCTGGTCGAGCCGCTGCGCAAGCTGTTCAAGGACGAGGTCCGCCAAGTCGGCGCGGAGCTCGGACTGCCCGAGGAGATCGTCCAGCGCCAGCCGTTCCCCGGCCCCGGCCTGGGCATCCGCATCGTCGGCGAGGTGACCAAGGAGCGGCTCGACCTGCTGCGCGAGGCCGACGCCATCGCCCGCGCGGAGCTCACCGCCGCCGGGCTCGACCGCTCGATCTGGCAGTGCCCGGTGGTGCTGCTCGCGGACGTCCGCAGCGTCGGCGTCCAGGGCGACGGCCGCACCTACGGCCACCCGATCGTGCTGCGCCCGGTCTCCTCCGAGGACGCGATGACGGCCGACTGGTCGCGCGTCCCCTACGAGGTGCTGGCCAAGATCTCCACCCGGATCACCAACGAGGTCGCCGACGTCAACCGCGTCGTGCTGGACGTCACCAGCAAGCCCCCGGGCACCATCGAGTGGGAGTAGCCGTCCCGGCTCCCCGCTGAGCGTCAACAGTGCCGTCATCCGATACTCGTTCGGGTGACGGCACTGTTGTTTCCGGGCATCTACGCTGAGAAACAACGAGGATCCCAGCTATGGGAGGAAACCTGATGACTGCCGAACCGACCTCCGAGGTTGAGCGGCTGTCCGTCCCTGGCTGGCTGATCCCGCCTGTCGAGGGCTTCACGGCAGAAGAGTTCCTGAAGATGGACGGCCTCCCGCCGCACACCGAGTTGATCGACGGGAGCCTGGTCTTCATGAGCGCGAAGCGGAGCTTCCACACCCGGACGATGTTCCTCTTGGAAGCTGGGCTACGGCGTACCGCGCCGGCCGACATACTGGTGCGCCGGGAGATGGCCGTGGTCCTGGCTCCGAGGCAAAGCCCCGAGCCGGATGTGTGCGTGATCCGTGCCGACGCGGAGACGAGCGACGCGCAGACCTCGTACCAGGCAGCCGATGTGCTGCTCGCCATCGAAGTGGTCTCGCCGGACTCTGAGCTCAGGGATCGGGAGCGCAAGCCCCAGCTCTACGCCAGGGCCGGTATTCGGCACTTCTGGCTGGTGGAGCGGGGTGAGGATGCCCGCCCAGCGGTCCATATCTTTGAGCTGGACCAGACGAAAGAAGCCTATGGGCTGGTTGGCATCAGTCATGATCGGTTGAAGCTTAGCGCCCCCTTCGACATCGACATCGACCTCACTGAGATCGAACGGCTGTAGGCCGGGCGGCACTGGTCAAGCGCAGTACCGGGGAGTAGCTTCCAGGGCGAGGACGAACACACCGCCGAGGAGCGCCGAGATGACCAACCCCCCGCCCGAGCCCGTACCCATGGACCAGCTGCAGTTCGCGCTGCCGCAGACGTTCGAGACCGTGGAGGAGGAGCGGCAGCACCGCAAGGAGCGGCTGGTCGCGGCGCTGCGGCTGTTCGGGCGGTTCGGGTTCGAGGAGGGCGTCGCCGGACACATCACCGCCCGCGACCCCGAGTGGACCGACCACTTCTGGGTGAACCCCTTCGGGATGTCCTTCAAGCACATCAGGGTCAGCGACCTGATCCTGGTCAACCACGAGGGGCAGGTCGTCGCCGGCCGGCACCACGTCAACCAGGCCGCCTTCGCGATCCACGCCCAGGTGCACGCCGCCCGCCCGGATGTCGTCGCCGCCGCCCACAGCCACTCCCTCCACGGCAAGACGCTGTCCTCGCTGGGCGAGCTGCTGGAGCCGCTGACCCAGGACGTCTGCGCCTTCTACGAGGACCACTCGCTGTTCGACGACTACACCGGCGTGGTCCTGGACGCCGAGGAGGGCCGCCGGATCGCCGCGGCCCTGGGCAGCCACAAGGCCGTCATCCTGCGCAACCACGGGCTGCTGACCGTCGGCGACAGTGTGGACGCCGCGGCCTGGTGGTTCATCACCATGGAGCGCTCCTGCCAGGTCCAGCTGCTGGCGAAGGCGGCCGGCAAGCCGGTGCACATCACCCATGAGAACGCCCTGGTCACCCGCGAGCAGCTCGGCAACGACCTGGTGGCGTGGATCAACTACCAGCCGCTGTTCCAGCAGGCGCTGCGCAGCGAGCCGGACATGTTCGAGTAGGCGCTGAACCCTTCTCCCGTCGGCCGCGTTCCATCGTCACAGGACGCGGCCGATCGGCGAGCAGGGAGCGCAGCGATGGCGGAACAGGAGAGTGGCCTGCGGGCCCTCGGCAGGACGTATGCGCTGCTGCCGCTGAGGATCTTCCTCGGCATCACCTTCATCTACGCGGGCCTGGACAAGCTCACCGATCCGCACTACCTGGCCGGCCTCGGCGATCCGCTGTCCTTCACCGCGATGACCCAGGGCGTCAAGGGCGGGAGCCCCGTCGGGGCGCTGCTCGGGGTCGCCCTGCACGCGCCCACCGCGTTCGCCCTCGCCATCGCGTACGGCGAGCTCGCGGCGGGCCTGGGCATCCTCCTGGGGCTGCTCGGACGGATCGCCGCGATCGGCGGGGCGCTGCTGAACCTGAGCTTCTTCCTCACCGTCAGCTGGCAGGTGACGCCCTACTACCTGGGCAACGACCTGATCTACCTGATGGCCTGGCTGCCGTTCGTCCTCGCCGGCACGCCGTACCTCTCGCTGGACCGGTGGTGGGCCCTCAGAGGTCCTGGTCGGGCCCGGAACCGCGGTCAGGATCAGCGGCAGGGGCAGCAGGAGGGCCACCACGCGTCATCCGGAACAGCGCGCCGCCGAGCCCGCCGACGCCCAGGGCGATCAGGACCAGCGGGATCACCAGCCGACCGTTGACGCTCAGGACACCCGCCGAGTCCAGCAGGTAGAGCACCGCGATGGTGACAAAGGCCAGCCCCGCGACCAGCGAGAACAGATCGAGCGGATGCCGCTTCACTGGGTGACCTCCACCTGTCCCGCCCCGACGGACACGTCGAGGTCGATCGTCCCGTGCGCAGCCGCCCCGGCGGGGTTCAGGTCAACGGTGCGGGCGGGCGAGACGCCGCCCTCCCCGCTGCCGTCGGGCAGCCGGATGTCCCCCACCGAGGCGTGGGCGGTGATCCTGACCTGGGGGCTGTCCGGGCCCGAGGGCAGCACCACCGTGAGCTTTCCCGCGCCCAGGGACACCGTTGTCTCCACCGACTGCCCGGCGGCGGGGGCGACCCCGCTCAGGTTCAGCATGGCCTGGCCCGAGCCCAGCCGGTAGGACGACTGCAGCGCGCCCGCGCTCGCCGGGGTCCAGGTGACGTGTTCGTACCGGGTGTTGAGCTCGACCGGGCTGGCGCCCACGGCCGCGACCGCGAGGGTGAGCAGCACCGCCCACAGCACAAGCCCGCGGCCGCGCCCCCAGCGCGCGGCCACCATCAGCCCCAGGCCGAGCACCAGCAGCGCGGAGGCCAGCACCGCCAGCAGGTTGACGCCGTGGTGCGCCCGTTCGCCGACGGACCAGACCGCGCCGCTGGTGATCACGGCGAGGGAGAAGAACAGCGAGGTGACCACCGAGCGCGTCCGGCGTGGGTACGGCGCAGGCAGCGGAATCGGCGGGACCGGCGGGACCGGTGGCGTCGGCGGCACCGGCGGCTCGGCCGGGCCGGGGACGGCGTCGGTCGGGGCCTCGGCCTCCGCGGCCGGGGCGGTCGGTTTGCGCATCGGGTCCGGGCGCTGCCACCAGGCCGGGGCGGGCGGGGGCGTCGGCTCGGTCGCGGTGTCGGCGGGTTTCCGGGGGGCCGCGGGCGGTGCCTGCCGGCGGCGGGACTGGAACTTGTCCGGGTCGTAGCGCAGCGCCGCGAAGGCCAGCAGGCCGATCAGCAGCAGCGGGAAGACATGGTCGCTGCTGCCCATGTAGGTGAAGAAGATGCCGCTGCCGAGCACCGTCACCAGCACCGCGCCCAGGGACTGGCCGTCCACCCGGCCCGAGAGCAGCCGCCGCAGCTCGCTGTGCCCGGTCCCTTCGAGGGGGACGATCAGCCAGGCCATGCCGTAGATGAACAGGCCGACCCCGCCCCAGAGGCTGAGCACGGCGATGACGACGCGGAACACCACCGGGTCGATGTCCAGGTACCGTCCGAGGCCGCCGCACACTCCCGCCACCACGCGGTGCTCGGAGCTGCGCTCCAGCGGCGACCGGGCGTCGGTCCGGGCGTCGGTGTGCGGGACGTCGTCCTTCATGGCACCATCCTCCGGCCCGCCCGTGCTCGCGCCCATCCGTCATCTCCCTGGTCCGACCCTGAGGGCAACCCTGACACAACCCGGGGGTAACACCGGGAAGGTTCCTGCCCGACCCTGATGCCCGGGGCTCGCAGAACGTGTGACGATCGGGGTGTGTCAGTAGCAGACCTCACCCACGACAGCGGCCCGGACAGCGGCACCGGCGGCGCCGACCACGCGCCGACGCGCGTACGCAAGCTCTACCGCATCCCCGAGGGCCGCATGATCAGCGGGGTGGCGAACGGGCTGGCCGCGCACCTCGGGGTCCCGGTGTTCTGGGTCCGTGCCACGTTCGTGGTGCTGCTGCTGGGCAACGGCCTGGGGGCGCTGCTGTATGCGGCGTTCTGGTTCGCCGTCCCGATGGGGCTGCGGGCGGGGAGCGCACCAAGGGTGTGGCAGTCGGGCGATGTCGGCCCCTACTCGCTGGAGAAGGAGCCCCAGGGCTGGCGACGGGTGCGTCAGGCGCTGCAGCAGACCCTGCAGGGAGAGCCGGTCGCCCCCAGCGCCGGGCCGGGCCCCGGCGGCGGCCGTCGGGCGGTGTCGGACGCCGAGGTGCACCGCGGGCCGCTGCTGGCGCTGATCGCGCTGGTGGCCGGCGTCCTGGTGCTGTTCAACACGCTGACCAAGCAGTCGAGTTCGCCGTACATATGGCCCTTCCTGGTGGCCGGTCTGGGCGTGGCCGTGGTCTGGCGGCAGGCCGACGACGCGCGCTGGGCGCGCTGGTTCTCCATCGGCGAGAGCAAGCGCAGCTCGGCCGTGATGCGGCTGTCGGCCGGAGTCGCGCTGGTCGTGGCCGGAGTGGTCGGCTTCCTGGTCGTCTCGGGGTCGCTGGGCGACTGGGCGAAGGTCGCCCAGGCCGTGCTCGCGGTGCTCGCCGGGGCGCTGCTGCTGGGCGGCCCGTACCTGCTGCGGATGTGGCAGGACCTCAGCACCGAGCGCCGGGAGCGGATCCGCGCGCAGGAGCGGGCGGAGGTCGCCGCGCACATCCACGACTCGGTGCTGCACACCCTCACCCTGATCCTGCGCAACGCCGACGACGCCAAGGAGGTGTCCCGGCTCGCCCGCGCGCAGGAGCGCGACCTGCGGCAGTGGCTCTACCGGCCGTCCGGCCCCGAGGAGTCCGGCACCCCGGACACCCTCGCCGAGAGCCTCCGCACGGTGGCCGCCGAGGTCGAGGACCTGCACGGGATCCCGGTGGAGGTCATCTGCGTCGGCGACTGCCCGATGGACGAGAAGCTCGCGGCGCAGCTGCAGGCGGCCAGGGAGGCGCTGGTGAACGCGGCCAAGTACGGTGGCGGGGAGCCCGTATCGGTGTACGCGGAGGTCGAGGGGAATACCGTGTGGGTGTTCGTCCGCGACCGCGGCCCCGGCTTCGACCTGTCCTCGGTTCCCGAGGACAGGATGGGCGTACGAGGGTCGATCATCGGCCGGATGCAGCGCCACGGCGGGCACGCCCGGGTACGCCCGGCACCGGCCGGTGGCACCGAGGTCGAACTTGAGATGGAGAGGGCGAGCGAATGACGGGCGGGGAAGAGAACAGCTCCACCGAAGGCGCGGGCCGGCGGGCGCGGGTGGTGCTGGTGGACGACCACCGGATGTTCCGCACCGGCGTACGCGCCGAGATCGGGCAGACCGACACCACCGGCGTGGACGTCGTGGGCGAGGCCGCCGACGTCGAGCAGGCCGTGGCGGTGGTGACCGCGACCCGGCCCGATGTCGTCCTGCTGGACGTCCACCTGCCGGGCGGCGGCGGGGTGGAGGTGCTGCGGCGCTGCGCCTCGCTCATGCCGGGCGGCACGTCGCCCGCGAGCTCCGCCGAGGGCGCGGGGGCGGTCCGGTTCCTGGCGCTCTCGGTCTCCGACGCGGCGGAGGACGTCATCGGCGTGATCCGCGGCGGCGCGCGCGGCTATGTCACCAAGACCATCACCGGCACCGACCTGGTGGACGCGATCTTCCGGGTGGCGGACGGGGACGCGGTCTTCTCCCCGCGCCTCGCCGGGTTCGTCCTGGACGCCTTCGCCGCGACCGACACCCCGCCCGTGGACGAGGACCTCGACCGGCTGACCACGCGCGAGCGCGAGGTGCTGCGGCTGATCGCGCGCGGCTACGCCTACAAGGAGATCGCCAAGCAGCTGTTCATCTCGGTGAAGACGGTCGAGAGCCATGTCTCCGCGGTCCTGCGCAAGCTGCAGCTGAGCAACCGCCATGAACTGACCCGGTGGGCCACCGCCCGTCGGCTCGTGTGACGGTCAGTCGGGCCTGACCGCACCCACGATCGGCATGGAGTCGACCGGCGCGTAGGTCACCACCGCGCCGGGGTGCGGTGCGTGGACGACCTCGCCGTCGCCGACGTACATCCCGACGTGGTTGCCGCCGTAGTAGAACACCAGGTCGCCCGGCTGCAGTTGGTCGAGCGGGACCCGCTGCCCGGCGTCGATCTGCCCGTAGGTGGTGCGCGGCAGGGCGACCCCGGCCGCCGCCCAGGACGCCTGCGTCAGGCCCGAGCAGTCGAAGGCGCCCGGCCCGGTGGCGCCCCATACGTAGGGCTTGCCGACCTGCGCCCTGGCGAAGGCCACGGCCGCTGCGGCGCGGCCGGTGACCAGCAGGTCGTCCAGCCCGGTCGGGACCTGCTGGCTGCCCTCCGCCAGCGACTGCTGCAGCTGGTCGCGCTGCGCGGGGTCGAGCAGGTCGAGCAGCTGCTGGGCGCTCGCGAGCTTCGCCTGGACCAGGGCCTTGGCGGCGACCAGGCTCTGCTGGTCGATGCGCAGGTCCTGGAGCTCGCCCTCGGCGCTCGCCTCCTCCAGGGCGAGCGTCTGCGCCTGGTCGCCGTACTGGTCGAGCACCTGCTGCTGGGCGGCCTCGATCCGGTCGAGCGAGCCGGCCCGCTGCAGGAAGTCGTCGGGGTGGGAGCTGGTGAGCAGCTGCAGCACCGCGGGCAGGTCGCCCTCGCGGTACTGGCCTGCGGCGACGATGCCCAGGCGGGTGCGCAGCGCGTTGAGGCTGCCGCCGGTGGCCGCGGCCTCCTGCTCCAGCTGGTTGGCCTGGCTCTGGGTCGCGACGGCCTGCGCGACGTCCCCGTCGTAGTCCTGGGTCGCGACCTCCGCCTGCTGGTAGAGCAGGTTCACCTGGGACGCCAGCCCGGCCAGTGCCGGCAGCTGGGCGGCGTGCGCGGGGTGGGCGAGCACGGTGGCCGAGGCGGCGGCGGCGGTGACGAGGGTGACGGCGGTGGCGGCGGTGCGGGCCGCGGTTCCGGACAGCGCGGAGGTGCTGGGTTTTCGGTGCGACGCCATCGGACGCGAGTCCCCTTTGCTGGAGCAGCTGAGCTGAGGGGCGAGGCTAGTCCGCGTGCGGCGGCGTGCACAGGGGGAAGATCGAGGCTGGTCGGAGAATTTCGGAACTGATCGCTCCGGTTATCCGACTTCTCTGTGATCGTGACGTATTCAGGTCACATGCTGACCGAATGGCCGATCAATCGGATCATCTGACGGCGTGCGGTGACGCTACGCGCCCAGGTACTGCGGGGGGACGGCGTCGGTGAGCCAGACGCCGTTGGCGCTCACCCGGAAGCGGTGGCCGTCGGCGGCCATGCGGGCGGCGTCCACGGTCAGGACGACCGGGCGGCCCCGGCGGGCGCCGACGCGGGTGGCGGTGGCGAGGTCGGCGGAGAGGTGGACGGCGTGGCGCTGCATCGGGCGCAGCCCCTCGCGGCGGATGGCGGCCACCGCGCCCGGGTGGGTGCCGTGGAACAGCCGGGCCGGCGGTTCGGCGTCGGCGTAGCCGAGGTCGACCGGGACGCTGTGGCCCTGGCTGGCGCGGATGCGGGTGCCCGTGGCGTCGAAGGAGAAGCGCTGCTTGTCGTTCTCGGCGACCACGCGGTCCAGCTGGGCGCGGGAGAGCGGGTGCCGGTGCGCGGCGAGCGCCGGGAGCAGGACGTCGACGTCCACCCAGCCGGCGGGGTCCAGGGTCACCCCGATGCGTCCGGGGTTGTGGCGCAGGACCAGGGAGAGGAAGCGGGAGTGCTTGACCAGTGCGAAATCGTTGGTAGGGGAATCGGACACATGGCCGAGGATAGGGACGGAGGAGACGGGCGTCTCCTGGTTTTTCGGCGAAGGAGAGGGACTGTCGGCGCGGCGGCCTAGACTCGGGGGCGATGAGCAGCAGCCTTTTTGACGACATCCCCCTGCCCGGTCTGGACGGCCCCGTGGCGGAGCCGCCCGGAGGCGGAGCCCCGTACGAGGACGCCCCGTACGACGAGGCCCCGTACGAGGACGCGCCCTACGAGGAGGAACTGCCCGCGGACCTGTTCGCGGGCCGGTTCGACGCGCCCCCGCCCGCGCGGGACGCCTTCCACCGCGACGGGGCGGCCCGCACGGTCACCGACCCGGCGCAGCTGCTGGACGGGATGAACCCGCAGCAGCGCGAGGCCGTGATCCACGCCGGTTCGCCGCTTCTCATCGTGGCCGGGGCGGGCTCCGGCAAGACCCGGGTGCTGACCCACCGGATCGCCTACCTGCTGGCCGCGCGGGGGGTGCAGCCGGGGGAGATCCTGGCGATCACCTTCACCAACAAGGCCGCGGGCGAGATGCGCGAGCGGGTCGAGGACCTGGTCGGCCCGCGCGCCAAGGCGATGTGGGTGTCGACCTTCCACAGCGCGTGCGTGCGGATCCTGCGGCGCGAGAGCAAGCGGCTGGGCTTCACCTCCAGCTTCTCGATCTACGACTCGGCGGACTCGCAGCGGCTGATGGCGCTGTGCTGCCGGGATCTGGAGCTGGATCCCAAGCAGTTCCCGCCGAAGTCGTTCACCTCCAAGGTCTCCAACCTCAAGAACGAGCTGATCGACGAGGAGACCTACGCCGCACAGGCCGAGAACCCGATGGAGCGCAAGCTCGCGGAGGCCTACGCGCTCTACCAGCGGCGGCTGCGGGAGGCCAACGCGCTGGACTTCGACGACATCATCATGACCACGGTGCACCTGCTGCAGGCGTTCCCCGATGTCGCGGAGCACTACCGGCGGCGGTTCCGGCACATCCTGGTGGACGAGTACCAGGACACCAACCACGCCCAGTACATGCTGGTGCGGGAGCTGAGCGGGGGCGCGGCCGGCTCCGCGCCGAAGATGACGGTGGACGGGGAGTTCGTCAATCCGGCGGCGGCCGGGCTGGCGACGGTGCCGCCGGCCGAGCTGTGCGTGGTCGGTGACGCGGACCAGTCGATCTACGCGTTCCGCGGCGCGACGATCCGCAACATCCTCGCCTTCGAGGAGGACTACCCGAGCGCGACGACGATCCTGCTGGAGCAGAACTACCGCTCCACGCAGACGATTCTGAGCGCCGCCAACGCCGTCATCGAGCGCAACACCAACCGCCGGGCCAAGAACCTGTGGACGGCGGGGGCCGACGGAGCGCGGATCGTCTCCTATGTGGCCGACGACGAGCACGGCGAGGCGCAGTTCGTCGCCGAGGAGGTCGACCGGCTGTGCGACGCGGGCGACGCCCGCCCCGGTGATGTCGCGGTGTTCTACCGGACCAATGCCCAGTCCCGGGTGTTCGAGGAGGTGTTCATCCGGGTCGGCCTGCCCTACAAGGTCGTCGGCGGGGTGCGCTTCTACGAGCGCAAGGAGGTCAGGGATGTGCTGGCGTACCTGCGGGTGCTGGCCAACCCGGAGGACACGGTGCCGCTGCGGCGCATCCTCAACGTCCCCAAGCGCGGCATCGGCGACCGTGCGGAGGCGATGATCGACGCGCTGGCGCAGCGGGAGCGGATCTCCTTCGCCGAGGCGCTGCGGCGCGTGGACGAGGCCTACGGCATGGCCGCGCGCTCGGTCAACGCGGTGAAGAAGTTCAATGAGCTGCTGGTGAAGCTGCGCGGGGTCGTGGACTCGGGCGCGGGCGCGGCGGCGGTGCTGGAGGCGGTGCTCGAAGAGACCGGCTATCTGGCCGAGTTGCAGGCGTCGACCGACCCGCAGGACGAGACCCGCGTCGAGAACCTGCAGGAACTCGCGGCCGTGGCCCTGGAGTTCGAGCAGGGCGAGGCAGCGGCGGAGGAGGCCCTGGGACCGGACGGCGAGCCGGTGCAGGTCGGGCTCGCCGGGTTCCTGGAGCGGGTGGCGCTCGTTGCCGACAGCGATCAGATTCCGGACGACGAGGGTGGGGAGAACAAGGGGGTCATCACCCTGATGACCCTGCACACCGCCAAGGGCCTGGAGTTCCCGGTGGTGTTCCTCAGCGGCATGGAGGACGGTGTCTTCCCGCATCTCCGCGCCCTGGGCCAGCCCAAGGAGCTGGAGGAGGAGCGGAGGCTCGCGTATGTCGGGCTGACCCGCGCCCGCGAGCGGCTCTACCTCTCGCGGGCGGTGCTGCGCAGCGCCTGGGGGCAGCCGTCGTACAACCCGGCCTCGCGGTTCCTGGAGGAGATCCCGCCGACGCTGGTCGACGAGAAGCGCTCGGCCGCCGCCGCGGCACCGTCCGCGCGCGGCGGGTTCGGCGGTTCGTCGGGTGGCAGCGGCAGCGGCAAGCGTGCGGCGCCCGCGGGGTGGGGCAAGAGCGCGGGTCGGATGAAGGACCGTCCGATGGTCTCGCTGGCCGTCGGCGACCGGGTCACCCATGACCGCTTCGGCCTGGGCACGGTGGTCGCCGTCGGCGGTCCCGCGGACGACGCCAAGGCGACCATCGACTTCGGCTCGGAGGGCACCAAGCAACTCCTGCTGCGCTATGCGCCGGTGGAGAAGCTCTGAGTCTCGGCGACCAGGAGCCGGACGGTGCCGTCCACCACCGCGACCTGGTGGGTGCGCAGCGCCTGCCGGGCCGGCGGGCAGGTCGGCAGGCCGGTGCGCAGGTCGAAGGCGGAGGCATGGAGGGGGCATTCGATCAGGCACCCCTCCAGCCAGCCGTCCGCGAGCGAGGCGTCCTGGTGGGTGCAGGTGTCGTCGACGGCGTAGAGGGTGCCGTCGGCGTTGAAGACGGCGATGGGGGCGGGGACCCCCTCGGTGATCCGGATGCTCTCGCCGGGGGGCAGGTCCTCCAGTCGGCAGACGATGATCATTCGGGTCCTCCCGGGTCTGGTCAGGCGGCTTCTGGGGCGGCTTCGGCGGCGGTCCCGCCGGTGCCGAGGGGTTCGGTGGGAGCGCTGCCCCCGCGGTGCCGGGCGAGGTAGAGGCCCAGGCCGATGGCCGTGATCACGGCGGTGAAGACGATCGCGCCCCACTGGTAGTACCAGTGGTCGCTGCCGTAGACGGCGGCGCGCGGCCAGGCGAGGTTGACGGTCATGGCGGCGCCGTAGAGCACGGCGAAGATGTTCACCGGCAGGCCCCAGCGGCCCAGGTTGAAGTAGGGGCCGTGCTCCGGCCTCGGCCACTGCCCGCGCAGGCGGCGCAGCAGCATCGGCCCGGTGACCATCAGATAGGGGATGTAGAAGAGGATGATCGCGACCGAGGTCAGGATGTAGAACACCCGCTGGTTGCCGATGTTGACCAGCAGCAGGGCGATGGTCAGCACGCCCGTGAGCAGGGCGGGCACGATGGGCGTCCTGGAGCGCGGGGAGACCCGGGCGATGGCCTTGCCGAAGGGCAGCCGGCCGTCGCGGGCCATGGAGAACAGCAGCCGGATCGCGGCGGTCTGGACCGCCAGGCAGCAGACGGTGATCGCGATCGTCGAGCAGATCAGGAAGGCGTCCCCGAGGCCGTTGCCCAGGGTGCTCTTGATCAGGTACGGCATGCCCAGGGTGCTGAGGTCCGACGCCTTGATGTTGCCCACGGCCATCATGCCGACCAGCATCAGCAGCCCGCCCACGACGAACGCGGCGACCAGCGCGCGGAGGATGGAGCGGGGCGCGAACGTCCGCGGCGACCTGGTCTCCTCGGCCAGCGCGCCCGCCGTGTCGAAGCCGTAGAAGACATAGGCGCTCATCAGCGAGGCGACCAGGAAGGCGCCGAGGTAGCCCCAGGAGTGCCCGGCCCCGGTGCCCTCCGTCCTGAAGACGACCTGTGGGCCGCGGTGGATGTGGATGGCCAGCATGATGATCAGCAGCGTCGAGCCGATGAGTTCACAGGCCACGCCGATGTTGTTGATCTTCGCCATCAGTCGGACGCCGACGATGTTGACGACGGTGGTGAACACCACCAGGCCCAGGCCGAGCAGGATGGCGTTCTTGGCGCCGTTGGGCGTGGCGGTCTGGCCGGCGTCGGAGGAGTTGCCGACGATCTCGAACGCGAGCGAGACCTGGGGAAGGATCACCTGGTAGGCCACGGCGACGGCCGCGGCGGTGACGATGGCACCGACGGACATGATCCATCCGGCCATCCAGGAGGTGCCGGGGCGGGCGATGTTCTTGGACCACTGGTAGACCGACCCGGCCAGCGGGAACTGTCCCGCCATCTCGGCGAAGCAGAGGGCGACGGCGAGTTGGCCCACGAAGACCAGCGGCCAGGTCCAGATGAAGGCGGGCCCGCCGGCGCCGAAGCCGAAGCCGAAGAGCTGGAAGACGCCGGTCATGATCGAGATGTAGCTGAACCCGGCGGCGAAGCTGGAGAAGGAACCCAGTGAGCGCTCCAGTTCCTGCCGGTAGCCGAAGCGCGCGAGGTCGTGGGAGTCGTCGGCGGATGCCCCGGGTGGCGGGACGGTGGTTCCTGGTGTGCTCATGGTCGCTCCCCGGGGAGTTGGAGTGCTGGCGCCAACACAGGAGTTGCGCAATGGGAGACAGGGGGCCCCATGCGCAACCGAGTGTCGCCCAGCATGGGAGCGAGTTGATGAGGCGTCAAGAGCTCCGGTGGAAGTCACGGTTGCGGGTCACGGCCGGGTTCCGGGCCTATTGACAGGGGTCGGAGGCATGGCGACCCTGGATCCACGTTCCACAGTACGAACTGGATTTCGCCATACGCAACAGTCCGGCTTGATGAAGGGAACGGTCTCCCAAATGACGGCTGCACATGTCGGACCGACCGTGGTGGTCATCGGCGCCGGGATCGTGGGCTGCGCACTCAGCGACGAGCTGACGGCGCGCGGCTGGACCGACGTCACCGTCCTCGACCAGGGCCCGCTGTTCGCCACCGGCGGCTCCACCTCGCACGCTCCGGGGCTGGTCTTCCAGACCAATGCGTCGAAGACCATGACCGGTTTCGCCTCGTACACGGCGCAGAAGTACGCCGGGCTGACCCTGGACGGGCGGTGGTGCTACCGGCAGGTCGGCGGACTGGAGGTGGCGACCACCCCGGAACGGGTCGAGGAGCTCAAGCGCAAACTCGGCTACGCCGCGTCCTGGGGCGGGGTCGAGGCCCGGCTGGTCTCCCCGGAGGAGTGCCTGCGACTGCATCCGCTGCTCGACCGGGACCAGGTGCTCGCGGGGCTGCACACCCCCGGCGACGGCCTGGTGAAGGGCGTGCGCGCGGCCGAGGCGCAGGCCGGGCGCGCACAGGCCCTGGGCGCCAGGTTCCTGGGGAACCAACGGGTGACCGGCATCGAGTCGGCGGGCGGCAGGGTCGCCGCGGTGGTCACCGACCGGGACCGGTTCCCGGCCGACATCGTGGTCTCCTGCGCCGGGTTCTGGGGACCGGGGATCAGCCGGATGGCGGGGCTGGACCTGCCGCTGCTCCCGATGGCGCACCAGTACGTCCGCACCACCCCGGTACCGGCGCTCGCGGCCACACCCGCCACGGAGCTGCAGGAGGCGGTCCTGCCGATCCTGCGGCACCAGGACCGTGACCTCTACTTCCGCCAGCACCAGGACCGGATCGGCATCGGCTCCTATGCCCACCGGCCGCTGCCGGTCGATCCGGAGCAGGGACTGGGCGGGGCCGGGATGCCGTCGATGCTGCCGTTCACCGAGGAGGACTTCGAGGCCTCCTGGCAGGATTCGCGGCAGCTGCTCCCCGCCCTGTCGCAGACCAAGCCGGAGGTGGGCTTCAACGGCGTCTTCTCCTTCACCCCGGACGGCTTCCCGCTGCTCGGCGAGTCCCTGGAGCTGCGCGGCTTCTGGGTCGCCGAGGCGGTGTGGGTCACCCACTCGGCGGGCGTGGCCGCCGCCGTCGCCGCATGGATGGTCGACGGCCGGTCCGCGACCGACCTGCACGAATGCGATGTCAACCGGTTCGAGCAGGTGCAGTTGGCGCCCTCCAGCGTGCGGCAGCGCAGCAGCCGGAACTTCGTGGAGGTCTACGACATCCTGCACCCGCTGCAGCCCGCGCTGGAGCCGCGCCCGCTGCGGGTGAGCCCGTTCCACGCGCGGCAGGTCGAGCTCGGCGGGTACTTCCTGGAGGCGGGGGGCTGGGAGCGGCCGCACTGGTTCGAGGCCAATGCCGCGCTGCCGGAGGTCGCCGGGATACCGGGGCGCGGCGCCTGGGCGTCGCGCCACTGGTCGCCGGTCGCGGGGGCGGAGGCACTGGCTGCCCGGTCGCGGGTGGCGATGTTCGACATGACCCCGCTGAAGCGCCTCGAGGTCAGCGGGCCCGGCGCCCTGGACTTCCTGCAGGGGGCCACCAGCAACGAGCTGGACAAGCCGGTCGGGGCTGTCACCTACACCCTGCTGCTGGACGAATCCGGCTGTGTGCGCAGCGATCTGACGGTCGCCCGGATACGGGAGCAGGGCTTCCAGGTCGGTGCGAACGGTGCCCTCGACCTGGACTGGCTGGCACGCCGCCTCCCGGCCGACGGCTCCGTCCAGGTGCGGGACATCACCGCCGGCACCTGCTGCATCGGCGTCTGGGGCCCGCTCGCCCGCGAGCTCGTCCAGCCGCTGACCGCCGCGGACTTCTCGCACAAGGGCTTCGGCTACTTCAAGGCCAGGCGCGCCTACATCGGCGAGGTCCCGGTCACCGCGCTGCGGGTCTCCTACGTGGGTGAACTCGGCTGGGAGCTCTACACCGACGCCGACTGCGGCCTGCGGCTGTGGGACACGCTCTGGGAGGCCGGGCAGTGCCTCGGGGTCACCGCCGGCGGGCGCAGCGCCTTCAACAGCCTGCGCCTGGAGAAGGGCTACCGCGCCTGGGGCACCGACCTCACCGCCGAGCACGACCCCTACGAGGCCGGCCTGGGCTTCGCGGTCCGCCTGGACAAGGGCCCGTTCACCGGTCGCGAGGCACTGCTGCGGCGCCTGGAGGCGGAACCCGCGCGGAGGTTGGCCTGCCTGCTGCTGGACGATCCGCAGGCGGTGGTGATGGGCAAGGAGCCGGTCCACCTGGCCGGCGGCCCGGTCGGCTACGTCACCAGCGCCGCGTACGGCTACAGCGTCGGTGCGTCGATCGCCTACGCCTGGCTGCCCGGAGCAGCGGCCGTCCCCGGAACCCGGGTCGACGTGGAGTACTTCGGCGAGCGGCTGCCCGCGCGGGTCGCGGAAGAGCCGCTGTTCGACCCCCAGATGTCCCGCATCCGCCGCTGAAAGGTGCCCCCCATGACCGAGCAGCTTCCCGCGAGCCTGCTGCGCACCCTGCCCGGATCCGCCTACACGGACCCGGGGACCTTCGCCCTCGAACAGCAGCGGATCTTCGAACGGATGTGGTTCTGCGCCGTCCGGGCCGCCGACCTGGGAGCCCCAGGGAGCTTCCGCACGGTCCAGGTGGGCCGGGAGAGCGTGCTGGTCACCAGGGCGCGGGACGGGTCCGTCCGGGCCTTCCTCAACATCTGTCGGCACCGCGGGGCCCGGCTCTGCACCGAGGAGTCCGGGCAGGTGAAGCGGGCCTTCCAGTGCGCCTACCACGCCTGGACCTACGGTCTGGACGGCACCCTGGTCGCGGCCCCCAACCTCACCCGGATGCCCGACATCGACCGCACCGCCTACGGGCTGCTGCCGGTCGCGGTCCGCGAATGGCTCGGCTATGTGTGGGTGTGCCTGGCGGACGACCCGCCGTCGTTCGAGTCGGACGTCATCGCCGCGGCCACCGAGCGGCTGGGCGACCCCGAGGCCATCGGGCGCTACCAGGCCGAGCAGTTGGCGGTCGGCCGCCGGATCCGCTACGACGTGCGCGCCAACTGGAAGCTCATCGTGGAGAACTTCATGGAGTGCTACCACTGCGCCACCATCCACCCCGAACTGACCGATGTGCTACCGGAGTTCGCGGGAGGCTACGCGGCCCAGTCCTATGTCGGGCACGGCGCGGAGTTCGCCGAGGAGGTGCAGGGGTTCACCGTCGACGGCAGCCCCGGCACGGTCCGCATCCCCGGCGTCTCCGCGGAGCAGGACCGGCGCTACTTCGCGATCACGGTCCGGCCGCAGGTCTTCATCAACCTGGTGCCCGACCACGTCATCGTCCACCGGATGTATCCGCTGGCCGTGGACCGCACCGTGGTCGAGTGCGACTGGCTGTTCCTGCCCGAGGTGGTCGAGGCGGGCACCGACCTCTCCCGCTCCGTGGAGCTGTTCCACCGCGTCAACACCCAGGACTTCGACGCCTGCGAGCGCTGCCAGCCCGCCATGGGCTCGCGCGGCTATGCGCACGGCGGGGTGCTGGTGCCCAGCGAACACCACATCGGCGAGTTCCACGGCTGGGTCACCGACCGACTGGCAGTCGAGGAGAAGGCGGAATGACCGTGAAGCAGTACGACTTCGTCATCGTCGGCGGGGGCTCGGCCGGCTGCGCCCTGGCGGCACGGCTCAGCGCGGACCCCGCCACCAGCGTGCTGGTGCTGGAGGCAGGGCGGCCCGACTACCCCTGGGACGTCTTCATCCATATGCCGGCCGCGCTGACCTTCCCCATCGGCAGCCGCTTCTACGACTGGAAGTACGAGTCCGAACCCGAGCCCTTCATGAACGGACGGCGGATCTACCACGCCAGGGGCAAGGTGCTCGGCGGGTCGAGCAGCATCAACGGCATGATCTTCCAGCGCGGCAACCCCCTGGACTACGAGCGCTGGGGCGCCGACCCGGGCATGAAGGACTGGGACTACGCCCACTGCCTGCCCTACTTCCAGCGGATGGAGAACTGCCTGGCCGCCGGGGGGGACGACCCGTTCCGGGGGCACGGGGGACCGCTGGTGCTGGAGCGGGGACCCGCCGGCAGCCCCCTGTTCTCCGCCTTCTTCGAGGCCGTGCAGCAGGCCGGGTACCCGCTGACGGAGGACGTCAACGGCTACCGCCAGGAGGGCTTCGCACCCTTCGACCGCAACCTCCGCCGGGGACGCCGGCTCAGCGCCGCCCGCGCCTATCTGCACCCGGTGCTGAACCGGCCCAACCTGGAGGTGCGGACCAGGGCCCTGGTCACCCGGGTGCTCTTCGACGGAACCGGCAAGCGGGCCACCGGAGTCGAGTTCTCGCAGGGGCGCGGTGCGGCGCAGCGCGCCCACGGCGGGACCGTGATCCTCTGCGGAGGGGCGATCAACACCCCGCAGCTGCTGCAGCTCTCGGGTGTGGGCAACACCGACGAGCTGGCTCCGCTGGGCATCGAACCGGTCCACCACCTGCCCGGCGTGGGCGAGCACCTTCAGGACCACCTGGAGGTCTACGTCCAGCACGCCTGCAGGCAGCCGGTGTCGATGCAACCGGCGCTGCAGAAGTGGCGGCGACCCTTCATCGGCGCGCAGTGGCTGTTCCTGCGCAAGGGGCCGGGCGCCACCAACCACTTCGAGGGCGGCGGCTTCGTCCGCAGCAACGAGACGGTGGACTACCCCAACCTGATGTTCCACTTCCTGCCGATCGCGGTCCGCTACGACGGCTCCGCACCGGCCGGGGGCCACGGCTACCAGGTCCACATCGGCCCCATGTACTCGGACGCCAGGGGTTCGGTGAAGGTCGTCTCCAACGACCCGCGCAGGCATCCGGCGCTGCGCTTCAACTACCTGTCCACCGAGCAGGACCGGCGGGAGTGGGTCGAGGCGATCCGGGTCACCCGGAGCATCCTCGGCCAGGACGCCTTCGCCGCGTTCAGCGACGGCGAGATCTCCCCGGGCCCCGAGGTGGAGACCGACCGGCAGATCCTGGACTGGGTGGCGCGCGACGGCGAGACCGCGCTGCACCCGTCCTGCACCGCCCGCATGGGAGTCGACGACATGTCGGTGCTGGATCCGGCGACCATGGGAGTCCACGGGCTGGAGGGGCTGCACGTCGTCGATGCCTCGGCGATGCCCTATGTGACCAACGGCAACATCTACGCCCCGGTGATGATGCTGGCGGAGAAGTCCGCCGATCTGCTCCTCGGCAACACCCCGTTGGCTCCGCTCGACGTGGAGTTCTACCGCCACCGGCACAATGGTGTCCATGAGCGGTAGCAGTGCGGTGCCCGTGCAGTCCGCGGCGCAGTCTCCGGTGCAGTCGGTGGACCGGGCGGTCAGCATCCTCGAACTCATCGCCCGGCGCGGTGAGGCCGGGGTGACCGAGATCGCGGCCGAGCTCAAGGTGCACAAGTCCACCGCGTTCCGGCTCGCCGCCGCGCTGGAGCTGCGCGGGCTGCTCGACCAGGCCGGCGAGCGCGGCAAGTACCGGCTCGGCCTCGGCCTGGTCAGGCTCGCCAGTGCGGCGACGGTGCGCCTGGACCTCTCCCAGCAGAGCAGGCTGGTCTGCGAGCGGCTCGCCGCCGAGGTCTCCGAGACCATCAACCTGGCGATCCTGGACGGCGACGCGGCCGTCAACATCGACCAGGTGCTCGGCCCCTCGGCGGTCACCACCCACAACTGGGTCGGACAGCGGACGCCCCTGCACGCCACGTCCAGCGGCAAGGTGATGCTGGCCCATCTGCCCGAGGCCGCCCTCGGCGAGCGCCTGGGCACGGGCCTCACCCGCTTCACCCCGCGCACCTTCACCGACCCGGTGCGGCTGCGGGAGCAGCTGCACTCCGTCAGGGCCGATGGATTCGCCTACTGCGTCGAGGAGTTGGAGACCGGGCTGAACGCGGTCGCGGCCCCCGTCTACGCGCACGACGGGCAGATGATCGCGGCGATCAGCGCCTCCGGCCCCTCCTACCGGATGACGGAGCGTCGGATCCTGGAGGTGGCGGCGGCGGTGCGGGCGGCGGCCGACGCGGTGTCGACCAGGCTGGGCTATTCGGCTGTTCGGCGGTAGCCGTGCTCAGCGCGGGTCCAGGCCGCGGTCGAGCAGCCAGGGCAGCGGGTCCACGGCCTCGCCGCCGTAGGGGTGCACCTCGAAGTGCAGGTGCGGGCCGGTCGAGTTGCCGGTGTCGCCGGAGTAGGCGACGGTGTCGCCCGCCCGCACCCGGCCGCTGCGCAGCCGGTAGGCACTGAGGTGGCAGTACCAGGTCTGGGTCCGGTCGGGGGCGGTCACCATCAGCATGTAGCCGTAGTAGATGTTCCACCGGGTGCTGACGGTCCCGTCGGTGACGGCGTGCACGGCGGTGCCCTCGTCGACCGGGAAGTCGATCCCGGTGTGCAGCTGCATCCAGCGGCTCCCGGCCTGGCCGAAGAGCGCACTGAGGCCGGTGTGGACGGAGATCGGCAGCACATAGCGGGGGGCCGCCTCGGCGGCGGCCTGCCTGGCGGCCGCGGCGCGGAGCTCCTGGGCGAGTCTGGCCCTGTCCTTGGCGGCGGCCAGGGCGGCGGCCGCCTCCCCGGCCCGGGCCGCTGCCGGCTGCCGGGCCCGGGCACCGGGCAGGCCGCCAGGCCGGGCATCGGGTCGGGAGTCGGGCCGGGCGAGGTCCTGGGAGTGGTCCCGGACGCGCTGATGGGTGGGCGCGGGGCCGCTGTAGGCGAGGGTGGCCGCGGTGGCGCCCGCGATACCCAGGACCGCCGCGGTGGGGATGGTGACGGCGAGGATCGCGGAACGGCGACGTCGGGCGGCCCGACGGACTGCCATACGGGTGCCGGAGCGACCGCGGCGGTGGAGGAGCATGGGGCCCGCTTCGAGTGGGGGATGCGTGTCGTCGGCGAATTGGTAGTACGGGTACGTCTGATCCTCGTGAAGAGGGGGCTGCTGCGGAAAATGATAAGGGGGCCCGTAATCCTCGTACGCGTATCCGGCCTGGCCGTACCAGGTGGTGTCGACACTCATGCAGCAGCCCCATCCGCAGAGAAGTCAGGAAAGTGACCGCGACTGTATCCCCTGCGAAGGACAGGTCACAATCCCCGCCCCGGAAACAGGAATTCATATTGATGAGGTGATATTCACGCGCTGAGTCGGTGCCCCGGGTCGTTCTGCGGCAGGCCGGACGGGGTCGGTGCGGTCGCGAGGTACCGGCGCAGCCGGGCCAGCACCTGGGGGTGGACCGGGAGGCTCAGGTGCCCGGCGCCGGGCGCCAGGACGTTCTCCACCCGCAGGTCCGGGTGGCGCAGCAGGACGTTGCCCGGTGGCAGGGTCACCGGGTCGTGGTCCCCCCAGAACGTCAGGAACCGGGTGTCGCAGTGCGGTGCGGGGGCTCTCAGCGCGTCGAACACCGCACTGCCGGGCAGCAGTTGGCGGGCGATCGGGATCGGGTACAGCGGCAGGGCGCAGAGCGTGCCCGCGTGCGGGGTGCCGAGCGTGACCACGCTGTGGACGTGCTCGTGTCCGCCGAGCAGCTGCACGTAGTAGCGGGCGATCAGGCCGCCGAGGCTGTGGCCGACGACCGCGACCTGCTCGCCCCCGTAGACGCGCCGGGCGTGGACCACGTGTCGGCCGAGCAGGACCGCCGCGGTGTGGATGTCGGCGCTCGTCGGGTTGTGGTTCACCGCGTGCACATGCTCCCACCCGTGGGTGCGCAGCGAGTGGCGCAGCAGGGTGAACACGGAACGGTTGTCGAACAGCCCGTGCAGCAGCAGCACGGGCGCGTGTCCCGAGGAGTGCCCGCAGTCGGGGTGCGCCTGCGGCAGGGGCTCGGGGGCGAGTCCGGTGGGGTAGAGCAGGAGGTGTGCGGCGAGGGCTGCGGACTCCAGGCCGAGGGCTCGGACGGTGGTGGTTGCGGTGCGGTAGAACGCGTTGCTCACGGCCTCGTCTCCCAGACGGCAGGCGCACGGGGAGACAGCACTGGTGCAACCCCCGTGTGCGGACATGAGGACGCACGACGACGCCAAGGGCGTGGGCGGACCACCTGCGGCGCACGACGGTTTCGGCCGTGTGGAGTGGATGCTGTGCGGCTCCCCGCTGCGCGCGGGGCCCGGGTCCGACGTGTCGCCGCTGCGGCAGAACGGTGGGGCGACCCCGGGACCAACACGCAGTGAACGGTTGTTCCGGTGTGATTCTCCCCTCGCTTGGACCCGCGAAACGGTGTGGGGGCCGCACTGGCGATAACGTTCGTCCACCGGGCGCGAACGCCTGTTAACGTCGGGTGCGTGGGGTATCCACAAGGAAGTGGACGCGGGTGTTCGAGGCGAGCTGCCCGCTCACAAGCAGGAGGCAACGATGGGCGTGTCCGGACCTATCCGCGTGGTTGTGGCCAAGCCGGGGCTGGACGGTCATGACCGTGGCGCCAAGGTCATCGCCAGGGCGCTGCGCGACGCGGGCATGGAGGTCATCTACACCGGCCTGCACCAGACTCCCGAGCAGATCGTGGACACGGCGATCCAGGAGGACGCCGACGGCATCGGCCTGTCCGTTCTGTCGGGGGCCCATATGACGCTCTGCGCCAAGGTGGTGGCGCTGCTGAAGGAGCGCGACGCGGCGGACATCAAGGTCTTCGGCGGAGGGATCATCCCGGAGGACGACATTCCGCTGCTGAAGGAGCTGGGAGTGGCAGCGATCTTTACGCCGGGGGCGTCGACGCGGGACGTGGTGGCGTGGGTGGAGGCGAACCTGCGGGCGGGTGCGGACGCCTAGCGGCGGGCCGGGCGGCACCTGGGGGTCCGGGGGGTGGCTCCCCGGGTGGGCAGG
>Ga0302314_10001900_pt1 | contig 38912 bp, 31 predicted proteins | sample III_Palsa_N2_3_FD_200533 | JGI IMG/M metagenome (GOLD analysis project Ga0302314, IMG submission 200533) | Peat permafrost microbial communities from Stordalen Mire near Abisko, Sweden - III_Palsa_N2_3 | ecosystem: Environmental > Terrestrial > Soil > Palsa > Peat permafrost | place: Sweden...
ACATACCCCGTCCGGTCTGGCTCCCTTGGGACGACTGGGTGACGAGGGAGGCCGAAGCCGACCGCCCACGAACCCCACCACCCACCCAACGCAACACGCCCGAACAGGCCCATTCCCCTCGGAGCCCGGCCCGCCGGAGGCTGCAGTTCGCCGTAAACCGCACCCTCACACCAAAGCCCGATCGAGCAAACCCACCCCACTGGCTCACTCCTCCTTGAGCACCGTCAGCGGCAGTGCGATCTGGGTCAGCGCGCCAGTGGTCGGGTCGGCCACGTAGCCGCGGCCGGGACGCACCGGCTTACGCAACTGGTTCGGCGGGATCCGTGCGCCGACCAGGTCGCCTTCTCCCATCGAGGTCGGGCCGAGCAGGACGCCCTGGCGGATGCGGCGCGCTTCGCCGAGCCAGCCGACGATCGACTGGACGAAGGTCTCCGAACTACCCGCCGCGGCCAAGCCGATCCCGCGATCCCGTCCTGTGGACACGATCCGGCGAAGCGCCGCGTCGGCGGCCGGCATCTGAGCGAGAAGGTCCGCGTCGTCGACCAGGACCACGCAAGGCGCGCCGAGTTGGGCGATCGCCGTGTCGAGGGCATCCGCGGTCGGGTTGGGCTCGGCCAGCACCAGGGCGCCGGGGTGCGAGGCCAGGCGGCGCAGCGGGGACGACCTCGGGGTGACCGCGACCACCTTCGTGCCCCCGGCCAGTAGCGAGACGGCCAGGGTGACCAATGCGGTAGACCGTCCGGCGCCGGCCGGGCCGACCACCACGAAGGCCGGGGCCTTGCCGGCGAAGTCCACCATGATCGGGGCCTGATCGTCGCCGCCGATGCCGAGCAGTGCGCACAGCGGGCGGCGGTCGGTGACCTTCTCGTACGCCTGGGCGAAGGTCAGCTCGGCGGGGAGGGCGCCGACCTTCAGCGGGCGCGAGGCCGGTGCGACGCCTGCGTCCCGCTCGGTCACCTTCGCGCCCAGGGCCCTGATCGCCTCGGCCTGGGCCGCGCCGGAGGGGTCGCCGACGACCAGGGCGAGCTGCGATTCGGTGCCAGTCAGCGAGGACCACACCCGGCCCGGCGGGACGTTGGTGGGCAGGCTGTCCATGGGCAGGCCGACCAGCATGTAGTCGCTCTTGTCGGTCATCCGCAGCAGCAGGCGGTTCTCGTTGAGCGAGCCCATTCGGCCGGACAGCAGGGTCCGGTCGCCGGTGAGCACGACGTGCAGGCCGGAGGCGGCGCCCTCGCGCAGCATCCGGGTCAGTTCGTCGACCAGGCGGCCGTTGTCGTACTCGTTGATCGCGGCGAACAGGGCTTCCCAGCCGTCCACGAAGAGGATCGCGTGGGCCGGGCGCGGGCCGGGCGGCATGGTGGCGCGCAGCTCGGCCAGGTTCGCGCTGTGGTGGGTGGCCAGGAGTTCCTGGCGGCGGGAGAGCTCCAGGCCCAGCCGGGTCAGCAGCCGGTCCACCCGCTCCAGGTCGGTGCGGCCGGCGATCGCGCCGGTGTGCGGTAGTTCGCGCAGCACCCCCAGTGCGCCTCCGCCTGCGTCCACGCCGTAGAAGTGGACGTCGGCGGTCGAGTGCCGGCCGGCCAGTGCCGCGCACAGGGTGCGTACGGCCTGGGAGCGGCCGGAGCGGGTCGCGCCGATCAGGTAGAGGTGGCCGAAGGTGTCCAGTTCCAGGGCCAACGCGCGCTGGGTCTGGGTGGCCGGCAGGTCCTCCAGGCCGAAGGCCACCGGCGCGAGGCCCTTGGACTCGCCCTTGATCTCCACGGTGACGGGGGCGGGCAGGTCGGCCAGCGCGATGGCGGTGGACAGGGCCGGCAGCCAGGGGCTGGGCTGCCGCTCGATCTCCATCAGCTCGGCCGCCTTGCTCAGCGTGTCGACGAGCACGGACAGGTCGGTCGGCGTGTCCTCGCCGACCTCCACCGCCTCGGCCTCGGGCAGGTCCAGCCGGCGGCCCAGGCGGGCCCAGGGCACGGCCACGGCGAAGGGCGCGCGGGTCGGCGCGGCGCGTTCCACCACGCCGTACTCGGCGCCGACGTAGCCGGTCTGGAACGGGGCCACGGCGCGGTGGCCGAGCCGGACCAGGGCTCGGCCCGGGATGCTCGGCGGGATGATCGCGGCGTCGCTGGTGTCGATCACGTCCTGGCTCTCCACCGGGTCGGTCACCCGCAGGGCGATCCGGAGATTGGTGTTGGCCTTGATGTCGGAGGTGACCACGCCGGCCGGGCGCTGGGTGGCCAGGACGAGGTGAATGCCCAGGGACCGGCCGCGCTGGGCGATGGAGACCATGCCCGGGATGAACGAGGGCACCTCCCGCACCAGCGAGGCGAACTCGTCGATCACCAGGACCAGCCGGGGCAGCGGCGGCAGGGTCGGATTGCGCCGGCGGGCGGTCTGGTAGTCCGGGTGGTCCTTGCAGTTGTGCGTGGCGAGCAGGCGCTCGCGTCGGCGCAGTTCGGCGGCCAGCGAGGCGAGCGCCCGGTTGACCAGGTGGCCGTCGAGGTCGGTGACCATGCCGAGGGTGTGCGGCAGCCGGACGCAGTCCTTGAAGGCCGAGCCGCCCTTGTAGTCGATGAGCAGGAAGGTCAGCTCGTCCGGGCGGTTGGCCACGGCGAGCGAGGCGACCAGGGTCTGCAGCAGTTCCGACTTGCCGGAGCCGGTGGTGCCGGCGATCAGGGTGTGCGGGCCGTCGCGGACCAGGTCCACGCCCACCGGTCCGTCATAGCCGGAACCGATTACGGCGGTGGTGGAGGAGGGCCGCTTCATCCAACGGGCGGCCACCTCCCCGGGCGAGAGTTCCCCTTCCTCGCCCAGGCCCAGCAGGTCCAGCAGGCGGACCGAGCCGGGCAGCGCGCCGCCGTCGTCCACGGAGGTGTCCCGCAGCGGGGCCAGCGCGCGGGCGACCTGGTCGAACCACTCAGGGCCAGGCAGGTCGGGACGGATCCCGGTGGTGTCCATCTGGTCGCGCTGGCGCAAGGTCAGACCGCCTGTGTTTCCACCAGGCGACGCCAGCGTCGCGGCCAATTGGCCCTCGTCCACGATCACCGCCGAGGCCTCTTCCGGCAGCAGCCGCACCTCGCGGTCCAGGCAGAACGAGAAGACGTGCATGTTCGGCCCGTCGGTCAGGATCTGGACCAGTCCGGGCACGTCGCGCAGTCGGCGCGCGCCGTCCACGACCACGATCACGTCCGGGTCGGTGAACATCGCCGCGGCCATCGAGGCGCCGCGCGCGGCCTGCCGGCGCTTGACCAGCGAGCCGAGCTCGGCTACCCGGTGGGCGACCGTCTCCGGGTCGTTGCCGATCATCGCCAGGGGCCCGGCCGGGTTGGCCTCGCCGCTCAGCGCGCGGGCGTGCGGCAGCCAGCGCACCCACTCCCAGTCGGCTGCGGCGTCCGGCTCGGTCAGGATCACGAAGCGCACGTCCCGGGGGCTGTGCAGGACCGCCGCCTGGGCCAGCAGCCAGGAGCACAGCGGGCGGATCCGCTCGTTCGGCCCGGCGATGCCGATCACGCCGCGGTCGGTCAGCGCCACCGCGGTCGGGATGGACGGTACCTTCCAGTGCCCGTCCTGGGCCGAGCCCGGGCGCATCGGGTCCTCCCGCTCCACGTCCTCGACCTCGACCACCGAGGGCTGGTCCATCGTGCCCAGGCGCAGGATCAGGTGGTCCGCGTCCCGGCGGCGGCGCTCCCACAGGCGGCGGCCCGGACCGGTCGCGGTCAGCAGCACCAGCGCGGGGTCCGGGGCGATGCTGGAGCGCACGATCCGCTCGGCGGCCACCGCCTCGGCTATCTCCACTTCCAGCCGGGCCTTGGTCTCCCGCCGGGTGATGATGTTCTTGCGGTAGTTCTTGCGCCCGGTCTTGCGGTCGTTGACCCAGTTGGCCGCGGTCAGCACCGGGGAGAGGCAGATGAAGAGCAGGTAGATGACCTGGTGGAAGAAGAAGTACATGGCCGAGCCCATGACCAGCGGCGCGAACAGCATGATGATCGGGAACGGCCGGCGCCCGGGCGAGGCCGGCGGGGCCGGGATCCGGAACCGGCGGCGCGGCAGCGGCTCGATCAGCCGGGGCGGCCGGTTGAAGTCCAGCGCGGCCCCGTCGGCGCTCGGGGTCACCGCGGCGTCCGGCTCGGCCGGCAGCACCCAGCGCAGCAGCGCCTCGCCGACGGCCAGGTCCAGGTCCCGCTCCCAGACCTGCTCGGCCAGGGGGTCGAAGACCGGCTCGGGCACCACCGGCATCGCCGGGATGCCGGGCCCGGTCTGCGGGGGCAGCGGCGTGGGCCCGACGATCCGGATCAGCCGCACGTCGGCGTGCTCGGGCTGGTCCGCGCGCTCGGACGGGGTCGGCAGCACGGTCAGCACACCGTCGGCGCGCAGGGTGAGCGTGGCGGCCGACTCCTCGGCCTCGGCCAGCCGGATCGCGTTGTGCTCGCCGGAGCCGATGCCGTAGGAACCCAGGCCCAGCGGGAAGATCGCGCCGGCGCCGGGCCCGGAGATCACCTGGACCTGGATCAGGGTCGGCTGCGGCTCCACCTCGTCCTGCGGAGTCACCCCCACCACGATGCCCTCGCGCAGGCCCAGGGCGGCCAGCGGGGCCGGGCCGGCGATCCGCTGCGGGCCGACGTAGAACTTCCGGGCCCGCTCGCCCGCCGCGCCCGCCAGCACGTCGGCCAGGTCCGCGCCCAGCGTCTGCCCGTCCGCGTCCAGGACCACGTGGACCGGCTCACTGCCCTTGATGGTGAATGACACACGCATAACTTCGAACCTGGTTTCCGTATCGGCGCCGAGCACATCCTGGTCAAGCAATATTCTGTTATACGGCTGGTGCCGCCTATCCGGGCGTTCCCGGCTCGCCCGGCAGCTCGGACGGCAACTCGGCCGGCTGAGCGGAGACGGCGATGACACCGAGGTCCGGCTCCGGCTCGGGCAGCTCCGGGAAGACGTCCTCAAGCGGCTGCGCGGTCTCCGGCGCGGGCGCGGGCGGCTCGACGGGGGCCGGCTCCGGCTCCAGACCCGGCTCGGGCGGCGCGGCGAAGCGCACCCGGCGGCCGTGCACGGTCACCCAGCCCTCGCCGTCCACGTCCAAGGCCCAGTGCGGGCGTCCGCCGACCGGGTCCGGGCCGCCGGGCGAGCGCAGCAGCACCTCGCCGCCGAGCAGCTGGGCCGCCAGCGACTCGTGCACCCGGGGGGCCCAGCGCGGGTCGCCGCCGACGGCGAGCACTCCGTGCGAGTGGGAGACTTCGAGCACGGCCACGGCGTCGTCGAGCACGCCGAGCACCGCCAGGATTGCGTCTTGGCCGGTCTGGTCCTCCTCGGCGAGCGCGGCCAGTTCCTCCCGGGACGTGGTCCACGCCCGGTTGTCGCCCTCGACCGGCTGCCAGGGCTCGGGGGGGTCCGGCACTTCCATGCCGGCCAGCCAGACGGTTACCTGTTCCTGGCTCACCGCGGCCGCGTAGGGCCACCAGAAGGCGCCCGGGGTCAGTCCGCCCAGGGCCTGCGCGGCGACCGCGACGGTCTGCGGGTCGGCCAGCAGTGCGTCGGTCACCGGCGGCGGCTTGCGGCGGCCGAGCCTGGACATGCCCGACTTGGCCGCGCCAGTTTTCGACACGACTGGTTTCGGCGTCGCGGGCTTGGCCTCGACCGGTTTGGCCGGCGCGCTCTTCGGCTTCGCCGCGGGCGGCGCCGCGACGGACTGCGCCGGTGCGGGCTTCGCCGGTTTCGCAGGCTTGGCAGGCTTCGGCGGTTTCACGGGCTTCGGCGGGCTCGCAGGTACGTCAGCACCCTGAGCCGGACCGCCGCTACCGCCACCGCCGTCGGCACTCGCCGTCCGCCAACGCCAGAAGCCGAAGCCGCCCGCCAGGACCACCAGCAGCGCCAAGATCAGCGCGTACAGTCCGATCGAGCTGCCCGAGCTGCTCTTGCCGGTGGCGACAGCCTTGGCCGGGGCCGTGGACGCGGTCGGTCCGGGCTGGGCGACGAACTTCCACTGCTCGTTCGTCCCGTTGTCGAACGGCCACTGCAGGACGGGTGCGCCGGGAGTCACAGCGGACTCGCTGTCGTCCGCGAGCATGCCGCTGTTGGAATTGGCCAGGAGGTAGTAGCCGCCGCCGGCCGTCGTGATCGTCCAGGTCTGGCCGTGGTCGAGGCCCAGGGACTGCTGGTCGAGCTGGACGCCCTGCTTCTTGGAGGCCTTGGGCACGTCCAGGACCAGGCCGCTGCCGACGTTGGTCAGGGTGTAGTACCGGCCTGACTTGGTCAGCTGCCACTGCTGGCCGGTCGAGCTGTTCGGCTGGGACTGCACGACCTGCGCGCCGGGCGCGGTCGAGCCGTTCGCGACGGACAATGCCAGGCCGCTGCGGCTGTTGAGGATCTGGTAGTAGCCGGGCCCGACCCCGGTCACCTCGCCGGTCGCGGCCGGCACCGGGGTGTCCGTGGGTCCGACATCGGCCGGGCAGATCGCCGAGGCCGGTACCTCGCCCGGCGGGACGTCCTGCGGCGGCGGGTTCCACTCGACGCTCACCCCGGCGTCGGAGCCGGTGGCGTTGCACGGCAGGACCAGATACCAGCCCGGTTCGATCGCGGTGAGCTGGTTCCAGGAGTCGCCGGTGGGCTGCAGCCGCCCCTGGTTCAGCTGGAATATCTCAGTGTCCAGATTCCCGTTGCCGAGCAGCTGCGAGGCCAGCGCGTAGGCGAACACGTTCTGGTTGTTCGGCACGATGTAGTAGGGCACGTGCGCGGGCAGCACGTAGCCGGCCGACGGACTCGCGCCAGAGCTCGCACCGGAGGTCGCGCCGGCGGCCGCCGCGGAGGGTACCCCTGTGCTCAGCACACTCATACACAACACACTGACACACAGGGCACCGGCACGCAGGCGGGTCCAGTTGGTCATCGTCGGCTACGCTCCGAATCCTGGGACGTCGGCGGGTATCAGGGTTTCCAGCTCCAGCGGGGTGGGATCGGCGAGCGTGGATACCCGGATCGCGTGCCGCTCGGTGAGGGTCTGGAACAGCTGCCTGGCGCTGCGGCCGTTGCCGAACCCCTCGCCGCGGTCCATGGTCTCGAAATAGCGCAACAGTTCCCGCTCCGTCTCCGCGCCCATTGAATAACGGTGCTCAAGGGCCTGGCTCTGCACGATTCCGAGCAGTTCGGGGCCGTCGTAGTCCTCGAAGGTTAAAGTCCGGGTGAACCGGGAGGCAAGGCCGGGGTTGGAATCGATGAAACGGTGCATGTCGGTCGGATATCCGGCCACGATGACGACCACCTCGTCGCGGTGGTCCTCCATCAGTTTCACCAGGGTGGAGACCGCCTCCTGGCCGAAGTCGTTGCCGCCGCCGTGCGGGACCAGCGAGTAGGCCTCGTCGATGAACAGCACCCCGCCCAGGGCCCTGCGGAAGACCGAGGTGGTCTTGGGCGCGGTGTGGCCCACGTACTCGCCGACCAGCGCGCCCCGGTCGGTCTCGACCAGGTGCCCGCTCTCCAGCATGCCGAGCGAGTGCAGGATCCTGCCGTAGAGCCGGGCCACGGTGGTCTTGCCGGTGCCCGGGTTCCCGGCGAAGACCAGGTGCCGGCTGGTCGGCGGCGCGGGCAGGCCGGCCTCGATCCGCTTGCGCACCAACTGCATCAGGGACACTTGCGCGGCCACGTCACGCTTGACTGAGGCGAGCCCGACCAGGTTGTGCAGCTCCGCGATCAGTTCCTCGACACTGCGTTCGCCCTCGGCCGCCACCGTGGCCGCCGCGGCGATCGCGGAGGGGGCCGGCAGCGTGGAGATGCTGACCGCCTTGCTCTCCACTTTTTCCATCACCGGCTTCGCCGTCTCCACCAGGGTGGCGTCCTGTTCCACGTCGTGGATGTCGATCCGGCGCATGACCGGGTTGGCGTCCGCGCCGACGTGCACGGCCGGGAACACAGTGCCGGTGATTTCGCAGTCCTCGAAGATGCCGCCGGCGCCCTCGGCGACCAGGATGCCGTTCTTGCCAGCCCGCTCGATCACCACCCCACGCACCTCGGGCGCCGTACCGGTCCAGGCCACCAGCGCCGAGCCGGTGCTGTCGGCGATCCGGCAGCGCTCGATCCGGGCCCGGGTGGGCTCCTCGACCAGCACGCCCGCGAAACCGGCGCCGGTGATCTTCACGTCCATCAGGCCGACCCTGCCGCTGCTGGCCGCGGTCACCCCGGTCATCTTCACCCCGGCGATCCAGCCGCCCTCCACCCGCAGGCCGGCCGCCTCGGTGACCCGGATGCCGTGCTCCCGGCTGGAGCGGATCGTACAGTCCTCAAGCTCGGCATCAGCGTGCCCGGCCAGGTGCACGGCGGTGAAGGCGCTGGCCTCGATCACGCAGCCGGTGAACCCGGCCCGGCCGTACTCGCCGAGGTAGACGCCGTTGCCGCCGGAGCCCGAAATAGTCAGCTTGCTGGCACTCACCATGGCGTGTCCGCGGACGACCAGTCCGGTGGACTTCGAGTCGCGCACTTCGCAGTCCTCGATCCTCAGTGTCGCGGTGCCGCCGGCCACGATGCCCGCCTTGGTCAGCACCAGGCCTCGCAGGGTCGTGTCGGTCCGCACCAACAGGTCGTCGACGAGTTCGAGGGTCACCGTGCCAGGGCCCTGGGCCGCCTCCAGGATCAGCTCCCGGTCCAGGCTCAGCCTCTCCCGGTACTCGCCCGGCGCGATGGTCACCGCGGTGCCGGGCGGGGTGCCGGCGATCATCGCGGCGATACTGCCCGGATCGGGGGACGGCCCCGAGGGGTTACGGTCTTCGTGACTTTCGGTCGGCCCGGCCGCTGTCTTCGCCGGTCTGCGCACTGGCTGAAACCCTGATCCACTCACGCTCGCCCATCATGGCCGAGTCCGGCGTGCAATGGAAGGGCGTACAGGAGAGTTGTTATTGCCCTGAAAGCATAACTCTACCGGTGGATCTCCCCACTTCAGCGCACATCTGAAAGGAAATCAGATGCGTGCGCGGCCAAGCTCATCCAACATAATTCACCTACTGTTGGCACTACGGTGGCGTTATCCACCGTTAATCACGGCGTAATTCGTTCCGGACCGGGTATCCGGCCCCGGCCAGAGCCGCTTTCACCTCGCCGATCGCGAGGTCGCCGAAGTGGAAGACCGAGGCGGCCAGAACCGCGTCGGCGCCGGCCGCGACCGCCGGGGGGAAGTCGGCCAGCCGCCCCGCCCCGCCGGAGGCGATCACCGGGACCGCCACCTCGCCGCGGACCGCGCGGATCAGGTCGAGATCGAACCCGTTGCGGGTACCGTCCGAGTCCATCGAGTTGAGCAGGATCTCGCCCGCCCCGAGCTGAGCGGCCTTCGCCGCCCACTCGACCGCGTCGATCCCGGTGGACCGCCGGCCGCCGTGCGTGGTGACCTCGTACCCGGACTCGGTCTTGATCCCCTCCGGGCAGCGCCGGGCGTCGACCGAGAGCACCAGCACCTGGCTGCCGAAACGGTCCGCGATCGCGGAGATCAGCGCCGGGTTGGCCAGCGCCGCGGTGTTCACCCCGACCTTGTCCGCGCCGGCCCGCAACAGCTGGTCCACGTCCCCGGCGCTGCGCACGCCGCCGCCGACGGTCAGCGGGATGAAGACCTCCTCCGCGGTGCGCCGGACGATGTCGTAGGTGGTGGACCGGTCGTCCGAGGACGCAGTGATGTCCAGGAAGGTCAGCTCGTCCGCCCCGGCCGCATCATAGGCGCGGGCCAGCTCCACCGGGTCGCCGGCGTCACGCAGCTCGGTGAAGTTGACGCCCTTGACCACCCGGCCGGCGTCCACGTCGAGGCAGGGGATGACCCGGATCGCGAGCGTCATCAGACACCCACCTTGTAGGCGTCGACCTCGATCTCGACCAGCATCCTGGGGTCGATCAGCCGGGCCACGCCGACCATCGTGGAGGCCGGGCGCACCTGGTCGAAGAACTCCTTGTGCGCACGGCCGATGTCGTCCATGTCGCGGGTGTGCAGCACGTACATCCTTGTCCGGACCACGTCGGCGCGGTCGAAACCGAGCTGGGTCAGCGCGTCGAGCGCCACGGTGAACGCCGTGATGGCCTGCTTGTACGGATCGCCCTCGTGGTGCACGACCCCGTCGATGATCGAGGTGCTGCCCGAGACGAAGCAATGCGGGCCGACCGCGACCGCGCGGGAACAGCCGAGGGCGTCCTCCCACGGGATGCCCGAGTTGTACCGCTGCACGGTGGACATGTTAAGAGACTGCCTCCAAGGCTGCTTCCAGCGTGAACGCGCCCGCATACAGCGCCTTGCCCACAATAGCCCCTTCGACCCCGGCCGACACGAGCGCTCGCAGGGCGAGCAGGTCGTCGATGCTGGACACCCCGCCGGACGCGATCACCGGGCGGTCGGTGGCCGCGCACAGCTCCTTATAGAGCTCGATGTTAGGCCCCTGCAACATGCCGTCCCGGCTGACGTCGGTGACCACGTACCGGGCGCAGCCCTCGCGGTCCAGCCGGCCGAGCACCTCGAAGAACTCTCCGCCGTCGCTGGTCCAGCCGCGGCCGCGGACCCGCCACTGGCCGTCCTCCCGCTTGACGTCCAAACCGACCGCGATCCGGTCGCCGTGCTCGGCGATCGCCTCGGCCACCCACTCCGGCCGTTCCAGCGCGGCAGTGCCCAGATTCACCCGGGCGCAGCCGGTGGCCAGGGCGGCGGCCAGCGAGTCGGCGTCCCGGATCCCGCCGGACAGCTCCACCTTCACGTCCAGTTTGCCGACCACCTCGGCCAGCAGCTCGCGGTTGCTCCCGCGGCCGAAGGCGGCGTCCAGGTCCACCAGGTGCACCCACTGGGCCCCGGCGGCCTGCCAGGCCAGCGCGGCTTTAAGGGGCTCGCCGTAGCCGGTGGCGGTGCCGGCCTCGCCCTGCACCAGCCGCACCGCCTGCCCGCCCTCGACGTCCACCGCGGGGAGGAGTTCCAGCCCGGTCATGTTTATCCTTGCCTCTTTCGATCCAGATGGGTACGGTCGCCTGCCTGCGGCAGACCTACAGGGTACTGATCCAGTTGCGGAGCAGCAGGGCGCCGGCCTCCCCGGACTTCTCCGGGTGGAACTGGGTGGCCCAGAGCGCGCCGTTCTCCACCGCCGCGACGAACGGGGTCTTGCCGTAGTCGCACCAGGCGACCTTGGGCCTGGCCAGCGGGCCCTCGTCGTTGAGGTGCCAGTCCGTGGCGGCGTAGGAGTGCACGAAGTAGAACCGGTCGCCCTCCTCCAGCCCGGCGAACATGGCGCTCTGCGCCGGCACGGTGACCGTGTTCCAGCCCATGTGCGGCACCACCGGCGCTTCGAGCAGCTCGACCGTGCCGGGCCACTCTCCGCAGCCCTGCGCTTCGAGGCCGTGCTCGACCCCGCGCTCGAACAGGATCTGCATGCCCACGCAGATCCCGAGCACCGGGCGCCCGCCGGCCAGCCGGCGGCCGATGATCCGGTCGCCGTGGATCGCCTTGAGACCGTCCATGCACGCCGCGAACGCGCCGACGCCGGGCACCAGCAGCCCGTCGGCGTTCAGCGCGGTCTCGGTGTCGGAGGTGACCACGGCCTCGACCCCGTGGTGCGCGACGGCGCGCTGGGCGGAGCGGATGTTGCCGAAGCCGTAGTCGAGGATCGCCACCCGGGCCGTGCGCGACATCGGCGTCAGCTCCAGCGCATGACGCCGGAGGCGATGGCCATCACCGAGCACAGCGCCAGCACGACGATGAGCCCCTTCGAGATGCCCTGCTTGGCGAAGGAGATGACCCCGCCGAACAGGAACAATCCGAGCAGGATCAGGAACGCGGAACTATAGCTGCCGGTCATAACACGCCCTTCGTGCTGGGTACGCCGACGACCCGGGGGTCGCGCTCGGAGGCCGCGCGCAGCGCCCTGGCCACGGCCTTGAACTGAGCTTCGACGATGTGGTGCGCGTTGCGCCCGTAGGGCACGTGCACGTGCAGGCAGATCTGGGCCTGGGCGACGAAGGACTCGAAGATGTGCCGGGTCAGCGTCGTGTCGTAGGCGCCGATCATCGGGGCCATCCGGTCCGGTTCGCTGTGCACCAGGTAGGGGCGGCCGGACAGGTCGACGGTCACCTCGGCCAGCACCTCGTCCAGCGGCACCTTCGCGTCGGCGAAGCGCCGGATGCCGCTCTTGTCGCCCAGCGCCTCGCGGAAGGCCGCGCCCAGCGCAAGCGCGGTGTCCTCGACCGTGTGGTGCGTGTCGACGTGCAGGTCGCCGATGCTGCGCACCTTCAGGTCGAACAGGCCGTGCTTGCCGAGCTGCCCGAGCATGTGGTCGTAGAAGCCGATCCCGGTCTCCACATCCACCTCGCCGGTGCCGTCGAGGTCGATCTCGACCAGCACGCTCGATTCCTTGGTGGCCCGTTCCACCCGGCCGGTGCGCCGCCCGGGGCCGCCCGTTCCGGTCACCGCGCCGGTCAAGTCCCGGGGCCTTTCGTTCCGGTCCTGCTCATAGCAAGATCTCCTTCATCGCGCTCAGGAATGCACTGGTCTCCTCCGGCGTCCCCGCGGTCACCCGCAGCAGGTCGAGCGAGGAGAACTCGCGGACCAGGACGCCCCGGTCGAGCAGTTGCTGCCAGACCGCGCGCACGTCGTCCAACCCGCCGAAGGCGACGAAGTTCGCGTCCGAGGGTACGACCCGCAGGCCGAGCCCGGTGAGCTCGTCCACGATCCGATCACGCTGTTGCTTGACCGCGTCCACCGTACCGAGTAGCGATTCGACGTGTGCCAGCGCGGTCCGCGCAGCCGCCTGGGTGAGCGCGGAGAGGTGGTAGGGCAGGCGTACCAGCAGCAGCGCGTCGAGCACCGCCGGGTCCGCGGCCAGGTAGCCCACCCGGGCTCCGGCCAGCGCGAAGGCCTTGGACATCGTCCGGGTGACGATCAATCGCGGCCGGCCGGGCAGCAGGCTCAGCGCGGAGGGGGTGCCGGGCCGGGCGAACTCGGCGTAGGCCTCGTCGATCACCACCATGCCCGGGGCGGCGTCCACGACCGCCTCGATCAGGTCCAGTGGCGCGGCGGTCCCGGTGGGGTTGTTCGGGGAGGTGAGGAAGACCACGTCCGGCCGGTGCTCGGCGATCGCGGCCACCGCCGCGGCCGGGTCGAGGCTGAAGTCCGCCGAGCGCTCCGCAGGGATCCACGCGGTGCCGGTGACCTGTGCGATCAGCCGGTGCATGGTGTAGGACGGCTCGAAGCCGAGCGCGGACTGGCCGGCCCCGCCGAAGCACTGCAGGATCTGCTGGATGATCTCGTTGGAGCCGTTGGCCGCCCACACGTTCGCCGCGGTCAGGCCGTGGCCGAGGTAGTCGGCGAGGTCCTTGCGCAGCTCGACTGCGTCCCGGTCCGGGTACCGGTTCAGGTCCGTCGCGACGGCCGCTATCTCGCGGCCGAGCTGCGCGACCAGTTCCGGCGTGGGCGGATACGGGTTCTCGTTGGTGTTGAGCAGGACCGGCACGTCCAGCTGCGGCGCGCCGTAAGGGGTCAGCGACCGCAGCTCGTCGCGGACGGGCAGATCCTGCCAGGTGATCGGAGCGGCGGAACCCAGGGGGGCAGTGCTCTTTACCACGCTTCCTCTTCCACAGCCGGGTCGGATTGTGCGGGCGGTGCGGGTGACTCGGTGAACGCGGGTGATGCGGCCGGGGCGTAGACCGGCGGTTCGTCCTGGACAGCCGTGCGCGCGGTGACGGCCTGTCCGTGCGCTGGCAGGTCCTCGGCGTTCGCCAGGGCCACCACGTGATGGGCGACCTCGGCGAGAGCCGCCTCGGTGTACTCGACGATGTGCATGCCCTTGAGGAAGGTCTGCACGGAGAGCCCGGAGGAGTGGCAGGCGCAGCCGCCGGTGGGCAGGACGTGGTTCGAGCCGGCGCAGTAGTCGCCGAGCGAGACCGGCGAGTAGGGGCCGACGAAGACCGCTCCGGCGTTGCGCACCTGCCCGGCCACCACGCGGGCGTTGGAGGTCTGGATCTCCAGGTGCTCGGCGGCGTAGGCGTTGACCACGATCAGCCCGGCCTCGATCGAGTCGACCAGCACGATGGCGGACTGGCGCCCGCCCAGGGCCGCGGTGATCCGCTCGCTGTGCTTGGTCCGGGCCACCTGCTCGGCCAGTTCCAGCCCGACCGCCTCGGCCAGCGCCACCGAGTCGGTGACCAGCACCGCGGCCGCCAGCGGGTCGTGCTCGGCCTGGCTGATCAGGTCCGCGGCCACGTGCCGGGGGCTGGCGCTGAGGTCGGCGAGCACCGCGATCTCGGTCGGTCCGGCCTCGGCGTCGATGCCGATCCGGCCGCGCAGCAGCCGCTTGGCGGCCGCGACGTACACGTTCCCGGGCCCGGTCACCACGTCCACCGGAGCGCAGGACCCGCCCGCGATCGAACCACGGTAGCCATAGGCGAACATCGCGATCGCCTGCGCGCCGCCGACCGCGTAGATCTCTTCCACGCCGAGCAGCGCGCACGCGGCCAGCACGGTCGGGTGTGGCAGGCCGCCGAAATCCTTCTGCGGCGGCGAGGCCACCGCGATCCCGGGCACCCCGGCGATCTGCGCCGGGACCACGTTCATCACCACGGAGGAGGGGTAGACGGCCAGGCCGCCGGGCACGTAGAGGCCGACCCGGTCCACCGGGATCCACCGCTCGGTGACCGTTCCCCCCGGCACGACCGCGGTCCGCACGTCGCGCCGCTTCTGGTCGGTGTGCACCTTGCGCGCCCGCCGGATCGACTCCTCCAGCGCCGCCCGGACCGCCGGGTCGAGCTCTGCCAGGGCCTGGGTCGCCGCGCCCGGGGCGACCCGGACCGACTCCAGCCGGACCCCGTCGAAGCGCTCCCCGTACTCGATCAGGGCCGCCTCGCCGCGCCGGCGCACGTCCTCGCAGACCGGCCGGACGAGTTCCACCGCCGCGGTCACGTCGAGTTCGGCCCGGGGCACGAGCTCGCGCAGGTCGACGGACCCGTCATTCAGGTCCATACCGCGCAAATCGATACGATTGATCACCCGACCAGTGTAGGCCGAACGCCCTGGGTATCGGTCGAAGTTATCGGATCGTGGACATCCGCCGACCGCGTGTCGACCCGGCGATCACCGGCATTCGGGGCATTAGGGCGCGCGCACCCTTACTCTGGTTTACATGCCAACCTCGGTGCCACTGTTTCCGCTCAGTACGGTGCACTACCCCGGTGTGGTCCTGCCCCTGCACATCTTCGAACCCCGGTACCGCCGGCTGGTCACCGATCTCCAGGCCGAGCCGCCCGGCTCGACCAGGCAGTTCGGCATCGCCGCGGTCAAGTCCGGGCGGGAGGCCGGCGCCGACAGCCTGGAGCAGATCCACGAGGTCGGCTGCCTGGCCGAGCTCACCCGGGTGGTCGAGCACGAGGACGGCCGCTACTCCATCGTGGTCACCGGCACCCAGCGGTTCAAGATCCTGGACATCGACTCCGAGGGACCGTACCTGCGCGCCTCGGTGGACCTGCTGGAGGAGCCCGGCGCCGAGGAGGCCCAGAGCCTGAAGACCGCGAGCACCGCGCTGTTCCTGGGCTACCAGCGCGCGCTCGGGGCGCTGCGCGGAGTCAAGCTCGGCCCGACCCCCGAGCTGCCGGACGAGCCGACCGTGCTGTCCTACCTGATCGCCGCCTCGATGGTGCTGGACCTGTCGGACAAGCAGAGCCTGCTGGCCGCCCCGGACACCGCCTCCCGGCTGCGGCGGGAACAGGTACTGCTGCAGCGCGAGACGTTCCTGATCGGCCAGCTGCACTCACTGCCGGCGATCGACCTCATCCGGCAGGACAGCTGACGCCTCGGACGCGGGCTCGGTCACGGGTTCGGTCCCGTTCGACTCAGCCTCAGACAGCCCGGTCGGGGCCGGTGAAAGCTCGTTGGGGGCCGGCGCAGCCGGAGGCAGTGTCCAGGGCTGCTGTTGCCCCCACGCGGCCTGCTCCTGGGTCGGCTGAGGGTCCTGCTCGATCGGCCCGAGCAGCAGCGTCAGGAGGAAGTACAGCCCGGTGGCGGCCAGCGGCCAGAACCAGAGCATCCCGACCGCGCGCAGCTGCATCGGCAGAGCGAAAGTGGTGTTGTTCGCCATCCCGGTGAGCATGCCCTGGATCGAGCCGCCGTGCCCGGGGCCGAGCTGCGTGCCGACCTTCGTGGCCAGGTATCCCCCGAGGATCCCCCCGGCGCCCAGCCCCAGGGCCGCGCCGATGGTGCCGCGGTGGCGGAAGAACACGAAGCCGAGCGCCCCGAGCACCAGACCCAGGCCGAGGCAGATGAACCCGAGCGTGCCGTCCTGGCCGATGAAGCTCTTGCCCTCCGGCGAGGTGTAGTAGACGGAGCCCTGGCTGAGCGTGCCCTGCACCGGCGGCGCCAGCCACACCCACAGGGCCCCCACCGGGATGCTCAGGATCACGCTCACCACCGCCGTCACCGCGAAGGCGCGCAGGTCCGGGAGGACGGCGAGAACCGGCCGCCTCGCGGGTACCGGCAGGTCGGCATCGTCCGGCGCCGACTCGAACGGCGACGGCTCAGGTATCTCGGTACTCATCGAGCTCACTCTTTCACGAGAGGCCATTCTTGTCTCGCGCAGGTTCCACTTCGGGTGAGACCCCGGGGTACACCGTACGGTCGGAGCCGCTCCCGTGAGAGATCGATAACAAACTTCTCAGCTTTAACTGATGTTCCCTTTATCCCGGGTGATTATCATCCACCGGTATGGACACTGAGATAGACGAGAACCGGCCGGCCGAAGGCCCGCCCAGCGCGCCGTACTCCGTGATCCGCAGCCGGGAGTTCCAGGCGTCGATAGCGATGACCGTGGTGACCATGCTGGTCTTCGTCCTGCTGGTGCACCGCTCCACCCCGGCTTCCGCGGCGGCGACCGGATCCAGGACCGCGGCCGCCGGGGCCAGAGCCGCCCAGAGCGCCACTCCGAGTACCTCCCCGGCCAGTATCCCGATCTACGTCACCCCGACACCCAGCGTGACCCCGACCCCGGCCCCCGTCTCCTTCGCCTCCGCTGTCGGAGCCGTGGTGTCCGCCTACTCGGGCCACGGCGCCGTCATGGTGACCGACCTGACCACCGGCGCCAGCGACTCGTATCTGGACGGCGGGCACCTGTTCGACACCGGGAGCATCGTCAAGGTGGACATCCTGGCCACCCTGCTCTACCAGAACCAGCAGGCCGGACGTTCGATGACCTCCTCGGAGCAGTCCTACGCCACCACGATGATCGAGAACAGCAACAATGACTCGGCGAACGCGCTGTTCAACGACGACGGCGACGTCCCCGGCCTGACCGCGGCGAACCGCGTGTTCGGCCTGACCGGCACCACCGTCACCGACCACTGGGGCGACACCACCACCGACCCGGCGCAGCAGATACTGCTGCTCAAGCAGGTGTTCACCGCCGACTCGGTGCTCACCCCGGCCTCCCGCGCCTACATCCAGGGCCTCATGAGCAAGGTGGAGAGCGACCAGCGCTGGGGGGTGAGCGCCGCGGCCTCCCCCAGCACCAGCTACCTGCTGAAGAACGGCTGGCTGCCCAGTTCGGCCACCGGGCTGTGGACCATCAACAGCATCGGCGAGGTCACCGACGACGGGCACACCCTGCTGATCGCCGTACAGAGCGACGGCGGCAGCAGCATGGATGCCGGAGTCACGTTCATCCAGCACCTCGCGTCCACCGCCGCCAACTCCTTGCTGGCAAACGAGTAGCCTCCCTGTCCTGCCTGGCTACCCCAGGCAGGACGGGCCGAGCAGCGCCTTGAGGTCGCCCATCAGCGCCGGGGACGGGGTGACCCGCAGGTGGTCGCCGACCTTGAACACGGTGGTCGTGCTGCGGCCGCGCATCCGGACCCGGACCTCGCTCATCCCCGGGTGGCTGGCCAGCACCTCGCGCAGCCGCGGCAGGGACTGTGCGGTGACCCGCACGTCCGGCACGTGGATCACCAGCGGCAGGTTCGCCGCGGCGGCGGCCAGGTCCGGCACGGTCAGCTCCAGCGCCATCAGCCGGGGCACGTCCTCGCGCCGCTCGACCTTGCCCTTGATCAGCACGACCGAGTCCTCGGCCAGCGCGGTCGCGTAGAGCTGGTAGCTGTTGGGGAAGAACATCACGTCGATGGAGCCTTCGAGGTCCTCCACCGTGGCGATCGCCCACTGGTTGCCCTGCTTGGTCATCTTCCGCTGCAGGCCGGAGATGATCCCGCCGATCGTGGCCACCGAGCCGTCCGGGTAGACCTGCGCCTCGGAGTTGAGCGAGGCGATCGTGCAGTCGGACTTCGCCGACAGGACGTGCTCCACCCCGGAGAGCGGGTGGTCGGAGACGTAGAGGCCGAGCATCTCACGCTCGTAGCCGAGCAGGATGCCCTTGTCCCACTCGGTGGTGGAGAACTCCAGCTCGATGCCGGTGGCGCTGATGCTCTCCTCCTCGCCGAGCAGGGCGCCGAAGAGCGAGTCCTGGCCGATCGCCTCCTGCTTCTTCACGTCCACGACCGAGTCGACCGCGCGCTCGTGCTGTTCCAGCAGGCCGCGCCGGGCGTGGCCGAGGGAGTCGAAGGCGCCGGCCTTGATCAGCGACTCGATCGTCCGCTTGTTGCAGACGTTGATGTCCACCTTGTTGAGGAAGTCGGTGAACGAGGAGTAGCGGCCCTTGCTCTTGCGCGCGTTGCGGATCGACTCGACCACGTTGGCGCCGACGTTGCGCACCGCGGTCAGGCCGAAGCGGATCTCCGTGCCGCGCGGGGTGAAGTCGGCGTCGGACTCGTTCACGTCCGGGGGCAGCACCTTGATCCCCATCCGGCGGCACTCGCCGAGGTAGATCGCCGATTTGTCCTTGTCGTCCTTGACCGAGCTGAGCAGCGCGGCCATGTACTCGGCCGGGTGATTGGCCTTCAGATAGGCGGTCCAGTACGCGATGTAGCCGTAGCCCGCCGAGTGGGCCTTGTTGAACGCGTAGTCGGCGAACGGGACCAGGACATCCCAGATCGTCTTGATCGCCGCGTCGGAGTAGTTGTTGGCCTTCATCCCGTCGCGGAACGGCACGAACTCCTTGTCCAGGACTTCTTTCTTCTTCTTGCCCATGGCCCGGCGCAGCAGGTCGGCCTGGCCGAGCGAGTAGCCGGCCAGCACCTGCGCGGCGGCCATGACCTGCTCCTGATAGATGATCAGGCCATAGCTCACGCCCAGGACCTCGGCCAGGGGCTCTTCGAGCTCCGGGTGGATCGGGGTGATCGGCTGGCGGCCGTTCTTGCGCTCGGCGTAGTTGATGTGCGAGTTCGCGCCCATCGGTCCGGGCCGGTACAGGGCGATGACGGCGGAGACGTCTTCGAAGTTGTCCGGGCGCATCTGCCGCAGCAGCGAACGCAGCGGCCCACCATCGAGCTGGAACACCCCGAGCGTGTCGCCGCGGCTCATCAGCTCGTAGGTCAACTTGTCGTCCAGCGGGATCTTCAGCAGGTCGATCTTGGTGCCGGTGGTCTGCTCGATGTTGCGCACCGCGTCGTCGACGATGGTCAGGTTGCGCAGACCCAGGAAGTCCATCTTGATCAGGCCGAGGGACTCGCAGGTCGGGTAGTCGAACTGGGTGATGATCACCCCGTCGGCCGGCCGCATCATCACCGGGACGTAGTCGGTGATCGGCTCGGCCGAGATGATCACGCCGGCCGCGTGCACGCCGGGCTGGCGGATCAGGCCCTCGATGCCCTTTGCCGTGTCGACCACCTTGCGCACGTCCGCGTCGCCGTCGTACAGCGCCCGGAACTCCCCGGCCTCGGCGTAGCGCGGGTGCGCGGAGTCGAAGATCCCGTAGAGCGGGACGTCCTTGCCCATCACCGCCGGAGGCATCGCCTTGGTGATCCGGTCGCCCATCGCGAAGGGGTAGCCCAGGACCCGTGAGGAGTCCTTGACGGCAGCCTTCGCTTTGATCGTTCCGAAGGTGGCGATCTGGGCGACCTTGTCCGAGCCGTACTTCTCGGTGACGTAGCGGATCACGTCGGCGCGGCGGCGGTCGTCGAAGTCGACGTCGATGTCGGGCATGGACACGCGGTCGGGGTTCAGGAAGCGCTCGAAGTAGAGGCCCAGCGGGATCGGGTCCACGTCGGTGATGCCCATGGCGAAGCAGACCAGCGAGCCGGCCGCCGAACCACGCCCCGGGCCGACCGGGATGCCGTTGGCCTTGGCCCAGTTGATGAAGTCGGCCACCACGATCAGGTAGGACGGGAAGCCCATCTGGATGATGATGCCGAGCTCGTATTCAAGCCGCTGGCGGTACTCCTCGTTGTAGCCCTCCGGGTACCGGTAGGCCATGCCCTCGTCGGCGAGCTTGCGGAACCAGCCGTCCTCGTCCAGGCCGTCCGGCGGGGGCAGCCGCGGCATCAGGTTCTTGAACTCGAACATGCCCTCCGGCTCGACCTTCTCGGCGATCACCAGGGTGTTGCGGCAGCCCTCCTGCCAGACCTCGTCCGACTCCACCGCGTACATCTCGGCCGGGGACTTCAGGTAATAGCCGTCCCCGCCGAAGCGGAAGCGGTTCGGGTCGTCGATGTTCGCGGCGGTCTGGATGCACAACAGCACGTCGTGCGAGACCGACTCGTGCTGGTAGGTGTAGTGCGAGTCGTTGGTGACCACCGGCGGGATGTCCAGCCGCTTGCCGATCTCGACCAGGCCCGAGCGCACCCGGGACTCGATCTCCAGGCCGTGGCTCATCAGCTCCAGGTAGTAGTTGTCCTTGCCCATGATGTCCCGGTAGTCCGAGGCGGCCTGCAGGGCCTCGTCGAACTGCCCGAGCCGCAGCCGGGTCTGCACCTCGCCGGAGGGGCAGCCGGTGGTGCCCATCAGACCGGCGGAGTGCTCGGCCAGGATCTCCCGGTCCATCCGCGGCCACTTGCGGTGGTAGCCCTCGGTGAAGGAGCGGGAGGTGAGCTTGGTGAGGTTCTTGAGCCCCTCGGCGTTGCGGGCCCAGATCGTCATGTGGGTGTAGGAGCCGGAGCCCGAGACGTCGTCGGACTTCTGGTGCGGCTGGCCCCACTGGATCTGCTTGGTGGTCTGCCGGGCGGCCGGGGCGACGTACGCCTCGATCCCCACGATCGGTTTGACCCCCGCCGCGACGGCCTGCTTGTAGAACGCGTGCGCCCCGTGCATGTTGCCGTGGTCGGTCATCGCCAGGGCCGGCATCCCGGCCGCGCTGGCGGCTTTGAACATGTCCTTGAGCCGGGCCGCCCCGTCTAGCATCGAGAATTCGGTGTGGACATGGAGGTGCACGAAGGAGTCGGCCATGGCGCCAGATCCTACGGGAAACGACAGACAAGCGGAGGCTCGGCTCGGCAAATTCTCTCTCACTCCCGGCCGCGCCGAAGCGGGCCGGGACAAGCTGTTGAGCCGCGTTTGCGCAGCTCAGCTCTCTGAGGAGATGACCTTGAGCGCGTGCGCGAGATCCTCCGGATAGGGGGACTTGAACTCCACCCACTCCCCGGAGCCCGGGTGCTCGAACCCGAGAGTGACCGCGTGCAGCCACTGCCTGGTCAGCCCCAGCCGGGCCGCCACGGTCGGGTCCGCGCCGTAGGTCAGGTCGCCGACGCACGGGTGCTTGATCGCAGCCATGTGCACCCGGATCTGATGGGTCCGGCCGGTCTCCAGCTTGACGTCGAGCAAGGTCGCGTGGCGGAAGGCCTCGATCGTGTCGTAGTGGGTGACCGAGTCCCGGCCGCCGGTGATCACCGCCCACTTGTAGTCGTGCTTGGGGTGACGGTCGATCGGGGCGTCCACGGTCCCGGTCATCGGGTCCGGGTGCCCGTGCACCAGCGCGTTGTAGTGCTTGTCGACCGTCCTGTCCCGGAAGGCCTGCTTCAGCACCGTGTACGCGTGCTCGGACTTGGCCACCACCATCAGACCGGAGGTGCCCACGTCGAGGCGGTGTACCACACCCTGGCGCTCGGCGGCGCCCGAGGTGGAGATCCGGTAGCCGGCCCCGGCCAGCCCGCCGACCACGGTCAGCCCGGTCCAGCCCGGACTAGGGTGCGCGGCGATGCCGACAGGCTTGTCGACCACGACGATGTGATCGTCATCATGCACAATCCGCAGGCCGGGCACAGGCTCGGCGACTATCGTCGGCGCGGGCGTCGCCGCGGGCAGGGCCACTTCGAGCCAGGCGCCGGCCCGGACCCGGTCCGATTTGCCGACCACCGAGCCGTCGATGGTGACCTGGTCCGCCGCCGCGAGCTCGGCCGCCTTGGTGCGGGAGAGGCCGAACATCCGGGCAAGGGCGGCATCGACCCGCTCGCCTTCGAGTCCATCGGGAACGGGCAGGGAACGCAGGTCGGTAAGGGTCACCTCTCCAGTTTATGCGTAACTGGTTCGGTCTCGGACTCACTCGGCTCTTCCGGGGCCGGCGGCTCGGGCTGCGCGGCCCGCTCGTCGGTGCCGTCCGGGTGCAGCCCGCGGAAGGCGAGCAGCACCATCAGGACCCCGCCGACGCTGATCGCGGAGTCGGCCAGGTTGAAGATGGCGAAGTGCGGGAACTGGATGAAGTCGACCACCCAGCCGCGCAGGAAGCCCGGCGAGCGCACGATCCGGTCGGTCAGGTTGCCCAGCGCCCCGCCGAGCAGCAGGCCCAGCGCGATCGCCCAGGGCAGCGAGTAGAGGCTGCGGGCCACCCGCGCGATCGCCACCACCACACCGACCGCGATCAGCGAGAAGATCACCGTGTAGCCGATGCCGAACGAGAAGGCCGCACCCGGGTTGCGGGTGTAGGTGAACTGGAGGAACGTGCCGAGCACCTGCACCGGGCCACGGTTGGCCAGCTCGGCCACCACGACGACCTTGCTGACCACATCGAGCGCGTACGCGATGGCCGCGACGGCCAGGAGCACCCCGATCCGCCGCCGGCGGGGGCCGGACGCGGACGCCGGGGGGCCCGTGAGCTCGTCGTCCGGACCGGGGCTCGCGTCCTGCCCGTTGAGGTCCCCCTTCGGGTCCCCGTTTGGGTCCCCGTTTGGGTCACGGTCTCGGTCCTGAGCCGGGTTCTGGTCCGGGCCGGTCGGGGCGGCTGCGTTATCCACGCCGCGACCTTACCTGGTCGGCCGGGCCGAAATCGACGCGCGGTGCTACCGGCGCTCGGCCTTCTGCTTGCACGGCATGCACTGGGTGGCCCGCGGGAAGACCTGGAGCCGGGCCTTGCCGATGGCTTCCCCGCAGGTCTCGCACACGCCGTAGGTGCCGGCCGCGAGCCGGGCCAGGGCCCGCTCGGACTGCAGCAGCATGTCCCGGGCGTTGTTGACGATCGCCATCTCGTGCTCGCGCTCGAGGTTCTTGGACCCGGCGTCGGCCTGGTCGTCCCCGGCCCCGTCGCTGGAGCTGTGCAGCAATTGCGCGAGCGCGCTGTCGGCCGAGGCCACGTCGGTTCGCAGCCTTTCGGTCTCCGCCCGCAGGTCCGCCTCGACCTCGGCGATCTCCTGCGCGGTCCATGACTCCTCGCCGGCCCGTACCGGCACCGCCCCGGTGGTCGAGTGGGTGCCCCGGGAGGCGGGCACCTTGCTCACCGGCGCTTTGCTCACCGGAGCCTTGCCGACCGGCACTTTGTTGGTGGGCGCGGACCCGGCGCCGCGGGCCGCCGGCCGCTGCGCGGGCTTGGCCGGGCTTTTCTTCGCCGCGGTGGCGGTCTGGGCAGGCTCGGCAGTGGTGGAAGCAGCGGTGCGGGCAGTTGTGCTCACGGGTGCATCCCTCGCTCTCAGGTCACGGGTGACCAACGTCGTCTGGTTGTTCACGGCCCGATGCTTACAACGGGTTACGCGCACGATTCGTGCCCGGTGGGACCAGGGAATAACCACGCGGTTGACAAGATCTTTTTCTAGGCCACCCGGGTGAGCGCCCCCGATCCGTCCCCGGCAGCCGCCCGGAACCGGTTACGGGTGGTCATTCTACGGCGACCGAGCGTGTCCGGGGAAGGGCGTTCAAGACCGATTGACGATCTTATTCCGGGCGCGATCCGGGCGCGCACGGGGCGCGTTCCCGGCGCGATCCAAACAGATCCGAACGAATTCCGACGATATTTATTGCGACGATACGGCCGGGCCGGGTCGACCTCGGCCCGTTCAGAAACCGGGCGGCGGGAAGGGTCCGGATCCGAGCGGGGGGTAGGGTCCCGCGATGGCCGGCCGGGACATCTCGCGGCTGTGCCGGCCGACCAGCAGCGCGGCGACGACGCCGGCGAGCAGGCCGCACAAGTGGCCCTGCCACGAGATGTTGTTGGAGCTGGTGACCGAGTCCGGGAAGAGCAGCGGCAGAGTCCAGAAGTAGTAGACCGCCATCAGCGCGCCGATCGCCGCCTGCCAGATCTTCCGGGTGAACAGCCCCCTGGCCACGACGAAGCCGAGGTAGCCGAAGATCAGCCCGCTCGCGCCCACGGTGACCACGTTCGACGGCGAGATCAGCCAGGTGCCCAGGCCGTCCGCCACGATGATGAAGGCGGTCGCCAGCCAGAAGTAGCGCAACCCGCCGAGCGCCGCGACGAAGGACAAGATGAGCAACGGCATGCTGTTGCTCTCAATGTGCTCCATGCTCACATGCAGGAACGGCATGGTGAAGATATGCCAGAGGCTGCTGGGGCTTCGCGCCACCAGGCCGTACTCCCCGTCGAGCCGGTAACCGTCGGCCGCGTTGATCCCCTGGATCAGCCAGATCACCGCGAGTATGCCTATGGCCACCAGGGCCGACTGCCGGACCGCGAACCAGACGTTCCGGCCGGCCTGCTGCATCTGCCCGCGTGCGTTCCCTGTTCCACCCACCATGCTGTTCATGGTAGCGGACCCTTCCCATGATCATAAGAGCTGTGGACCAGCTCTGACGCAGCTCATACATCAGCATTCAGATTCACCCGGCCGGACTGCCCGTACGGACGGCCGCCGACCGAGGCGGACCGGCTGTGCTCCAGGCGGATCCCGCGTGACTGGAATGCGCCAGCTGACGTAGACTCGCCAGCACCGCGATCACCAGCGCGCGGTCACGACCAGCTTTCCTTGGGTGGGAGACATGCCGGACATCCTGGGCCTCTCCGAGGCCGCCGACCAGGCCTATCGCGCCCTGTTGCGCCGTCCGGGCCTGGCGGCCGGGGAACTGGCCGCGGAACTCGGCCGCTCGGCCGGGGAGGCCGCCGAACTCCTCGACGCACTGGTCGCCGCCGGACTGGCGGCGCCGATGCGCAAACCCGCCGCTGCGCACGAATCGGCCCACTATCAGGCGGTCGGCTACCAGGCGGTGGCCCCCGACCTCGCCTTCGGCCGCCTGCTCGACGAACGCGAGCAGGACCTGCGCAAGAGCCGTGCGCAACTGCACCGCCTGATGGAGGTGTTCCGGGAGAACACGATGACCGGCCACCCGGGCGGCCTGGTCGAGCTGCTCTCCGGCCGGGAGGCGATCAAGGCCCGCGCCCAGCAGCTCTTCGACAGCGCGCGCACCCAGATCCGGGCCTTCGACCGGCCGCCGTACGTCCAGATCCCCGGCCAGAACCGGGAGTACGAGAGCGACCGGCTGCGCGAGGGGATCAGCTACCGCATCCTCTACAGCCGCGACGCCCTGGCCTGGCCCGGCCGCTACCAGTCCGACATCGTGGCCGGCTGCGCGGCCGGCGAGCAGGCCAGGGTGCGCGGCACCCTGCCGACGAAGCTGATGCTGGCCGACAACCACCTCGCCCTGGTGCCGGTGGCCGGTTCCGAGGCCGCGCTGGACCTGGCCTACGCGATCCGGGCGCCCGCCCTGCTGGCCGCCCTGAGCGCCCTGTTCGAGAGCGAGTGGGAGCGGGCGATCCCGCTGGGCACCGCGGTCGCCGACGACGACCCGGACGAGCCCAGCCGGGAACTGCTGCAACTACTCGCGGCCGGACTGACCGACACCGCGATAGCCCGCGAACTGGACTGGTCGCACCGGACCACCCAGCGCAGGGTCAAGGCCCTCTTCGACCGCCTGGGCGTGGCCACCAGATTCCAGGCCGGCGTCGTCGCCCGCGACCGCGGCTGGCTGTAGACACGCGAACGGCCCGGTCGGGGTGAGGCAGCATTCCAGCTGCCTCACCCCGACCGGGCCGAGCGGTGCCCTGAGCACCTACGCGCGACGATTGACGCCGATCAAGTCGCGCCGACCACGACTGTCGGGTTGATCGGGTTAGTTCAGGAGTCGGGGTCCTCATCGATGAGGAACCCGCGCATCGGGCTCGGCACCTGCGGGTATGCCGGGGTCACCGGCTGCGGGGCCACGCCCGGCCGGATCGGCGCCATGGTCTGCGTCATCTGGCTCATCGCGGAACCGGCCATCGCGGGGGCCGGCATCGAGTTGGGCATGCCGTTGGGCATCGACGGCGGCATCTGCTGCATGCCGCTGTTGGCCATCGGGTTGGACATGGAGTTCTGCATGGGCGAGGACATCTGCTGCATGCCGCTGTTGGACAGGCCGGGCATCATGCCCATGCCGGCCATCGCGGGAGCGGCGGACGGCCCCGGGCCCAGCTGCGGCATCGAGGACGGCGCGGAGACCCTGGAAGAGCCCATCGGGTCCTCGTTGCTGCTGTTCGACTCGAGCTGGCGCATCTGGCTCTCCAGGTACGACTTCAGCCGCTGCCGGTACTCGCGCTCGAAGGCGCGCAGGTCCTCGACCTTGCGCTCGAGCGAGGCGCGGGCCTGCTCCAGCGTGCCCATAGCGACGCGGTGCTTCTCCTGCGCGTCGCGCTCCAAGGCGTCGGCCTTGCCGCGGGCGTCGCGCTCGAGACCGTCGGCCCGGGTGCGGGCCTCGCCGACGATCTTGTTGGCCTCGTTGCGGGCCTCGGCGATCGCCTGGTCGGCGGTCTGCTGGGCCAGCGCGAGGACCCGGGCGGCGGAGTCCCCGCCGGGCTGGAACTGCGGCATCTGCGGCTGCGGTACCGGGACGGGTACCGGCGCGGGAAGCTGGGGGGCTATCGGAACCGGGTCCCGGCGCTGCGGCATTCGTTCCATCGGCGGACGGTCCATCGGAGCCAGCTGGGCCGACTGCGCGGCCGCGCGGCTGGCCGCGGACAGCTTGGCCCGCAGTTCCTCGTTCTCGCGCAACAGACGGGTCAGTTCGGCCTCCACCTCGTCCAGGAAGGCGTCGACCTCCTCCTCGTCGTATCCCTCACGGAGACGGACGGTCGTGAACTGCTTGTTGTGCACATCCTCGGGGGTCAACGGCATCTCTTCACCTCAGCGTGGTCGTCGGCGTACCAGACTAGAGAATATCTCGTGTCCTGGCCTTTGTTCCCTGTCACAGGCTGCCCACCACCCGCAGCAAAAGGGACATTATGATGATGAGCAGAAGAAACCCCAGGTCAAGCGCGATTCCACCGATCCGTAGCGGCGGAATATGACGTCGCAGGAATTTCAACGGGGGGTCGGTAACTGTGTAGGCGGACTCCACAGCAATCAGCATGGCACCCCGCGGGTCGTAAGAGCGGGCGAATTGAAAAACCACCTGCATGATGAGCCGGAACATCAACACGACCCAATACGACCACAGCGCCACTACCAGCAGCTCGACCAGGATGTTCACCACGTCGAATGTCGCCCCTTCCGGATACCGCCTAGCACCGGCGGTATCCGATTGGCTACCGCCCGTCAGCTCTGGTTGAAGAACCCGCCCTCAGCGATCCGGGCCTTGTCCTCAGCTGTCACATCGACGTTAGCAGGTGAGAGCAAGAAGACCCGCTGAGTCACCCGCTCGATCGATCCGCGCAGGCCGAAGACCAGTCCCGCGGCGAAGTCGACGAGGCGCTTGGCGTCGCTGTCGCTCATCTCGGTGAGGTTCATGATCACCGGGGTGCCGTCGCGGAAGTGCTCGCCGATGGTCCGGGCCTCGTTGTAGGTGCGCGGGTGCAGGGTGGTGATCCGGTAGGCCTCCGCGGCGGCCGAGCCGCCACCGCCGCCGTCGAAGGCCAGCGGCCGGGCCGCGAGCGAGGCGACGGCGAGCGGGCGCTCCGGCGCGCCGTAGCGGTCGGTGCGCTCGGACACAAGGGCGATCGGGGCGAGCCGGGCGTACTCGCCCGTGTCCCGCCGGATGCCTGAGTCCCGCGCGCCGGCGGCGGCAGGACGCTCGGATTGAGTGTGGCCGGACTGAGCATGGCCCGTTTGAGCGTGACCAGGCTGGGCGGCGCCGGCCTGGACCCGCTCGGGCTCCGCGGACCGGCGCGGCTCGCCGAGGAAGGACGCCCGCGTCTCGGGCTCGGCCGAGAACTGCTCGGCCTCCTCGTAGGACTCGGACTCGACCTGGCCGAGCGGACGCACCGCGGCCTCGTCGAACTCCTCCTCGTACTCCTCGTAGGCGTACGGGTCCTCACCCTCGCTCAGACCGAGGTAGACCGCCGTCTTCTTGATGAAACCGGGCATGCCGTCCCTCTCCTTGAAGTCCGCCGAGCCCGGCTGACGGCCGGTTCGACCGGCGGTCAGGGCATCGGAATGTGTGGGGAAATGCTTTTATGCTGAACAGATAAGCGAAGTTTTGCGGTTACCCGATCAGGTAGTTACCAGAACAGACGTTACCGCAGCGGACTGCGGCTACCGAGTAATGCGGAGCCGATTCGGACGTGTGTCGCGCCCGCCGCGACCGCCGCCTCCAGGTCACCGCTCATCCCCGCCGAGAGTGACACAGCTCGCGGATGTATGCCACGAAGTTTCGCCGCGGCGGCGGCCAGCCTTTCGAAGGCCGGCTTGGGATCCGCGCCCAGCGGGGCGACCGCCATCAGGCCGCCGAGGCTCAGGTTGGCGCAGTCGGCGATCGCGTCGGCCAGCGGGCCGATCGCCGCCGGGGCCGCGCCGCCCCGGCCTGCGGCCTCGGTTTCGTCCCTACCTGCGATGTCGGGATCAAGGTTCACCTGGATCAGGCACTCGATCTTGCGGCCGGCCCGTTGTGCGGCCTGGTCGAGTGGGCCGACCAGTTTCAGCCGGTCCACCGATTCGACCACGTCCGCGTACCCGGCCACCGAGCGCACCTTATTGCCCTGCAACTGTCCGATGAAGTGCCAGCGCAGGTCGGAGGCCGACGGATCCGCGGCCAGGTCAAGGGCTTTCGCGGCGGCGTCCTGGTCCCGGTTCTCGCCGAACTCGCGCTGCCCGAGTTGGTACAGGATCCGGACATCTGACGCGGGGTGAGTTTTGGTCACCGCGACCAGGGCCACGGAGTCAGGGTCCCGGCCGGCGGCCCGGCAGGCCACCGCGATCCGTTCGTGAACCTGTTCGAGGTTGGCGGACAGCACTGTCATCCGATCAGGTGACGACCCGTTGTTTGATGCCCCGTTGTTCGACACCCCGTTGTTCGACGCCCCGTCATCCGACATGGGTTCAGTGCTCCGGCTCGAAGCTGATGAATCCGGCGAACCGCCCGGTCACACCCTCCCGGCGGTACGAATAGTGGTCCGGCGACTCCATCGCGCAGATCGGCGAACGCGAGCCCTCGGTGATCCCGGCCGCCCGCAACTGGGCCCACACTCCCCCGGGGACGTCCACCGCCGGGGTGCCCTGCCGGGTGACGGCCCAGGATTCCGGCGCCGTCTCGGCCACCGCGGCGCGCATCGCCTCGGGCACTTCGTAGCAGGCCCCGCAGACCGCCGGGCCGGTGAAGGCCACCATCCGGGAGGGTTCGGCGCCGAGCTTGGCCATCGCCTCGATCGCCGCCGGGACCACGCCCGCGGCAAGGCCCGGCCGGCCGGCGTGCACCGCAGCGACAACTCCGGCCACTGGGTCGGCCAGCAGCACCGGAGTGCAGTCGGCCACCAGTACCGCGAGCACCTCGCCGGGCCGGGTGGTGATCAGGGCGTCCACCTCCGGCTGGCGGTTCTCCGGCCAGGGTCCGTCGGCCAGCGCCACCGCGGCTCCGTGCACCTGGGTCATATAGCGCACCCGTTCGGGCTCCGCGCCGAAGGCGACCGCCGCCAAACGGCGGTTCTCCGCCACCAGTTCCAGGTCCTCGCCGACATGGTCGCCGAGATTCAAGGCTCCGTACGGCGCCGTGCTGACTCCGCCCCAGCGGTCGGAGAAGGCGTACCGGATCGGGCCGTGCGACAAGATTTCCACGCCCCCAGCCTGCCAGGCGGCCGGGTCAAAAGCGATCCCGCCCCCGCCCGCACCCGGGGATTAGGGCTGGATGATGCGGTTGTAGGCGGTATTGGTGCTCTCTTCGCGCAGGAACGGCGGGATGTCGAGGTCCTCCTCGACCGGCTCGGCCACCCGGCTGCTCGGGATCAGGGTGGTGTCGACGGCCGCGGTGGTGCCGAGCATGGCGTCCTCGGCGACGGTGTTGCCGACGCCCTCCTCGGCCCGCCGGGCGGCGGCGGAGCCCTCGCGGCGCTTTGCCGGAGCCCCGCCGTCGAACCCGGCCGCGATCACGGTGACCCGCACCTCGTCGCCGAGGGCGTCGTCGATCACGGCGCCGAAGATGATGTTGGCGTCCTGGTGCGCGGCCTCGGAGACCAGTTGGGCGGCCTCGTTGATCTCGAACAGGCCCAGGTCGCTGCCGCCGGAGATGGACAGCAGCACGCCGTGCGCGCCGTCGATGGAGGCTTCCAGCAGCGGGGAGGAGATAGCCATCTCGGCCGCTGCCACCGCGCGGTCATCGCCCCTGGCCGAGCCGATGCCCATCAGCGCCGAGCCGGCCTCGGACATGACCGACTTCACGTCGGCGAAGTCCAGGTTGATCAGGCCGGGGGTGGTGATCAGGTCGGTGATTCCCTGCACGCCGGAGAGCAGCACCTGGTCGGCCGAGCGGAAGGCGTCGAGCACGGTGGCGCCCGGGGCGGAGATCGACAGCAGCCGGTCGTTGGGGATCACGATCAGCGTGTCCACCTCGGCCCGCAACTGGGCGATGCCCTCCTCGGCCTGCCCGGCCCGGCGCCGGCCCTCGAAGGTGAAGGGGCGGGTCACCACGCCGATGGTCAGCGCGCCCAGGCCCCGGGCGATCCGGGCCACGACCGGCGCTCCGCCGGTACCCGTGCCACCGCCCTCGCCCGCGGTCACGAACACCATGTCGGCGCCCTTGATCACTTCTTCGATCTCTTCGGCGTGGTCCTCGGCCGCCTTGCGGCCGACATCGGGGTCGGCGCCGGCGCCGAGGCCCCGGGTCAGTTCCCGGCCGACGTCGAGCTTCACATCGGCGTCGCTCATCAGCAACGCCTGGGCGTCGGTGTTGATCGCGATGAACTCCACGCCCTTGAGTCCGACCTCGATCATGCGGTTGATCGCGTTGACACCGCCGCCGCCGATCCCGACGACTTTGATGACGGCGAGGTAGTTCTGCGGTGCACCCACGGTTCGAGGCCTCTCGCTGTGACTGTGATACAGGGGAAAACGGGGGAAACGGTGTGTAGTACACAAAGACGGCTAATCGCTGTGCCGGTTGACGCCGAGTTCGAATACTGCAGTCCTACGGTTTTTCGTACTAACGATCATTGTCTCGCAAGCGACCTTATCGCCCCCGGGCATCGCCGCCATCATTGAAGACGATTCGATCGACAACTTGACAGTAGGACTCATTGTGCTCGCGTTCAATGAACACGCCGAAAGTTAGGGTAGGACAGTTAAACTGATTCAGCATCACTTAATCCGACTATGGGGATAATGCCGGGGCATTCGGGGCACTGACGTCATAGGCGGATGCCTTGGGGTAAAGCTTTACCATGGCCGCCAAATCAGCGGCTTTCGCCGCATAGTCCGTACCGTCCCCCCAATCTACCGTAGCGCCGCCGGAAAGTCGCAGGATGATGGCGTAGGTGTCGGCGGCGGAGATCCCGGTCACCCGGCTTTCGAGCGCGTGGGGCAGCGCGCGCAGGGCGGCCAGGGCTCCGGAGACCGCCGGCCCGCGCACGGCCGCGCCGCCGGTGATCGCGATCACCGGCAGACCCGGTGTCGGCAAGTCCACCGTGGCGAAGACCACACCGTTCGCATCGACCACTTGGTAGCCGGCGCCCGGGGTCCGCGGCGAGAGCAGCGCGGCCGGTACCCGCTCGACCACGGTGACGATCACCGTGTGCGGCCAGTCCAAGGTCACCGTGTCCGAGGCGATCGCCGGGATCGCCGCCACCCGCCGGGTCGCGCCGCCGGTGTCGACCGCGGCCAGCGGGACGCCCTTGCCGATCGCCGCGACGCGCAGGATCTGCGCGGGGGGAACCCTGTGGGCGCCGACCACACGTACCGTGGTGACGGCGAACAAGGAGGTGTGCCAGACCACGAGGTAACCTGCCGCCACCAGCAGAAGGGCGAAGACCGTCAGGGTGATCGAGAGCCGCCGCCACCGGGACCTCGCGCGCAGCCGGGCGGCGTAGAGCCGGGCCGGCAGCTGCGAGACGGATCCACCGGGTGGTCGGGGCCTCGTCATCCGGTCGTTCACAGTTAGTGAGTGTCCTCGCGCAATCGCAGCAGGTCCAGCACCGCCGGGCCGAGAGTCGTGACGTCGCCCGCGCCGGCGGTGACGATCACGTCCCCGGGCCGGGCCCAGTCGGCCAGCCGGGCTGCGGCCGCGGCGGTCACCGGTTCGAAGACCACGCAGTCGGCCGGCAGCGGCACGTCGCCAGCCACAACCTCGCCGGTCACCCCTGGGATCGGGTCCTCCCCGGAACCCGGGTAGACCTCCAGCACGACGACCGCGTCTGCGGCGCCGAGCGGTTCGCCATACTGGCGCAGAAAAGTCCGCGCTCGGGAGTAACGCTGGGGCTGGAAGGCGACGATCAGGCGGGGCGCCCCGGTTGGGTTCGCGGTTGAGCCCCCGTTTGAATCACTGTTTGAGTCCCCGTCAGAATCACCGTCCAGGAGCACGGCTGGCACGAGCAGCCCGCGGAAGGCCGCGAGCGTCGCGGCGATCTCGGTCGGGTGGTGCATGTAGTCGTCGTAGACGCGGACTCCCGCGGCCTGGCCCTTGAACTCCATCCGCCGCCGTGCGCCGGAGAAGACTTCGAGGGCGGCCGGCAACAGGTCCGGGTTGAATCCGAGCTCGCACAGGACCGCGAAGGCGGCCGTGGCGTTCTGGGCGTTGTGCGCGCCCGGCACCGACAGGGTGATCCGATGGCTGACACCGTCGTGTCCGACCTCGAACCGCGCGCAGCCGTCCACCAGGGACAGGTCACTGATCCGATAATCGGCCCGCTCGTCCTGGCCGTAGGTGACGATCCGAATGCCTTCGCCGGACTTCTGCCGTTCGGCTTCCAGGAGTTCGGCCACGGTGACCGCGCCGGGATCGTCCGCGCAGACCAGCAGAACTCCGCCGGGCCTGATCCCGGCGGCGAATTCGAGGAAGGCCTTGCGCACATCCTCGACGGTGTAGAAGTAGTCCGTATGGTCGAGCTCGATGTTTGTGATCACCGCGACGTCGGGGGCGTAATGCGTGAAGGTGCCGTCGGACTCGTCGGCCTCGGCCACGAACACCGGGCCGGGGCCGGACTGCCCGCTGACGCCCGAGCTGCCGATCTCCCCGCCGATCGCGTAGGAGGGCTCGGCGCCGAGCGTCTCCAGGGCCACCGCCAGCAGCGAGGTGGTGGTGGTCTTGCCGTGCGTGCCGGCCACCAGTACCGCCTGCCGGCCGACCATCAGGGAGGCCAACGCGGTGGCGCGGTGCACGATCCGCAGCCCGCGCCGCCCGGCCTCGACCAACTCGACGTTGTCCGGCCGCACCCCGGTGGAGGTGACCACAGTGTCCACGCCGTCCAAGTGCGCGGGGTCCTGGCCGAGGTAGATCACGGCCCCGGCGCGGGCCAGGTCCTCCAGTGCCGGCGTGGCCTTGATGTCGCTGCCGGACACCGGCAGCCCGCGCTGGGCGGCGATCCGGGCGACCGGGGCCATGCCGACCCCGCCGATCCCGACGAAGTGCAGCCGGCCCAGCGACTCGGCCGCGGTGGCCGGTTCCAGCAGCCGGTAGATCGGATCGCTCATGCGCTCACCTGCGCGGCGTCCTCAAGCAGGCCGTCCTCGGCCCGGTCCACCGCCGCGAACACCATCTGGGCCAGCACCTCGTCGGCGTCCCGGCGGCCGAACTCGGCGGCCGCCCGGCCCATCTCGGCCAGCTTGGCCGGGTCGGCCAGCAGCGGGAGGGCGTGCTCGGCCAGCCACTGCGGGGTCAGGTCGGCGTCGTCCACCAGCAGGCCGCCGCCGGCCCGCACGGTCGGCTGGGCGTTGAGCTTCTGCTCGCCGTTGCCGATCGGCAGCGGCACGTACACCGCGGGCAGCCCCACCGCGGCGACCTCGGCGCAGGTCATCGCGCCGCCCCGGCACAGCACCAGGTCCGCGGCCGCGTAGGCCAGGTCCATCCGGTCCAGGTAGGGCAGGGCGACGTAGGCCGGTGCGCCGGGCTCGCGGGGTTCGCCGGGCACTGTGAAGGAGTCGAAGTTGCCCTTGCCGACCGCGTGCAGGATCTGGATCCCGGCCTGGCCGAACTGCTCGGCGGCGCCGCCGATGGCCTCGTTGAGTCGGCGGGCGCCCTGCGAACCGCCGTAGACCAGCACCACCGGCTGGTCCTGGCCGAGTTTGAAGAACTCCCGGGCCTCGGCGCGCCCGGCGGCCCGGTCGAGGGTCGCGATCGAGCGGCGCAGCGGCATGCCGATGTAGCGGCCGCCGCCGAGCCGGCAGTCCGGCGAGCCGGTGGCGATCTGACTGGTCATCCGGGCGCCGATCCGGTTGGCCAGGCCCGGGCGCACGTTGGCCTCGTGGATCACGATCGGCACGCCGCGTCGGCGGGCGGCGAAGTAGGCCGGCAGCGAGACGTAGCCGCCGAAGCCGATCACCACGTCCGCCTCGGCTTGGTCGAGCACGTCCGCGGCCCGGCGCACGGTGCCGGCCAGCCGGCTCGGCACGGTGAAAAGCTCGGGGGTGGGCTTGCGCGGCAGCGGGACGGCCGGGATCAGGGCGAGCTCGTAGCCGCGCTCGGGCACCAGGGTGGTCTCCAGGCCCTTGACGGTGCCCAGCATCGTGATCGCGATCCGCGGGTCCCGCCGGCGCAGCGCGTCGGCCAGGGCCAGAGCGGGCTCGATGTGGCCGGCGGTGCCGCCGCCGGCCAGGACCACCCGGGGCGAGCGGGCCGCGCGCGGCTCCTCGGGCGCTCGCCGGTCCTCGGCGGGCTCCGGGCGGGCGCCGTCCTGATCGGCGGACGTCTCGTAGGTCACGACCTGTCTCCTTCTCGGCGCGCGTTCTTCGGCGCCTGCTCTGTACGCCACGGCGGACGGCCCGCGGTGCGCGGCCCCGCACCCGCCCGGCCGCCTGTCTGGCCCCCTGTTCGGCCAACAGCCGCCGGGGCGAGTTCGGGCCCGGGCCCGGACCTGGCCCCGAGCATATCGGGCTGCTCCTCGCGGCGCTGGGCTCTGGCGAAGGAGAGCAGCATGCCGATCGCCGCCATCGAGGGCAGCAGCGAGGAGCCGCCGTAGGAGACGAAGGGCAGCGGCACGCCGGCGATCGGCAGGACGCCGAGCACCGCGCCCAGGTTGATCATGCTCTGCGCCATCAGCCAGGCGGTGACCGCCCCGGCGGCCAGGCGCACGTACACGTCCGTGGCCCGCAGCGCTATGCGGATCCCGGCGTAGCCGATCATCAGGAACAGCAGCAGCACGGTCAGCGCGCCGATCAGGCCGAGTTCCTCGCCGACGATCGCGAAGATGAAGTCGGTCTGCGCCTCGGGCAGTGAGCCCCACTTCTCCCGGCTGGCGCCGAGTCCGACGCCGAACCAGCCGCCGCCGGACAGGGCGCTGAAACTGTGCAGCGCCTGGAAGCCGGTGCCCTGCGGATCGGCGCCCGGGTTCAGGAACGCGGTGAAGCGGCGCACCCGGCTGGGCCGCAGCAGCACCGCGAGCACGGACAGGCCGATCGCCGAGCCGGTCAGGGTGGTGAACAGGCGCGCCGGGGCGCCGATCACCCAGAGCAGGGCGAACGCGATCACGGCGATCACCAGCGAGGTGCCCATGTCGCCGCCGAGCATGACCAGTCCGATGATCAGCCCGGCCACCGGCAGCAGCGGCACGATCAGGTGGTCCCAGGAGGCCAGCCGCTTCTCCTTGCGGGCCAGCAGGTCCGCGCCCCACAGGACCAGGGCGAACTTGGCGAACTCGCTGGGCTGGATGGTCACCGGCCCGAACTGCAGCCAGTTCTGGTTGCCGCCGGAGGAGACCTGGCCGAAGCCGAGCACCAGCACCAGGAGGACCAGGGTGGTCAGCAGCAGCGGGTAGGACAGCGCGCGGTAGAAGCGGACCGGCAGCCGGGCGGCGATGATCAGCAGCGGGACGCCGATCGCGGCGGAGACCGCCTGGCGCTCCACGGTGCCGTACTCGGGCCTGGCGGTCAGCAGGTTGTTGACCGTGGAGACCGAGTAGACCTCCAGCAGGCCGATGCCGACCAGCAGGAAGGTTGAGCCCACGAGAAGGTAGTAGGGCACCAGGGGGTGGGTCCGGAACAGGGCGCGCAGCCTGTTCAGCCGAGCCCGCACCTCGGAGTGCGTGTTCTCACTCATCGTGGGCTCCTTACGCTCTAACCCGCTGCCGTCATGTCGCCGCCTTGAGCTCGCGGACCGCCTGGGCGAACAGGTCTCCGCGCTCGCCGTAGGAGCTGAACAGGTCCAGTGACGCGCAGGCCGGCGCGAGCAGCACCGTTCCGCGCAGCCCCTTCGCGTCCGCCTGCGGCAGGCCGCTCAGTGCCAGCTCGTGCGCCGCCGCCACCGCCTTGGTCATCGCCCCGGCCGCGTCCAGTCCATCCTCGGCCCCGCCGAGGTCGACCACGGGGACCGTGGGGGCGTGTCGCGCCAAAGCTTCGGCGATCAGCCCCCGGTCCACGCCGAAGACCACCGCGCCGCGCAGCCGTCCGGCCGCCCCGGCGACCAGGTCCTCGAAGCGCGCGCCCTTGGCCTGGCCGCCGGCGACCCAGATGATGTCCGGGTACGCCGACAAGGAGGCGGCGGCGGCGTGCGCGTTGGTGGCCTTGGAGTCGTCGACGAAGTCGACGCCCTCGATCGCGGCGACGAACGCGATCCGGTGCGGGTCGGGCCGGAAGGCGCGCAGACCGTCCCGGACCGCCTTGGGCGCCACTCCGTAGGCCCGGGCCAGCGCCGCCGCGGCCAGCGCGTTGGCGATGTTGTGCGGGGCCAGCGGTTCGACGTCGTAGATCGTGCCCATCTCGACCGCGTTCTTGGCCCGGTCCGGGATGAACGCCCGGTCGGCCAGGATCTCGTCCACCACCCCGAGCATGGACAGGCTGGGCGCCCCGAGGGTGAAGCCGATCGCGCGGCAGCCCTCGATCACGTCCGCCTCCTCGACCAGGGCCTCGGTGGCCTTGTCCTCGACGTTGTAGACGCAGGCCACCTGGCAGTTCTGGTAGATCCGGCCCTTGGCGGCGGCGTAGTCCTCTATGGTGCCGTGCCATTCGAGGTGGTCAGGGGCGATGTTCAGGACGGCCGAGGCCAGCGGGCTCATCGTGGAGGTCCAGTGGAGCTGGAAGCTGGACAGCTCGATCGCCAGCACCTCGTAGGGGTCCTCGGCCAGCACCGCGTCGAGGATCGGCAGGCCGATGTTGCCGCAGGCCACGGCGCGCTTGCCCTCGGCCTCCAGCATCGCGGTGAGCATCCGGACCGTGGTGGTCTTGCCGTTCGTCCCGGTGACCGCGAGCCAGGGCGCGTAAGTGCCGTCCGGCAGCGGCCGGCGCAGCCGCCAGGCCAGTTCCACGTCGCCCCAGACCGGGATGCCCGCCTCGGCGGCGGCCACGGCGATCGGCGAGGTCGGCGGCAGTCCCGGGGAGACGACGACGACCTCGCAGCCCTCGGGCAGGGTCGCGTCGTCGCCGAGCCGCAGCACCGCACCGGCCTCGGCCACCTCCTGCGAGCGGGCCGTGGTCGCCTCGTCGTCGTAGCGGTCCACCAGGGTGACCTCGGCGCCCAGCTTGAGCAGCGCCGCGGCGGCGGAGATGCCCACCACCCGGGCGCCGACCACGCAGACCCGCAGGCCCGGCCAGGCGAAGTCGCCGGGCACTGTCATCGTTTCATCCAAGGTCATTTGTTCGCCAGCCAACCCGCGTAGAAGACGCCGAGGCCCAGTGCGACGAACAGTCCGGCGATGATCCAGAACCGGATGACGATGGTGACCTCGGCCCAGCCCATGAGTTCGAAGTGGTGTTGCAGTGGTGCCATTTTGAACACCCGTTTACCGTTGCGCAGTTTGTAAGAGCCCACCTGGATGATCACCGACAAGGTGATGATCAGGAACAGTCCGCCCAGCAGCGTGACCAGCAGTTCGGTGTGCGAGCAGATCGCCAGGCCGGCCAGGGCCCCGCCCAGGGCCAGCGAACCGGTGTCACCCATGAAGATCTTCGCCGGGGAGGCGTTCCACCACAGGAATCCGAAGCAGGAGCCCATCAGGGCGGCCGCCACGATCGCCAGGTCCAGCGGATCTCGTACGGCGTAGCAGCCCGCGCTCGGCGCGCTCGAACAGCTCTGCCCGTACTGCCAGACCCCGATCAGCACGTACGCGGCGAACACCATCGCCGAGGCGCCGGTGGCCAGGCCGTCGAGCCCGTCGGTGAGGTTCACCGCGTTCGAGGTGGCCGAGATCATGATGTACGCCCAGAACACGAACAGGACCGGGCCCAGCACCAGCGCGGTGTCCTGAAGGAACGAGACGGCGGTGTCCGCCGGCGTGATGCCCCTCGCGTCAGGGAACTGTAGGACCAGGATCGCGAAGGTGACCGCGACCACCGCCTGGCCGATCAGCTTCGCCTTGGCCCGCAGGCCGAGCGAGCGCTGCTTGTAGATCTTGATGAAGTCGTCGACGAAGCCGACCGCGCCCAGACCGGTCATCAGGAAGAGCACCAGCAGCGCCGAGGCGCTGGGCCAGGTCGCGGTGACCGCCTTAGTCACCGCGTAGGCGATCAGGGTGGACAGGACGATGACGATGCCGCCCATCGTCGGCGTGCCGCGCTTGGTCTGGTGGCTGGAGGGCCCGTCG
>Ga0302314_10001902_pt1 | contig 38871 bp, 36 predicted proteins | sample III_Palsa_N2_3_FD_200533 | JGI IMG/M metagenome (GOLD analysis project Ga0302314, IMG submission 200533) | Peat permafrost microbial communities from Stordalen Mire near Abisko, Sweden - III_Palsa_N2_3 | ecosystem: Environmental > Terrestrial > Soil > Palsa > Peat permafrost | place: Sweden...
GGCACTGTGCAAGCCGTGCAGGTCAGAACCCATCCATGAAGGCTCTGAGTCACCGCCGGAGACGCCGCACCCATCAGGCGACCAGCGACAACGCATTCACCTGATGCAATTCCCGAGAGTTGGCGTAGTGGGCCGTCATCAGCGGCGAGTCGTGGTCGAGGATCTTGCGGACGACTTCCTGCGGGACATCGCGGTTGATCAACCGGGTGCCCAGGGTGTGGCGCCATTGGTGCGGGGTGAAGTGGACCGGGGCGCGGGTCTCGTCACGCACGTCGCAGTGCTCGAGCCAGCGGTAGAGCGCGAGGCGGTAGGTCGAGGAGCTGACCGGCATGATGCCGTCGGGGTTCTTCGAGGGGCGCGGGAACAGGCACGCTGCGCTGGCACGTTCAGCGCGCTGCTGGTCGAGCAGTGCGCGTAGTTCCTCATCGATGGGGACGAGCGCTTCGCGTTTCATCTTGTGGTTGAAGTAGCGCAGGTACGGTGCGCCGTCGCTGTCGGCGACCACGCAGTCGGGCGGCAGCTTCAGTGCGTCGCTCACCCGCAGGCCGCAGCGTATGAGGATGAGCGTGGTCAGCCGGTAGGCCGGGTTGGTGAAGCGGGCGAGATTGTCGGGGTGCTCGACCTGGGCCATGACCTGCTCGGACAGGGCTCGCGGCGGCAGTTCGGGGCGCTGCGGGTGGTCGTCGGGGAAGAACATCGCGGTCGCCGGCAGCCGCTGGTCCCACTGGTGAATGCGGATGGCCTGGAAGAACGAGGTGAGTTGACCGAGATGGCCGCTCTTGAATTGATCTCTCCAGCGCTCTGCGCTGAGGTCGGCGAGATACCGCTCCAGCAGTGCCCGGTCGATGCCGGGCAGTTCCTCGATCCCGACTGCGTCGCAGAACTGTGCGAACCGCGTGAGGGCGCGTATGCCGCGCCGGGCGACGTCCAGGTGAACTCCGCTGGCCAGACGCCACCTGATCCACCGTTTGGCCAGGTCGCGCAGCACCGGCTGGGGGATCTGGTCGAACCGCAGGATATTGTCACCCGGGAAGCCGAGGCGGCGAAGCCGCCACCGGTCGCGGGGATACTCTGCTTCCCAGCCCTCGCCCTCGGCCAGATCTTCGAGCTTGCGGTAGGTGAAGCTGATGAAGGACTGGGCGTTGCTCTTTGTGGGCCCGATCAGCGACCGCCAGTGCTCTTCGGGCTGCTCCAGCAGCGAGGCGGCTCCGGCTGCGGCCAAGACTCGCACTGCGAGCATGACCACCGTGGGCCGGGTCACGGTGGCCCGTTCGTCGGAACGGCACTGCAGCCCGTACGCGATCTCCAGGCGCAGCCCCGGCGGCAGTTGTTCGAGTGTGATGGTCCCGCCCGCCGACTCGGTCGCAGTAACGAACGCGGCGGCGAATTCGGCGACCGGTCCGTTGCCGTGTACCCGCCAGGTGTTGTGGTGGGTGTGGCAGAACACGCTGGTCGCGCGCGGCCACAGGTCGCAGTGTTCGATCAGGCAGGGCGTTTTCGGCGCCGCCGCACGCTCGGCCCGCGCCGACCAGGTGGTCAGGTCGGGTCGGCCTGCCTTGTGCCAGCGTTGAGCATGCAGAGCGCACAATCCGCTCCTGGCCACGCCGTAACCGCAGCCATCGAGGGCGCACTTGCCGTTCGGGCGCGCCCTGCGCCACTGCGGATCTGTCGTGGCGAGATACGACTCCAGGTCGGGACGGCCTTCACCGCGCCAGCGCTGGTGGTGGCCCTGGCACAGGCCCCGGCCGTGTGCGATGCGCGTGCAGTGCGACACGCGGCACACCCGCCCGCCGAAGACCGGGTCGTCGGAGGCAAACCGCAGCTCGCTTGCCCGAAACTCCGGGCGCACCACGGCCATCAGCTTCCCGGCCAGGCCCCGAGGAGTAAGCGGATCCCTCGGCGAGGTCGTCGCGGTCACAGCTGTACTCCGCGCCCGGCGAACCAGCCGGCCTCATCCAGGACCCGGCGCGCGTCTTCGGCGGTCAAATGCCCGTAGATATCGAGCGTCGTGGCCAGTGAGGCGTGGCCCAGCAGTGTGGAGACCACCTCGATCGGCACTTTGTCGCGCAGCATCCGGGTCGCCGCGGTGTGCCGTAGCCAGTGCGGGTCGAAGTCGATTCCGGTGCGTCGCCGCAAGCGCATCACCAGGTCGTAGGCGGCCGGGTAGGACATCGCCTGCCCAATGGGGGCGGCGAACAGGTTGACGAACACGTAGTCGGAGTCGAGGTCCCCGTATTCCTCATGCAGGTAGTCGGCATACAGCCGCAGCAGTTCGGCGCCTACCGGCAGCGCGCGGCCCCGGCCTGATTTCACCCGCGCCCCGTTGGCGTTGTGCCGCGGCTCGATCCGGATCTCCCGCTCGGCCTCGGCGATATCGCCATGGCGCAGCCCCAGCGCTTCGCCGATCCGCATCCCGGTCTCATACAGCAGGGCGAACAGCAACCGGTCGCGCAACCGGGTGCACGCATCCAGGATCGTCTGGACCTCGTCGGCGGTCAGCACCCGGGGCAGTTTCACCGCAGCCCGCAGCGAGATCACCCGCCGGGTCTGCGACTGGCCTTTGCTGATGTGGTGCAGGAACGGCTTGAACGATCCGCGCCCGCCCGGCTTCCAGGCCACCAGGAAGTCGCCGACATCCACACCGTGCCGGGCGTGGTGCAGGTAGAACGCCCCCACCGCGGCCAGTTTCCGGTTGACCGTGACCGCGCCGACCGCTGGTTGCACCGAGGGCAGCACCGCGACCAACCCGGACCGCCCGGCCGCAGGCAGCCTGAGCCAGGCCACGAACTCGCCCACGTCCTCCAGCCGCACCTCGCGCCAGTCCAACGCGTGATGGTCGAGGAAGACGAAGTAGTCCTTCAGATCGTGCGCATACGCCTTGACCGTGTTCGGCGACCGCTCGATCGCCGTCAGATGCGCGAGATAGCCCTCGATCGGCGCGACCGGGACATCGTCATCGCCGAGCACCGTGAAGGACCAGGTCCTCGATCCCGGCTGCGCGACCCTCTGTACCAGCATGTTTCCTCCGGCTGTTGCGTGTCATGGACACGCCGGAGATAACCACGTCCACCAAGGACATCACGAACCCGAAGGAGCCGCTGACGGACATCGAAGACACTGCTGGAAGAGCTAGAGATAACGATCATGTTCGTGGTGTAGATCATCTTGCGGACTTCGCGGGGCAGGTCGAAGAACGGGATCATCCCGGCCCACGCCTCGTGCACCGAGGCGACCGCGGCCGGGTACAGGGGTGTGAACTCGGTCGCGAACTCGGCAAGGCGCATCTCCGCGGCTTCCAGGGTCGGCGCGTCGTAGACGGTGCGCAGCCCGGCTGCGACTTTCGCCATCTGGCTGGCCGGCACGTAACGCAGCGCGGCCCGGGTCACGTGCACGACGCAGCGCTGCACCTTCGCCTGCGGCCAGGTGCCCTCGATCGCCTGGCCCAGGCCGGTCAGCCCATCGCAGCACACGATCAGCGCGTCGCGCACGCCCCGGTTCTTGACCTCCCCGAGCACCGAAGCCCAGTAGGAGGCCGCCTCGCCGCCCGCGCCGGCCCAGATCCCGAGGACCTCGCGCTCCCCGTCCATGGTGATCCCGATCACGAGGTAGATCGGACGGGAGGCCACCGCCCCGTCTCTGACCTTGACGTGGATGCAGTCCACGAACAGGACGGGGTAGAGCGGGTCGAGCGGCCGGTTGTGCCAGTCCTTGAGCTCGTCCAGGACCGCGTCGGTGACCGCGGAGATCAGCTCGGTGGAGACCTCGGTGTGGTAGAAGTCGGCCAGGTGCGCCCGGATCTCGCCCAGAGTCAGGCCCTTGGCGTACAAATCGAGGACCTGCCGGTCGAACCCGTCCAGGCGCCGCACCCCCTTGGGCAGGATCTGCGGCTCGAAGCTGCCCGCCCGATCGCGCGGCATCGCCACCTCGATCGCACCGGCCTCAGTGACCACCGTACGCGCGCGGGTGCCGTTGCGCCGGTTGCCCGCACCGTCCGCCTCACCCGCGTGCCAGCCCGCTCCCAGGTGCGCCTCGAGTTCGGCCTGCCCCGCCGTCTCCAGCAGGGCCTTGGTCAACTTCCCGAGCACCCCCTCGGGCCCGGTCAGCTCCAGCCCCTCGACCAGCGCCCGCTCCAGCAACTGCTGCGCGATCAGGTTCAGATCCGTCTGCAACCCGCCCCCGCCGTACATCTCCATCGACTCACGCCGCTTCTTACGCTCCGCAGGACTCTCCCAGCCCACCGGAGCAGAGGGCAGAGCAGAAGAAAACGTCTTCCCCATACCGACCAGCCGCCTTTCTGACACACAGGCACCAGCACCTACCAGCCAGCATGCGACAGCCCCCACACAACGCAATCGAACACCAGATAACGCCAGACCCCCGCCACCCGACGATCACAGATTGGACCGCACCACGAATCTGATAGACCCGGCTGCGCAACTGTTCAGCCCGACCGCGGCGGCCATGGGTAGCGGCTCGTACACGGGTGGTATGGCCGGCTGCGCTGGAGTCTTCCAGAGCATGTGCAATGCGTTTGGCGATATAAAGCGGCAGGCGGAAGGATTCGCCTCGCACCTTACATTGAGCGCCCAGGGCTGTATCCTCGCTATCTGTGCCTCGTTAGCGTTTCAGGACGGATATCTCACCGGATCGTGGAGTGGCAACCTTCCCCGACTGAGCCTGCGGGATGAGGAAGGTGTACTCCGTGATCCGGGGGAGGTCTTCAATCAGAGCATTGGTTTCGGGGCCGGTATTGGATGGAGTTCGACGACGCCGTCGATGACGAGTAGCCCGAGCGTCGGCGCTTGCGAATACGACGAGGTCGGAGGTTGCGTTTCGGGCTGGCCCAGCGACGGCGGCACCTTCAGTGTGAGCGGTGGTGGGGGACTGGGCTGGATGGTGTTCGGCAACGTAAGTTCGAAGACTTGGAAACTTTGGTAAATGGACGTCATGCAATCTTATCTGGCAACGGCCAGCGCTAGCAGCGGTGGATCCACTTGGTACGTGTGGGGTATTCTCGCTTTCATTACGTTGGCCACAGTAATGAAGTATCCTGACGCGAAGAATCGGTTCGGCGCCGAGCGGGCGCGACGACTGATGGTAATGATGGCGGTCGTGCTCGGATTCTTCGCCGTGCTCGCTGTGATGCTGACGGTGAGGCAGTGAGGCGTGCGCCGGGCGTCCGCATCCAGGGCTGCGTCGACGTCCGACTGCGCACCAAGGTCACCTGTGGCGTGCCGCAGGGTACCCGGGCTACTGCGGGTGATCTCCGATGCCGTTGATGGCTGACGGGCTGCCAGGCATCACCAGGGCGGCGTTTGAGAAGAACGGCGACGAGGTTGTCGTCCGAAACAGGACCCAGTCCAGGGTCATGGCAAGGTGATCGTTTAGGTCGTTTATCCGGCTTGCCCGAGGTGGAGTAGGTCGGGGAGCAGGTGGGGGTGGCGGGCGTGTTTGCGCAGGCCGGCTGCGATGTTGTGGTGTCCGGCGAGGCGGAGGAGCCCGATGACGAGGTTGCGGAAGGTGGCCAGGGCGTGCGGGCGGCGGCCGGTGGTGACCTTGGACGCGTCCTGCTCGAAGGTCACGTCTCTGACGTAATGGCTCCTGTTTTCGATGTGCCAGTGGCCGCGGAGGTATCCGGCCAGGTCGGCGGCGCTCGCCTGGGTCTTGCTGAGGCTGGTGATGACGTACACGACTTCCTTCGCGATCGGCATCCCGGTCGTCGGGTCGTAGGTGATCCGGGTGACTCGGGCGATCTGTTTCGCTCCCGGCCAGTCGATATCGCCGGCCTCCACGGCCTGCAGGCGGCGTTCGATGATGCGCCCGCGACTGCGCTCGATCTCGACGTGCTCGCCGGTGTACTCCTTGGCGTCACGCAGTTTCTCGATGATCGCGGTACGTAGCGAGGGCTGGTTCCCCTTGGCCGTGAGCAGGTAGTGCGCGCCGCGCTTGCGCAGGTAGCCGGCGGTGGCGCGCTGGGTATGGAGGGCGTCGAGCGTGACCAGGGCGCCGGCGATCGCGATGGTGTCGAGCAGGAGTGGGGCCTCGGGGATCTCGTTGGTTTTGGTCGGGATCTCGCGTTGCGCCAGCACGACGCCGTCGTGCTGGTCGAGCGCCGCGAGCAGCATCACCGCGCCGTAGCCGCCGCCGCGCGAGCCACGGATCACCTTGCCGTCCACCGCGATCACGCGACGCGGGCGAGGCCCGTGGGCCAGGTGCGCCACGAAAGTGCAGGTAGCGGCGTCCAGTACGTGCGGATCGATCAGTTCGAAGATCCTGGCGACGGTGCGCTTGCCCGGCCCGAGGTATCGCCCACGCCACCCGTCCCAACACGCCCCCACGCGCGCGAGCAGGTCCTGGGGTGCGTCGCTGATCCACTCGCCGACCGCATCGGGGCTCGTATGGTTCGCCGCCATCGCGCAGGCGATCAACGCGAGCACCGCCGGCAGCGGATGACGCCGACCCCGGCGCGCACGCGGATCCTCGATCCTCGCGAAGCACTCGAGAAGAGTCGCCGGTCCGGACTCACTCTCGAGGCGCGGGATCGGGCAGAATGTGCAGGCGGGCACGGCAGCTCCCAGGATCTGATGATTCGACACCTGAACGATCCTCGGCTGCCGTGCCCCTACGCAACTCAGCCCACGCGCACACCCGGGTGAACCGGACATCAGATATCAGAACCGCGCGAAACCCAACCTTGCCATGACCCTGGGACCGCACCGCGAATCTGATAGACCCGCCTCTTGGGACCGGCGCGCCGAGGTATCCGAGAGCCGCGCATCACCGCGCGCGGGCGCGGCGCTGCCAGTACGCGAAGGTGCCGGCCGGATCGGGGCCGGTGTCCCACGGAAAAGGCGTCATGTATCGCCCCAGGCGTCGGAACACCGCCTCGGCCCGCCTGGTCTGCTGTGTCATGACGAGTGCGAACGCGAGGACGTTCAGGTCGGCGACGGCCTGGGCGTGCGGCGGCGCGCCGCCGTGGAACCAGCGGTCGAAGGCGTCTTCGATCTCGCGTACGACGGCCGGGCCGTACCAGTGACCGCTCAGGTCGGGCGCGTCGCGGCGCCGCTTCGCGCGTTCGAGCCGGTGCGCGTAGTGCTCCGCGCGGGCGGCCAGCGGCAGCACGGCCAGCGGCGAACCGTGCGGGAGGTCGTGCGCACACTCCTGTGCGAAGTCGCGCATCGCGAACGGCGTTTCGCCGCACGTTCGCGGCGAGAGGTAGCGAAGCATTTCGTGGTGCGCGGCCCGATTGAGCGGATCGCGCGTCACGATCTCCTTCCAGAGCTCTGATCCGCCCGCGACGATCCGGCATCTGCGCAGCAATGACAGCCTTGCGATCCACGGCGTCGGATCGTTCGGGTATGCGGCCACCGCGTCCAGGCACGCGTCTTCGGCTCGGCTCACCGCGCGCAGGCCGACATAGGCGTTCGCGCGTACGACGTGGGTGTATGCGCGTACTGCCAAGGCGTCGCGATCACCGGCGCGGCGGGCGGCCCACGCATCGGCCACGGCGGGCGGCAAAGCGTGTGCGAGAGCTGATATGCGGTGCACGCGGCGGTCCCAGTCCGGGCCCGTTGCGCGCAGGAGGTCGGCGACCGGCTCCCACACCGCGTGGGTGCGCTCGGTTCCGAGGCCGTGCATCTCCTGCCGCGGCCGGGTCGCGAGGATCACGCGGTGCAGTGGCTCGTCATCGAGCTCCGGCCGAATCCACGGCCGGAGCCGTGATGAGAACATGCGAATCCCTTCGCCTGGGGGCGGTAACGGGCAGGCCGGTGCGGCCCGGAGCGGGCGGACAGCACCGGCCTCGCACGGATCAGCAGCAGCGGGACGCCGGGTGATGGTCCCGGTGCCGCGCTCGCTCCCGCTCGTAGTCGCGCCTCGAGGGCGCCGGGGAACCTGGATGCTCGGCGCGGTACCGGGCGACGTGGCGTTCGTACGCGCCGGCGCCGGAGTACTCGCGCAGGTACCAGCGGATCCAGCGTGTCGCGCGGAGCGCGGCGGTGATCATCCGGCTCGGCCCGCCGCCCCGCCGACGGGTTCGAGGTGCTCGGCGCGGTCGACGCCGAGCCGGGACTCGACGAAGGGCGACTCAGCGAGTGGCAGCGGCTCCGGAGAACGCAGGGCACGCATACACGTCCAGGCGGCGCTGCCGACCACGACGGCGACCAGGGTGAGGAAGACGGCCATCAGGATGCCGTCGACGGTCGAGTTCACGACGATGGTGTGCATCGCGCCGCTGGACGCGGCGGGGGCGAGGATCTTGCCCGAGGCGAGCGCGTGCGCGTAACGCTCGCGCTGGGCGAAGAAACCGACCGTCGGATCCCCGGAGAAGATCTTCTGCCAGCTCGCGGTGAACGTCACCGCCACGTCCCAGGCCAGCGGCACACCGGTCACCCACGCCCAGCGCAGCCGCCCGGACTTCACCAGCACCGTGGTCGCCAGTGCGAGCGCGATCGCGGCCAGTAGCTGGTTGGCGATGCCGAACAGCGGGAAGAGCTGGTTGACGCCGCCGAGCGGGTCGGTCGCCCCGACATACAGGAAGTATCCCCAGGCGGCGACGGTCAGCGCGCTGCACAGCCAGATGCCCGGGCGCCAGTTCACCCGGCCCAGCGGCTTCCACGCGGTGCCGAGCAGGTCCTGCAGCATGAAGCGGCCGACCCGGGTACCAGCGTCCACGGTGGTCAGGATGAACAAGGCCTCGAACATGATCGCGAAGTGGTACCAGAACGCACGCAGCGCCGACCCGCCGAAGACATTGAGCACCTGCGCCATCCCGACGGCCAGCGTCGGCGCCCCGCCGGTGCGCGCGATCAGGCTCTTCTCGCCGACCGCGGCCGCAGCGGCGCGCAGCTGCTCCGGGGTGATGCTGAAACCGAGGTGCGACACGGCCTGCGACGCGCTCTGCACCGTGTCCCCGAGCAGCCCGGCGGGGGCGTTCATCGCGTAGTAGAGCCCGGGATCCAGGATGCTCGCGGCGAGCAGCGCCATCACGGCGACGAAGGACTCGGTGAGCATCCCCCCGTAGCCGATCAGCTTGACCTGCGACTCTTTCTCGATCAGCTTGGGCGTGGTGCCCGAGGAGACCAGCGCGTGGAAACCCGAGAGGGCACCGCAGGCGATCGTGATGAACAGGAAGGGAAACAGCGACCCGGCCCACACCGGGCCGTGGCCGGAACGTGCGAACGCGGTTACCGCCTGGGCCTTGAGCTGCGGCGCGGAGACGAAGACGCCGATCGCCATCAGCGAGATCGCGCCGACCTTCACGAAGGTCGAGAGGTAGTCGCGCGGGGCCAGCAGCAGCCACACCGGCAGGATCGAGGCGAGCAGTCCGTACCCGGCCAGGCACAGCACCAGCGTGCGCGGCGTGAGTGTGAAGACCGAGGCGAGGGACGAGTGCTCGACCCAGTCCCCGCCGGCGACGGCGGCAAGCAGCAGCACGACCCCGATGGTGCTCGCCTCCACCACCCTGCCGGGCCGCAGAAAGCGCAGGTAAAGGCCCATGAACAGGGCGATCGGGATCGTCGCGGCGATCGAGAAGGTGCCCCAAGGCGAGGTGGCCAGCGCGTTGACGACGATCAGCGCCAGCACTGCCAGCAGGATGATCATGATCGCGAACACGGCGATCAACGCGGCGCCGCCGCCGACCAGGCCGATCTCATCGCGCACCATCCGCCCGAGGCTCGCCCCGTCGCGGCGCATCGAGAGGAACATGACCACGAGGTCCTGCACGGCTCCGGCGAAGATGACCCCGGCGACGATCCAGATGGTGCCAGGCAGGTAGCCCATCTGCGCCGCGAGCACCGGCCCGACGAGCGGCCCGGCCCCGGCGATCGCGGCGAAATGGTGGCCGAACAGCACCCGGCGGTCGGTCGGCTCGTAGTCCACCCCGTCGGCCAGCCGCTCCGCCGGGGTCGCCCTTCGGTCGTCCGGGCGCAGCACCCGGGTGATGATGAAGCGGGCGTAGAACCGGTACGCGATGGCATAGGACCCGAGCGCCGCGGCGAGCAGCCACACGGCCGAGACCCGTTCACCGCGGGCCAGGGCGAGTACCGCCCAGGCGATCGCGCCACCTAGGGCGACGAGCACCCAGCCCGCGACCGCCAAGGGCTTGCGTGTTCTATGGTTGATGCGATGTGCGGGCACGGCGAATCTCCTCCGACTTCGTTGGCAAAGGGCGACGCCGGGCACGACCCGGCAGCCTGTAGCTGGGAGTTGCCGGTAGCGGCCTCGGGTTGACAGCGGAAATCCGCGGGATTACCCGCCTCCGGCGTGTCAACCGAACGCGGACCGCGCGCAACAGTTGTGCGCACAGTCCGCGCACACGACCCCGGATGGTGACGAATGACGGAACGCGCCACGGTCGCCGCGTTCTTCGCGGTGGTCTTCGGAGCATCGCTGCTTGCCACGGCAGCGCGACGCTTCAAGGGCGGCGGCGACCTGCTGACCACGCTCGGCGGCTGGGCACTGGCCGACCGGCGGCTGGGCGCGCTGTGGATCTGGCTGCTGCTCGGCTCGACGGTCTTCACCGCCTACACCTTCATCGCGGTACCGGGGCTGGTCTTCAGCGCCGGGGCGTTCGGCTTCTTCCCGCTGGCCTACACGGTGATCGTCTGTCCTCTGATGTTCGTGCTGCTGCCCCGGATCTGGACGATCGCGCGTGACGAGGGCCACGTGACCGCTGGGGACTTCGTGCGTGGACGGTACCGATCGCCGACCCTCGCGCTGATGATCTCGCTGACCGGGATCCTCGCGACGATGCCGTACCTGGCGCTGCAACTCGTCGGAGTCCGCGCGGTGCTCACCGTCGGCGGGCCGTACCGGTCCGGGGCCGGGGTGGACGCGACGATGATCGCGCTGTTCGCCGTGCCCGCGATCGCGACCTTCCGGCACGGGCTGCGCACTCCGGCGCTGCTGTCCGCCGCGAAGACCGCGGCGATCTTCGCGACGGTGGTCGTGGCCGTGCTCCTGGCGCTGCGCATCTGCGGCGGTCCCGGCCCGATGCTCGATGCCGCGTCCGCGCGGCTCGGGGCGCAGGGCACGACGCTCACCACCCTCGGCCCGGACCAGGACGCCGCCTTCGCCACCCTCGCGCTGGGCTCCGCGCTCGCCCTGCCGATGTACCCGCACGTGTTCACCGCGGGCCTGGCCGCCTCGGGACCGAGCGCACTGCGCCGTGCCTGCGCCGCACTGCCCGCCTGGACGATGGTGCTCGGACTCTTCAGCGTTCTGGGCGTCGCGGCGCTCGCGGCAGGGATCACCGTGCCCGCGGGGCAGACCGACGAGGCACTCCCGTTGCTGCTCGACCGGCTGGTGCCGCGACCCGAACTCGGCCTCGTCTTCGGCGCCATCGTGCTCGGCGCACTCGTCCCGGCCTCGGTGATGTCCATCGCGGCCGGCAGCTGGTTCACCCGCGACGTGTACGTCGAGTACCTCGACCGGAGCGCGACGCCCAAGCGGCAGGCGCGGGTGGCGCGGGCGGTCTCGCTCGTGGCGAAGCTCGGCGCGATCGCCTTCGTCCTGGGCCTGCGCGACCAGGACGCCATCGACCTCCAACTGCTCGGCGGCGTGTGGATCCTGCAGACCGCACCGGCCATCGTGCTCGGGCTGCGCGAGCGTCGCCCCGGAGACAGGGCCCTACTTGCGGGCTGGGCCGCGGGCATGGCGGCGGGCACGGTGCTGGTCGTCTCGGGCGGGTACTCCTCGGTGATCCCGATCGGCATCGGCGGCCTGACGATCCGGGTGTACGCCGGCCTCGCTGCGCTCGTCCTCAACCTCGCCGTCACCACCGCGGCCACCGTGGCACGGCCCCGTCCCCGAACAGGAGCGGCACTCACGTGATGAAAGCCGACCCCGAGCAGGCGGCCCTCGCCGCCCGGCCGCCGCGGCCGGTGCGCGGCGCGGGACCGGAGGCCGAGCCCGCGCTCGCGGCGGACGCCGAGCGCGACGCCGCAGTGGCCCGGCTCTTCGACGCCCAATACACCTCGATGCTGCGCCTGGCCACCGTGCTCGGCGCCGATGACCCGGAGAACACCGTGGCGGAGGCGTACTACGAGCTGTACCGCAAGTGGCGCAGGCTACGGACCCCGGAGGCGGCGCAGGCGTACCTGCGCTCCGTCGTGTGCAACCTGACCCGCATGCGCATACGCCATCTCCAGGTCGCCCGCAGGCACGTGGACGCGCCGAGGGGCCACGCCGCGTCGGCGGAGGCCTCGGCCCTGCTCAATGACGACCAGCGGGAGCTGATCGCCCAACTCAGACGTCTGCCGACCCGGCAACGCGAAGCCCTGGTGCTGCGCTACTGGCTGAGCCTGCGGGAGAAGGAGATCGCGGACGCCATGGGCATCTCAGCCGGATCCGTCAAGACGCACATATCACGCGGGCTCGCGGCCCTGACCAGCGCGATGGAGGCACGGCGATGAACGACGCCGACACCACCCGGGCCCTGCGCGACGCGCTCGACGCGCTGGCCGATACGGTGCACGCCGAGCCGACCGGCTACAGCGACGCGCTGCGCACCTGGCGGCGCCGGGAGCGCCGGCGGCGGCTCATCCTCACCGCCCTGATCGTGCTCGTATTCACCGCCGCCACGCTAGTCGGCCTGTGGGTGCTCAACCACGACGCGAGCCGCCCGAACGACCTGTTCGGCGTCGCGGCGACGACCTTCACCCGCGTCCAGCCCACGGCGGGGAAGTAGCACCCGGCCCATGACACGTCGCGGATCCGGCTCGAGCGCCCCGACGCCGGGCCGGACCGCAGCCCAGTTCGGCGTCGGGGCAGCTGGGCCAGCAGTAAGCCCGCTGCAGCCCTCGAGCCACGAGTGCGTCGGCCTGGCCCTGACCCTTTACGCCGGCATCCTCGACTCGCTTGAGCAGGCCGACTACCAGGTCTTCGGCGTCCGCCACGGCTTCAGCAAGGCCAAGGCCCTGCGCATCGCCGCGCCTGCGTATTTCCGGGCCCGCCGCGCCTGGCGGAGCTAGGGCCTGTCCCGTGGATCTCCGTGCCGCATCTGGTGTAAGAACTCTGCGTGGATGCCGAGCGCCTATGGCGGCATGACTTGTCCGACGAGGAGTGGGATCAGCTGGCGCCACTGCTGTCGGCCGAACTCATCGCCGAGCACCCGGACGCCTTCACCGACTGGGACCGGGCCTTCGCGGTCGAGGTCCAGGCTCGGGCCGCCGCCGGGATCGGCGCCCCGGACGCGGGGGAACTCAAGAGGCCGGTCTCCCCTCTTCGCACTCGCGCTCGCCGCCGCCGGACGGCGAGCGCGAACGATCATGTGGGTTCTATTGCGTCGGCGCCAGCCAATCGTCCGCGAGAACGGTCCTGTGCCCTGGCGACGGGGAGGCATGGCTCGCTAGCTGGGTACTGCTGCCCGATTCCGCCATCGCGGGGGCGCTGAGCACGAGGAAGCTCGCGTAGGACAGCGGGGCGATGACCGCCACCGCAGTCACCAGTTGAAGGAATACTGACTTCACAACATCTCCTTGAATTCGCAACCTGATCCGGCCGCGAACGCCGGGGCACTCGCTGGAAGGCGGCGCCACAACGCTGCCTTCGGGCCGGATTACGGCAGAGAGTCTGCGTTCAGGAGGTCAGGGTTCGGTTGCCGGACGGATGAGGACCGGTATATCCGCTGGTGAAAGGCTGCGGAGTACGCCCGAACGGTCGGCGGTGGACTAGGTGGCGGCATCAGGGAATATGACGCTGGGCCTCGTCATCCCAGCAAGGTTTCCAGCTCCCGCAGCAGCCGGGCGGCCTCGGCGCGGTGCCGGGACGGCAGATCGGCGTCGTCGTCCTGCCCGGCGGCGGGAGGACGAACCACAGGGCGACGGCGGCCTCCCGCGCGAACAGCGACAGCAGGTCGAGTTCCGGCAGGCTGGAGCGGGCTTGTTCGGCCGGGTCGAGCACCTCCAGCACCCCGGCACCCGGCCTCCGTGGACCAGCCGGACCGTTATGAGCGCGCTCGGCACGTACTGGGTGGACTCGGCCGGCGAGCGGTCGAAGGGCGAGCCGGCGGCGAGGGCGTAGACCACCATCGGCTCACCGAAGATCGCCACCCGGCCGGCGATACCCCGGCCGGCCGGGAAGCGGCGGCCGATCAGCTGTTCCTCGCCCTGGCCGGAAACGGCCTGGAAGACCAGCTCCCCGGCGTCCTCGTCAAGCAGGAAGATCGAGCTGGCCTGGGCGCCGAAGATCGCGCGGGCTACGTCGACGACGGACTGGAGGAGTTCGAGCGCCAGCGGATCGCGCGGCGTGGCCGCAGGTCGTACGTCCGCGGACACGGCGGGAACAGTGCTGCGGGACGTCGAAGTCGGGGGCGTCGGTGCCTGGAAGGTCGTTGCGCTCGTGGACGTTGGCGGCGGAGGGGTAGAGCGCGCTCTTGAGCTGAAAGGGCGTCATGCGGGGGCTGGCGGACAGGATGCGGGCGCACAGGCCGGTGATGTAGGGCGTGGCGAAGCTGTTGCCAGTGGTGGAAGAGCCACGCGGACAGCTGCTTGAAGGGCACGTCGTGTTCGAAGCAGATCCCTGCGAATATGTCGAGCACCTACGTCAGCCGCTCCGGGTGGGCTGAGACGTGCACCTTCCAGCCCTCCGGCTGCACGCCGAGACCCGCACGGTGCCACATCGTCCAGATGCCGGATTCGGCGCTCTGCCAGCCCTGCGCCACCCGGGCCCGGCCGGTAGGCCCCGCCCCGGGCGGTGGCGTTCTCCAGAGGCGCGTGGAAATCGCGGTCCGCGATCGTGAAGCCGATCGGCGCGTTCATGGACATCTCCAGTTCAAGGCAATCCGCCGAGGGCCGCGGAGGCTCGTACGGTGGGAAGAGGAGGACGTGGCCCTCGCGGCGATCTTCGCACCGCCGGGGCTACGGGCCGCGACTAGGTGTTCCGGCTGGAGGTCGTGATGCTCCAGATGCTGTTGTGCGCCTCGGTCTCGGGCTGCTCGGCATTGGTGGGCTGGGTGTTCTCCGCCATCGGAAATCTCCTGCAGAGTCGGTGCAGGGCGCGGGACGGGCAGCGTGCTTCGTGCCGCCCGCCCCGGGCTGATGGCTACTTGTCCGTGGTCTCGCAGACCCACATGCTGTAGCCCATGTCGTGCGCCTCGGCCTCGCGCTCGCCGGTGTTCTCGAGGTTCTGCAGGGCGAGCAGCGCGAGGGTGCCTTCCGCGGGGCGGCCTCGGGACTGCGCTTCGTCGCCGCGCACCCCTTCCACCGGGCCCTGCTCGGCTCGCTCGGCGACAAGCCCAGCTCGCGGGACAGGTACTGGCGCATCTCTTCGTATGCGGCCAACGCCTCGGCCCGACGGCCGGAGCGGTGCAGGGCCCTTATCTGGGCGGCGCGCAGTCCCAACAGGTCGACAGTGACAGGGGCGTTGGGATGGCACAGCAAGGTGGCCAGCACCGCGCGCTGCTTGAGCGGGCCGAGGGGGAGCGCGCGCGCTTCCGCCTCGGCTGCGAGCGGCCCCAGGATGGAGAACCGCAGCGAGGATGTGACGGTGGTCGCGGTCGTCGGAGGAGCGTACACAGGCACTCCTGTCGTGTGGAACTGTGAGACGGGCCCGGTCCGCGCGGAGGTCTCCCTCGCGGGCCGGGCCCGTCTCGGGGCCGTAGACGACTGTGCCGTCCAGGAGAATCCCTAGCATCGGGGGAACCCCTACATGTGGCTGTTCACTCTGTCATTGTGTCGAGGCGGAAGTGGGGGCCAATGTGAAGACCTCGTTGCCGGGACCGTCGAGGAAGCGGCGCAGCGCCAGCAGCACCCCGGCGCCGCCGCTGGACAGGTCGGCGCTGAAGCGGTGCGCTCCGGAGCCGAGGAATCGGACGCCGCAGGTGTGTGGGAAGGCGTACTTCAGCAGGCCGGTGGCGGACCGCAGGGCGGCCTCGCGGGCGGCCAGGACGCCGTCGGAGTCGGTGTGGCAGTCCGCCTCGGCGTATTCGGTGAGGAACCAGGTGAGGCCGGCCAGCCCTTCGTATAGGCCCGCTTCCCTCGTCCAGGCCGATATGGACGCCCCTGCAGCCACCTTCGGGAGCGCCGCGCGGAGGCGTTCGTCTCGGCCGGTGGCGACGTAGCGGCAAAGAGCCGCGCCCACGCCCGCCGCGCCCACGGGCAGGTACGGCATGGCCCGCTTGAGCACGGCGTTGTCGGCGAAGGACAGGGCGCCGTCGTCCATGGAGATCGCGCGGTCCAGCTCTTCGTGCAGCAGTCGCGCGCCCGTGGCGAGGTAACGTTCGTCGCCGGTCTCATCCGCCAGGTGGTGCAGGAATAGCGCAAGGCCCGAGCGCCCGTGGTACAGCCCGCGGGCATCGGATTCACCGAGGGTCGGGATGAGTACGGCGGCACCGCGGTCGGCGATGCCGGTGATGGCGTCGCCTGCGGCGGCGGCCCGCTCCAGGTGGCGGCCGTCCCCGGTGAGCCGGTGCAGCGCGAGCCAGGTCAGGCCGACGCCGGCCCGTCCGCCGGCCAGCGTGGTGCAGGACGCGGTGAGGGGATGCTTGTCGGCACGCTGAGTCAGGTCGATCGCCTCGTCCAGGTGGCCGAGCTGGGCCAGGACGCGGGCGATGCCTGCAGTGCCCGTGTTGAGGCCGGGCGGCAGTTCGTCGCGGCGGGCCAGGGCGTCGTGGCGCAACCGCTTCTCGATGTCGTCGGGAATGGACACCCCGGCCCGGTGCAGGGCGTGCACCACGCCGGCAGTGCCGTACGCCACGCACACGGTGTTGCTGCCGAACGCCTGCGGCGACGGCGGGAACACCCAGTCCTGCCGTCCGAGGTCGGCCATCGCCAGGAGCCCCGCCGCGAGCTCGCCGGCGAGCCGGCCGAGACAGCCCAGCGGATCGGCGTCGACGTCGGCGGGGGAGGGGGCGACCGAGGATGCGGCCTCTTCGCCCCTGTAGAAGGTGGTCGCTCGCGCCCACAGGTCGTCCGGAGGCGGCGTCGCGGCTGCCAGGTCGTGCCGCAACAGCGCCAGGTTGCCAGGGGCCCGTTCGGCGACCTCGTGGAAGGGCGCGAGGAACGCGAGCGCGACCGCGGCGGCGCCGAAACTGTCCGTCAGCAGCGGATCGTCGCTCTCGCGCAGCAAGTCGGCTGACGGCGTGAATCCCTTGGTGCCCATGGGAGTCGGCGCCTCGTCCAGCGCCGAGGCGGTCTCGAAGTCGACGAGCCTGGCTTCGCCGTCCGGCGTGACGATGACATTGCCGGGGCTGATGTCGCCGAACCGGTAACCCAGGGAGTGGAGCCGGCCCAGGGACGCGTCCAGGCTCCGCAGGACGCGCCGGGCGGAGTCGAAGAACGCGGCGTAGTCCGCGACCGACCGCGCGGTCCTCATGAGTGGTGACGTGCGGTTGAGCCAGGTACGCAGCGGGTCGCCCTCGACGTACTCGGTGACCAGGAAGTCGTGCTCCCACTCGGTGAAGTACTCCAGCGGCTCCGGACAGACCCCGGGGGCCGCGGCGTGCACGGTGGCGAGGATGTCGTACTCGTGCCGCAGCCGGGTCTGGGCGTCGGTGCCGTCCCAGGTCAGGCCGTTGTGGGCGCGCGCCTCCTTGATGAACACGCGGCGTCCGGTGCGGGTGTCCCACGCCTGGTACGCCCCTCCGGCGTTGCTCGGCTGCAGCGCTGCGACGACCTCGTAGTCGCGGATCAGGATCGAGCCCTGGTGAGGCGCGGGTTCCTCCGTGACGAAGGGGTCCATGATCCCGGGGGGCAGCACGAAGTGGGGTCGGCGTTCGTCCGGGACATCGCGCCCGGAGCCGTCGCGGACGAGTCCCTGCCTGGTGCCGTCGGGCAGCAGCGCGCTGCGGGCGCCGAATGCACCGTAGCGGTAGTGGACGGTCCGCGAGTCGCCGAAGCGCCGGTCCGAGAGGATGTACGGCCCTTCTTCATCGCGTAGCGCGTCGGACAGCAGGTTGAGCAGCCGCCGCGCGGTCTCGGTGTCCCGCGGGTAGATCGCGCAGAACTTGCCGGCCTGGGCGCGGTTGGCGTGCTTGTGATGGAAATGCACGAAGAAGGTGCGGGCGGATATGTGTTTGAACGGCACCGCCTCGGCGAAGCAGATCCGAGCCACCTGGTCGAGCACGTGCTGGGCGCGGTCGAGCCGCGCCGAGACGTGGATCTTCCAGCCCTGTTCAGGACGCTGGGTATGCTGCGCGCTCCACACCGTCCAGATGTCCCGGTCGACGTGCCGCCAGCCGGGCGCCGGGTGACTGGGGCTGAAGCGTTGGCCAGGGTCGGCCATCGTCGCGAGCGGGGCGTAGTACTCCTTGTCCGCGAGCGTCGCGGCGATGGCATCGAACACGGGGTCTCTCCTGAATGCCTGCGATGAAATCCGTTGGTCGAGAATGGCGGGACCGTTCGGCTGTCCGATCCGCGAACGCCCGGACGGCCGACGCGGGGGGCTCACTCAGCCTCGACGTCCATGGTGCTCCAGGAGACGCTGAAGCAGGGGAACGCGATGGCTTCCTGTTCCAGGTCGAGCTGCTGAAGGGCGAGGATCTGAGTCATTCGAATCACCTGACCTTTGTCGATGGTTGTTCCCGGTAGTCTCGCGGCTCTGGTCGGCCGATGGGGTCGGGGCTCACAACGTGTCCATGTCGGTGCTCCACCAGACGCTGCCGCATATCATCGCGGTCGCTTCCTGCTCCACGTCGAGTTGCTGGAGGGCGAGGATCTGGGTCATTCGAATCACCTGACTTTTATCGATGGTTGTTCGATGCCCCGAATGCTAGGAACTCAAGGTTCACGGTCCGCCTACTGCTGGTATGCAACGGGTACTTTCGCAGCTCAAATCCTTGTCGTGGCTTGAGTTCCGAGAGTGGCTACGGGGCACGTGGCATCCGCGTCCAGATCGAGCCGGCTCGCGCGCGAGAAATGGACAATCGCCCGCGGGTGGTCAGCCTGGCGGTACTCGGCGACCCGTTCGACCCCATGCTGCTCGCCGAGGTCTCCGGCCTGGATACAGGGCGGGCTCTGGAAGCGCTCGACGTGCTCGCCGGGACGGACCTCATCCGGTCGTGCCACCCGACCGGCGCCCGACCGGACATCCGCCGCTCTCTGCAGTTCCGGCACCCCTTGCTCCGCGAGGTCGTGTCCGACGAGACGCCACCCGGCTGGCGGCTCATCGCGCACGCGCGCGCCGACGAGGCACTGCGCAAGGCCGGGGCGAGCATCATGGAGCGCGCACCCTACGTCGCGCGCGCGGCGCAGATCGGCGACAGCGAGGCCGTAGGTCTCCTGTTCGAGGCGGCCTCCCGCGCCGCCCACTCCGCGCCGGCGACCGCGGCCGCCTGGCTGCGCGCGGCTCTCTACCTTTCCGTACCGGACGGCTCCGAGGAGTCGAACCGGGGTCGGCTCGGGATGCTGCTCGGGCTGGCCAACGCCTGCGGGGTGACCGGCGATCTCGCCGCCTGCCGGGACGCTCTCGGACAGGCCCTGGACCTCGTACCGCCCGACCAGTCCCATCAGCGCATACCGATCGTGGTGCTTCGGTCGGTCGTCGAACGAATCCTCGGCAGCGTCAAAGTGGCAGAGCTCGTGCTCGAGGCCGAATTGAAGCTCTGGTCGGCTACCGATACGCGAGCGAACCCGCTCCGGCTCCAGCTCGCCACCACACGCATGGGCCAGGGGAGATTCGAGGAGGCGGATGCGATACTCAATGCCCTGATCGCCCGCACCGCCGCACCGGTCGATCACAGGACTCTCATGTCAATGGCCGCCTGCCGATCCCTGGGCGCCGCGTACAGCGGGCGGGTCGCACCGCTCCAGGCTTACGCCGCCGAGGCGGCGGGCGCGATCGACGGCATGCAGGACACGGAGCTGGCGACCTTCCTCGACGAGGTCGGCCAACTCGGCTGGGCCGAAGTCCTGGCCGAGCACCATCACGGTGCGATCCGGCATATGAGCCGCGGCGTGCGCGTCGCCCGCCGGACGGGGCAGAGCTACATGGCGCCGTACCTGATGCTCTGCCAGTCGTACGCGCAGCACGCGACCGGCGACCTGGCGGGCGCAATCGCGTCGGCGTCAGGCGCCGAGGAGATGGCCCACCTGCTCGACAGACCGGATCTCGCCGGATACGCGCTGACACTGCGCGCCGCGTCCACCGCGTTGCGGGTCAACCCTGCTGCGGCTGTCGATGCCGCCGAACGCGGCCTGCGCTCGATGGGCCGACCCGGCCACAGACGGCTCTGGGAACTGGCGGCCGCGGTGCTCGCCGCCGTACGGCTCGACCAGGGGCGGCCTGAGGACTGCATGGAACTGGTGCGGACCATCACTGGCGGGGACCGCTCGGTGGCCACGCACGCGCTCAGAGCCACGTGGTATTGCACTGCTGCCCAGGCTGAGATGGCCTGCGGTAACGTGGCCGCCGCCAGTGACTGGGCCAAGTCCGCGGCCGAGGCGGCCGAAGTGACGTTGCTGCCCGGGCAGCAGGGCTACGCCCATCTGGCCATGGCCTCCTGCGTCCGCGACGAGGACCCGGCCTATGCCGCAGACCTTTTATCGGCCGCCGCCGGCTCCTTCCTGGCCGGCGGGCTGGTGCTTGCCGAATGCCGCGCCCTGTTACTGCTCGGCCATACACTGGTCGTTACTCGCAGGCCCGACGAGGCCGCCACCGTGATCGGCCGCGCCAAACGGATCGCCGACGCCCACGGCGCGGCGCACCTCGGGAGCCTGGCGGTGAACACCCAGCGCCAGATCGGCGCACGCCGACCACGCCCGACCCGGCGCGACACGACCGACCGCGCGCTGTCCGAGCAGGAGCGCCGTATCACCGCCCTAGTGGCCCGCGGCCTGTCCAACCGCGACATCGCGACCAGCCTGTTCGTGTCGGTCAAGACCGTCGAGGCCCACCTCACCCGCATCTTCCGCAAACTCGGGGTGAGTTCGCGTTCCGTCCTGATCAGCACTCTCGCCCAACTCTCCGACGAGCAATTGTCAAATACTGTGGATTATGTAGCTTACTTACCGCCGGTTGAGGTCTCTGCGATGAGTTCGATCTCGGATCCGTCTTCGTTCTCCAGGTAGGCCGCATAGTGCCGCTCGCCGCCGGCATGCGGGTGCCGGTCGGGGAACATCAGGCGCCGGCCGTGCCGCGCTGGCGAGATCGGGCACCCAGCTCTCGACGTGGTGCAAAGCCCCGTGCGTCGGTCGATTCATGCGGCCACCGCCTTACCCGCTGGCCGACCAGATGATGGAACAGGGTGAGGTGTCTGCGTGGCGAGCACGCCGAGGGTCGCGGCGACGGCAGGGTGCAGCTCGGTACCCGCACGTACCAGTGCCTCGATGATCCGCCCCTTGCTCGGCAGCGGAAGGACTGCCACGCCGGGCGGTGGCTCGGAACAGAGCACATTCGGCAGGACGGTCGCCGCGAGTCCGGTGGCCACCAATGGAAGCGCCGAGCGGAGGTCCGCGCAGGCGTGTTCGATCCGTGCGGTGAACCCGGCGTTGTGGCATGCGTGCAACAACACCTCGCGACACGTACTGGGCGCGGGTGCCGAGATCCAGGCGAAGTCGCGCAACACGACGAGTCCATTACGCTCTACGGCCTCGCGCAGTTCCTCGGGCACCGCCAGGGTCAGCGGGTCGTCGAACAGCGGGACGGCTGTGACGCCGCTGGGCAGCGGGGTGCCGAGCAGGTGGTAGCGGTAGCCGATTGCCACGTCCAGCCTGTTTCGTTTCAGGAGTTGCACAGCTTCATCGGGCTCGGCCTGCACGATACGGGGCCGCAGCCGGGGGTGGCGTACCGCCAGCCCCGCGACCAGCGGCGCGGCCACCGAAGGCAGAATGCTGGGGGCGCAGCCGATGCTCATCTCGCCGCTGAGGTCGTTGTCGAGGGCGCGTACGGCGCCCTCGGCGCGCTCCAGCGCGGCCAGCACATGTTCGCACTGTGCCGCGAGAGCGCGGCCTGCTGCGGTGAGCAGTACGCCGCGCCCCTCGCGGTACACCAGTGCCGCGCCGGCCTCGGCCTCCAGGGTTCGCAGTTGCTGCGAGACTGCCGACGGCGTAATGCCGTGCAGATCCGCGACGACGGTCACCTTCGCGTGTTCGGCCAGGTCTCGGAGCATGATCAGACGTTTCACGTCAAGCATAAGTTAAGCTTAACAAGTATTGTAGACAATGTAGCTTGACTTAAAGATCCTGTGTCGAGATCGTTGCAGCATGAAAGCCACGGAGATACCACCCGCTGCAGCAGCCCGCATGCACGCCACCCGCGAGAGCGCGGGGATTTCCGCCGACGCCCCGGACATCGACACGAGGGCCACCACCGGAATCGCGCGCACCGGCCTTCGCACTGGCTTCGTTTTCGGCCCGACAGCAGCCACCGGCGGGCGGTACTGATGCGCGCCGTCCACGTCAAGATGATCGTGGCGACTGCACTCCTTGGCTCGTATCTCGTAGCGAGCAAACTGATTCTGCGTGAGGTTCCGGTATTCCCGGCCACCTTCGTACGACTGGTGACCTCCAGCCTGGTGCTGGGCGTCTACGTCCGGGTGAAGCCACCGGACCCCGTGCGTCTGGGGCGCCGGGACGGCGCGGTGCTCATTGCGCAGACCGTGTTCGGCGTCTTCCTGTTCAGTGTCTTCGCCATGTACGGGGTGAAGTTGACCGGCGCGATCGAGGCTGGGGTGATCCTCGGCACAGTGCCGGTCTCCATAAGTCTGGTCGCACTCGTCTTCCTCGGTGAGTCACTCACCAAACGCCGCGCGGCAGGTATCGCGTTCGCGGTGTTGGGTGCGGTCAGCATCAACGTCGTGAACGCGGGGAATCCAGGCGTAGCCTCAGGCTCGCACGCCACGCTCGGTGCCCTGTTGATGGTCTGCGCAGTGCTGTGCGAGGCCGTCTTCATGACCTTCGGCAAACTGCTCACCGTGCCCATCCCGCCGGCCAGGCTCTCACTCATTCTGTCGGTGGCCGGAGCGTTGCTGTTCGCCGTCCCGGCGGCGATCGAGTTCGACTGGTCCCGGATGTCCCAGATCTCCTGGCAGACGTGGGTGCTGATGATCTACACCGGCGTGGCCATCAACGGGATCGCCGTGGTCCTGATGTACGACAGCATGGACACGGTGGACACCACGACGGCAGCGGCGTTCACTGCCCTGACCCCGGTGAGCGGCACCTTTTTCTCCGTGATCCTCCTCGGAGAGCGACTGCATCTCTACCACATCGTAGGCATGGCGCTGGTCGTCATCGGCGTCTACATCGTCGCCCGGAAGCCGCAAAATGCGGCCCGTGGAACCGTGGGTCTTGAGCTGGGGATCCACCCAAATGTCCAACCTCAGACTCCACGTACTCGACTAAAACATCGACCTCGGCAACCTCCCCCGGCCTCACCGATCAGCACATCGGCGCCCGGTATATGTTGCAGTGTGGCCGTTCTCTCGAGTAGCAACTGCGCGCCGAGGGACGAGTGCTCGAAGAGCTGAAAGGCCGTAACCCGCGTGCCGAATCGGAGGCCGAGGCCCGACGCCGTGCGTGGAACCTGGACGCCGCGCCTGTGGCGGCGCTCGGTTGACCTGCTCGGTCAGCGCCGCGGAGTTCGCCACGCTGTCCGCCGCCGTCGCCGCCCTGATGCGGCAGGCTGCGGAAGACAAGACGGTCCTGGAACCGCGCCGTGCGGAGATGTGCTCACGGCACATCCAGGCCAAGCGGGACCATGAGTCCAAGCAGACCGAACTCGAGGCACTCCCCACCGCCAGTTCCCTGGTCGGCCAGGCAGCGGACGCGCGCCGTCTCCGCTCATCGACGTAGCCGACGATCACGAACGCCGGCTCCCGGCCGCGGAGAAGGTGTGCTGCGCGCGTCACACCCGTCTCCCCGCGCCAACCACGCCTGTCACCAGGTACTCTCGCCGGCAAGCTCGCGGTCACGGCAGGCCGTCCCGCAGGGCCGTGGCTGGCGACGCAACTGGCCGGGCGGTTCTCCCGCCACCGGTCACGCGTGGCTCCGGTCGGGGCTCGCTCCACCACGGTCACCTGTAGGCGGACCCGCTGCGGCCTTCCTTGCGGCGGCCGGGTCGCCGAGGTGTGCGGCTACTTGGGCAAGGCTGCGCAGTGCCGCTCCGCGCTGGGCGGGCAGACCCAGTTGCTCGGATTCCTTGTCAGCGCGTTCGGCCCAGTGCGCGGCCTGTTCCGTGTCGCCGGTGGCGAGGGCGGCATTGGTGAGCGTCTCCAGGTAGCCGGGACGCACCGTGGGCTGCAGGCGGCGCAGGTCGCTGCCGCCGCCGGTGCGCAGCAGCATGTCCAGCGCCCGATGCGGATCGCCGATGTCGAACGCCGCGTGGGCGAGCGCGCAGGCCGCCAGATTCGCCCACCAGGTGTCGCTGTTGCAGAGCGCCACCGCTTCCTCGGCCACGGACAGCGCGCTCGGACTCGGACGGTCCGGGGGGCGGGCCTGGAGCAGGACGTGGGACTGGAAGGCGAGGGTGAAGGCGAGCAGGTCCCCGCAGCCCAGGGACCGAGCGATCGACTCGGCCTGCTCGGCGAGTTCCAGTGCGGTGGTGATCCGGCAGGTCTCGAAGTGGATCTGCGCCTTGACCGTCAGGAAGTGCGGCATCAGGTAGACCTGGCCGGTGCGCCGGACGATCTCCAGCCCGCGGTCCAGGTGGCCCTCGGCATCGATGTAGCTCTCCAGGAACACCTCGGTCCAGCCTAGTACGCACAGATATTCGCATAGCTCGGCAAGATCGGAATCGGTCTGCGCGTCCACCAGTTCGGCCGCCGACCTGGCGAAGCCGCGGGCCGCGGTCATCTCGCCCTCGTACGCCTGCCCCAGGGCGATCAGCGTCAGGGCGCTGATCTCGCCGATCTCGTCGCCGAGGGAGCGCGCGGTCGCCAGCACCTCGACTATGTCCGCCCGGACCTCCGGGTAGCGGGCGGCGGCGATCGCGCAGGCGCCCAGTTCGAGGCCGAGTCTGACGGTCTGGGCCGGCGACGGCTCGGGGCTGCGGGCCAGTTTCGCGTCGCAGCAGCGCTTCGGCCTCCCGGTGGTGTCCGAGCTTGCGTTCTATCCGGACGCGCAAGGTGACTGCCGAGGTCCGGATGCCGTCGTAGCCGCCGGGCCCCGGCAGGTCCATCACCTGGTGCAGCAGGTCCCGGCTCTGTTTCAGCCCGCCGCTCACGGCGAGCGCGCGAGCTTGGCGCAGGGTCAGCTCACGGCGTGCGGCGAGATATTCGGGAGCGTCCGGCAGCAGCCGCAGTACGACTTGGAGCCAGTGGGCGCAGGTCGCCGGGGCGCTCGCGGCGGTCTGCTCGGCGGCGGCGATCAGTACATCAGCCGCCTGCGGCTCCCAACTGCTCATCGACTGTTCGACGTGGTGTGCCTGCTCCACGACGGACGCGCCGGCCCCGGCGAGCGCCGCCGCCGCCCGGCGGTGCAACTCCTCGCGTCGCCACGGGTCGATACCTTCATGGACCAGCGCCCGGATCAGCGGGTGACGCAGCGCCAACTGCCGCCCGCCGGGCCCCGCCCGCAGAAGGTCGCGCGCCATCAGCACGCGCAGTGCCTCGATGGCCTTCGCAGTGCCGGAGCCGGTGGGAGAGCCGAGCATCGCGGGCGTGGCGTGGTCCCCGAGGACGGCTGCGGCCTCCACGACCTGACGTTCCGGCGGGCCCAATGGCGCGAGTTCGTCGAGCAGCAGCGCCCGCAGCCCGGGGGCCGGACCGTTCGGTTCGCCGAACACAGTGGGTGCCGCCGGGGAGGGCACCGGTATCGGGCGGGTGTCGCGGTGGGCCTGCAGGAGCGCGAGGAAGTACAGCGGGTTGCCGTTGCTCGCCTCGTACAGTTCGGCCGCCAGCGACGCCGGAAGGTCACCGGCCAGCGCCTTGACACAGTCGCGTTCGGCGAGCGGCCCCAGGGCGACCCGCAGTACGGCCCCCGTGTCGGCGCCACGGGTGAGTGCGGCGGCAAGGACCGCCGGGCTCTGCTGGTCGCGCCGTGAGACGACGAGCAGGAAGGGGGCGGGTACGGGATGCCGGACGAGGTGGTCCACCAGTTCCAGCGTCGCCGGGTCCGCCCAGTGCACGTCATCCAGCGTCATGACCAGCCCCGCCCCGCCCAACCGGCCGAGCACGGCCGCCGTGGCCTGGTACAGCGCGAACCGGTCGAAAGCGTTGGTCCCGGCCGGCGGTGCGCTCGCGCCGCGCAGTATCGGAGGCAGCTCCGCCAGTGCGGGGAAGCGGCGCTCGGCCTGCGGGTCGAGGTCGGCGAGGGCGTCGGCGAACGGCCGGAACGGGCTGTGCTGCTCGTACTCCGCGGCCCGGCCCTGCAGTACGGTCTGCCCGCGCGCGCGGGCCCGGGCACCGAGCTCCGCCACCAGTCGGCTCTTGCCGATCCCCGCCTCACCCGTGACGTCGACGACTGCCGGACCGCCCTGGCCCAGCTGTGCCAGCACCCGATCCAACCGGCCGAGTTCCCCCTCCCTGCCGACGAACGGCGACCTGCTCACCGGCTCGTCCATCCGGCCATGCCCCTCTACCACGGCGTTCTCTCCTCCGGCACTGGAACCTGGTCACGGGTCCGGCTGCTGATTCGTCCAGGCAACAACACTCACGCTGAGCACCAGTTCCAGCGTTCACGCACGGCACTCTTGTACAATATGCCACTCGCAAATGTTTTTGGGTTCCGATTGCCCGGCCATATCAGATGCCACCGAAGGTCAGGATCGGCATCGCTCTGGGGCTGGTCCGAGCCGATGGCCTTCCGGCTGAACTGGCCGGACTCGTACCGCTCCTCGGACCCGCGGCGACCGCGATCCTCGGCGCTCGTGACCTTGAGGAACTGAACGAGAACGCCGTCGCGTCCCTGCGCGGCACGGTCTGGTTCGCCTCGGACGCTGAACTGCTCGGGCAGCTCGCGGACCGCACCGCGCAGGCGGCGGCCGCGATCCGGGCGGCAAGCCCGGCCTGGTGGTTGCACGTCGATCTGGATGTGCTGGCGACCGACCAGATCGACGGCATCGACTGCCCACAGCCTGGCGGCTTGAGCTGGGCCGACCTGACCGAACTGAGCGCGATCGCGGTCGGTTCGCCCGGCTGTGTGGGCCTTTCGGTGGCGGACTACAACCCGGACCTCGACCCTGGCCGCAAGGATGCCGCGCGCATCGTCGACTACCTGGCCGAGGTGTTGGCTCCATTGAGTTAGGGCCGCTTTGGGTGGAAGGCCTGCGGCCCCGTCATGACGCGTCGAGCCGGGTGAGCAGGCTGCTGCGCTCCGGCTCCGGCAGGAAGGCGGCCCGCGCGGCGCTGCGTGTGACGGTGCGCAAGGTCTCGTGATCCCAGCCGAACTCGGCGACCGCGTGGCCCATCTCGCGGGTGATGCTGGTCGCGGACATCATGCGGTTGTCGGGGTTCACCGTGACGACGAAGCCGAGCCGGTGCAGCAGTCCCAGCGGGTGGTTCCGGCGGCTGTCGACGACGTTCCCCTTGGAGTTCGACGACAGGCATACCTCCAGTGGTAGGCCCTGGTCGCGTACCTGCGCGGCGGTGGGCCCGAGGGTCAGTACGGCGTCGGGGCCCGCGGCGGCCACGGCGGCCACCGCACCCGTGATGGTGAGCGGTCGGCCGTCGAGTCGAATGTCCTCGACGATGCGCACCCCGTGCCCGAGCCGGCGCGGACTTCCGCTCTCCAGTGTGTCTCGGATGCTGTCGAGTCCCGCGTGCTCGCCCACGTGCAGGGTGTACGGCACGTCGGCCTCGTCGAGCAGTCGCAGGGCGGCGATGTGCTCGCTCGCCGGGTAGCCGGACTCCTCCCCGGCCAGATCGAACCCTACGACGCTCGCCCCGAGGTGCGCTGCGGTGAGCGCGGCGATCTCGGTACTGCGGTCCGAGGTCCGCATGGCGCACAGCAACTGGCGCACCTGGATGGTGCGCCCGGCTTCGCGGGCCGCCTGCTCCCCCGAGGCCAGGCCGTCAGCGACCGCGTCGACGGCGTCGTCCAGGCTCATGTCCGCGAGCGTGTGCTTCTCCGGGGCCCAGCGCGTCTCCCCGTAGACCACGCCGTCCGCGGCCAGGTCCAAGACGAACTCGTGAGCTGCCCTGGCCAGGTCCGGGGGAGTCTGCAACAGCCTGGTCGTGATCCCGAACTTCTCGTCCCAGTTCTCGACGGCGGGCTCGGCGATCAGTCCCTGGAACCATCCGGCGAGCTTGTCGGCATCCTGATAGGGCAGTCGGACTCCTTGCGCGTCCGCCAGTTCCAGCATCGTCTCAGGGCGTAGCGAGCCGTCGAGGTGGTCGTGCAGGCTCACCTTGGGCAGGGCCAGCAGTGGGTCGTCGGGGTCGGCCCAGCGCGGGTAGCCGGCCAGTACGGGAGTTGGCATCAGACCGCCTCGTAGTTTCCTGCCTTGGGGCCCCACAGGGCGAGCACGGGGGCCTCGATGAAGTCGATCAGGTTGTAGAGAAGGATGGACACGGCGGCGACCAGGACGACGATCGTCCAGGTCTCGACGTAGAGCGAGTCGGCGTTGGCGACGGTGATGGCGCCGCCCAGGCCCTTGAGGCTGAACAGCCATTCGTAGAGCATGGCGCCGACGAGCGAGAGCGGCACCGCGATCTTGAGCGAGGCGAAGAGGTTGGGCAACGCGCTCGGGATCGCGATCATGCGCACCACGGTCCATCGGCCACCGCCGTACACGCGCACCAGGTCGATGGACTGCGCGCTGGCCGAGCGCAGTCCGAGCGCCGTGTTGATCAGCACCGGGAGGAAGACGATGATCGTGCCGAGCAGCCCGACGGTGACCGTGCCGTTGCCGAAGACGATGTAGATGATCGGCGCGAACCCGACGAGCGGTATGGTGCGCAGCACCATGGCCAGCGGCAGGAACATCGCCTCCAGCGGCGGCACCAGGGCGAACAGCACGGCGAGGAGCACAGAGGCGGTGACGCCGCAGCCGAATCCCACCCCGGCGTCTTTGAGCGTGACCCCGAGCAGGCCGATTAGTTGCGATCGGTTCTCGGCCGCGGTCGTGGTGCCGAACCTCGGGTCCGTGAACAGGTAATTCCACACGTCGATAGGGCTCTTCGCGATGAAGGGGCTGACATGCACCGAGTGGAGGGCGATCTGCCAGAGCGCGAGCAGGAACAGCGAGGAACCCGCCAGGGCGACGAGCGTGCGGATCAGGCGCCGCACCAGCAGTCCGGCCATCAGGCGCTCCCCCCGGTCGTGCCGTCGGCCGCCCACGGGGTGGCGAGGCGGGCGAGCAGGCCGGCCGCCGCGTAGGCCAGGCCCGCGACGGCGGCGCTGAGCACGGCCAGGGCCCACAGCGGCCTCGGCCCGTAGTGGATCTGCGCGGCCTCGATCATGATGCCGAGGCCGGAGTCGACCCCGCTCAGGAAGAACTCGCCGAACAGCGCGCCGACGAAGGCGGCGGGCGCCGCGATGCGCAGCGCGGTCAGGACGTTGGGCAGCGCGGTGATGACCTGCACCTTGCGCAGCCTGGCCCACCGGCCGCCGCCGTAGACGGCGACGATGTCCAGGGCCGTGCGGTCCGCGGCGCGCAGGCCGACCAGCGTGCCGATCACGGTGGTGTAGAAGACGCTCATGCCGGCCAGCACGACGGCGGCCACCCGGCTCGAGGTCGCCGACATGAGCACGATCAGCGGCGCGATCGCGGTGAGCGGGACGCAGGACGCGATGACGGCCGCCTGGGTCACCACGCCCTCGAGCACCGGCACGAGCAGCACGACCGCCGCCGCGGCGAGGGCGAGCAGGTTGCCCGCCGTGTACCCCTCGGCCGCCTCGGCGCCGGTGGTGCCGATCGCCTTCCACACGGTGCCGTCGCCAAGGTCGCTGATCACCTGGGACAACACGGCGAACGGCGTCGGCACGGAGCCGCTGCCGCGGAACCCGAACACCGCGACCAGGTACCACGCGAGGACGATGGTCAGGGCGCCCAACCCGGCGTGCGCCGAGCGCGGCCACGAGGCCCAGCGCCAGCGGGACGGGACGGCGTCGGCGGGCGCGTTCGGCCGCTCGGCCGCGACAGGCATCGTCATGAGCTCGCCTCCGAAGCCGTGCCGGTGCCGAAAAGCAGATCGGAGAGTTCGTCGACGTAGGCATGGAACTGCGGGCTGCGCATGAGGTCCGGCGTGCGAGGCCGCGGAAGGTCGATGGCCACGGCTTCGACGATGGAGCCCGGGCGGGCCTTCATCACCGCGACGACGTCGGAGAGGAACACGGCCTCGCCGATGCCGTGCGTCACCATCAGCGTCGTGGCCGGGCGCTCGGTCCAGATCCGCAGGAGCTCGACGTTCAGCCGCCGCCGGGTCATGTCGTCGAGGGCGCCGAAGGGCTCGTCCAGCAGCATCATCGTGGGTTCCACCGCCAGGCAACGCGCGATGGAGACGCGCTGGCGCATGCCGCCGGACAGTTGCGCGGGCTTGGCCTTTTCGAACCCGCCGAGGCCGACCAGTTCGATCAGCTCCCTGATCCGGCCGGGCTCGGCGGTGATTCCGGCGATCTCCAGCGGAAGCCGGATGTTGCCCTCCACCGAGCGCCAGGGCAGCAGGGCCGCGTCCTGGAACGCCACACCCAGCTCGTGCGCGCGTTGCACCTCGGCCGGGCTGCGGCCGTTCATCGTCGAGACGCCGCTCGTCGCGGTCTCGAGTCCGGCCAGGATCCGCAGAATCGTCGACTTGCCGCACCCGGACGGGCCGAGCAGCGACAGGAAGGAGTTCCGCTCGGTGGCCAGGCTCACCTTGTCCAACGCCTGCACGCTGCGGCGCCCGACACGGAAGTGCTTGGACAGGTCCTTGAGCGTGATTCCCTCACCGGCCACGGCCCGGGCCGGATTCCTCTCGATGGTCATGCGTCGCGCCCTTCGTCAGGTCGGCTCAGGAGCCGGCGCCCGCAGGCAGAGTCGTGTTCGTGATGGGGTGCAACGGCGTCTTGAGCGCGGGGTTCTCCTGGTACACCTCGGCGAGCAGGGACAGGTCGAACAGGTCTGCGGCCTTGAGCGGGTAGCCCATCGCGTTCAGGGACTTGATGTTCTCGTCGACGAGATCCTGCGTCATCGTGAACAGGCCGTTGCCGTCGGTGTCCTGGCTCACGATCAGGCGGGAGGCGATCTCGACGGCGTCGCCGTATTCCTGGCTCAGGTTGAGGTTCTGGTCCTTGCCGTACTTGTCGACGGTGAGCTTCGCCGAGGTCAGCGGGTCGTTGATGGCGGCGGTCCAGCCCTTGATCTCGGCGAGGAGGAACGCCTTGAGCATGTCGCGCTGCTGGTCGATGGTCGACTGCAGCACCGTGTAGGTCTCGGCGACGAACGGCAGTCCGTTGTCCGCGAAAGCCAGGATGACCGGGTCGTATCCGGCCACCTTGAGCGCGATGTCGTCGGTCACATAGGTCATGAATCCGTCCACCTTGCCGCTTTTCAGCACGGAGTCGTCGTACTCGACGCCGACCACCTGCACCTGGGACGCGGAGATGCCGTTCGCTTTGAGCAGCCCGGCGAACAGCGCCTGGTTGCCGCCCGCCTGCACCCCGATCTTCTTGCCGATCAGGTCCTTCGCGGTGCGGATCGGGGTCATGTTCGCGATCGACCCGATGGCGAACGGGTTCTTCTGGTACTGGGCTCCGATGATCTTCAGCGGAGCCTGGGAGCTGATCAGCGCGGCGGCTGTGATCGGGGGCGAGGACAGGCCGATCGTCGCCTTGCCCGCGATGATCAGTGACTCGGCGGTGGTCGAGGTGCCGCCGGCCAGCAGGTCCACGGACGTGAAGCCGGCGGAGCGGTAGTAGCCCTTCTCGGCCGCCATGTACTCGCCGACGAATTCGTTGTTCTTGATCCAGGACAGTTGCAGGCTGATGGACCCGAATCCGCCGCTCTTCGCACTCGAGCCCGCGCTCGACGAGGCGGAGCCGCAGGCGGCCAGCAGACCGCCGCCGCCGAGGGCGATACCGCCGAGCGCGGCGGCCCGCAGCAGGCCGCGGCGGGTCGGCCGGGCTGTTCCGACAGGCCCGGCCGCGGCCGGTCTCCGCTCCGTGAATCCGGTGTTGCGCGCCATGTCATTCTCCCAGGGCAAGGCTTCTGAATATCAGATGCGTCGATTCGGACAATTCCGGTTTCGCAAAAACTAAGAGATGCAAAACGTTTTGGCTACCGGCGGTCGGGAAGTTAACGCGCCCGCAATTCGGTTTCGGCCCGGTAACCGCGAAGGCGGTGAAATGACATGCCTGAGGCGGGGCGGTGGCGGACTCAGCCGAGCAGCGTGCGCACGGCGAGTTCGAGCGCCGCCTTGTACTGGCTCTCGCGCAGTTCGGCGGACATCGCCTCCCCGGTGCGGATGTGGTCGCTGATGGTCACGATGGTCAGCGCCTCGCGGCCTTCCGCGGCGGCGACGCTGTAGAGGCCGGCCGCCTCCATCTCGACGGCGAGCGTGCCCACCTCGGTCAGCCCGTCCAGCAGCGTGGGGCGGTTCAGATAGAAGTGGTCGGAGCTGAACACCGGCCCGACCCGCGCCGCCGGATCGGCCGCCATGGCCGCCGCGAGCAGCCGCGGCGAGGGCGCTAGGGACAACGTCGCCCCGGCCATGCGCACGGTGGGCAGGCTCGAGTCGGTGTGCGCGGCCGAGGCCACCACCACGTCGCCGAGGCTCAGCGATGGCTGGAGGGCGCCCGCCGTGCCGACGCGGATGATGCGTTCGACGCCGTAGAAGCGGAACAGTTCGGTGGCGTAGATGCTGATCGAGGGCGCGCCCATGCCCGAGGCCATCACCGTCACCGGACGGCCTCGCAAGGTCCCGGTGTAACCGGGAATGCCGCGTACCTCCGTGACGAGTCGAGCGTCTTCCAGCAGTTCCTCGGCGATGCGCCGGGCTCGCCTCGGGTCACCCGGCATGATCACCAGGGGGGCGATCTCATCCGGGCCGGCGGCGATGTGCGGGGTCGACATCAGATCTTCTCCTTCTCGGTCAGCCAGCAGGCAAGGCGCTCCCACAGTTCGGCGTAGCCGCTCCACTCCAGGAACGCGGGCGGCGCCCAATGCGGCGCCATGTCCGAGGTGAACGCGGCCGTGCGTCCGTCCCCGTACTCCCCGACCACCAGCAGCGGATGGCCCGCGCATTCGACGAGCAGGTCCGCGCCCGGTTTGACGCGGACCTCGTTGAGGCCGAGCACCGCCGGCCAGACCTGATCGAGGCCCGCCACCGCGGGATGCTTGGTATCAATGACCTTAGGCTCGGCGCCGTGAGGCAGCTCCACCCGGTCGTCCCGATCCAGCACCTCGACCGGAAGCGCCGCGGCCAGCGGGACCCGTCCCCATCGCGCCCTGCCGTCGATGCCGCTGAAGCTGAGGTAGCCCCCGATCATCAGCAGCCCGCCACCGTCAGCCACGTACTGCCGGACGGACTCGGTCTTGTCCGGGGACCGCGCCGAGCGTGTGAACGTCTCGCTGGAGAGCTGGAAGCTGTTCGCGCCGATGTCGCTGATGACGATGAGATCGAAGGCGCGCAGCGCCTCCGGTTCGAGCGGGAACCGGGTGTCGACCTCGTGCGCCGGGACATAGGTGACGTCATGCCCGCGGCTCGTCAGTGCTTCGATGAACGGGCCGCCGCCCTCGGTGTATTGCGCATTGTGGAAGGAGTCGAATCCTTTCTGGTGCACCGTGTAGGTGAACCAGGATTCGCCGATGAGAAGGACTTTGAGCATGGCTGGCTGTTCCCTTCTGGCGCGCGAAAGGGCGCCATGGACTTCTGGAATATCGATGCGCGGGCGGGGGATGAGATCAGTGCGGAGCTTTTGCGGTGCTTTCGCGCACGCGGAGTTCGACGGGCAGCAGATGGCGTGCAGCGGGCGGCACCTCGCCCACGGCGACGTTCTGCAGCAGTTGAGTGGTCGCGGTACGGCCTATGTCGTACGCGGGCTGGTGGACGGTCGTGAGCGCGGGGCAGGACAGGGCGGAGACGGGGATGTCGTCGAACCCCACGACCGAGACGTCCCGCGGCACGCTGATCCCATGACTGCGCAGCGCCGCCATCGCGCCGAAGGCCATCAGGTCGTTACCGGCGAAGACGGCCGTGAAGTCGCGTCTTCCGCTCTCGAGGGACTCCTCGATCAGGCGTCGACCTGAGGCTTCGCGGAAATCGCCGACCAGTTCGATCGCGTCTCCCGCGAAGGTCTCCAGGAACCCGGCGACGCGTTCGCGGGAGCTCGGCAGATCCGCCGGGCCCGTCAGCAGGAGCGCGCGGCGGTGGTCGAGCTCCGTCAGGTGGGCGCCGACCAGCCGGCCGCCGGCGCCGTGGTCGGCGGCCACCTCGAGGGCGGTGCCGAGACCGGTGACGTTCTCGTCCACCAGGGCTATCGGGAAACTGCCCAGCAGCGATTCGAGCCGCTTCGAGGTCGGGGCCGAGCCCGCCGCGTAGACCATCGCGTCGATGAACCGGCTGCGGATCAAGTCGAGGTAATGGTCCTCGCGATCCCCGTCGAAGTTCGTGTTGCACAGGATGACGCTGTACCCGCGCTCGTGGGCGGCGTCCTCGACACCCATGGCCAGCTCCGCGAAGAACCCGTTGCTGATGTCCGGCACCAGAAGGCCGATGACCGAGGTCGACCCGGCCTGCAGGCTCCGGGCGAGCGAGCCCGGGACATAGCCCATCGCGCTGACCACCCGGCGCACCCGGGCCGCGGTCACCTCGCTGACCGGCCGGTTCCCGGTCAGCACATGCGACACCGTCGTCGGGCTGACCCCCGCGGCGTGCGCGACATCCTTGATCGACACCGCTCGCCGCACACGACTGCCCTGGCTCGGACCGAGTTCCTCGGCCCGAGACGGCTTCGCCGCGTCACGGTCTTCCGGTGTCATGAGGGCGAACGTAGATATCCAAAACGTTTTGCACAAGAGTTGCGCCGAAAGTCCCCCCGCATGAACCATCGGCGGCGGATCCCGTTCCGGCATCCCGGGCCGACCCGAAGTCGATTCCCGGCTACAGCGACATCTCGCTGCGCCCTGGCGTTGTAGGCCAAGACCGGCCTTGCCGGCTTCCACACCGAGATTGAAGCGCGCCGGGTTCCGTCCGACACCGCGTGGTTAAGGGCTCGTCGATAATCAAGACGCTTGTTTTATCTCGGTCATGGCCGTGGAGTCGTTCGTGGCGGCGAAGAGGGCGATCCTCCAGCGTCGGCCCCACTTCGCGTACATGCGGCCCAGGGTCTCCTGGACGAGATCTTCGGGCTCCTCGGCCGCAGGGTCGCTCTTCGGGTTCGACATTGTCCTTACAACCCATAGACGCGGTGGACGCATGATTATGTGTCACGGCAATCGAACGGCCGGATCAGTAGGTCTGGAAAGCCACGGCCTTGCCCAGCGTGTTCAGCGGTTCATCCAGTTCGACCAGGCGTGACGCTCGATGCTCGGAAGCTGCGCCGGGGCGGCATGAAGCGGCCCCGGCGCAGCTGCTTGTGCTGGTGTTTCTACGCGTGCTGCCAGACGTCGGAGAAGGCCGTGCCGCCGTCACTGAGCGCGCTGGTGTGGGCCTCGGTGATGCCGTTCGAGCTCGGGTCCAGCGCGGCCGGGCTGAAGGCGCCCAGGTCCTCGCCGTTGACGGTGGCGGAGGTGAAGTTCAGGGTGCCGAAGTCGGGGTAGTCCCCGGTCGGCGACTCGATGATGACCTCGGCGCTCTCCCGCTCCGCGGAGGAGAGCTTCTTGGTCGTGGTGTACGTCCAGCCCTCCGTGGAGTCGGTCAGCTTCAGCGTGTACTTGCTGCTCCCGGCGTAGGTGACCGAGGCGGAGATGGCGTTGCCGGCGGACACCGGGTAGGAGCTGGTGCTGAGGTAGACCGGGTTCGCCGGGTACATCTCGTACCAGGCCTGGTCCGTTGCGCTGCCGCTGGAGCTGGAGCAACTGCTGGCCACGCCGGTCTGCTCCACGGTGGACGTGCCGTAGCCGTCGATGCCGACCCAGGGGGCGTAGAGGTCGTTGCTGGAGTTGCAGCTCGCCGAGGGCTCGGTCCAACTCGCCGAGACCGAGGTGAAGCCGCTGCCGGTCGCGGCGTAACCGCCCCAGTTGTAGCCGTTGATGTTCCAGTGCAGGGGCTTGAACGCCGTCCCCTGCCCCGCGGCCGCGGCAGCCGGGACGGCGGGCGCGGCGACGGCGGTGGCCGCGGCCACGAGGGTGACCAGGCGTATCAGAGCATTGCGCATGCTGGGTCCTTACGTGGGTAGTCGTCAGGATGCTCAAATGCTGGCCTGAACCGAGTGGGCGGCTTTGGACCAGCGTTACGGAGACTGCCAACGAATACGCGGCCAGGCAAGGAATACGGCGGATTCTTGCGTTAAGAGAACTGCCGAGGGGGGTGGAGAATTCTTGACGAATGAGGCTAAGTGGTCTGTTAACGTGTGCCCGGAGGTCGGCGCCGGCGGCGGGATCATCTGGTGGTTGAGCGCTTCGGGCTGGTCGGCGACGTGCTGGACGACTGGTCGATGGATGACGCTCAGATCACCTGGCCGCGCGGCGGAGCGGTGTTCCTGTCCGGGCTCTGACCTGCCGACGGGCCGAAGGCCGCGAACCGAACCCGGGGCGAATCATCAGGACCGAGACCGACGGCTTTGAACTTCTCCCCGTGCGCGCACGTACATGCCCGCAGCGCATAGCCGCACATGGCACCAGGAAGTCACAGCTGAGCCCACAAGCGAGAGCCCCTTCCAAGGAGAAATACGTGGTAGCCAAATCCGGTTCGGTCACATCGCCGTCCAGCCCGACGACCGTGGGGGAAGCTGAACCTGAATCCCAGATTTCCAGCGCGCCCGACCAGGACTCCCTCGAGACCGGTCTCGACAGGGACGTGAAAACCGTCATGGCGAGCCCCCGGGAAAACAGGAGGCTCACGCTTCCGGTGCTGCTCGCCGGGACATTTGTGGCGTTCCTTGATATCTACATCGTCAACGTGGCCCTGCCGACGACCCAGAAGGCTCTGCACACCTCGACTTCCACCATCCAGTGGGTGGTCGCCGGGTACGGCATCGCCTTGGCGGTCGGGCTGGTGACCGGAGGTCGGCTCGGTGACCTGATCGGGCGCAAGACGATGTTCATCGTGGGCCTGGCACTGTTCACCATCGCCTCCACGGCCTGCGGCCTCGCCCCTGAAGCCGCGGCGCTGATCGCGGCGCGGGTGGCGCAGGGACTGGCCGCCTCCCTCCTGCTGCCGCAGGTCCTCGGCATGATCAATGTGGTCTACAGCGGTGTCGGCCGCCTGCGCGCGTATACCGCGTACGGCCTGACCATCGGTTTGTCGGCGGTGTTCGGCCAGCTCATCGGCGGGGCCCTGATCCAGGCCGACCTCGGCGGCTTCGGCTGGCGCACGATCTACTGGATCAACGTGCCGATCGGCCTGCTGGCCATAGCCTTGGCGCCTCGGGCCTTGCCCGCGCTCGAACGGCGTCCCCGAACCCGCCTTGACCTGATGGGCGCGGCACTTCTGGCAGCCGGTCTGCTGACGCTGATCCTGCCGCTGGTTGAGGGACGCCAGGACGGTTGGCCGGTGTGGACCTGGTACTGTCTGGCCGCCGCGCCGGCGGTATTCGCCGTATTCCTCGCCTACCAACGGCGGCTGAAGCGGAGCGGGGGCAACCCGCTGGTGGACCTGGACCTGTTCACCGACCGGGCTTTCGGCGTCGGACTCGCGCTCGCGATGACCTACTATCTGGCGATAACCTCGTTCTTCTTCGTCCTGAGCATGTATCTCCAACTCGGCCGGGGCCTCAGCCCGCTGCACGCGGGTCTGCTCTTCGGCTCGCTCGGGGTCGGGTACATCGCCACCTCGCTGCGGTCGAGCAAGCTCGCCGCGAGGTTCGGTCGGCAGGTACTGGCCGTGGGAGCCTGCATCCAAGCACTCGGCTACGGGCTGCTTGCTCTGAGCGTGCACCATTTCGGCGCGGGGCACCCGGTGGTCTGGCTCGCTCCGGCCCTTGCGCTGATCGGATGCGGTATCGGGCTGGCCTTGGCCCCGATGAGCGGTACTGTCCTCGCCGATGTGGCCCCCGGGCACGCCGCGGCCGCGGCCGGCCTGCTGGCCACCATGCAGCAGGTCGGCGGTGCGCTCGGCGTCGCGGTCGTTGGAATCGTGTACTTCGCCGGGCTCGGACCGTCCGCACACGCCGGTTCCTTCGGCAGGGCGTTCACCCTCGCTCTATTCGTGACGGCCGCGTTCTGCCTTGTTGCCGCCTGCCTGGTACAACTGCTCCCCAAGCGCCGGCGCGGCCGGTCCGTCGCGAAAGCGGCGGATCGCCTGCTCGGGTCCGGTGAAGCGTCGGGAGCGTCGCTGGAGAGGGACTTGGCCGAACTCGACGTCTTTCGGGCGACGCTCCAGGAGCAGTTCGCGCAGCAGGCGATTCGAGCCCATCAACTGCTTGATCGGGTTGAGAGGCTGGACGGCGTCGATACCGTGCGCACGAGGCTCGCCGCCGTGGTGACCGCCGCCGACGAGAGGGCGGCTGCCGCGCGGCGGCGGGCCGACGTCGCCGAGCTGGCTCTGCGCGAATCCGAGGAGGCCAGATCCGCGGCGCAGAAATCGGCGGCTGATGCCCTGGCGATCGTCAGGATCCTGGAGGACGCGCTCGAGACCGCGAAATCCGAGCGTGAGCTTCTGCTGGAGCGGGAACGGTCCGCGGCGGCCGTCACGGCCGAGCACAATGCCGCCGCCGTGCGTGCGCGGGCCGACTCCGACGGACAGTCGTCCGAGGACCGGCTGGCCCTGGCGGACCTCGGTATGCGGTCGCTTCAGGAACGGCTCGACCGGTTCCAGCGCGATCTGGACGCGGCTCGGGCCGAACTCGACGAGGAACGCGAGAAGCGACGCCAGGCGGAGTTGGATGCCGCGGAATCGCGCGGCAAGCTCGTTACCGCCACCGTTCACGGTTAGACGGCGGCACAGCAGGCCGGCCCTCGTTTGATCGAGCAGGT
>Ga0302314_10001903_pt1 | contig 38856 bp, 28 predicted proteins | sample III_Palsa_N2_3_FD_200533 | JGI IMG/M metagenome (GOLD analysis project Ga0302314, IMG submission 200533) | Peat permafrost microbial communities from Stordalen Mire near Abisko, Sweden - III_Palsa_N2_3 | ecosystem: Environmental > Terrestrial > Soil > Palsa > Peat permafrost | place: Sweden...
TTGACCGTGCCCTGCAGCTTGATCGACTGGGCCGTCACGGTGGTCACCGGGCTGGCGGTCGTCAGGTTCGGGTGCGGGATGCGCGACCCGGTGACGACCACTTCGCCAACGGTCGTTCCCGAGTCGGCGGTTTGCGCATAAGCGCCGCCGGCAGCCAGTAGCGCAGCGCCGGTGATCATGGACGACGCCAGAAGGCGCGTCCGCGTGGTAGAATGTTTCATAAAGGCCCCTCAAATCAGCACAGCCAGCTCATCTCCCTCCGAGACGAGCCGACACATTTCAGGTTTCCCGGCGAGATTGCCCCCGGTTGGCCGCGAGTTACGGTCCTGGGGCGAGGACGGTCAAGCGCATTAACAAATCGCAATCTACTCCGTGGGAGGGCGTCGCATTATAGTCACATTGAGGCTGGGATTTGGGCGCCGCAGCGGCGCCTCGGGAACGGCTCGGTCGTAAGTTACGGAATAGCTTTATCAAAATGACATCTTCGGCGCGCCGGGCCTGCCACATTCTCGCCCAAGTGGCGCGCCCTGTTCCGCGCCAAGGGAATTTTTCCGCGACGGCGGGAATCGGCCATGCGTTGCGCCGGGCGCGCGTGCGGCGTTCAATGGCGCAAGACGGCTTATTGGGGAACGGCATGCATCGGTTGGTGAAATTTCAAGGCTCGGCGCTGAAGCTGTGCCTGATGGGCGCGCTGGCGGTTTCGGTCGCGGCGGGCGCCGCCTGGGCGGCCGATCCCCAGGGCACCGCCCCGGCGGTCAAGGCGGTGATCCAGTGCCGCGCGATCACCGATACGACCGAACGTCTGGCCTGTTACGACAAGACGGTCGACGCCATGGCCGGCGCCGACGCCAAGGGCGACCTGATCACCCTCGACCAGGAGCAGCGGAAGGCTATCCGCCACCAGGCGTTCGGCTTCACCATGCCCTCGTTCACGCTGTTCGATAAGGGCGAGAAGCCTGAAGAGGCCAGCAAGGCGACGTTCAAGATCGCCCAGGCCTGGCAGGATCTGGAGCATAAGTGGAACTTCAAGCTGGAGACCGGCGCGGTCTGGCGCCAGACCGACACCAACGAAATGTACCACGACCCGCACGCCGGCTCGGTGGCCGACATCAGCAAGGGCGCGCTCGGCAGCTTCTTCATGAAGGTGGACGGCCAGCAGGCGATCCGCGTCATGCGGGTCAGCTAAGGCCGCCGCCACACGCGGGCCTTATTTGCCTTTATTTGGCCCCAATACTTAAACAATCGGATCATTACAAAATGTTTATTCAATTACGAATTGGTCATTACTAAGACTTAACTCGATTCAGCAGTACCGCGAGAGTAGACCCTCATCAACGCGACGCGGTCGCGCAACAACAGAGGGAACGACAATGACCAATCAATTTTCCATCCGCTCGCGGCTGACGGCGATCGTCCTGGCGACGGCTTCCGTCGCGGTGCTGGCTGGCGCGGCCCGGGCTGAAGACCAGCGCATCGCCGTGGGTGATCTGTCACAACCCGGCCAGGCCCAGGCCTTCATGCATCGCCTGGACGCCACGGCGCGGTCGATGTGCGATTTCTACGCCCCCAGCGCCTCACGCCCCGCCCAGGTCGCCGCCTGCAAGGACGCCGTCCGCGCCGAAGCGCTCGACCAGCTTCCGCAAACCCAACGGGCCCAGCTGATCGCCCACGCCAACGACAGCACGCGGATGGCCGTGCAGGACCGTTGATCCCCCACGACGACCGCATCACCGGCCGGGAAGCCCCACCCGGCCGGTCTTGCCTGCGCCCCGGCTTTGCCTGGGGCTGAGATGACGTGTTTCCGCTGGTCTGCGAAGAACCGCCACTATAGACTTGGTCCGGTGAGGCCTCCGCCAAGCGCGAGGGCTTGAATAGGCTGAGCTTACGGTTATCCCGCTTTGACTTTTGCGCCCCGTCGATGACCGCCGAAGCGCCCCAAGCGGCGCCGCTCGGCCTGCCGCCGACTGAGCCGGCCGTTCGCCGGCGCACCTTCGTGCTGCCCATATTCCTGCTGCTGCTGCTGGCCGCCATGACCGCCTTCCTGGCGGTCGACCATATGCACGGCACCGAGGAGAACCGGGTGTGGGTCCGCCATAGCCGCGACATCATCGACACCACCCAGACCCTCTACAGCTCGCTGCAGGAACTGGAGTCCGATCAGCGCGGCTACATGCTGAGCGGCGACCTGCGGACCCTCAAGACCTTCGACTCCAGCCGCGCCGCCGTGCCGCAGGCCCTGCAACGGCTAAGGACGATGGTCGCCGACAACCCGGCCCAGGTGGCGAGGGTCGACCGGCTTGCCGACGCGGCCAAGCAACGCGTCGCCATCTCCGCGCTGAGAGTGGCCCTGTACCGCGCGGGCCGGCGTGACGAGGCGATGAAGGCCAGCCCGAATACCGGCCTTAATGCGATGGACCGCATCCGCGCCGAAGTCGCCGAGATCATCCGGGTGGAAAACATCCTGCTGGCCCAGCGCAGGGCCGAGGCCAACCGCGACGACCTGATCGGTTTCATCACCGCGCTCGCGGTCAGCGCCGTGGCGGTCCTGGGGCTGGGATTTTTGGTGGTCTCCATGGCCCTGGCCAACCGCCGGCTGGTGCATGAAATCGCCGAACGGAAAGCCGCCGAAAACGCCCAGCGGGAAAGCGAGGCGCGCTACCGCGCCATCTTCGCCAACACCGCCGATCTGTTGTCCCTGGTGGACGTCGGGTCGGACGGCGTGTTCCGCATGGCCGAGGTCAATCCGGCCTACGAGCGGGCGACCGGCGCGTCCACGCTGCAGTTGCGCGGCATCGACCTGCGCTACATCTCCCCGCAATCCGACGCCCTGATAGGCTATCTGAAGGCGGTGATCGCCAGCGGCCAGCCGTCGTTCACCCGCGACCGGCTCACCATCGCCGGCCAGAGGCGGGTCTGGGAATCGATCCTGGTGCCGGTGCGAAACGGCCAGGGCGCCATTGACCGGGTGCTGGCCTCGTCGCGCGATGTGACCGACCGGGAGAACGCCCAGGAACAGCTGCGCCGCGCCCAGCGGATGGAGGCCGTGGGCCATCTGACCGGCGGTGTGGCCCACGACTTCAACAACCTGCTGCAGGTCATCCGCGGCAACCTGGAGCTTCTGGCCGGGCTGGTGGAGGCCAACGAGCCGGCCGCCCAGCGGGTGAAGAACGCCCTGCATGGCGCCAACCGCGCCGCCCAGCTGACGCGCCAGCTGCTGGCTTTCGCCCGTCGCCAGCCCCTGGAGCCCCGCGTGGTCAACCTGGGCCGGCTGGTCGGCGACATGGCAGAGATGCTGGGCCGCACGCTCGGCGAGAGCGTCGAGATCGAAACCGTCCTCAGCGGCGGGCTGTGGAACACATTGTGCGACCCCGCCCAGGTGGAGAGCGCGATCCTGAACCTGGCCATCAACGCCCGCGATGCGATGCCCAAGGGCGGGCGGCTGACCATCGAGATCAGCAACGCCGCCCTCGACGACGCCTATGCTCGCGCCGCCGAGGTCGAGCCGGGGCAGTATGTGCTGCTGGCGGTTTCAGACACCGGCGTGGGGATGGACGCGGAGACCCTGAGCAAGGTGTTCGAACCCTTCTTCACCACCAAGTCCGAGGAGAAGGGCACGGGTCTGGGCCTGTCGATGGTCTACGGCTTCGTCAAACAGTCCAACGGCGCGGTGCAGATCTATTCGGAGCCCGGCCAGGGCACGACGGTGAAGATCTTCCTGCCGAGGTCGCGCGAACGCGAACCGGCCTATTCGGCGCCGGTCACCGGGACCCTGCGCGGCCGCAGCGAGGTGATCATGGTGGTCGAGGACGACGACATGGTGCGCGCCTCGGCCGTCAGCATGCTGCGGGACTTGGGCTATGCCTGCATTCACGCTTCGGACGGCGACGCGGCGCTCGAGCTGATCAAGTCCGGGGTGAAGATCGACCTTCTGTTCACCGACGTGATCATGCCCGGCGTGGTTAAGAGCCGCGAGCTGGTCAAGGCGGCGCAGGAGCTGCGTCCGGACCTGCCGGTGCTGTTCACCTCCGGCTACACCGAGGACGCCATCGTCCACCACGGCCGGCTGGACGAAGGGGTGCAACTGCTGTCCAAACCCTATTCCCGGGACGATCTGGCGCGGAAAATCCGCGGCCTTTTGAAGGACAGCCGCCGGGTGGTGCTGGTGGTGGAGGACGACCCCCTGGTGCGGCTGTCGGCGGTGGACATGATCGAGGCGCTGGGCTTCAGCCCGCTGCAGGCCGAGGACGGCCCGTCGGCGCTGAAGATCCTGGACAGCGACGAGCGCATCGATGTGCTGTTCACCGACGTCGGCCTGCCGGGCATGCGCGGGCACGAGCTGGCCCGCGAGGCGCTGAAGCGGCGCGGCGAGCTGAAGGTGGTGTTCGCCTCAGGCTACGGCGAAGGACCGGGCGAAGGCGTCCCCGACGCCAGGCATCTGGGAAAGCCCTACGAACAGGACGAACTGGCCGAGGCGCTGGGCGAGGCGGGGTAGACTACATCCCCAAGATCGCGGCCAGTTTTCCTCGAACCTCGACCATAACCGAATCAGGGACCATGCCACCCGCAGGGACAACCGGCCGAGCAATCGTGTCGATGCTGCGAACATGGGCCGTGAGCACTTCGCCGGCGACCGCCAACCCCGCCGGCAGAACCACGCTGGTCCCGAAGGGGCGCACGCGAGACGTAATCGGGCAGACGATGGCGAACTTTGTGGCGGCCCAGAATTCCGCCGGAGAAACTACCAGGGCCGGACGCCGCCCGCCCTGCTCCCGACCCGTCCGAGGATCGAAATCCGTCCAGATCAGTTCGCCGGCGCCAGGTCCCCAGCTCATTCCTCGACAATCTCGCGACCGACATCGTCGCCCCAGTCGAACGCGTCGCGCATATCGTCGTGAGTCATGCCGACCAGGAGATCCGCCAATACATAACGCGGGCGCGGCGAAGAGATGACGATACGATCATCTTCCATCTGCACCTCAACCCGTGAACCGTCCATCAGGCCAACCTTCTCCGTCATGGCCTTGGGAATGCGAAGGCCAAGGCTGTTGCCCCACCGGGTCAGAACCACTTGCATCGCACATTCCTCATCACGACGATGGATATCTAATAGATATCTTCGAATAGCACAAGGGCCTAAGCGCCCCACCCCTTCTCCACCGCCCAGACGGCAAACGCGTAATCCAACGCGATCTCCTTCAGGAAATCGAACCGGCCGGATGCGCCGCCATGGCCGGCGTCCATGTTGATCTTGAGCAGGATCGGCGCCTCGCCGGTGGTCAGCTCGCGCAGCTTGGCGACCCACTTCGCCGGCTCCCAATAGGTCACGCGCGGATCGGACAGGCCGCCGGTGGCCAGCACCGCGGGATAGGGTTGGGCGGTGATGTTGTCATAGGGGCTGTAGCCGGCGATCAGGTCGTAGGCGGCTTCGTCCTCCAGCGGATTGCCCCACTCGGGCCATTCGGGCGGCGTCAGGGGAAGCGAGATGTCGCTCATGGTGTTGAGCACGTCGACAAAGGGCACGGCGCCGATGATCCCGGCCCAGAGGTCGGGGCGCAGGTTGGCGACGGCGCCCATCAGCATCCCGCCCGCAGAGCCGCCATAGGCGACGATCCGCCCGGCCTGGCCGTAGCCGTGCGCGGTCAGATGCTCGGCGCAGGCGATAAAGTCGGTGAAGGTGTTGGGCTTCTTCGGGCCCCGTCCGTCCAGGAACCAGCCATAGCCCTTCTCCGAGCCGCCGCGCACATGGGCGGTGGCCCAGATCCAGCCGCGGTCCACCAGAGACAGATTTCGGATCGAAAAGTTGGGCTCCATCGGAATGCCATAAGAGCCATAGCCGTAAAGCAGCATGGGCGCCGAGCCGTCGAGCGGAGTATCGGCCCGCATCAGCACGGTGATCGGAACCTCGGCGCCGTCGGCGGCCTTGGCGAAGATGCGGCGGGTGACATAGCGGGCCGGGTCGTGGCCGGAGGGGATTTCCTGGGTCTTGCGTAAGCGTCGCGCGCGGGTCGCCATGTCGTAGTCGAACCACTGGCGCGGGGTGGTGGGCGACTCATAGACGAAGCGCAGGGTGGTGGTGTCGAACTCATAGCCGCCGGCCAGGTTCAGGGCAAAGGCCTCTTCCTCAAAGGCGATGGCGTGTTCGTCGCCGCCCTTGGCGGTGATGACGATGGAGTTGAGCGCATTCTCGCGCACCAGCTGGACGAAGAAGTCTTTGAACGCGCCGATCCCGACGACGTAGCGGCCCGGCTTGTGCGACGACCAGTCGCGCCAGTTCGCGCGGCCGGTGGCGTCCAGCGGCGTGGTCATCACCTTGAAGTCGATGGCTTCATCGGCGTTGGTGTGGACGAAGAAGCGGCCGTCCCAATGCTCGACGTCATAGCGCAGGCCGTTCTCGCGCGGATGGAAGTTGACCGGCGAGGCTGTGGGATCACTGGCCGGGATGATCTGGGTCTCGGAGGTCTCGTGATCGCCGGAGCCGATGATGATGTAGGCGTCGGATGACGTGGTCCCCACCGAGATGAAGAAGCCCTCGTCAGGTTCGTCGTAGACCAGGAGGTCGTCCGCCGCGCCGCCGCGCGCGGGCCGGCGATAGACCTTGGCCGGGCGGCCGTTATCGTCGCGCCAGATCCAGAACAGGTATTGCGAACAGGGCGACCAGGTGAAGCTTCCCGTCGAGCTTTCCACCGGCTCGGGCAGAATCTCGCCCGTGGCCAAGTTCTTGATAAGGATCCGGTAGACCTCCGACCCCTGCTCATCGACCGCCCAGGCATAGAGGCCATGGTCGGGACTGTGTTCGGCGGCGCCGACCCGGTAGTAGGCCTTGCCCTTGGACTCCGCGTCCTCGTCCAGCAGCACCACCTCCCCGTCGCCAGCGCCGCGCGGCCTGCGGGCATGCACCGGATGCTGGGCCCCGATCACGTAGCGAGCGTAGTAGTCCCACGGACCGTCGGGGGTGGGGACGGAGCTGTCGTCCTCCTTGATCCGCCCCTTCATCTCCTCGAACATGGCCTCCTGCAGCGCCTTGGTCGGCGCCAGCATGGCCTCGGTGTAGGCGTTCTCGGCGGTCAGATGATCGCGCACGTCGGGGCGCACCACCGAGGGGTCGCGCAGCACCGCCTGCCAGTTGTCGTCCTTCATCCAGGCATAGTCGTCGACCCGCACGCGGCCGAGCTGCTCGATGCGTTTGGGGTGTTTCGCGGCGACGGGAGGCTTGGGCTGGGTCATGCGGGGGATTTAGCGATGAGCAGGACGGTTGGACAGGGCCCCGGACTAAAGCGCCGCCTTGACCTTAGGAACCAACGCGCCGGGCGGCCATTTTTTCGAGGGGCGGCGAGATGTTCAAAATGGGAGACAGACCATGAAACGCCTTTCTTACGCCGCACTGGCGACAGCGTTGGCGGTCGCCAGCTCGGCGATGGCGCAGCAAGCGCCTGCGCCCACGACCCCCACCGCGCCGGCAGCCGACGCCGGCGCCGCTGTCACAGCCGGGATGCCGGTGAAAGACAACACCGGCGCCACCATCGGCTCGGTCGCCAGCGTCCAGCCGGGCCCTGGCGGCGCGCCTGTAGCGACGATCAAGATGGGCGCGAAGACATTCACCGTGGCCACGAACTCACTGGCGGTCATCGGCGGCGCGGCGACGATCAACGCCACTCAGGCCCAGGTCGAGGGCATGCTGCCGAAATCATAGAAGCGGCCAACGCCCTGGCGGTGAACGCCGGGACGGCGACGATCAACGCCAGCCAGGCGCAGACCGAGGGCATGCCGGCCAAATAGCCTTCCCGGCGGCGCCGTTCCGCCAGGCGCGCGTTTTCGCTTGCCCTGACGGGCGCGTAAACGCGCACACTCCTCCTGCCACTACCCGTGGCTGGAACATGGAGGGCGCTGGTCGTGGCCCTGCTTCTGGACGAAACGCTCCTCGCGGCGCGCCTGCTCGATCACATCGACAGGGGCGAGACCGATCTTGGCGAACGCTGCTGGCGCGAGCCGGTGGCCAACTATCGCTCGGCTGAGCGGCTCGAGGCGGAACTCAAGCTCGCGTTTCAAGTCACGCCCACCGCCTTCTGCCCGTCGGCCGCCCTGGCCAAGCCGGGGTCGTACCTGGCGCGCAACGCGGGCGGCGCGTCCATCCTGGCCGTACGCGGCGCGGACGGCGTGGCGCGAGCCTTCCGCAACGCCTGCCGCCACCGCGGCGCCGAGGTGGCCCGCGGCTCGGGCGAGGCCAAGGCCTTCACCTGTCCCTACCATGCCTGGACCTACGGATTGGACGGCGCCCTGCGCGGCGTGCCGCACGAGCATGGCTTTCCCGGGCTCGACAAGAGCTGCAACGGCCTGGTTCCCCTGCAAACCAGCGAGCGCGGAGGGCTGGTGTTCGTGACGCAGAGCCCAGGCGCGGCCGTGGCGGACAGCGAGCCCATCACCTTCATCGGGCCGGACATGCGGCTGATCTCCACCACCGAACAGGTGACGGCGGCGAACTGGAAGATCCTCGCCGAGGGGTTCCTGGAGGGCTATCACATCATGCCGACCCACCGGGAAACCTTCTATCCGGTTCAGTTCGACAACCTGAATGTGATCGAACAGTTCGGCCGCGACAGCCGGGTCACGTTTCCCTATCGCAATATCGAAAAACTGCGCGGGGTGGAGCCGTCCCAGCGGCGTGTCGGCGGGGTGCTGACCTTCGTCTACCACCTCTTCCCGAACGTCATCATCGCCACCTTCCCGAAGCGGACGGTGATGGCCGTGCTGGAGCCGGACGGGATAGATCGTACACGGACGATCAACTACGTCCTCGCCCACGAGCGGGACCTGCGCGACGAGCCGGACGCCGTCCAGGCGGCCACCGACTTCGTCAACGCCGGCGCCAATGAGGACCGGGCGGTGGTGGAGTCGATCCAGCGCGGCATGGCCTCTGGGGCCAACGAGGCCTTCCAGTTCGGCCTGTTCGAGGCGGCCATCGTCCACTTCCACCAAAATCTGCATGAGCTGGTGGGCGAAGCGTGAGCCGCGTTGGATGCCGGACGAACCGATGACATCCCGGATCGCGCGCTGTCACTGCGGCGACCTGGAGCTGGCCTGCGAGGGCGAACCGCGCAAGGTGTCCATGTGCCATTGCGAGGACTGCCAAAGGCGCACCGGCAGCGCCTTCAGCGTCGCGGTCTTCTATGACCGCGAGAGCGTTCGCCTGGTTCAGGGCTCTCCGCGCCAGTTCCAGCGGCCCTCCGCCAGCGGCTTTCCGGTAGTATTCCACTTCTGCCCGCGCTGCGGCGCGAACACCCACTGGGAGCCGGCGCGGATGCCTGATCGCATCGGCGTCGCCCTGGGCGCCTTCGCCGATCCCAACTTCCCGGCGCCGGAGCAGTCGGTCTGGACCCACGACAAGCACGCCTGGCTGACCCTGCCGGAGGCGATGGCGACGCGCTGACCCGCCTGGCGGGCGGAAATAGGGCGGTCGTTTTGCAGCGCGACATCAAGGTGCAACCTGGATATGGGAATGCCGCCTGTGTCGATGGGGGTTGGTGATGGGCCGATCGGACAGGGCGCGTCTTATTGCCGGTTTGGCCTGCGGGGTCGCCGCATCCACGTTGCTGGCCGGCGCGCCGTCGCCGCTGCGGGCGCAGACTGCGCCAACCGCGTCTATGCCCGCCGCCAAGCCTGCGCCCAATCCGCCCGCGCCAAAGGCCAAGAAGCCCCCGCCCAAGCCGAAGAAGCCGGCGAACGACGAAGACGACGAGGACGACGCCACGGAAGTCTCGGCGGTGACGATCACCGCCAGGCGCACCCCGCCGAAGCCGGTGGGTTCGGTGGTCGGCGACATCAAGCCGGAACTGGTGATGGGGCCGGCGGAGATCCAGTCCTACGGCGTCTCGACCGTGACCGAGCTGCTGAACGAGCTGTCGCCGCAAACCCGCAGCGACCGCGGCCGCTCGCAGCAGGCGCCGGTGGTTCTGCTCAATGGCCGGCGCATTTCCAGCCTCAACGAGATCCAGAACATTCCCACCGAGGCGATCCTGCGGGTCGACATCCTGCCCGAAGAGGTGTCGCTGAAGTACGGCTACACCGCCGACCAGCGGGTGGTGAACATCGTGCTGAAGCGCCGGTTTCGCGCCGTCACCGCCGAGGCGGTGGGCGGCGAGACCGCGCGGGGCGGCGACCCGACCGGCCAAGGGGAAGTCGACCAGGTCGACATCCGCCGCGACACCCGCACGAACCTGGACCTGAAGTACCAGGTCACCGGCGGGCTGACGGACGCCCAGCGGGACTTGAGCGAAACCACCGGCGGCGCGCCCTATTCCTATGCTGGCAATGTCCAATCCTCGCCGCCGGGCGGGCCGATCGATCCGGCCTTCACCGCCCTGGTGGGCCAGCCGGTGACCATAGCGGGCGTGCCGGCGGGGGTGGGCGCGAACCAGCATCTGACGCTCGCCGACTTCGTCCCCACCGCGGGCGTGGCCAACACCACCGACACCGCCGCCGACCACAGCCTGATCCCGCAGACCCAGGCGCTGACGGCCAACGCGGTGCTGGCCCGGCCGCTGTTCTGGGGGATCAGCGCCACCTTCAACGCCACCCTGGGCGGGACCACCAGCGAGGCGCTGCAGGGTCTGCCGGGCGTCAGCCTGCTGGTCCCCGGCGGCGATCCCTTCTCGCCGTTCGGCTCGCCGGTGACGGTCGACCGCTATGTCGCGGGCGAGAGCCCGCTGCGGCAGACCATCGACGGCTGGACCGGCCACCTGGGCGTGACCTTCAACAAGGATGTGTCGGACTGGCGGGTGTCGCTGACCACCGCCTACAATCACGCCGACACCATCACCCAGACCGGGACCGGCTTCAACGCGTCCGGCCTGCAGAGCCTGCTCAACGCGGACTCGCCCACGCTCAACCCGTTCGGCCCCCTGCCCGGCGCCCTGCTCAGCGCCAATCCCGACAGCACCGCGCGGCTGATCACCGATGGCGGCAACATCCAGGTGCTGGCCAACGGCCCGCTGCTGAAGCTGCCGGCCGGGGCGCTCTACGTCAGCGCCAAGATCGGCGATGTGGAGGCGCGGGCGGATTCCAGCGCGCTCAACATGGGCCTGTCCCAGAGCCAGATCCTGTCGCGCAACGACGCCTCGGCGCAGCTGAACATGGACCTGCCGCTGGCCAGCCGCAGCCACAATGTGTTCGGCGCCCTGGGCGAGCTGTCGGTCAATATGAACTCCCAGATCGACTATCTGTCCGATTTCGGCGCCCTGCCGACCCTGGGCTTCGGGGTCAACTGGACGCCGGTCCCCGGCTACAACCTGATCGTCTCTGAGACCCATGACCACCAGGCGCCGACCCTGACCCAGCTGGACGGCCCGGTGGTGCAGACGCCGGGGGTGCGCCTGTTCGATTACGAGACCGGCCAGACTGTGATGGTCACCCAGATCAGCGGCGGCAACCATGCCCTGGTCGCCGACGACCGGCATGTGGTCAAGGTGGGCGTGACGCTGAAGCCGCTGCCCCAGCGCGATTTCACCTTCACCGCCAACTACATCTGGAGCCACATCGCCGATCCCATCGAGACCTTCCCCTCCGCCAGCGCGGCGATCGAGATGGCCTTCCCGAACCGGTTCATGCGCAACGCAGACGGCGAGCTGGACGAGGAGGACAACCGGCCGCTCAACTTCGCCAGCCAGGACCGCGAGGAGCTGCGCTGGGGGGTCAACTTCACCATGCCGGTGGGCAAACAGCCGCCGCCGCCCTCCTTCGACCGGCGGGCGCTGTTCCAGCTGCGCCAGGCGGCGGGCGGCGGACAAGGCGGGGTTAATCCGCGAAGTCTCGGACTTGGAAGCCTTGCGAGCTCAGGCGGCCAGGCCGGCGGCGCGTCGAGCGGCGGCCAGGCCGGCGCGGGCGGCCAAGCCGGTGGCCCCGGCGCGATCGCGACCCTCGACAACGGGGGTGGTTCAGGCGGACCTCCGGCCGGCGGCCCTGGCGGCGGCGGAGGACGCGGCTACGGCGGCGGCGGCTTTGGCGGCGGCGGCGGCGGACGCGGCGGCGGGCGAGGCGGCTTCGGAGGCGGACCGCCGGTGGGCGGGCGGTTCCAGATCGCGGTCTATCACACGGTCATCTTCAAGGACCAGTTCACGGTCGCCGCGGGCGGACCGGTGCTCAACCTGCTGGGCGGCGCGGCGGCGGGCGGCGGCGGCGGCCAGTACCAGCAGGAGATCGAGGCCCAGATGGGCTACACCAACGCCGGCTATGGCGCGCGCATGAGCGCCGACTGGCGCAGCGCCACCGTGGTCACCGGCGGCTCGGTGGGCTCGACCGGCGACCTGGACTTCTCCAGCGTCGCCACCATCAACCTGCGGCTATGGGACGACTTCTCCCAGCAGCGTCCGCTGACCCAGAAGTACCCGATCCTGCGCGGCGTGCGGGTGACGCTGAACCTGAACAACCTGTTCGATGAGAGCATCAAGGTCCACGACACCGCCGGCCCGACGCCCTTCCTCTATCAGTCGGCCTATCTGGACCCGACAGGGCGTGTGGTGTCGGTGAATCTGCGGAAGTTGTTTTACTGAGGGATGGGCTGGCTGGGCTTTGCCCAACCCCGGTTCGTCATCCCGGAAAGGCGCGAAGCGGCCTATCCGGGATCGGACGGGCCGCAGCCTATGCGAACGCGATGTGAGCACCGGCCCGTCCGATCCCGGCTCAAGGCCGGGATGACGAGGTTGGGTGGATTGAGCGTGCCTGGCACGCGCGCCCTTACCGCTCCCTGTGCCGGAACATCCGCTGCACCCCCACCACCAGCGGCGCCACCAGCGGGTCGAAGGTCAGGGCGACCAGGACCACCGCGCAGAGAATTTTGTAGAGCAGCACCGCCAGCGACATGGCCCAGTTGGCGCGGACGTGGGTGATGGGGCTGACCAGCACGCCGAACGCATCGGTGGCCTCGAAGGACAGAACATCGGTGGTCTGGTCGAGCCAGAAGGAGGTGAAAATCGGAATCTGGCGGTAGAAATGCTGATGCCTGACGCCCTGCAGGCGCGGCGCCACTATGGTCCAGCTGGCGTTCTGCGACAGATAGGTGGCGATCGGATAGTCGTCCGGATCGTTGACCGGCTCGGAATCGGTGAAGTAGCGCGAGTTGGCCAGGGCCGCGGCCGGGTTGTCATAGGGCGCGCCGCCGGGCTGACCTGTGGGCGCCGAGGTCGCCTGCAGCACGGCGGCGGTTGGGATCGCCATGCTGGCCGGCAGGGAGATGACCGCCAGCACGACCAGCACCTGGCTGAACAGGCTGACGGTCCTGGTCCGCCGGTGGGCGAAGGCGCGCAGGACCTGGAGCAGCGCGGGCGTCGCGAACAGCAGAAAGCTGAGGGCCACCGCTTCCGATGAGCTGGCCAGGTCGCGGGCCTGCTGGCTCAGGACCCCGGCGCCGCCGAAAGCGACGCAGAACAGAATAGCGACGGCGATGCCGACCAGCCAGCGGTCAACCGCAACCACTCGGCCGGTGAGCCGGCCCGCCAGCAGATTGGCGACATGCAGCACCGCGCGCGGAATGATGATCGCCAGGAACAGCGCCAGGCTGATCAGGCTCGCCAGACTGAAGTAGGAGACGTCGATGATCACGCCAGTGCCCCCGGCCAGACTTCACCATAGCCTAGGTTAACGCAGGCCGGGAGAGGCCTCCCGTGTGCGTTGATCTGGAGCGCCATGGTCGCGGAAACCAGGCCCGAAACTATATCTTCGGCCGCCGGGAACCAATCCTGTGACCAGGCGTAGTGGTGGTGGCGCCGAGACATATTCCCTCGAACGTCTGGGGCGCGTTCCCTGCGCTGATTTCCGGATTGCAGGCTTACCGATGGCGACAATCCTCATTGTCGAGGATGAGGTGTTCGTCCGCCAGAGCGCGGAATGGATCATCGAGGACATCGGCTACGACGCCCTAGCCGCCGAGGACCTGGGCCAGGCCTTGGTCTATCTGGCGGGATCAGGGCAAATCGATGCGTTGTTCGTCGACATTCGCCTGAACACGATTCTGCTCGGCGGCTACGACGTCGCCAACCAAGCGATTGGGCTGCGACCGGGGCTGCCGGTGCTGTATACGTCTGGCAGTCCGTTATCCGGAGCCATGACCAGCCGGTTTGTCGAGGGCGGCCGGTTTCTGCAAAAGCCCTATTCGCCGTCCCAGCTGGGCGCCTCGCTCGAACAGCTGTTTCCCTAAGACCGTCCCCCGTTGCGGCGTCCTGTTGCGCCGGTCGTCAGTTTTGAGGCCGCCCCATTTCCAATTCAGGTGAGAACAAGGGCTGGGACAGCTCCGCCGTTCGCGACGCCGAAGACTCCATCGTCAAGGCGAGCGCGTTGCAGAACGCCATCTTCAACAGCGCCAACTTTTCCTCGATCGCCACCGACGCCAAGGGGGTGATCCAGATCTTCAACGTCGGGGCCGAGCGGATGCTGGGCTATACGGCGGCGGAGGTGATGAACACCATCACCCCGGCGGACATCTCCGACCCCCAGGAGCTGATCGCCCGCGCCCATGCCCTGAGCGTGGAGCTGGCCACCTCCATTACGCCCGGCTTCGAGGCGCTGGTGTTCAAGGCCTCGCGGGGGATCGAGGACATCTATGAGCTGACCTACATCCGCAAGGATGGGACCCGGTTTCCGGCCGTGGTCTCCGTCACCGCCCTGCGCGACGATGATGAGGCGATCATCGGCTACCTGCTGATCGGCACCGACAACACCGCGCGCAAGGTGGTGGAGGAGGAGCAGAAGAAGTCCGACCAGCGCCTGCGCGACCAGCAGTTCTATACCCGCTCGCTGATCGAATCGAACATCGACGCCCTGATGACCACCGACCCGGCCGGCATCATCACCGACGTCAACAAGCAGATGGAACAGCTGACCGGCTGCACCCGCGACGAACTGATCGGCGCCCCGTTCAAAGACTGTTTCACCGACCCGGACCGCGCCGAGGCCGGCATCAAACGGGTCTTGAGCGAAAAATCGGTCACCGACTATGAGCTGACCGCCCGCGCCCGCGACGGCACCCAGACCGTGGTCTCCTACAACGCCACCACCTTCTACGACCGCAAACGCACCCTGCAGGGGGTGTTCGCCGCGGCGCGGGATGTCACCGAGCGCAAGCGGGTGGAGGTTGAGCTGCAGCAGGCCAAGGCCGCCGCCGAAAGCGCCAGCCGCACCAAGTCCGACTTCCTGGCCAGCATGAGCCACGAAATCCGCACGCCGATGAACGCCATCATGGGCATCGCCGATCTGCTGGCCAAGACCAAGCTGACCCCCGAACAGGACAAATACGTCCAGATCTTCCGCCGCTCGGGCGACAATCTGCTCAACCTGATCAATGACATCCTCGACCTGTCCAAGGTCGAGGCGCTGCAGCTGGACCTGGAGCGGACCGGCTTTTCGCTCAGCGACCACCTGGAGAAGGTGATCGAGATGGTGGCGCCGCGGGCGCGGGAAAAAGGCCTGACGCTCACCTGCGAGATCGCGCCGGACGTGAGCAACGACCTGATCGGCGATCCGACCCGGCTGCGCCAGGTGCTGCTGAACCTGCTCGGCAATGCGATCAAGTTCACCGAGACCGGCTCGGTGACCCTCAGCGTCGAACGGCACGAGGACTTCGCCGTCCCCACCGCCTTGCGCTTCACTGTCGCCGACACCGGAATCGGCATCCCGGACGACAAGCTGGGCCGGGTGTTCGAACGCTTCACCCAGGCGGACTCCTCGACCACCCGCCGCTTTGGCGGCTCGGGGCTGGGGCTGACCATTTCGAGGCGGCTGGTGGAGCTGATGGGCGGCGGCATCTGGGTCGAGAGCGAAGTCAGCAAGGGCAGCCGGTTCGCCTTCGCCGTGCCCTTCGAGGCCTGGCCAATCGCCGGGCGCACGCAATCCTCCCCCATCGACGCCGCAGACGAGGCGCCCCTGTCGCCGTTGCGGATCCTGATGGCCGAGGACTCCCCCGACAACTGCACCATCGTCCTGGCCTATCTGGCCGACACCCCCTACCGGGTAGACGTGGCCGGCACCGGCGCACTGGCCTGCGAGATATTCATGGCCGGCCACTACGACATCGTGCTGATGGACCGGCAGATGCCGGTGGTGGACGGCCTGACCGCCACGCGGACGATCCGCAAATGGGAAAAGACCAACAACCGGGCGCCGACGCCGATCATCGCCCTGACCGCCTCGGCGCTGAAGGGCGACCGGGAAACCTGCCTGGCCGCCGGCTGCACCGCCTATCTGAGCAAGCCGATCAAGCAGGACGTGCTGCTGCAGGCGATCCGCGACTTCGCCAAGGTCCAGCCGGCGCCGGCGCCAACCAAGGCGGATGAGAGCGGCAGAGCCATGCGCACCGCCGCGCGGCTGGCGGAACGGACGCCCGCCTATCTGGCCAGTTGCCGCGGCGATGTGGACAAGCTGAACGCGGCCCTGGACCGGGAAGACTACGCGCCCGTATCGCTGATCGGCCACAACCTGCGCGGCTCCGGCGGCGGCTTCGGCTTCCCCGCCATCAGCGACATCGGCGCCGAGATCGAACAGGCCGGCGACAAGGCCGACAACGCCGACGCCCGCCGCTGGGTCGGCGACCTGAAGCTGGAGCTGGACGCGATCGGCGGCCGGGCGGTCGAGCCGGTCTGAGCGGCGACTTGCGTTTTTGCGCCTCGCGCCCGCCTATGTCGGTTCAAGCACGTGAGCGGGGGAGACCATCGATGCTGCAGCACCTTCAATCCATGCTGCCGGCGCTGGCCGGGCGGCCATGGCTGGACTATCTCGCCTGGTTCGTCGGCGGCGCGGCCCTGACCAACGCCATTCCGCACTTCGTCGCCGGCCTGATGGGCCGGCCGTTCCAAAGCCCCTTCGCCAAGCCGCCGGGCCAGGGACTGTCCTCATCGAGGACCAATGTGCTGTGGGGCGCCGTCAACCTGATCCTGGCCTATCTGCTGCTCGCACACGTGGGCCGGTTCGATTTCGGATCGAGCGTCGACATGGGCGTCGCCGGCCTGGGCGGGCTGCTGATCGGCCTGTTCTGCGCCAGCCATTTCGGCCGGTTCAATGGAGGGAATGGCGCCGGCAAAGCGTCCTAGCCCAACCTCGCCTTCAAATGATCCCCCACCCGCATGGCGTTGGCGACGATGGTCAGGGTCGGATTCACGGCGGCGCTGGAGACGAAGAAGCTGGAGTCGACCACGTAGAGATTGTCGAGCTCGTGGGCCTTGCAGTTGACGTCCAGCACCGACGTGGCCGGATCGGTCCCGAATTTGGTGGTGCCGACCTGGTGAGCGGTGCCGTAGAGGGGCAGCAGCGAATCTAGCTCCAGGCGGTGCTGGGAGAGCGGATGGGCGTGGCTGACGAAGCCGTCCAGCGCCGCGCGCAGGGTGTTCACCAGCCGCTCGTGACCCTCGAGGTTGTTGTGGGTGTAGTTGAGGTTGATGCGGCCATCCTTGCCCAGGGTGACCCGGTTTTCCGGCATCGGCAGGTCTTCGGAAATGACCAGGAAGCTAAGCAGCCGCTCAGCCACCGACGAGAACAGGAAATCCGGCGCCAGCGCCGGCGGCAGCCAGTCGGACACCTGACCCTCCAGCGTCTTGCCGGACATGTATTCCAACAGCTGGATGTGGCCCATGGGAAAGTCGAAGCCGCCGTTCGGGTCCTTCCAGTAGAAGTCGTTCACCGCCAAGGTCTTGGGGAAGGTGGTGTCGATCGGCGCGGCGGTCAGCGAGACCATGGCCGTCAGGGTATGGAAGGCATAGTTGCGCCCGACCTGGTCCGAGCCGTTGGCGAGGCCTGTGGGGTGGGCGGCGTTGGCCGAACCCAGCAATATGCAGGCGGTGTTCACGGCGCCGGCGGCCAGGACGACGATGTCGCCGGTCCAGCGCTCCTCGCCCTGTTCGGTGTCGCAGACCACCTCGGTCACCGTGCGGCCTGATCCGTCGGTCTCCAGCTTGGTGACCTTGCGGCCGGTGAGCAGGGTGACGTTGGACTGATCCAACAGGGGCTCGACCGCGATGGTGCGCGCGTCCGACTTGGCCTTCACCAGGCAGGGATAGCCGCCGCAGGTCTTGCATTTGATGCAGGGCGAGGTGACCGGGTGCTGTTGCTCCAGATTGACCCCCAGCGGCAGGGAGAAGGGCTTCCAGCCCTGGTCCTCCAGGTGGGTGCGCAGGCGGGCGATGCCGGGATCGTCACGCACGGCCGGATAGGCGTAGGGCGGCTCGTCGCCCTTCTCGGCCGGATCGACGCCGCGCTGACCATGCACGCGCCAGAGATGTTCGGCCTCGGTGTAGTAGGGCGCCAGATCCTCCAGCTTGATCGGCCATTCGGGGGAGACGCCGCCCTTGTGCTGCACCTGGTGGAAGTCCCCCTCGCGCAGCCGCATCAGCGCCGCGCCATAGAAGGTGGTGTTGCCGCCGACCCAGTAGTGGGTGTTGGGCGTGAACGGCTTGTTCCGGCTGTCGTACCACTGCTCCTTGGTGCGGTAGCGACGCTCGATGAAGACGGCCCTGGAGTCCCAGTTCTCCGCCTCGCGCGGCAGGTGCTCGCCCCGTTCCAGGATCAATATCTTCTTGCCCGTGGGCGCCAGCCGCTGGGCCAGGGTCCCGCCGCCGGCGCCGGAACCGACGATGATGATGTCGAAGTGGTTGGCCACGGCGGTCAGTCCTCCAGGAAGTACTTGGCGGAGCCGGCCGCGATGATGGCGCGGACCAGAGGCTCGGGCAGGCGTTTCAGCAGCACCGCGGCGATCTTGTTGTGCAGGCCGGGCACCACCACCACGCGGCCCTTTTCGTTGGCCTTGATGGCGATGGCCACCACCTGCTCGGCGGTCTGGGACAGGGCGCGATGCTCCTGGTCCATGATCTCCTGGATGCCGGCCTGGGCGGCGAACTCGGTGGTGGTGAAGCCAGGGCAGATGGCGGTGACCATGACGCCCTGCGGGCCGTATTCCGCGGCCAGGGACTCGCTGAACTTGATCATCAGGCTCTTGGCGCCGGGGTAGAGGGTGTTGCCCTTCACCCCCGGCGAGAAGCCGGCCAGGGAGGCGACGTTGACGATGCCGCCGCGCCCGCGCTCCACCATCCCCGGCAGAACGCCATAGGCCAGGCCGCAGCAGGTCACCACCAGGGTCATCAGGAAGTCCCGCTGTCGCTCCCACGGCACGCCGGTAAAGCCCTGGGCGATGCCGAAGCCGGCGTTGTTGACCAGCACGTCCACATGCCGGCCCCGCGCGGCGACCGCGTCCAGCACCGGCTTGTGCGCCTCGAACAGGCTCAGGTCGGCGGGGATGGCGAAGGCCTCGATCCCATGGGCCTCGGCGAGCTCGGCGGCCAGCGCCTCCAGCCGGTCGGCCCGCCGCGCCACCAGGGCGAGGTCAAAACCCTTGGCCGCATAGGCCCGCGCGAACGCCTCGCCGATGCCGGCGGAGGCGCCGGTCACCAGGGCGAGCGGCCGCAGGCCGGTGCGTCCCTTGGTCCCAATCGACGCGCCTTCGTTCATCCCGCACACTCATCCGTGATCGCCCATGGCGTCCCGCTCAGCTTGCGCAGAGCCGGCCCCGGCGTCAAAGACAAGTGTACGGCGAGTCGGGGGACTAGTTGGCAAGCATGGTTTTGGATCTATCGACCCAGCTGATGCAGTCCACTGTCCAGGTGGAGCAGCAGCTACCAGATGGCCGGCACACCATTGGCACCGGCTTTCTGATCAATGACCCGACGCCCGACGGCAAGCCCCGCACGGTTCTGGTCACCGCACGGCATGTGTTCGACCGCATGCCCGGGACGTCGGCCAACATTGGCTTTCGCGCCCAGGGCAAGGACGGGGGCTGGAGCTTCAAACCCCAAGCGGTGCGGATTCGTTCCACGGGCCACGAATTTTTTGTCCACCACCCCACTCGCGACGTCGTGGCCATCGCCATCGACGCGCCGCCGGAGTTCGCCAAGGCGGCCATCCCGCTCGCCTGGCTGGCGGGGTCGGACACCTTCACCAAATATGGCGTGGGTCCTGGCGACGAAATGATGGTGCTGGGCTATCCGCAAGGGCTGTCGGCCAACGCGGCGGGCTTTCCGATCCTGCGTTCGGGCCGGGTGGCCTCGCCGATCGAGGCCGACACGGTGTCGCCGACCTTCCTCTTGGATTTCCGCGTCTTCCCCGGCAATTCCGGCGGGCCGGTGTTCATGTCGGAGTCCGACCATCGCCGCCCCGGCGCCGACGGCTCCCAGGACGTCCAGTTCATCGCCGGCATGCTGACCCAGCAGGTGGAGCTGAACGACGTGCGCCTGGAGATCGGCATCGTCACCGACGCCGAATTCATCCGCGAGACCATCGCCGAGCTGGATGGTCCAGCGACCACGACAGCACCGGTGGCGGCGCCATCAGCCTCGCCGGCCACCAGCCGGGATGTCTCCGCCCGGGTCGGCGCGGCGGTGGGGGACTGAGGTAAAATCCGCGAAACTCGCCACTGGTAGCTGGGGGCGGGATCGAACCGCCGACCTGTGGGTTATGAATCCACCGCTCTAACCATCTGAGCTACCCAGCCCCAAGGGGCGACGCCTTTCGGCGAGCGTGGGGTTATAGGGACAAGGCTGCGCCTCATCAAGCGCGGCGAGACCGCCGGATTTGGCCGCCCTTTCGCAGGGGCCGGCGCGCGTCTAAACCGGGCCGATGAACCGCCCCAAGCGCATCCTGGTGATCAAGTTCAGCGCCCTGGGCGACGTCGTCCAGGCGTTCGGGGCGTTCGAGACGATCCGCAAGGCGCACCCGGACGCTGAGATCACCCTTTTGACCACCCCGCCCTACGCCGACCTGGCGCGGGACAGCCGGCTGTTCGACAGGATCGAGACCGACGGGCGGCCCAAGGGCGTGCTGGCAACCATCGCCCTGCTCCGCCGCCAGCGCCGGGCGCGGTACGCCAGAGTCTACGACCTGCAGACCTCCAGCCGGTCGGCCGGGTATCGCGCCTTCTTCTTTCCCCGGTTTCCCGAGTGGTCGGGAATCTCGCCGGGCGCCTCGCATCGCCAGCGCGGGCCGGAGCGGGAGACGATGCACAATCTCGACCGGCTGGCCGACCAGCTGCACATCGCCGGGATCGGCCCGGCCTACCCTTTGGGCGAGGCGCCGCCGCCGGACCTGAGCTGGGCGGTGCGGGCCACGCGCGGCGAGCACGCCTCGAGCGCCGAGCGGTTCGGGGTCACGCCGCCCTACGCCCTGCTGATCCCTGGCGTCTCGCCGGGCCGGACCGAGAAGCTGTGGCCGACCGCCTCGTTTGCGGCGCTGGCGCGAAGGCTGAGGGCGCGCGGACTGCAGATCGTGGTGGCCGGCGGGCCGGGCGAGACGCCCCTGGCGCGCGCCATCCAGGACGCGGTCCCGGAGGCCGTGGACCTGACCGGCAAGACGCGGATGGTCGACCTGGCCGGCCTCGGCGCCGAAGCGGCCCTTTGCGTCACGGGCGACACCGGCCCCGGCCATACGGCCGCCTATGCCGGCGCGCCCGGCCTGATGCTGATGTCCGCGGCCTCCAGCCCGCGCCACTATGCGCCCAGGGCGGCGATGCGGGTGTTGCAGGTGGACGACCTGAACGCGCTGACGCCGGAGGCGGTGCTGGAGGCGTTGGGCAGCCTCGCCCGGGAACGCCGTTAGAGCGAACCTTGAGCTGAATCGAGCCGCCGGCGCTCGCCCCCTCCACCGCTTCGCGGTCCCGCTCCCCCGTGAAGAACGGGGGAGGAGAGCGTCAGCGCTCGCCTTCTCCTCCCATGCGAGCGAAGCGATGCGGGGAAGGTGACGCGGCGCGCAGCAAGGCGGAGCGACGTGACGGAGGGGGCGAGCGCCGGCGGGACGCGCCAACCCCGGCTATCCCCTCAGCCCTCCCACCTGGCCGGGCGTTTCTCCATCCAGGCCTTCACCCCTTCGGCGTAGTCGGGGTGTTTGATCATGCTGTTCATCAGCGCCTCGGCGTCCCGGACCGCCTCCGCGGCGTCGCGGTGCAGGTCGCGGTAGATCTGGCGCTTGGTTTCGCGGGCCGAGCCGGGCGCGACGCCGTCGGCGATCAGGCGCGCATAGGCGAGGACGCCGGTCATCAGGTCCGCCGGCGGAACCAGCCGGTTCAGGAACCCCATCCCCATCGCCTCATCGGAGGTGAAGACGCGGCTGGTCAGCAGAACATCGTTGGCGTGGGTGAGGCCGATCAGGCGCGGCAGCAGCCAGGACAGGCCGTACTCGGCCGGGAAGTTGAAGCGGCCGTGGGCGGTGGTGAACTTGGCGCCGGGGACGGCGAACCGCAGGTCGGCATAGGCCGCCAGCACCAGGCCGACGCCGGCCGCCGCGCCGTTGATCGCCGCGATCACCGGTTTATCGAGGCCGAAGTGATAGGCGAAGCTGGCGTCGAAGCGCTCGTCCACGCCATAGCCGGGGGTGGCGATGTCCTCGGCGATGCCGGGATCATAGCGTCCCTTCTCGGCGTGACCCTCCAGGGCGCCCAGGTCTGCCCCGGCGCAGAAGGCGCCGCCCTCCGGATCGCCGGTGACCACGATCACCCGCACGCCAGGGTCGCGGTTGGCCTGGTCCAACAGCCAGCGGTATTCGGTGTGCATCCGACCGGTCCAGGCGTTGCGGCGCTTGGGCCTGGACAGGGTGATCACGCCGATGCGGTCGGTGATGTCGAAGCGGGTGGTTTTCAGGTCCAAGAGTCAGCTCCACGCAGTCACGGTCAGGCCGCCGCCTTGCCCAGGCGCTTGACCGCGCCGATGAGGTCGAAATCACCGGAGAGCACGGCGTCAAGGCGGCCGGAGCGCCATCCGCCGGCGATGTCGCGCACCAGTTCGGCGGGCCGCTGCTGGTAGCGGCGGATGATGGTGGTCGAGGCCGGCTGAGCGGCCAGCCGCCGCACCATGGCGTCAAGGTCCCCGCCGCCGTCAGGTGTTGGGTCCGGGCCCGCGGCGACGACCACCCTGGCGGCGATGCGTCGGGCGCCGCCCGGCCCGCCCTCCTCCAGCACATGCAGCCCGGCCTCGGGACTGAGGATTCGAAAAGCGCCGAATCCGGCGACCACCAGGATCGGCGCATCCCGATGGCTCGCCGTACTGATCTCGCGGACCTGCATCCGGCGCTTGCCCGCCCACAGACGGTACATCTCATACAGCCGCGCGCGCCAGGCGGCGGCGTCCTTGGAGTCATCGCCCGTGTCGAGCGCCGGCTCGATGCGCAACACCGCGTCGATCGGCGCGTCGGAAGCGAAGTCCTCCATGCCCTGACGGACGTTGTACAGCTGCAGCGCCAACCGCCCGGAAAGCTCGCGGGAGTGCGGGGCGGCGCCGGCGGTCTGGTAGCGGCGGAACAGGCGCCCGGCGGTCTGAGCGGCTTCCTCGATCCGGTCCGCCAGCTCGACGGCGGTAAAGGTCGCGAACCGGTCATCGCGCGACCAGATCGATGGGTCGGCCAGTTTCAGCCGCAGGCTGTCGACCCGCGCGCACCAGGCGTCGTCCGCCAGCGCCTGTTCAAGATCTCGCCAGGCGCCGGACAGGATCGAGCCCTCGGCGGCTGATCCCAGCGGCCGCAGGACAATGGCCGGCAAGGACTGGGCTGTGTTGAGGTCGGGGTCGTTCGGGACGTCCTCCGCCGCCTCGCGGGCGTTCGGGTCCACGAACTCCACCTCGATCCTGGCGCCGTCGGAGCGCACGAACAGGAACTGATCGCCCTCGGGGACCCGGTGTTCGACCATGGTCGCCGCCAAGGGCGCCAGCAGGTGCTGGTCGATGGCGCGCTTCAGCGGCCGGGCGCCCATTTCCGGCGAAAAGCCGCGGTCGAGCAGAAACTCGATGGCCGAGGCCTCCCATTCCACCGCCCAGTCGCGGTCGCGCAGGCCGCGCCGCTCCAGCACGCGGGCCAGCTCCTTGTTCAGGATGCCGCGCATGAGATCGCGCGACAGCGGCTGGAAGACCACGATCTTGTCCAGGCGGTTGATGAACTCCGGCCGGAAGGTCTGGCCGATGGTGCGCAAGACCTGGTCGCCGGAGAATCCGCCCGCCTGCCGTCCGAACCCCAGGCCGCCGCCCTGGTGGGCCGTGGCGCCGAGGTTTGAGGTGAGGACGATGATGCAGTGGCGGAAGTCCGCCTCCCGGCCGTTGACGTCGCTCAGCCGGCCGTCGTCGAAGATCTGCAGGAAGAGGTCCCAGCAGTTGGGGTGAGCCTTTTCGAACTCGTCGAGCAGCACTACCGAAAACGGCTGTTTGCGGATGCGGTCGATGAGGGAATCGCCCTCCGTCTCGCCTTTCTGGCCGAGGATTTTCGCGGTCGACTCCACGGCCTGGAACTCGCTCATGTCGAGCCTGACCATGCGGTCCGGGGAGCCGAACAGGAACTCCGCCAGCGTCTTGGCGAGTTCGGTCTTGCCGGTGCCGGTGGGGCCGGCGAACAGGAAGACCCCGATCGGCTTGCCGGGGTCGACCAGCCCGGCCTTCAGCATCGCGATCCGGTCGACCAGGGTCTTCACCGCTTCGTCCTGGCCGATCACGCGGCGGCTGAAGAAGCTGTTGATCTCGGCCAGATCCACGCGCTGGCCGGTGTCCAGCACCGCCGCCGGCAGGCCGGAAACCTGGGAGAGCGTCATGATGACGCTTTCGGGCGTGAGCGATGGCAGCCCGTCGGCGATGGATCGCGCCGCCGTGCGCTTGAGCAGCTCCATCACCGCGCCCGGCGACTGGCCGGACCCGAGAAAATGCTGCGCCAGGTCCATCGCGGTGGAAACGGTGGCGCTGGAGATCTGCAGTCCGGTGCGATCCTGGATCCGCTCGCAAACCTGTGCGGCGAGGCCCGTGGCCGCATCCTCGGCCATGGGCTCCAGGGGCGAGACCTGCAACAGGGCCCGCAACGCCGGACGGGCCTGAAACAGTCTTGCGGCCGCCTTCTGGGTGGACTCGCCGACGATGATCAGGTTTCCGGCGGCGATGGCCGGAAAGATCTGGTCGAGAATGCTGGCGGCCTGGCCCTTGTGCGAGCCGCTGTCGGCCAGGTGAGCCAGATCCGGCACGTACCAGATCAGCTTGCGGCGGGCGTGCAGCGCCTCGAGCACCTGGCGGATCCGCTCCTCCAGCTGGCCGATATAGATCTGGCCTGCCATCAACTGGACGCCGCTGGTGGCGAAGACGGTCCAGCCGTGCTGCTGCAGCCGCCCGCCCAGCAGCTCGACAAACGCCGTCTTGCCGGTGCGGGGATCGCCGGTGACCAGCACCGACCGGGGGTTGGTCTGGCGGATGGCGGCCTCGGCGGTTTCGAGCTGGGCCCGCCATGCGGCCGGCTCAACGAGCAGCGGGTCCGGCTCCGCCGGGTTCCACAGCGCGCCGACGGTGGCAAGGAAGGTCCTGTCGACGCGTGTGTCCTGCCATCGGCGCAGCTGCTCGGCCAAGGCAAGCGCGAGCGGATGCTGGATCTTTCCAAGCAGCGCGGTGATCGCGCCGGCGTCGAAGTCGGCTTGCTGGTCCAGCCGACCGCCAAAATCCGGCTGGTCGCCCAAGTCGGCAGCCTGCGCGAAATAGTCCTGGAAATAGCCTGGAATGACCGGGTTGTGCTCCCACCAGGACTGCGCCGCCATCACCGCCGCGCCGGGCGGCGGCCGCTGCTCCAGCAGGTTCAGATAGCCGAGCGCGAACAACAGCACATAGGGGCGAATGCTCGGCAGCTGGCGTAGCACCTCCTCGCACAGGGATTGCCGGTCAGGACGCTGGGACAGCACAACGAAGGCCGCGCAGGCGGCGGGCCAGTTGGCGCCGAGGGCATGCTGGCGCAGCAGGTCCAGCGGCGTGTCTGGCTTCGACAGCGCGGCAACCACCGCCTGGAACTGCGGCATGTCCAGCAGCTCGCGCGGGTCGCCCACATCCTCGGCGGGGCCCGTCAGCGCCCTGACCAGCGCCTGCAGGGCGATGGCGGGGGCGGTCGTGTCCACGGCGACATCGCCAGGTCCGCCGGCGGGTTCAACGGAGGTTGGCGAGATGACCTTTGTCGCAGGCGCGGGCGGCGCCGCCCGCGCAAAGGCGCCGAACCTGAGGATCGCGGCGCAGGCCGCCGCCCCCGCCAACGCACCGGCGATGATGCTTACAAGGACTGCCGGCATGCCTTCCCCCGTGACCCGGCGAGCATCGAGACAGCAATCCGCAGGGTCTTGCAACCCGGCGTCGACCGATCGGCGCCGGGCCGCGGCGCCATGGCATCGGGGCTTCAGCCCGCCTTGAGCACCGGCCCCAACGCCGCCGCGAGCCGCGCGCCGCCGGCCTTCAGGGAATAGCGCTCCAGAGCGCTGGCCTGGGCCACGCGGGCCGTGGCTCGGGCGCCCTGCGGATCGGCCAGGGCTGCTGCGATGGCGATGGCGAGGGCGTCGGGGTTGCCGGCGCGAACCAGGCTTCCCAGCTGGCCGCCGGCGAGGATGCTGCGGGGGCCGTCGATGTCGGTGGCCACCACCGGAACTCCGAACGCCATGGCCTCGATCACCACAAGGCCGAAGGGCTCGACGCGGGACGACAGCACGAACAGATCGAGGGTCTTCAGCACATTGACGGGCGAGTCCATCCAGCCGGGAAAGGCGACGATGTCGGCAAGGCCGAGGCTGGCCGCCTGGGTCTTCAGCGCGGCGAGTTCGGGGCCGTCGCCGGCCAGGGTCAGGCGGAAATCGAGTCCTCTGGCCTTGAGCCTGGCCGCCGCCTCCAGCAGCACGTCATAGCCCTTGTTGCGATGCATCCGGCCGATGGAGCCGATCCGCGGCGGCCCTTCGTTCGCCGTGGGGCCCGGTCCGGGGCTCAAGGGGGCGAAGTTCTCCACCGTGACGGCGCGCAGGTGGGGGAAGTGGATCCAGACATCCTCCGTCACGGCCTGGCTGACGCAGATGGCCAGATCGGCCTTGGCCAGGTCCCTGCGGGCGCGGAAGTTGTGGACCACCGCGGCCACCGGGATGCGGCCGGCGAAGGCCTTCAGCGCCAGGCTGGCAGCGCGCGAGCCGTGGGCGAGAACCAGTTGCGGCGCCAGGGCCTCGGTCATCCGGCGGAGGCGAGTCGGCGCGGAGGGGTCGAACGCCGTCCAGGCGGTGAAGGGCTTGTAGGCGTCCGGATCGCCGTCGAACGCGCCGGCGAACCAGCTCCCCGGCGCGCCGATGGAGGTGACCGCCGCGCCCTCGGATTCCAGCGCCTTGTGGGCGTGCAGCGCCATCGCCTCCAGCCCACCGGCGCCCTTGGCCAGCATGATGTTCAGTATGCGGACGCCCCTGATCATCTAGGCGCCGAGCAGGTCGGCGACGGCCTCGCCGATGGCCAGCGAGCTGGTCAGGCCGGGGCTTTCGATGCCGAACAGGGCGACGAGCCCTGTGATGCCATGAGCGGCCTCGCCGTCGAGGCGGAAGTCCGGCTGGGCTTCGTTGGGCCCATGGATCTTGGGACGGATGCCGGCGTAGTCGGGGGTCAGGGCGCCGTCGGGCAGTCCGGGCCAGAACTTGCGGATGTAGGCGGTGAACTCGGCCGCCTTGGCCGGATCGACGGTGTAGTCCTCTGTGTCGACGTAACTCAGGTCCGGCCCGAACCGGGCCTGGCCGCCCAGGTCGCGGCGATAGTGGGTGCCCAGGGCCCCCTTGATCGGCGGCGGATAGATCAGCCGCTGGAACGGCGCCTTGCCCTGAAGGGCGAAATAGACCCCCTTGCCGAACCAGCCCCTGGGAATGTCCGTGGGCGGAAAGCCTTCGATCGTCACGGCCACCGCCTGGGCGCTCAGACCCGGCGCGGTCACCAAAAGGCGGCAGGTCAGGTCGGCGGGATCGTCGCCGCCGGTGCGCACCTTGAAGCCCCCGCCGGGCAGCGGCTCGGCCCCCTCGAACGGCGCGCCGCAGACCACCGCTCCGCCGCGATCCTCGATCTCGCCCTGCAGGGCCAGCATGTAGCCATGGCTGTCGAAGATCCCGCTTTGCGGCGAGATCAGCGCCATCACCGTGTTCAGCTCCGGCTCCAGCGCCTTGGCCTGGGCCGCGCTCAGCCGCTCGATGCCCTCGACGTCATTGGTCCTGGCCTGGACTTCGATCGCTTCCAGCCGCTCGATCTCGTCGTGCTGGGTCGCCACCACCAGCTTGCCGCAGCGGTTGAAGGCGACGCCATGGCTTTCCAGGAAGCCGTAGAGCCTGCGCCGGCCCTGGACACAGAACTTCGCGCGCAGGGAGCCGGTGTTGTAATAGAGCCCGCCGTGGATCACTTCGGAATTGCGCGAGGAGACGCCCTGGCCGATGGCCTTCTCCTTCTCGACCACCACGACGCTGAGGCCGCGCTGGGCCAGCGCATAGCCGCACGCCAACCCCACCGCGCCGGCGCCGACGACCAGGGCGTCGAAATCGAAGGAAGGGCTTTGAGTCAAAGGCTGAGTCCGATGGCGCGACGCCGGGTCGGCGATGTCCCGGCGTGCCCCAGGTCGGTGTTCGGATCAAGGGCGGGCTTGCAACGAGGTGCGCTGGGACCAAACCCTCCCTATATTCGCGCGACCCAAACGTGGAGCCCTGATCATGATCGAACTCGTCATCGACTCCCGGCGCCGGGACCTGGGGGGGTTTGAAGTCGGACGGGTGTTGCCGTTCGCCAAGCACCGGACGGTGGGACCGTTCGTCTTCTTCGACCACATGGGGCCGGTGGACATGCCGGCGGGCGTGCCGCGCTCCACGGATGTGCGTCCGCATCCGCACATCGGCCTGTCGACGGTGACCTATCTGTTTTCTGGCGAGATGCGCCATCAGGACAGCGTCGGCTCCGACCAGCAGATCCGCCCCGGCGAGGTCAACTGGATGACCGCCGGCAGGGGCATCAGCCATTCGGAGCGGTTCGACGGGCCGCTGCGCGAGCATGGCGGCAATATGCACGGCATCCAGGCCTGGGTCGCCCTGCCGACCGGGATGGAGGAGATCGATCCCGCCTTTGCTCACCACGTCGGCGATGAGGATCTGCCCTACTACGAGGGCGGCGGCCTGAAGGCGCGGCTGATCGCCGGGACCGGGTTCGGGGCGACAGCCAAGGTGAAGACCCACTCGCCGATGGTCTACGCCCACTGGGAGCTGACGGCCGGCGCCCGCGCGGGCTTGCCGGCGGACCACCCTGAACGCGCCATCTTCATCGCCCGGGGTGAGGTGGAGGTGGATGGGCATAATTATGTTGAAGGCCAGATGCTGGTGCTGACGCCGGGCGACACGGTGGCGGTGACGGCGGTGCGGGACTCCACGGTGATGGTGCTGGGCGGCGAGCCGATCGGCGAGCGGTTCCTGTGGTGGAACTTCGTCTCCTCGTCCAAGGACCGCATCGAACAGGCCAAGGCCGACTGGAAGGCCGGACGGATTCCCCTGCCGCAGCACGACCACGACGAGTTTATTCCGTTGCCGGAAGATCCCCCGCCGCCGGCGCCGCCGATGTGAAGGTGGTGATGTATCTACTGGCGATAATATCATCCGCTCATCCCGGCGAATGCCGGGACCCAGATGACAAAACGCGGTCAGTGGCTGGTCAACCGGAACAACATTCCGCTCATCGAGCCATATGATCTGGGTCCCGGCATTCGCCGGGATGAGCGGTGGGAGGGTAGCCGCGCCCTACTTCGGAGCACCTGCCGCTCCCGCAAAAAACGCCCCCGCAACCCCCGGAAACTCGACCGGGCTGGCATAGCCGTCCGCTGACACAGCCGAGACGCCGAAGAAGTAGTCGTCGATGTTGATGTTTTTCAGCGTCGCGGTCGCGGCCGACCCGGCGTCGCGGTGGTCGGTCCAGTAAGGCGCCGTGGTCTCGCGCCACCAGACCTTATAGCCGGCCGCGCCGGGGGACGGGGTCCACGTCAGGACAGTGTCCGCCGTGACCGCGCCCTTGATCTTCACGTCCGTGGGCGGCGGCGGGGCCTTGGCGAGGGCGGCCAGGGTCAGGATGTTCAGGCGAGCGACCTTGGCCAGGTAGGGGAAGTCGACGCCGGCGATCACGTCGCCATAGGCCACCCCATTCTCCACCCGCACGTCCTGATGCTGGCGGGTGTAGTTCTCGTCGGCCTCGGTCAGGCGCACGGCGGGATAGCCGGCGGCCTGCATCGGCAGCTGGTCGCCGCCGCGGCCGAACCGATCGGTGCGCAAGATCATCCGTACTCGGAAGTCCGGCATATACTGGCTGGCGACGCCGACGATGTAGCGGGCCAGTTCGCGTGACGGCGCGTCCATCTCCCCGCCGGTGCGGCCGCGCTGCGCCGCCTGGTCAGGCGTCTCGACAGCCCGCGTGCCTTCGGAAAAGACGCGCACGGACGTGGCCTCGACCTTGCCATCCAGGCCGTGGGTGTTGCCGATGATGTCGTTGTTCAGCTGGGCCTCCACCTTCCAGCCCTGGGCCTTGGCGTAGTCGGCCAGCAGCTTGCCGCCGAACAGCCCCTGCTCCTCGCCGGACAAGACGGCATAGATGATGGTCCCGTCGAAGTGATGCGGCGACAGCACCCGCGCGGCCTCCAGCACGGCGGCCACTCCCGAGGCGTCGTCGTTGGCGCCGGGGGCGTCGCTGGTCGCGTTCATGACGTCGGTGACGCGGCTGTCGATATGGCCGCTGATGATCACCACCCGGTTCGGGTCGCCCGTCCCGCGCTGGATGGCGATCACGTCCTGGATCAGCGCCGGGGTGGTGATCCGCTCGCCGGTGACCATCTGCTCGGGCGCAACGACAGTGAGGCAGCCGCCGCAGGCCGCCGCATCCGCTTCGAACCTGGATTTCACCCATCGCCGCGCGGCGCCGATGCCGCGAGTCTCCGATACGGTGTCCGACAGGGTGTGACGCGTGCCGAAGGCCACGAGGCGGGTGATGGTCGCCCTGAGCTGATCGGCGCTGACGGCCTGACCGATGCGGACAAGCTCCGGATGTGTGGCCGGCGGCGGGGCGCCAATGGCGGCCGTGGCGGCCAGACAGGTCAGCACGCCCGCCAGGGCCAGGCTCACGCGCATGTCAGACATCGGGCATCTCCGCTCGCGACGTTCATGAACGTCTGTGGAACCGTAATTCATTGGATCGCGCCGCTCGGTTCAGGGCAAGGCCAGGCTGGGGTTTACCTGTCTGGGATTGTGGATGAACCGGCGCGATCGACATCGCCTGCTCGGGCGGGGCAGCCTCGCGGCCTGTCTCGCCGTGTGCGGTGTTCACATGGCTCAGGCGCAGACCGCGCCCAAGCCGACGCCCGGGAACACGGTGTCCGAAGTCGTGGTCACCGCCTCGCGCGCCAATCTGTTGGGCGTCGCGACGACGGCCAGCCAGGGGTCGATCACCCGCAAGGAGGCCGAGCTGCGGCCAATCTTCCGCATCGGCCAGCTCTACGAGACCATTCCGGGCCTGGTGGTGACCATCCACTCCGGCGAGGGCAAGGCCAACCAGTATCTGCTGCGCGGGTTCAACCTGGACCACGGCACCGACTTCGCCTCCTTCATCGACGGCATGTCGGTGAACCGCCCGACCAATACCCACGGCCAGGGCTATTCCGACCAGAACTTCCTGATCCCCCAGGTGGTCGGCGGCATCGACTACACCAAGGGCCCCTACTATGCGGCGGTGGGGGATTTCGGCGCGGTGGGCTCGGCGCATGTGCGGCTGATCGACGACCTGCCGAACCAGGTTTCGGCCAGCCTGGGCACCCTGCGCGACCAGGACGGGTTCGCGGACGGCACCTACCATTTTGACTCGGGCGACCGGTTGTGGGGCGCTGTCGATGTCAGCCATCTGGACGGGCCCTGGTCGCCGCCCAGCGGGTTCGGCAAGATCGACGCCATGGCCCGGTTCAGCCACGGTAATGACGCCGAAGGGTTCAGCCTGACCGGCATGTACTACAGCAGCGCCGGCAGGCTGGAGACGGACCAGTCGGTCTTTGCGGTCGAGGATGGGCTGATCGGCCGCTATGGCGTGCTCGACCCCAGCGACGGCAGCCGCTCGGAGCGCTACAGCCTGTCGGGCCACTATGGCGCCACGGGCCAGGACTGGCGCCTGGCCGCCAACCTGTCGGCCATCCACTCGACCATGACCCTGTGGAACGACTTCACCCACTATCTGTTCGACCGGACGAACGGCGACCAGGAGCAGCAGGACGAGACCCGCGACACCCTGAGCGGCGATGTCGCCTTCACCCTGATGCATGACTTCGGATCCGTCCGTACCGAGACGGTCGTCGGCCTGCAGGAGCGCAATGACAGCGTCTACATCGACCGGCGGCATACCCGCGACCGGTTGGCGCTGAGCTATTGCGAGCTGGCCAATCCGGACGGGGTCTCGGCCACGCCCTATGCCGCCGTGGGCTATGCCTGCACCGCCGACCGCGTGCGGCTGAACGATCTGGGCGCCTATGTGCAGAACACCACCTATTGGACGGGCTGGCTGCGCACGGTGCTGGGTTTCCGCGAGGAGGATTATCAGGCTACGGACCATAGCCTGATCACCGGCTTCAGCGGCTCGGGCTCCCAGACTCTGCCGCAGCCCAAGGCCAGCCTGATCCTGGGACCGTGGCTGAAGACCGAGGTCTACCTCAGCGCCGGGCGCGGGTTTCATTCCGACGATGTGCGGGGCGTGTTCGGCACCGCGCCGCTGGAAGGCTTTCCGGGCGTAGCCGGCAGGACGCCCTTCCTGGCCACGGCCACCGGTGAGGAAGTCGGCCTGCGCTCCAACATCGCGCCCAAGGTGCAGGCGCAGATCGCCATCTTCCAGGAGGATTTCCAGTCCGAGCTTGCCTACGACCAGGACCAGGGCGAGGACACCCCCAGCGCCCCCAGCCGGCGGCAGGGGATCGAGCTGTCCGGCCAGTACCATCCGTTCGACTGGATCGAGCTGAACACCGATCTGGCCTTCTCCAGGGCGCGCTATACCGCCTCGCCGGCGGAGCTGGCCGAGTTCGGCCTCAGCGCTCCTTTCATCGCCAATGCGCCGAGCTTCATCGGCTCGTTCGGGGTGCTGGTGGACAATCTGGGACCCTGGTTCGGCGGCCTGCAATGGCGCGATCTCGGGCCCTATCCCGTCGTGGACGGCCAGCCGTCTCCGCAGGGCAAGGGCTACAGCGAGGTGAACCTGGACGTAGGCTACAAGGTCAGCGCCAGGCTGAAAGTACAGGCCAGCGTCTATAACCTGTTGAACGAAAAGGCCTATGCGGCGGAATACGACTATACCTCCCGGCTGACGCCGACGGGGACGCCGGTGGACGGATTGCAGGTCCATCCGCTCGAGCCGATTTCCGCCCGGCTGACGGTGACGGCGCTGTTTTGACCCCCTCCCTTCGTCAACCTCGGGCTTGACCCGAGGATCGGACCGGCCGCCGCTTTGGGCTCGTGGGCGAGACCGCGCACGGGCCGGCGCTTGATCCTCGGGTCAAGCCCGAGGACGACGAAGAGGCCCGATGATGACGAAGAGGCCCGAGGACGACGAAGAGGAGAGAGTGGCCCCAGACAGCGAAACGCCGCCGGAGGGGGGAACCGTCCGGCGGCGCGGTGTCTCATCGCGGGGGGAACACGACGAGATCGCCTTCGCTGGACGCCGGCTGTTCTGGCAGGGGCCGGCGTCATGGGTTCGAGAGAGGGGAAGTCTCGAACAGGCTTTCAGATAGGAGGCCGAAGCGGAATTTCCACCCCTCCAAACGATGATTTTTCGCCCTACGGCTGAGCGAGGGCCTCGGCGCCCGGTCCGGGCAGGGCCGCGGGCGCCGGATCGCCCGGCGCGGAGACCGACGCGGTGGGTCCCAGCGGCTCGCCATCGCTGGAGAGCAGGATGGCGATCCAGCGCGAGCCGTCGAACTGGGCCAGGATGATCATGGCCATCACCGTCAGCGGTGTCGACAGGAACATCCCCGGCAGGCCCCAGATCGCCCCCCAGAAGGCCAGGGACAAGAGCACCGCGATCGGGTCGATGTTCAGGCTTTTGCCCTGCATGCGCGGATAGATGATGTTGCCGATGATGAAGCCCATCACTTCCAACGCGCCCAAAAGGATCAACGCCCGCCAGGGCGTGTCGAACTGCACCAGGGCGAACAGCGGCGGGCCCAGCACGCCGATGGCCCCGCCGATGATCGGAATGAAGCCGACGATGAAGATCAGGAAGGCCCAGAAGACGGCGTTGTCCAGGCCCAGCGCGGTCATCACCACAAAGGCCGGGACCGCCATCATCGCCCCGCACACCACCTGGATCCACAGATAGCGTTCAACCCCGTTGCGGATGCGCTGGAACATCTCCGCCGCCTCATGCCGGGTCTCGGCCGAGCCGAACAGCTTCACCGCCTTGCGCGGAAACGATTGCCGCGAGGCGATCAGGAAGCCCAGGTAGAGCAGCACCGCCACGGCGGTGGTGGCGAACCCCTTCAGGTGGTCGGCGGCGACGCCGATGTAGGACGAGGGATTGAGCTGGTTGATCAGCTGCTGGGCGGTGGGGTGTTTGGCCATTCCCATGGCCGCCGCCAGGCCGCCGACCAGGGTGTTCAGCTTGGGCAGATAGACATTGATCTGGCTGGCGAAGGCGGTGGCGTTGTCGGCCACCACCACGATGGTCAGGATCACCAGGCCGACGGCCAGGGCGATGGCCGCCGGCTGCGCCAGGGCGGCGGGAAAGTGCGGCACCCGCTTGACCAGCACCCGGGCGAAGCTGTCGATCATCACCAGAAGGAAGATCGCCAGAGCCAAGGGGGTCAGAATGCCGCTCAGCCAGAAGAAGGCCGCGCCGGCCACCACCACGGCTATGACCACCAGGGCGTTGCGCGCCGTATGCGTACGAAGATGCAGGTCGGCCAGGGCCATGGAACGCTCCGATTTCACCCGCGACTGTCGTTGCGTCAGCGCAGGGCGTCAATGCCGGAGACGGGAGGGGATAAAGGGACAGGATACTTATCCCCCAACCTTGTCGGACGGTTCATCTACAGTAGCTTGGGATAAGTATCCTGTCCCTTTATCCCCCGACGGTAGACGGTCAGCGCTCGGCCTCACGGAACCCGTGGATCAGGCCATCACCGCTTCCACCCGCTTCACGCCCTTCGGCTCTTGCGGGCCGCGAACCAGCTTGCCCGGCATCTCGCCGGTGGCCTCGCCGTTCTCGAACGTCACCAACCCGGAGACGATGGTGGCGCGATAGCCCTCGGCCCGCTGGATCAGCCGGCGGCCCTCGGCGGGCAGGTCGAACGCCATCTCCGGCGGCAAAATCCGCAATGCGTCGAAGTCGATCACGTTCACGTCCGCCTTCATCCCCGGCGCGATCACGCCGCGGTCGGTGAGGCCATAGAGTTTGGCGGTGTCATGGGTCTGCATCTGCACCACCCGCTCCAGCGGCATCCGCTCGCCGCGGCTGCGGTCGCGGACCCAGTAGGTCAGCATATAGGTCGGGAAGCTGGCGTCGCAGATCACCCCGCAGTGGGCGCCGCCGTCGGACAGGCTGAGCACGGTGGCGTCGGACTGCATCATCTCGTGGATGTGGTCGAAATTGTTGAGGGCGTAGTTCAGCAGCGGCAGGTAGATGTAGCCGCGTCCGTCCTTCTCCATCAGCATGTCATAGACGATGGCGTCCGGCGCCTGGCCAGTCTTCGCGGCCAGCGCGGCGATGCTGTCCTCGGCGCGCGGCTCGTACTGCAGCGTCCCCTCGTTCTCCAGCCGGTACATCTTGTCGAAGCCGGAGAGCAGCATCTGGGCCAGCGGGTTGTCGCCCGGCGACGGCTCGGACAGGATCGCCGCCCGCACCTGCGGCTTCTTCAGCTCCACCAAACGCTCGGCGAACGGCAGGTCGGCCAGCGCCCGGTAGGTCGGCCGCGCCACGAAGGGATGGAAGCTGCTCTGCCAACCGAGCACCATGCCCGTGGGCCGGCAGGCGATCTGGGCGGTGATCTGGGCGCCGTCCTTGCGGGCCACGTCGGTCATGGCCAACAGGTCACGCCACTTCTGCGGCTGGAACGGCGATTGCAACAGGCCATAGGTCACCGGCACGCCGGTCACCTGAGACAGCTCGGTCATCCAGCGGAACTCGTCCTCCGCCGGGGCCATGTCCGAGGCCATCTCGAACACGCCCTTGCCGCCCTCAGCCATAGCATGGCCGATGCCGATCAGCTCGTCCGCGCTGGCGAAGGTGCCCGGCACCACCTCGCCGTCCTTGGTCCGGTGCAGCATGGTGCGCGAGGTGGAGAACCCAATCGCGCCGGCCTTCATGGCGCCCCGGACGATGTCGGCCATCGCCGTGATGTCCTCGGGCGTCGCCTTCTCGTTGCGCGCGCCGCGCTCGCCCATGACATAGGCGCGGATCGAGCCGTGCGGCGCCTGGGCGGCCACGTCCAGCACCCGGGCCTTGGCGTCGAGCACATCCATGTATTCCGGGAAGGTCTCCCAATCCCACTTGATGCCTTCGGCCAGGGCCGTGCCGGGGATGTCCTCGACCGCCTCCATCAGTGAGATCAGCCACTCGTGCCGGTCGGGCCGGGCGGGGGCAAAGCCGACGCCGCAATTGCCCATCACCACCGTGGTCACCCCGTGCCAGCAGGAGGGCGTCAGGTAGGGATCCCAGGTCACCTGGCCGTCGTAGTGGGTGTGGATGTCGACCCAGCCGGGCGTGACGAGCAGCCCCGCCGCTTCGATCTCGCGCCGTCCCTTGCCAGCCACGACGCCGACCTCGGTGATGACGCCGCCGTCGATCGCCACATCGGCGATGCGCGCCGCGGCGCCCGTGCCGTCCACCAGACGGCCCCCGCGAATGACCAGATCGTGCATGGTTTCAATAGCCCTTGTGCTGGGTTGTCGCGGCGATGCTAACCCGAACCGGGTTCGTCCAACAGACTGTCGTGGCGTCAGGGGGGTGGGGGCGCCGTCGAAACCTTCCCCGCTTGTCGGGGAAGGAGGGGCCCAAGCGAAGCTTGGGAGGATGGGGCCACGCGAGCCGCAAGGCTCACCAAGCGAGGACTCTTTCCGTCCAAGCCGGCAAGATCATATGCGCCAGCCGACGCTGCCCCCATCCTCCCATTGCTGCGCAATGGGCCCCTCCTTCCCCCATAGAAGGGGCAAGGTTTTCAGGTCGCCCGCTACCGCGTCCGGGTCAGCATCAGCGGATACTGCTGGCCCGCCTGGATCAGCGATCCCCGCAGGACCTGGCCGTCGTCGGACAGGTTGGCCTGAACCTCGCCATTGACCGCGTTCAGCGACAGAAAGACGTGGTCGCCGATGCGGGTGATGGTCTCCGGCGCGGCGCCATTGGCCAGATGGTCCGGGTTCTCCGACACCACCGTCGTGCCGCGGTCGTCGGTGCGGATATGGTAGGTCAGCCGCAGCCGCATGGACGCTTCGACGCCGACGACGCCGGTCCAGTCGCCGTCCAGTCCGGCGATGTTCGCCTGCTGCGGCCTGGGCAGCTGGCCGCGGCGCAGTTCCAGCGGCACTTCCGATTGGCCCTGGATCCACGACCCCGTCCAGGCCTGGGCCTGAGCGTCCCAGCGGCCTTCGAAATGGCCGCCATCGACGGGCAGGTCGAAACTCAGCCCGTCGCCGGACGCCTGCACATTGGCCAGCACCACATGGAAGGCGCCCTGGTCGGGACTGTCGGCGGCGCCCACCAGCACCCCGTCCGGATCGGCCCGCAGGTGGACAGCGATCCGCACCGCGCCGGACCGCATGGCCGCCACGCCGGCCCAATCGCCCACCGGCGTCTCGGCCAGAGCGGGCGCGGCCGCGAGCAGGGCGCAAACAAAAGCTTGGATAACGGTCCGGATCATGATCGCCGCCTTCGCTGATGGATGGACACTGGAACGCAGCCTGTGGTGATGCGGCTGCCTCGCCAAGCCCGGCGGCGCGATTTTGCGAGATTATCCCTGCCTTTGGCGCGAAATTGATCGTGCGGTTTTAAGGCGCCCGCGTCCCCGTCCGATCTCGCCCGTTCTGGTGCAGGACCAGGCCCGTCGCCCGGCCGTCGGGGCCGAGTTGGAAGCTCACCTGGGCGTCGACGACCTTCAGGAAGAAGTCCGTGCCGCTTTCGGGGAACATCTCGAACGCCGGCTGTTCGGTCAGTTGGGCGACCAGGTGGTTGTCGGTGCGGGTGATGGTCAGCAGCACGCCGGGCGCCATCTGGTAGCGGCCCACCAGAAGCTCCAGCTTTTCGGCGCTGAGCGCGACCACCGTGCGACCCTCGCCCGGCGCGGGTCCCGGCGGGGTCAAGCGGGCCAGGGACTCGCCGGCCAGGATGTGGAAGCCGATGTCGTCGCCGCCGGTCTCGTTGGCGGCGTTGGTCATCACCACCACGCCCACCTTCGCCACCGGGTTGAAGCCGATGAAGGTGCGGAAGCCGCCGGTGCCGCCGTTGTGCCAGATGATGTCGCCGTAGGGAGAATGGCGCACGTCCCATCCCAGCGCCTGCTCATTGTTGGGCAGGTTCGGCACGCGTTTCACCGCCAAGGTCGCATCCATGGCGCTTTTCAGCGGCGTCTTGGTCAGGCCGATATTGGCGGCCAGGAAGGTCAGCATGTCGTCGGTGTCGCTGCGCAGCGCGCCCGCGCCGGCCAGGGCCGCCAGGTCCCAATGGGCGGCGCGGCGCATATAGGCGTCGTGGCCGATGGCGAACCGCTTCTGCTCCTCCGGCGTCAAGGTGATCCCGCTGCTGGTCATGCCGAGGGGATCAAGGATGCGGGTCTTGAGCAGGGCCTCGTAGCTCATGCCCTCCCGCCGGGCGAGCGCCTCGCCGAGCAGGCCGACGCCCAGGTTGGAATACTCCCACTTGGCGCCGATATCGCGCGGCAGGGTGTAGCTGCTCAGGAAGGCGAACAGCTCCTTGTCGGTATAGTCCGCATACGGATTGTCCAGGTCCTTGGGCGCGAAATTGCTCGGCATCCGGGGCAGGCCGGAAACGTGCATAGCCAGGTCCCTTAAGGTGATCTGCTTGCCGC
>Ga0302314_10001905_pt1 | contig 38830 bp, 29 predicted proteins | sample III_Palsa_N2_3_FD_200533 | JGI IMG/M metagenome (GOLD analysis project Ga0302314, IMG submission 200533) | Peat permafrost microbial communities from Stordalen Mire near Abisko, Sweden - III_Palsa_N2_3 | ecosystem: Environmental > Terrestrial > Soil > Palsa > Peat permafrost | place: Sweden...
ATGGCCTCATCGTGCGTGGCGAGTTTCTCGAGCTCAAGAGCTCGCGCAGTTGCACGAAGGCGCGCACGAGGTAAATGCTCATCTCGACCGCCCGGGGGCTGTTGAGGACGGCGGCAGCCATGATGGCGCCGTGCTCGGTGAACACGTAGGGAGCGTAGCGGCGACCACCGCGACGGGAGTTTGAGATCACAAATTGTGATCTTGAAGCCGCCGCCTCCGCAGGGGTGAGCTGAAACTGGAAGTCCTCCGGGAAGCGCTCGATATTGCGCTTGACGGCCTGGTTGAGCGCTCGCGTCTCGACGCCATAGAGCGCGGCGAGCTCGCTGTCGAGAAGTACCCGATGACCACGCAGGATCAGGATCGCGCGCGTGATGTCCTGGAGGGGGACAAGCGCCGGGCGACGGGTCGAGGCACTCAGCTGGCTCCCCGGCGCGTTGGTCTTGGCCGTCCCGCACCAGGTCGGGACATGGCGGGAAAAGATCGAGCTTAGCTACACCTTGGGTACACTCCGCGGAGGATACGCGCTGCGAAACCGTGAAACAATCCGCAACGTGAATAGCGTACTAAATCCTAAGAAACACGGCATTTGTGAACACTGACCCGATGCAATGCGTGACAAAGCATCTCGTCTCGTTTCGCCAAGGAATCCATGGAGCGCAAGGGGTCGGAAGTTCGAATCTTCTCGCCCCGACCAATTCCACTGTCGCGGTACTACGGGTTATCCGCACGGCATGTGTACGACGAACGCCTATACCATCAATCGGGACCTTCCCCCGCGATCTGGTAGGCGATTCAAAACGCCCCTGTTTCATTCGGCTCCGTGCGCTTCGCGTGAGCTCGTGCAATCCATGGTACAAACGAGCGGTGTCTCGCGATCAAGTCGCGAACCAACACATTGTGTTATGGTCCGTCAAGGATGATGCGGCGAAGCAGATGGAGACTGAGTGATCTTTGGTAAAATTTTCAAAGCGACCGCCGCTTACGGGGTTGCAGTTTTCGCAGCGATTCTAGCCGGTGTTCCGGCGGTCCAGGCGCAGACCCCTTCGCCGCTGCAGGAGTGGCAATACTCGAGCGGAATCGCCCTGCAGAAGCTGTTCGAGCCCAACCTGCCCGACTGGCGCCTGGTGATGGGTGCAGCCGTCGAGCACAAGCCGCTCTACGATGGCGCCGAGCTCACGCGGACGATAGGTGGCCCTGTCATCAACATTCGCTACAAGGATCTCTGGTTCGCCTCGATCGGCGAGGGTCTCGGCGTCAATCTGTGGAGTGGAGCTCACTACCGCGCGGGTTTGGCGCTGACTTACGATCTCGGGCGCTACGTACACGACGATGTGACTCATCTAACCGGCCTCGGCGACCTTAAAATAGCGCCGGCCCCCAAGGCATTCATCTCGTACGTGATTTCGAAGTCCTTTCCCCTGGTAGTGCGCGCGGACGTGCGGCAGATCATCGGAGGCGCCGACGGCTTGCTCGCCGACATCGACGCGTATCTGCCGCTGCCGGGGAGCTCGCAGCGCTTCATCATGTTCGCAGGTCCCTCCTATACCTACGCCGACCATCGCTACATGCAACGGGAGTTCGGCGTGACGACCACCCAGTCGAACGCCTCGGGCTACCCGGTCTACGATGCGCACTCGGGATCGGATGAAATGGGATTCGGATTCAGCTCCACTCTATTCATCACGTCACACGTGCTCCTCAATCTCGATGCGGCCATCAACCATCTTCTCGGAAGCGCGGCCGAAAGCCCGATCACGCAACGCAGGACGCAACACGTGTTCGTTCTATCGGTGGCGTACGCCTGGGAATGAAGAGCCGTTTCCGCGTGCGCTAGAGCGGGCCGCGTGCGCTAGAGCGGGCCGCGTGCGCTAGAGCTACAGCGGCGTCTTGCGCGTGATGATGTCCCACCACAGACTTAAGTCGCCCATGAGACTGAACCAGGGATGCTTGAAGGTCGCGGGCTTGTTGTGCTCGAAGAAGGAATGGCCGACCCAGGCGAAGGCGTAACCTTGAACCAGGGCGATGGCGGCGATCCACCAGCTGCGCGCCAAAGTCGTGAAATGTGCGGAAGGCGGGCTCGCTGGCCATGATCGAGCTGCTCCTTCAGAGCCCGCCGTTCAGTGCGATGGCGCGGCCGATGCCCGACCAGTCAATGTCCTCGCCCAGGGTGCCGATGGCCTGCAGCAGGTGGTCCCGCAGCACGTTGAGCACGGGCATGGGCACCCGTAACGTCTCGGCGGACTGCCCGACGAGCCGCATATCCTTGAGTCCGAGAGGCGCCGCGAATCCCGCGGGCTTGAAGCGCTCCTCGACCAGCACGGCGCCGTAATTGCGATACACCGGAGTATCGAACAAGCTAGCGGTCATCACCTCGAGGAACTGTTTTTTGGGCACGCCACCCTTCTGGGCCAGCGTCATCGCCTCGGCGAGAGTCTCGATCGCCGCGAGGATCGCGAAGTTGCCGCAGAGCTTGACGAGATTGGCCGCGGAGGGCTTGGCGCCGATGTAGAACACCTTCTGGCTGATGGCCGGGAATAGGGCACTCGCGGCGGCGTAGTCGGACTCTGCCCCGGCGGCCACGACGAACAGCTTTGCCGCGGCTGCGGCTTCCGGACGCCCGAACACCGGCGCGCTCAAATAGCGCAATCCGCGATCCTGATGCAGCATCGCCACGCGGTCTGCGGTGGCGACCGCGATCGTGCTCGAGGAGACGTGCAAGGCGCCACGGGGAAGCCCCTCGAAGACGCCGTCGTTGCCCTGGAGCACCTCCTCGAGCGCCGCATCGTCGGCGAGCATGCTGACGATGAGCTCGCGCCCCGCGGCGGCCTGCCGCGGCGTGCGGGCGAGCACCGCACCCTGCGCCACGAGGGGCTCGGCCTTCTGCGGTGAGCGATTCCATACCGTGACCTCATGACCTGCGCCCAGGAGATTGGCCGCCATCCCGAAGCCCATATTCCCAAGTCCCAAAAAGCCGACCTTCATGATGCGCTCCTTCTGCCGTATTGCTCCAATTGACCCGCCGATGCGCGTTCCGCCCGGGTTACGCCGCCCTTGTAGCTTATCTGAGGCTCAGCGGGGCTTGGTACCCCGTGAGCTCGAGGTAGCCGCGGCCGGCGGCATGTCCTGCCTCGTAGGCTTGCACCGCGCCTTCCCAGTACACCGCGCCCGTGGAGAGCCGTGTGTCGTTCTCTTGATCGTCCATCAAGGGTTTGAGGTCGAGCTCGCGCGTTCCCGCACGCACGTGCCATTCGATCGGGTAGGTGGTGCCCGTGCGCGGCGACCGCCAGGTGCGCCCCGGCACGAAGCTCACCTGGTCGGGTGCGAGGATCTGGACCGCGCCATCGGCGGCCCTCAACGTGCCGCCGCCCCAGCGCGCCTCATGGTGCGCGCCGCGAATTTCAAATGCCATGAGCGCTGCGCCGTCGGCGAAGTTGATGCCGATCCAATCCCATCCGACCGCGCCGCTCTCGAGATACTCGCTCGACCATTCGTGATCGAGCCACGCCTCGCCCTGCACGGCGTCGCGTCGGCCGCTGCGTATGATGGTGCCTCGCACCGCGAGATGCGGCAGGCTGTAGTAGTAGCTCGCGGCTTGCGGGCTTGCGCCTTTGCGGCTCACGCCGCCCTCGCCGTTCCGGAGCGGCGCCTGGGTGGGCGCGAGCTCGAGACGCAGCGTGAATTCCTCCGCCGCGACGTCCACCGTGTATACCTCGTCGGCGCGCCGCAGCGTCCAGGAACCGACCTGGATGTCGGTGTCGCCTTCGGCTGCTCGAGCGAGGCCCATCCCGGCCCGCCGGATTTTCTGGTCTTGCCACAGCCTTCCGCGCTGCGGATCGCTGAGTGCGCAATGCGCGATCAGCAGTTGATGCGGCGTGAAGGCGCTGGGGTTGGCCGCGTCGATCGCGGGGCGTGTGCGAAAGAACGTGACTTGAAAGCCGAGCGATTGGCCGGAGAGCGGGCTTGCACGCGTGGTGAGCCAGCCCGTGGCATACCACCACTCGGTGCGAAAGCTCGGATGGCTTCCGAAGTCGCGCGGAAACTCGATCGGGCGATCTGTCGTCACGGCCGCATACGGTGGCTCGGCCGCGGCACTCGCGGCGAGGGCGGCCGCACTCGCGGTGCCGGCCTGGATGCACATGGCCGCGAGCCACAAGGCGAATTTGCCGATTCTTGCTCGAGCAGCGCGCGATTTCACCAATCTTCCCGCACGGCGCGCACCGCCTCATGACTCAGGGCGCTGCGCCCGCTCCACACGGCCGTGATCGCGGCAGCCGCGACCAGCGTGACCGAGAGAAGCCCAAGCTGCCACAGCGGCACCGCGAAGTCGATGCTCCAGTTGAACGATTGGCGGTTGACGACATAGACGAGCACGAGACTCAACGCGCCACCCAGGATCAGGCCATAGAGAACACCGAACGAGCTCATGAGCACGCCCTCGCTCGCGAGCATGGCGATCACCTGCCGGCGCAGCATGCCGACGTGGCGCAGCATGCCGAACTCGGCGCGCCGCGCGAGCGCCGTCGAGCTCGCCGCAAAGCTCACGCCCAGGAGTCCGATGATCACCGCCACGGCCTCGATCCCGTAGGTGATCGCAAAGGCGCGATCGAAGATGGTGAGCGACCGCTCACGCAGCGCCGTGCTCGTCAGGACCTGGAAGGAGCTCGCACTTGCGGCGGCGCCGTGCGCAAGCGCCGCGCGCAGCTCCGACTCGACGCGAGCCGCATCGCTCCCCGGTTTGAGCCATACCGATCCCTCGTTGGCATCCGCATCGTGGGTGGTCTCGATGTACGCCGGGCGAGTGATCACCACCGCGCCGAACGCACGCGCATAGTCGCGCCAGATGCCCGCGACGGTGAAATGCCGCATCTGTCCGCCGAGCGGCAGATCGATTTGCAAGCCGGGCTCGTAGCCGTAGAGATCGTGCACGGCCTCGGAGATCCACGCGGGGGGCGCATCGTGCGGCAGCGCGCCGGCGAAGCTTTGCACCAGCGGCAGCTCCTCGCTCACCTGACGAGCGCTCGAGCCGCGCGCAATGAGTATCACGGGCGGACGCGCCGGATCGAGCAGCAACGGTCGCGTGCGGCGGAACTCGGCGCGAGCGACGTCCGAAACCGCGGCGGCAGCTTGCTGCTCTTCTGGACTCCAGTAGGCCGTATCGTTGCCGAGGGCCTCGCGCAATTGCAGGTCGGCGGGAAGCAGTTTCCCCAGCCAGTCCTCGAACGACACCCGGAACGAATAGACCATGATGGCCATGGCAACCATCAAGCTGAAGCTGACGATGACCGAGGCGAGGCTCAAGGTGGAGAGCGGGATGTTGTCGCGCAGCTGCGCGAGGGCGGTGTCGGGCACGACCCGGTTGGCCCGCGGCGCCATGCGCAAGATCCACACCGTGAGTCTCGGCACGAGCAGCACGGCGCCGAGCAGAAGGGCGGCGACGGCGGCGTAGCCGAAGAACGGCAGCCCCCGGATGGGCGGCAGCCGCGCGAGGATCGCCCCGGCGGCGAGCAGGCCGAGTCCTGCGATCCAGCTTTTGCTGTTGTCGGCGATGGCTTCCTCGTCGCCGCCCTTGAGCGCGCGGGCAGGGGCTTGCCGGGCCGCGGCTCGCGCCGGAAACCACGCGCCCACGCCGGCGATGGCCGCGCCGATCAGGGTGAAGGCCAAAAGACTCGCGGGAGCGGCCCCTATGCTTTCGCCGGCGATGTGCAGCTGCGAATTGCCGAGATCGCCGTTCAGCAAACGCAGCAGGCCTGCGGCGCACGCGAGCGCGAGCCCGACGCCGGTCACCGAGCCGGCGAGCCCGAGCAGCACGCCTTCGCCCAAGAGGGCGAGCTCGAGCTCGCGCCGGGTGACGCCGAGGGCGCGCAACAGACCGAAGGATCGGCGCCGCCGCAGGGCCGACAGCGACTGCGTCGAGAACACGAGGAACGCCCCCGTCCACAGAGCGACCAGCGCCAGCATGTTCAGATTCACTCGATACGCGCGCGTGACCGTCGCCGCGCGGTCGCGCTCGGCCTGCGGCGCGATGGCGAGCGTTCCCGCCGGCAGATGCCGATTGAGCGCGGCGCGAAATGACGCGGCGTCGACGCCCGGCTTGAGCGCGACGTCGATGCGATTCAGGCGCCCGATCTTGCGGAACAACCACTGGGCCGAGGCGATGTCCATGATGCCGAGCGCCTGGGCGTAGTTTCCCTCGGGCAGCACGTCGATGACGCGCAGATCCCTCATCCCGTCGCCCACCACCACGCGCAGCCGATCGCCGGCCCGCACGCCGAGCTGCGCGGCAGCCTGATTGCTCAACACGATCGCGTCCGGCGCGAACAGCTCGAGCGCGCGGCGCTCGACGTCACCGATGAGGACCGGCTGCAGCGAGGCGGCGACGAAGGGATCGAGACCCAGCACCTTGAGCGTGTCGCCGTTCGCGGGCAACGCCGCTTCGAGCTCGAGCACGGGGCTGGCCGCGCGCACGTCCGGATCCCGCGCGAGCTCAACGTACAAGCTCTCGGCAAATCCGTCGCGCGGCCCGCGGATCACGACGTCCGCATCGCCCACCAGCCGCCGGGTCGCGAAGCTGAACTCGTTGAGTGCCGCCGCGTTCACGAGATACACGGCGGCGCCGAGTGCGACGCCCAAGGCGATCGACAGCACCGTGACCGCGAGCCGGCCCGGTTGCTCGCGCAGTTGCGAGAAGAGCAGCATGCGGCTCAAGGTGAGCGCGCCGCGGCCGCGGGATGGCGACGGGCTCACGGGGTGCGCGTCCAGGGCGAAAGACCCGCGGCATCGAGGACGAGGATCCGGTCGGCGGTCTCGGCGGCGGCCCTCGAGTGCGTGATGAGAATCCCCGCCCCCGCGCTTGCTTTGATCTGGTCGCGTAGCAAGGCGAGGATCTGGCCGGCGGTGCGCGGGTCGAGGTTCCCGGTCGGCTCATCGGCCAGCACCAGGCGCGGCCGGTGCACGAGGGCACGCGCGATCGCCACGCGCTGCACTTCTCCGCCGGAGAGCTCGCGCGGGTAGCGGTTTGCCGCAGCCTCGAGGCCCACTGCACGCAGCATTTCAGCCGTGCGTTGCGTGCGCTCGGCCGCGGCGACCGCGAGGAGCTCGAGAGGCAGAGCGACGTTTTGCGCGACGCTGAGATAGGGCAGCACGTGAAAGGCCTGAAATACGAACCCGACGCTGCACCGCCGCTTGAGCGTGCGGGCATCGTCGCTCAAGGGGCCGAGCTCCTCGCCGTCGAGCCAGATGCGGCCCGAGCTGGGCGCTTCGAGACCGGCGAGCACGTTGAGGAGGGTGGACTTGCCCACGCCGGATTCGCCCATGACGGCGAGATACTCGCCGGGTACGAGCGTGAGCTGCAAGCCCTCGAACAGCGGCGCGCGCTCGCGGTAGTGCTTGCTCAGATTCTCGAGCCTGAGAACGGCGGGCTCGAGCACCGCCTCCTCAGGCGGCATCGACGCCGATGACGGCCTTGACCTCCAGGAAATCGCGCAAGCCGAATTCGCCGTATTCGCGGCCATTCCCCGACATCTTGAATCCGCCGAACGGGGTTTGCATATCGCCCGAGGCGCCGTTGAGTGCCACCTGCCCGGCGCGGATGCGGCCGCCTACGCGCCGCGCGTGCGCGTTGTCCTGCGACCAGACGTAGGCGGCAAGGCCGTACGGCGTGTCGTTCGCGATCTCGATCGCCTGCTCCTCGTTCTCGTAGGGCAGAATGCAGAGCACCGGTCCGAAGATCTCCTCGCGCGCGATGGTCATGTCGTTGCGCACGTTCGAGAAGATGGTCGGCTTGACGTAGTAGCCCTTCGACAACCCCTCGGGTCGGCCCGCGCCGCCGATGACGAGCTTAGCGCCCTCCGCAACGCCCTTCTCGATGTAGCGCTCGACGCGGTCGAACTGGACCTTGGATACCAGCGGGCCGACGGTGGTCTTCTCGGAGGCGGGATCGCCGACCACGACGCCCGCGGCGACGCGCTGCGCGATGACCTCGACCTCCGCGAGCTTGGCCGCGGGCACCAGCATGCGCGTCGGTGCGTTGCAGGACTGCCCTGAGTTCTGAAACACGTGCAGCACGCTGCGTTTCACCGCGCGCTCGAAATCGGCGTCCTCGAGCAGCACGTTCGGCGACTTGCCGCCGAGCTCCTGATGCACGCGCTTGACCGAGGCAGCGGCGTTGCGCGCGACCTCCGTGCCCGCGCGAGTCGAGCCGGTAAACGACACCATGTCGACCTCGGGGTGCGCGGAGAGCGGCGCACCGACGTTCGGCCCATCGCCGTTGACGAGATTGAACACACCTTGCGGAACGCCGGCCTCGTGCATGACCTTCGCCCAGAGAATGGCGCTGAAGGGCGAATATTCCGAGGGCTTCAGTACCATGGTGCAACCCGCGGCCAGCGCCGGCACGACCTTCGCCGCCACCTGGTTCATCGGCCAGTTCCAGGGTGTGATGAGGGCACACACCCCGACCGGCTCTTGCACGAGGCGCGTCGTGCCGCGCATCTCCTCGAACTTGAAATTCTTCAGCACCTCGATCATGGCGCTGATGTGGCCGACGCCGATGCGCGTCTGGGAGCCCTTGGCGAGCGAGATCGGCGCTCCCATTTCGGTCGAGATAGCCTGCGCGATCTCCTCGTAATGGGCGTTATAGGCGGCGAGAACGCGCTCGAGGAGGGCGAGGCGCTCGGCGGGCCTCGTGCGGGAGTAGCCATCGAACGCGCGGCGCGCCGCGGCGACTGCCCGCTCCACGTCTTTCGCGCTTCCCATGGATATGACGCCTGCCGGGCCCTCCGTGGCGGGGTTGATGACCGTAAACTCCTTCGGCTCCGCCGGATCGACCCAGGCGCCGTCGATGTAAAACTGGCGATTGTCGTAGGTCATCGAATGCCCCTTGTCGCGATTGGCGCCGATATTCTACCCGCTGCTCCTCCCCCGCGCCCCTCGGAGTGTCGCCATCCGCCGACGCACCGCCGGTGCCGCGACCCCACGACTGCACATTGTTTGGGGTCGCAGTTCGCAGTTTCGTAAGTCGAGAACGCCTCGATTTCGATATCAGATTAGCCTTGGCCACGGTTTGGGCCTTAACTGCCCTCTGGGAGCGCAAAAGCATGAATCGCCTCGCGAAGCTGGGTCCGACGGCCGCCCTCGCGTGCGCCCTCAGCGTCGCTTTCTCGACATCGTCCGCACCCGCGGCATCGGCCGCGCTCGCGGAGTACAACCCCGTGCGCCGCCCGCCCGTGAGTATCGGTCCCCGGACGCATCGTCTGATCGTTGGGTTCCGCGCAGCGCCGGATACGGGTCGAACGGTGGTCGTACGGCGCCGGGGACGCGTGCTGGTGCAGGCGCAGACGAGCGCCGCGGATGTCGCCGCGCTGTTGGCGCGCGTGGGCGTGCCGGTCGCGAAGTCGCGTCAATTCACACCGAGCATGCACGTGCTGTTTCTCCCGAAAACCCTCTACGGCGCGGACGTCGACGCCGCGCTCGCGAGGCTCCGCGCCGACCCGGCGGTGAAATTCGCGGATGTGGATGAGATTCGCCACATCGAGGCCGTCACGCCGAACGACCCCTTGTTCGTGCCGAGCGTGCAAGCGAACCCTCCCGCGAGCGGTCAGTGGTACATGAATACGCCGAGCTCGACGCCGATCGTGATCGAGAGCAACACGACCCTAGATCTGTCCGCCACCGACGCGGTCAGCGCCTGGGGCATCACCACGGGCAGCCCCGGCATCGTGATTGCCGACGTCGACACCGGGGTGCGATTCGACCACCCGGACCTCCTGCGTGCGGGCCTCGGCGGGCGATTGCTCCCGGGATACGATTTCGTCGGTGAGGACCTCGATCCGAGCAACGGGACGCCCGAGGGCACGTTCCTGATCGCGAACGACGGCGATGGCTGGGATCCCGATCCGTCCGACCCGGGCGATTGGATCAGCACGAGCGATACCTCGAACGCGCTGTTCTCGAGCGATACGGTCGCGAACAGCACGTGGCACGGCACGCGCGTAGTGGGGGTGTACGGGGCGATCACCAACAACGAGGTCGGCATTGCGGGAATGACCTGGGGCTCCTGGGTGCTGCCGGTGCGCGCCCTCGGCAAGGGCGGCGGCTACGACTCGGACATCATCGCCGGCATCGAGTGGGCGGCCGGGCTCCCGGTCACGAACCCCGACGGTCCGCCCGTGCCGAACAACCCGTACCCGGCGGACATCGTGAACCTGAGCTTGGGCGGCAGCGGCTCCTGTCCGAGCGATTACCAGGACGCGCTCGAGCAGGTGACGGGCATGGGAGTGCTGGTCATCGGGTCCGCCGGTAACGGCGGCGCTCCGGGGGCGGCCGCGCCCGTCGATGCGCCGGCGAACTGCAGCTTGCTGGTGCCTGGCGTCGTGGGCGTCGTGGGGCTGCGCAATGTGGGCACCAAAGTCGGCTACTCGAGCTTCGGCTCGGGCGCGAGCATCGCGGCGCCGGCGGGCAACTGCGTGCAGACCGCGGGCGACTGCCTGCGTTCCATCGACACGACGACCAACGCGGGGACCACCATCCCGGGCGATAACGGCTACACGAACGAGGTGAGTTCGAATCTCGGCACCAGCTTCTCGGCGCCCATCGTATCGGGCATCGCCGGGCTCATGCGGTCGGTGAACTACAACCTCACTCCCGCTCAGTTGGCCGCGCGACTTCTGGGGAGTGCCACCGCGTTTCCGGCCGGCGCCGCCGGAGTTCCGACCTGTCCGACCACTGATCCCAGCAGCGGCGAGTGCGCCTGTCCGAACGACGGCAGCCAGTGCGGCGCCGGCATGGCCAACGCGTTGAGCGCCGTGAAGGCGGCGCAGCGGCCGATCGGCGTCATCGTGATGCCGAAACAGATTGCGCCCGGCGCCGTGTTCGACGCGGGCACGAGCGTCGCCGCATGCAACGGCAGCTCGACGGCGCCCGCGCCGCTCAGCATCGCGTCCTACGCCTGGACGGCCTCTCCGTCGAGTCTCATCGTGAGCGGCGCGAGCAGCGCACAGGTGACCGTCGATCCCGCGCCCGGCACCTTGACCTTGACCGTGACCGACTCGGCCGGAAATGTCGACACCGAGACCGTCACGCTCACGGCGACCACCGCCGCGAGCACCGCGCCCACCTCCGCCGGCACCAGCGCCACCGCGTGTCCCGCGGCCATCGCCGTGCATCCGGTCGCTCCGACGGTGAGCGAATCGTTCTCGCCGGCGACGACCCTCAAGAGCTCGCCGTCGACGCTCACCATCACCTTGTCGAACACCAACGGTTTCGCGCTCACGCAGTCGAGCTTCGGCTTGAAGCTGCCGGCGAATCTCACGGTTCCTTCACCCAACACTCCGACGACCACTTGCGCCGGCGCCGCCGCGTCGCTCACCTTCACATCGACGTCTGTGAGTCTTGCGGATGCGAACATTCCGGCCGACGGCAATTGCACGATCACCGTGCCCGTCGAGACCGAGACGACGGGGAGCTACACCGTCTCGGTGGCCGCACAGGCACTCATGACCGCTCCGGCTGCGGGCAACAGTGCCGCCTCCTCGGCAAGCCTCACGGTGACCTCACCGCCCTCCGGCGGAGGCGGGGGAGCGGTCGACTGGCTCGACGTTTTATTCCTCGCAGGCGTGCTCCTTGCCGTGCGGCGCCCGGCGATGCGTCCTCGCCTGTAGAATGCGCGGTATGTCCCAGACGCAAGCCAACTTGAGGCCGGCCGGTGTGCACATCGAGTCCGTGAAGACCCACCGCGACGCTCGCGGGAGCTTGTTCGAGCCCCTGAATGACGCTGAGCTCAAGGCGCAGAGGAATGTCCATGTCGTGCTCACCGCGCCGAACGAAGTGCGCGGCAATCACCGGCACGCGAGTGCGGTGGAAATGACGACCGTGGTCGGGCCGTGCTTGGTCAGGCTCAAGGAAGCCGGCGTGATTCGCGACGTCGAGGTACCGGCCGGGGAGACCTGGCGCTTCACCATCCCGCCGGGCGTTGCGCACGCCTATCGCAATACGGGAACCGAACCCATGGTGCTGATCTCCTTCAGCACTCAGGTTCACGACCCGAACGCGAGCGATACCACCCGGGAGCAGATCCTCTAGACCGTCCGGCCGTCAGGCCATCCGGCACGCTTCTTCGAACGACAGCCGCGGGCTGCGCGGAAAGAGCATCTCATTGGTGCCGACGCCGAGCGCGCACAGGAAGTTGGACTTGTACGAAGTGCCCGCTAAAAACGCCTCATCCACTTTCTCGTTGCTGAAACCGGACATGGGGCCCGTGTCGAGCCCGAGCGAGCGCGCCGCGAGGATGAAGTACGCGCCTTGCAGCGTCGCGTTGCGCATCATGTGGACCGGGCCTATCTTCGGATCCTTGAACATCCCGGCGATCTCGGGTTTGTGCGGAAAGAGGTACGGCACTTTCTCGTAGAACTTCTCGTCCATGGCGATGATCGCGGTCACCGGCGCTTGCCGCACCTTGACCGCGTTGCCTTCGGAGACGCACTTCACGAGCTTCTCCTTGCCAGCCTCGCTGGTGACGAACACGAACCGCGCCGGGCAACAGTTGGCCGAGGTCGGACCCATCTTGAGCAGGTCGTAGAGCTCCCGCAGCTTCGACTCCGGCACGCTGTCCGAGGTCCAGCGGTTATAGGAGCGAGCGTGGCGGAACAGGCTACCGAGCGCTGCATCGTCGAGCGGCTTTTTCATGCGAGAGCCTCTACGGGTGCGAGAGTCGAGGATTTTGCCCGGCGTCAAAGGGAAACGCGAGCTCGTAGCCGCGCTTGAAATCGCGGATATGCTTCTCCATCCAGGTACGCGCGAGCTCGCTTTGCTCGCGCTTGACGGCGTTGACGATGCGGCTCTGCGCCTCGCCGATGCGCGCTCGCGCCTGCGGCACGCGCTCGATGATTTCGGTGAGGGCGGGGGCGAGCAGCCCGTTGAGGGGTGCCTGTGCCAAGGCCAGGACCTGGTTGCCGCTCGCGCTCGCCACTGCGTTGAAAAAATCGAGCACGGCGGACACCGCGGCGGCGGTCTCGGCGGCATCGCGCCGGAAATGCGTGCTCGCGCGCACGATGGCTTGCAGTTGCGCGGCGGTGCGCCGTGTCGCGGCGTATTGCGCCGCGGCGGGCTCGATGGCCATCATCGCTTCCCAGAGCTCGAGATAGGTAACGTCGTTCAACGCGAGCGCGCGGCTCACGCCCTTGCTCACGTGCTTGGCCTGCGGCCGCGTCACGCGCAGCCGTTTCTCGCCTCGGCCGCGGCCGAGAAGACCGTGGGTCTCGAGCTCGCGGATGGCCTCGCGGACCGTCGAGCGGTTGACACCGAACTGCCGGGCAAGGTCGCTCTCCGAGGGCAGCGCATCGCCCGCGCGCAGCACGCGCCCCACGATACGCTGCTCGATGAGCTTGGCGATCTGGCGGTAAGCGGGATGATCGTCGAGCGGCTCGAAAATGTCGCCATCCGCGCGCAGGCTCGGCCGCACGGCGTTCATGCGGATTCCCCGAACAGCTCGCGGCCGATGAGCATGCGCCGGATCTCGGAGGTGCCTGCGCCGATCTCGTAGAGCTTCGCATCGCGCAGCAGCCGGCCTGTGGGATAGTCGTTGATGTAGCCGTTGCCGCCGAGCAATTGAATGGCATCGAGGCCGGCGCGCGTGGCGGCCTCGGCGCAGAACAGGATGCACGCCGCGGCGTCCTTGCGCGTGGCATCGCCGCGATCGCAGGCGCGCGCGACGGTGTAGGCGTAGCTGCGGCAGGCGTTGAAGGAGGCGTACATATCGGCGAGCTTTCCCTGCACGAGCTCGAATGTGCCGATCGGCTGGCCGAATTGCCTGCGCTCGCGCACGTACGGCACCACGACGTCCAGCGCCGCAGCCATGATCCCCAAGGGTCCGCCCGAGAGCACGACGCGCTCGAAATCGAGGCCGCGCATCAGCACCCGCGCGCCCTGGTTTTCCGTGCCGAGGAGGTTCTCGGCCGGCACTTCGCATTCGTCGAACACGAGCTCGCACGTGCTCGAGCCGCGCATGCCGAGCTTGTCGAGCTTCTGCGCGCGGGTGAACCCGGCAAATCCGCGCTCGATGAGAAAGGCGCTGATGCCGCGCGGGCCGGCCTCGGGGTCGGTCTTCGCATACACCACCAGCACGTCCGCGTCGGGGCCGTTGGTGATCCACATCTTGCGCCCGTCGAGCACGTAGCGGTCGCCGTGCTTGCGCGCGCGCATCTGCATCGACACGACGTCCGATCCCGCACCCGGCTCCGACATGGCGAGCGATCCCACGTGCTCGCCGCTCACAAGTTTCGGCAGGTAGCGGCGCTTCTGCTCCTCATTGGCATTCAGCGCGATCTGGTTGACGCAGAGATTGGAGTGTGCGCCGTAGCTCAAGCCGACGGCGGCCGAGGCGCGCGAGATCTCCTCCATCGCGACGATATGTGCGGCATAGCCCAAGCCCGCACCGCCATGTTCCGGCGGCACGGTCATCCCGAGCAGTCCGAGCTCGCCCATCGCGCCCCACAGATCGCGCGGGAACTCGTTGCTGCGGTCGATCTCCGCGGCGCGCGGCGCGATGCGCTCGTCGGCGAAACGGCGTACCTGATCGCGCACGGCGTCGATCTCCTCTCCAAGACCGAAATTGAACTCGCGGTAAGCGGTACCCGGCATGGCTCGACCCCGTTGTCATCCGACCCGAAATCGTTGGATAATCCGATTGTCCGACAATTTTGCGCCTCGCGCCGAGGAATGACAATGGCTCGTCGCTCGGGAGGCCGCAGGAGTTAAGCATGGCCAAGATCGCTTCGAGCATCGATGCGCGCGCGCCCGAGTTCGCGGCCAATCGCGCCGCCATGGCGGCCCTCGTCGCGGATCTGCGCGCGCTGCTCGCACGCAACGCGCTGGGCGGGAGCGAGGCTGCCCGCAGCAAGCACCGGGAAGCCGGTAAGCTCCTGGTGCGCGAGCGGGTGGACGCGTTGCTCGATCCCGGCTCGCCGTTTCTCGAGCTCTCGGCGCTCGCGGCGCAGCAGGTGTACGACGACGACTTGCCGGGCGCCGGGCTCGTGACCGGCATCGGCCGGATCTCCGGGCGTCCCTGCATGGTGGTCGCCAACGACCCGACCGTGAAGGGCGGCACTTACTACCCGCTGACCGTGAAGAAGCATCTGCGCGCCCAGGAGATCGCGGGCGAGAATGCACTGCCTTGCGTCTACCTGGTGGAGAGCGGCGGCGCGTTCCTGCCGAAGCAGGACGAGGTGTTTCCCGACCGCGACCATTTCGGGCGCATCTTCTTCAACCAGGCGCGCCTGTCGGCGCAAGGCGTCGCGCAGATCGCCGTGGTGCACGGATCCTGCACGGCGGGCGGGGCGTACGTGCCCGCAATGTCCGATCACGCCGTCATCGTGAAGAACCAGGGCCGGATATTTCTCGGCGGACCGCCGCTGGTGCGGGCCGCCACCGGCGAGGAGATCGACGCCGAGTCGCTCGGCGGGGCCGACGTGCATTGCCGCCGCTCCGGCGTCACCGACTACTACGCACAGAACGATACTCATGCGCTCAGCCTTGCGCGCCGCGCCGTGGCGCGGCTGCGCCCGCCCGCGCTCGCCCTGCCACGTGCGGCCTCGCAGGAGCCCTACTACGACCCCGCCGAGATCTACGGCATCATCCCGCCGAGCTCGCGCAAGCCCTACGATGTGCGCGAGATCATCGCGCGCCTCGTCGATCGCTCCTGGTTCGACGAGTTCAAGGCGCTCTACGGCACCACCTTAGTCTGCGGCTTCGCCGACATCCATGGCATGCCGGTGGGCATCTTGGGCAACAACGGTATCTTGTTCTCGGAGAGCGCGCTCAAAGGCACGCACTTCATCGAGCTCTGCTGTCGCGATGGGCTCCCCCTCCTGTTCCTGCAGAACATCTCGGGGTTCATGGTCGGGCAGGCCGCCGAGGCGGGCGGGATCGCGAAGGACGGCGCCAAGCTCGTGACCGCGGTCGCCTGTGCGGCGGTGCCAAAGTACACGGTCACCATCGGCGGCAGCTTCGGTGCGGGAAACTACGCCATGTGCGGGCGCGCCTACGCGCCGCGCCTCTTGTTTCAATGGCCCAATGCCCGCACCTCGGTGATGGGCGGCGAGCAGGCGGCGAGCGTGCTCGCCACCATCAAGCGCGATGCGCTCAAGCGCACGGGCGGGCGCTTGAGCGAGGCGGAGGAGGAAGAGATCAAGGCGCCGATCCGCGAGCAATTCGAGCGGCAGGGTCATCCCTACTATGCGTCCGCGCGGCTCTGGGACGACGGCGTCATCGATCCGCTCGACACCCGTCGGGCGCTTGGGCTTGCGCTCGCGCTGAACAGCGAGCAGACGAGCGCCGCGACACGCTTCGGCATTTTCAGAATGTAACGCGCGGGACATCCATGACCGCAAACACCTCGAAGCGTCTTCTGATCGCCAACCGCGGCGAGATCGTCTGCCGGATTGCGCGCACGGCGCGGCGCCTGGGTTGGACGGTGATCGCTGTTTATTCCGACGCCGACCGCGGCGCCAAGCACGTGCGCGAGGCGGACGAGGCCTACCACCTCGGTCCCTCGCCCGCCGCGCAGAGCTACCTCGACCGTAAACGCATCATCGAGCTCGCGCGCCGGGTGCATGCGCACGCGCTGCATCCTGGCTACGGCTTTCTGTCGGAGAACGCGGACTTCGCTGCAGGTTGCAGCGACGCGGGCTTGATCTTCGTCGGGCCGCCGCCGCAAGCCATCCGCGCGATGGGATCGAAGAGCGCCTCCAAGGCCTCGATGGCCGCGGCGGGCGTACCGGTGGCGCCGGGCTATCACGGCAGCGATCAGTCGCCCGCGCACCTCGCCGCGGAGGCGCAGCGCATCGGCTTTCCTCTGATCATCAAGGCGAGCGCCGGCGGCGGCGGCAAGGGCATGCAGGTGGTCCATTCCGCCGCCGGGGTTGGAGCCGCGGTCGAATCGGCCCAGCGCCTCGCGCGCACGGCGTTCGGCGACGACCGCTTGCTGTTCGAGCGCTACTTTCCGGCCGCCCGGCATGTCGAGGTGCAGGTGTTTGCCGATTCGCACGGCGAGACCGTCGCGCTGTTCGATCGCGACTGCTCGGTGCAGCGGCGGCATCAGAAGATCATCGAGGAAGCCCCCGCGCCCGGACTGCGCCCGGAGGTTCGCGCCGCTATGTCGCAGGCCGCCATCACCGCGGCGCGCGCCGTCGGCTACGTCGGTGCCGGCACCGTCGAGTTCCTGGTGGATCCGGCACAGCAGTTCTACTTCATGGAAATGAACACGCGCCTGCAGGTCGAGCATCCGGTCACCGAGCTCATCACCGGCATCGATCTGGTGGAGTGGCAGCTCGAGGTCGCCTGCGGTGGACGCTTGCCGAGCAGCGCGGCGGCGATCGCGCCGCACGGGGCGGCCATCGAGGCGCGCCTCTACGCCGAGGATCCCGCGCACGAGTATTTGCCGAGCGTCGGCCGCATTGCGCACCTGCGCTGGCCAGGCGAGGCGGGCGGCGCGCTGCGGCTCGACGTGGGCGTGGATGCGGGCGATGAAGTGTCGTCGTTCTACGATCCCATGCTCGGCAAGCTCATCGCCCGGGGTGAGTCGCGCGTGCAGGCGATCGATACGTTGCACCGTGCGCTCGCCGAGCTCGAGATCGCCGGCGTCAAGACCAACCGCGCACTCTTGCAGAGTGTGCTTGCCGATGCGGAGTTTCGGGCGGGAGGCGTTACCACGAGCTTTCTGGAGACGCGCCGCGATCACTTGTCCTTTGGCGAGCCGAGCCCCGCAGCCCGTGACTACATCCTGGCCGCGCTCTGGTATGCCTCGGCCATGGCTTCGCCCGGCGCGCTCTGGGCGGATACGTCGGGATGGCGATTAGCGGCGCCCGCCATCACGCGCTGGCGCTTCGGCGAGCGCGTGGTCGTCCTCGAGCGGCTGGGCACGCAGCATTATCGCGCGCGCCTCGCGGACGAGGACTACGAGGTGCGTGTGATCGGGCGCGAGGAGGACTCGCTCAGGGTCGAGATCGGCGGCAGCCGGGAGTTCGCCCGAGTCGTCGCGGCGGGGGCGGCCCTCGAGCTCTTCCGCACCGGCCGTCACACGACCTTGACGGCGGGCAGCACCGAGGATGCGCTCGAGCCCACCGACGAGGCGGACGCGGGATCGCTGGTGACGCCGCTCCCCGGCACCGTGGTTCAAGTGCACGTGACCTTGGGTCAGAGCGTCGAGCGCGCCACGCCGCTCATCACCATCGAGGCCATGAAAATGGAGCATACCGTGGCCGCCCCGTACGCGGGCACGGTGCAGCGGCTGCCGTTCGGCCTGGGGGATCGGGTCGCGGCGGGCTCGGTTCTCGCGGAGCTCAAGCCCCGCGCTTGAGCGTCGGCCTTGATCGTCCGGGCCTTTAGCCGACGAGCTCGAGGGCTGGAGCCGCGGCGGCGAGCGGCGGCAGGGTGACCTTGAAACGGGTTTCGTGGCCGAGCAAGCTCGCAAGCGCCACTTTGCCGCCGGCTTCATGCACGTAGCGGCGCACCAGGGCGAGACCCGTTCCGTGCTTGGGCTCTCCGGGGGTGTTGGGGAGCGTGGAGTAGCCGGACTTGAAGATGAGCTTGATCGCTTCGCGATCGCGCAGCCGCGCGGCGTTCTCACCCGTCAGGATGCCGCGCGTAATGGCGGTGGAGCGCACGTGCTCGGGATTGAGGCCGCTGCCATCGTCCTCGAACAAGAGCTCGAAGTTGCCGTCCGCGGCGGTTTTGAATTCGAGCCGCATGGTGCCGTTGGGTGCCTTGCCGGCGGCGACGCGCTCCGGCGCCGGCTCGATGCCGTGCATCACGGCATTGCGGATCAGCTGGATGGCGATGTTCTTGATGGCGGATTGATACGCTGAAGGCACCAGGGCGAGCCCGATCGCTTGCAGCGTGACCGTCTTGTTGTGCTCCTGCGCCACGTGATCGGTGAGCGCCCGCAAGGTGCTCTCGAGGCTTCCCGCGGGCGCCGAGAGCTGCGCGCCCGGCACGGCCGCGTGCCGCGGCGCGTCGGCCACGAATTTCGGCGATTCGATGATTTGCGTGCCGTTCGCCGTCACGCTCCCGACGGGCGGGGCGGCCGCGCGCGCGCGCGGTCCTCCGGCCCCGGCGCTCAAGGTCTTGAGCAGCGCGAACTGCCCATAGAGCTCATCGAGCTTCACCGCGAGGGGAAGAAAGTCGCTGCCGCTCAACGCGGGGCGGCTGCGCAGATCGTGCAGTGCATCCTCGAAATGCCGCGCCGAGGCTTCCAGCGCCGAGAGCTGGAACGCGGCGGCGTCGCGCCGGACTCGGTCGACTTCCTCGAGCGTCTCCTCGAGCTTGTGGCGAAACGCCTCCTGCTCGCGGGCCGGTTTCTTCAACACGGCGTTGATGGTCTTCATCGAGCCGTCGGCTCGATGCAGCAACGCGGCAAAGCGCGCCCCGCCCACTTGCAGGACGCTGCGCAGGATCTCTCCATGTGTCTGCACGTGGATGCGCAAATCCTCGAGCTCGCGCACCATCTGAACCTCTCGTGTGATGTCGGCGACACGTACCAGCCAGGCACGCTGCTCATTCACGAGCTCGACCGCGCTGAACTCGAACGCATACTGCGCGGAATCGTAGGAGCCGTCGGTGTTGGGCAGGCGGACCTCGACGTTGCTCAAGGGATTCTCTTGCGCCGACTCAGGCGTAGCGGCGACGCCCCCGTCCTCGCGCGGCGGCGCGGTGCCGAGGAGCTGTGCGATGTGGCTTCTTGCCACGCTCAGCGTCTTGGCCGTGACCACCGGCGCGAGCAGCTTCTCGAAGGTGAGGTTCGCGAAGTCCTCACGGCGAAACAGCCGTGCGAGCGATTGCGAAGTCTGCGGCAGCACCCGGTTGCGCGCGTCGAGGAAGAACAATCCCTGGTCGGTATTTCGCAAGACGGCATCGGTGATGCGGTTACTGGCGCTGAGGAGTTCTTGCTTCTCGCGCTCGTGACGGGTGCGTGTCATGAACATATCGATTCCAGCGTGCCAAAGGGCTCGCCGGCCGGACGGGAGCAGTGTCACAGCTTGAGCGTAATTTTTACATATGTCGCAGCGCGGCTGGGGCCAGTGTGACGCGCGTCACATCCCGGGCTTCAGGCGACGGCGGAGACGATAGGCCCCAGATCGGCGAGCAGCTCGTCCGCCGAGGCATACCGATGCGAGAGGTCTTTCGCCATCAACCGGTCGAGCAGCGCCTGCTGCAAGGCCACATGGGAGGGTAGGCGCGGCACCCCCGCGGTGGCGTGCTGCTCCATGATCTCGATGGCGCTCTTGCCGATGTAAGGACGGTGACCGGTGAGCATCTCGAAGAACATTACGCCGAGGCTGTAGAGGTCGGTGCGTGCATCGACCTTGAGTCCCTGCGATTGCTCGGGGCTGATGTAGTAGGGAGAGCCGAGTACCTGTCCCACGCTCGTCGTGCCGGCCTCGACCGAGCGGCGCGCGAGGCCGAAGTCGATGAGCACCGGCGAGTTGTCCTCGCGCAGCATGACGTTCGCCGGCTTGAGATCGCGATGCAGGATGCCGAACACGTGGATGACGCGCAGCGCCTCCGCAATGCTGCGCAGGTAGTACAGGCTGTCGTCGATGCTCATGGGGTTACGCAGCCGGTCGCGCAAGTCGCCGCAGGGAATGTACTCCATGGCGAGGTATTGGTGATTCGGGAGCGCGCCGAAGTCATAGATTTCCGCGATGGCGCGGTGCTGAATGCTCGAAATGATCTCGTATTCGCGCTGGAATCGCTCGCCGTCGTCGATCTCGCGTTCCGTCGTGCCGCGGCTCATCACCTTGAGCACGACGTTGCGCCGCAGGCGCTCGGCGCGCGCCAGAAAAACCGACGAGAAGTTGCTGGTGGCGATTTCCTTGACGATGCTGTAACCGGGCACCTTGATGGACGGCGCATCCTCGGCCGGGTTGATCAGCCCCCCCGAGGCGAGCGCGGCGGAGCCTTGCCTGGCGCAGGCCTCGGTCACCGCTTTGAGGAGCAAGTCGCGCGTGACGCGGGCGAGCGGCAGGTAGTCCTTTGCACCACACTTGAGCGCTCTCACGGCGGACAGCTCATTGCCGTGCTCGGCGAGTATGATGCAGTGGACGCTCGGCTGCGCCCGTAGCATCTGTGTCAGGTGACTCAAACCCATGCTTGCCAGCGCTTCGTTGCTGAAGTCGATCTGCATGATCACCGCATCAGGGGCGCGTTCCTGGACGAAGCGCGCCAGGGAAGCCGCGTCCGTGCCGGGCGCGGTCGTGACCTGGGCGCTCGGCCAATGGCTCGTCACATGATGGTTCAGCCACTGCAGGCGTTTGGCGTCGCCGCCCACCACCAACAGCACGGGACCGGTTGCATCGGGCATACGCGGCGAATGTCTGCGTTCAAGGAGTCTCAGCCTAGCTGCGGCGCGGCGGCCGGACCCGTCGAGAAGTCACATTTTTTCGGGGCCGATGCGGAAATACCTGGGAATGGAAGCCAAAAAACCTGGAAAATTGAAACGACGGCCTCAAGTCGGGGTCAATTATCGAGAGTCCGAGAACACCTTTGAGGGGACATATTGCAATGGGAAGCGTCAGAACCTGGTCGCTCGCGCTGGTGGCCGGCATCTTCGTGGTGGTGGTGGCTCACCAGCGCTCGAATGCCGATGCGGGGGACGGCGTCGCGCCCGCTGCGGCGGCCGTGGCCGCCCCGGCCGCTTCCGCCGCCCCGGCCTCGCGTGTCACGGGGTTGCCGGATTTCTCGGGCCTGGTGGCCGATAACGGCGCCGCGGTGGTCAATATCAGCGTCGTCGAGAAGGCGCAGCAGCATGTGAGTGGCTCCTCCGGCGGCGACGAGGGCAACGACGACGACCCGCTCTCGCAGTTCTTCCATCGTTTCCAGATGCCGAGCCCCGAGCACATGCCGCCCGCCCACGGCATCGGCTCCGGGTTCATCGTGAGTGCCGACGGCTATGTGCTCACCAACGCCCACGTCGTGGCCGATGCCTCCGAGGTGACGGTGAAGCTGACCGACCGGCGCGAGTTTCGGGCCAAAGTCGTCGGCGTCGACAAGCGCAGCGATGTCGCGCTCATCAAGATTTCGGCGACCGACTTGCCGGTGGTGCGCTTCGGGGATCCCGCGAAGCTCCGCCCGGGCCAGTGGGCGATCGCCATCGGCTCGCCCTTCGGTTTCGACAACAGCGTCACCGCGGGAGTCATCAGCGCCGTCGGTCGGCCGCTGCCGGACGATAGCGGCAGCTCGTTCGTGACCTTCATACAGACCGACGCGGCCGTGAATCCGGGCAACTCCGGCGGCCCGCTGTTCAACCTCGACGGTCAGGTGATCGGCATCAACGCCCAGATCTACAGCCGCACCGGCGGCTACATGGGTATGTCGTTCGCAATTCCGATCGACATCGCGCTGAACGTGAAGGATCAGCTGATGAGGAACGGCAAGGTGAATCGCAGCCGCATCGGCGTGTCCGTGCAGGACATCGGCCAGCAGCTCGCGCTCACCTTCGGTTTGACCTCGCCGCACGGGGCGTTGATCAGCTCGGTCGAGCCGCAGGGTCCGGGCGAGCGGGCGGGATTGAAGCCCGGCGATGTCATCACCAGCGTGAACGGCAAAAACATCGACCACTCCTACGATTTGCCGAGCGTGATCTCTGAGCTGCCTCCGGGGAGCGATGCGCACCTCGGCGTATGGCACGATCGCAGGGCCACGGAGGTGACCGTCAAGACCGTGCTGCTCGAGGACACACCGCCCCAGGCGCCGCGCAACGGCGCCCAGGACGGCGGCGGCGCTCTCGGGCTCGCCGTGCGGCCTCTCGATCCGAGCGAGCAGAAGGAGCTTCACACCCGCGGACGCCTCGTGGTCGAGGATGTCTCCGGCCCGGCGCTCGCGGCGGGGCTGCAGGCGGGCGATGTGGTGCTCGGCGTCAACGGCGCCGGCGTCTCGACGGTCGCGGAACTCAAGCGCGAGGTCGCCCGGGCGGGCCGGAGCGTCGCGCTTCTGATCCAGCGCGAGGATGCACAGATCTACGTTCCGATCGATCTCGGCTAGATGGCTTAGGTGTCCACTCCGGCCCCCCTGTTCTTGAGCGGCGGCATGCCGCGGCCGCGCGCCGCGGCCCCGTTTTTGCCGACTTCCCCCGCGGAGATGCGCGCGCTCGGCTGGTCAGAGTGCGACATCATCATCGTGACGGGCGATGCCTATGTCGATCATCCGAGCTTCGGCATGGCCATCATCGGGCGCGTGCTCGAGTCGCACGGCTTCAAGGTCGGCATCATTGCGCAGCCCGACTGGCGCAGCAAAGAGGACTTCGCGAGGCTCGGCGCGCCGCGGCTCTTCTTCGGGGTGACCGGCGGCAACATGGATTCGATGGTGAATCGCTACACCGCGGATCGGCGTGTGCGCAGCGATGACGCCTACACCCCGGGAGGCGTCGCCGGCAGGCGGCCGGATCGGTGCGTCATCGTATATTCGCAGCGCGTGCGCGAGGCCTTCAAGACCGTGCCCATCGTCGTCGGCGGCATCGAGGCGAGCCTGCGCCGCATCGCGCACTTCGACTACTGGTCCGATCAGGTGCGTAGGTCCGTGCTGGTCGACGCGCAGGCGGACCTCCTGGTGTACGGCAATGCCGAGCGGCAGATCGTCGCGCTCGCCGAGCGCCTCGATGCGGGCGAGCCGCTCTCGAGCATCACCGACTTGCGCGGCACCTCGTTCATGCGTCGTGCCGTTCCCGACGACTGGATCGAGATCGATTCGAGCGAGCTCGACACACCCGGGCCCCTCGCACCGCCCGTCGACCCTTACGCCGACGAGGCCGCGAGGCTCGCCGCGCAGGCACCCGCCGCGCAGAGCGCGGCCGCCCGAGGTCCGGGCGAGCGTGCGCCCGCTGCCCATCAAGTGGTGAGATTTTTCCGCAAGGTACCGAACGCCGCGCGCGAGCGCAGCGTGATCCGCATACCGTCTTTCGAGCGCGTGAGCGAGGATGCGGTGCTCTACGCCCACGCCTCGCGCATCTTGCATCTGGAGTCCAATCCCGGCAATGCGCGCGCGCTCGTGCAACGGCACGGCAATGCCGAGGTCTGGATCAATCCGCCGCCCATTCCCTTGAGCACGGCCGACATGGACGCGATTTACGAGCTGCCCTACGCGCGCCGGCCGCATCCCTCCTGCGGCGATGCCCGCATTCCCGCCTATCACATGATCCGCTTCTCGGTGGCGATCCAGCGTGGATGCTTCGGCGGCTGCACCTTCTGCTCGATCACCGAGCACGAGGGCCGCATCATCCAGAGCCGCTCCGAGGACTCGGTGATCCGCGAGATCGAGACCATTCGCGATAAGGTGCCGGGGTTCACCGGGGTCGTGTCGGACCTCGGCGGCCCGACCGCCAACATGTATCGACTGCACTGTAAGAGTGCAGCGGTAGAGTCCGCTTGCCGCCGCCCCTCGTGCGTGTACCCCGGTATTTGCCCGAACTTGAACACCGACCACGCACCGCTCATTAATTTGTACCGCCGCGCCCGTGCGCTCAAGGGCATCAAGAAAGTGCTCATCGCCTCGGGCGTGCGCTACGACCTCGCGGTCGAATCACCCGAGTACGTGAAAGAGCTCGCCACGCATCACACGGGCGGCTATCTGAAGATCGCGCCCGAGGCGCTCGCCGAGGGGCCGCTCTCCAAGATGATGAAGCCGGGGGTGGGCGCCTACTACAAGTTCAAGGAGCAGTTCGACAAGTACTCGAAGGCGGCGGGCAAGGAGCAATATCTCATCCCCTATTTCATCGCCGCACATCCGGGCACGCGCGACGGCGACATGCTCGAGCTCGCGTTGTGGCTGAAGAAGAACGGGTTTCGAGCCGATCAGGTGCAGGCGTTTCTGCCCTCGCCGATGGCGACGGCGACCGCGATGTATCACTCGGGCAAGAATCCGCTGAGGCGCATCACGCGTGCAAGCGAGGAGGTCGTCGTTCCGAAAGGCACGCGCGCGCGGCGCTTGCACAAGGCGTTCCTGCGCTATCACGATCCGGAGAACTGGCCCCTGCTGCGCGAGGCTCTCAAGCGCATGGGACGCGCGGATCTCATCGGCAACGGCCGGCATCACCTGATCCCCGCTTATCAGCCCGTGGGCTCGAGCGCCCCGGGCTCGCGCGCCCCGGCACGTCCGTTCCGCACCCAGCACACCGGCCTGCCGAAGTCCGGCACCGGCAATAGCCCCCGCCCGAAGACTGGCGCCAAGCGCTCGCGCGCGGGCCAACCGTAGGGTTCTCGCTGCATTCCCGGCTTTTGTGCTTGCTACCCCGCCCGCCGTGCGATTAAAGTTCCGGGCTGTCTAGCGGTTGCCGCCGGTTTGAGCGCGTGTGAAGTATGGACAAGTGGATCGTGCACAAATTCGGCGGCTCGAGCGTCGCGGACGCGGATTGCTTCCGCCGGGTCGCCGACATCATCGAGGCCTCTCCCAATGCACGCGAGGCCGTGGTCTTGTCGGCCTGCCGGGGTGTCACCGACGCGCTCTTGAATGCGGTCACGCTCGCCGAGCAGCCCGACGGGGACATGACGGGTGCGATCGAGCAGCTGTGGAAGCGGCACGAGAAGCTCGCGACGGAGCTCTTGTCGCCGTCCGCCTGCGAGGCTTATTGCATGCAGCTCGCCCGCGACTGTAAGGACATCGCGGGCGTGCTGCAGACCGTGCGGCTCATCCGTGCGGCGACCTACTCGATGCGCGACGTGATCGCGGGATACGGGGAGATCTGGTCGACCCGCCTGTTCGCGCCGTTTCTTCGCGAGCGCGGCCGCATCCAGGGCGAGGTGCTCTGGGTCGACGCCCGCGCCGTCATCATCGTCGAGTGGGGTCCGCTCGGCCCGAGCGTGCAATGGGCGCAATGCGAGCGGAATCTCGAGAAGCTCATTCCCGCCGAGTTTCGCGGGCGGCTCATCGTCACGGGCTTCATCGCGACCACCACGACCGGCATCCAGACCACGCTCGGGCGCAACGGGAGCGATTTCTCCGGTTCCATCTTCGGGGCGCTCCTGAAGGCGCCCGAGATCATCATCTGGACCGATGTCGACGGTGTGCTCTCGGCCGATCCGCGCCTCGTGCCGAACGCCCAGACGATCGACCAGCTCTCCTACAACGAGGCCATGGAGCTCGCGTACTTCGGCGCCAAGGTCATCCATCCGCAGACGATGGAGCCGGCGGTGGCGCGAGACATTCCGATCTGGATCCGCAACACCTTTGCGCCGCAGAGGGTGGGCACGCTCATCTGCGCGAAGCCCGTATCGGCGCTCAAAGTGAAAGGCATCACCACCATCGACCCGGTGGCGCTGGTCAATCTCGAGGGCGCGGGAATGATCGGCGTTCCGGGTACCGCGAATCGGCTGTTCGGCGCGCTGCGCGACGCCGGCATCTCCGTCATCTTGATCTCGCAGGGCAGCTCCGAGCATTCGATCTGCTTCGCGATTCCCGCATCGCAGGCGCAGCGCGCCGAGGATGCCGTGCGCCGCGCGTTCGACTCGGAGCTGCGCGACGGCCAGATCCAGCATGTCGACGTGGCGCGCGATCTGGCGATTCTCGCCGTCGTGGGCGACGGCATGGCGGGCTCGCATGGCGTGGCGGCCAAGGTCTTCAACTCGCTCGGCGATGCCGCAATCAGCGTCCGAGCGATTGCTCAAGGCGCCTCCGAGCGCAACATCTCGCTGGTGGTGGACGGCAAGTTTGCCGCCAAGGCGCTGCGTGCCGTACACGCCGCCTTCTATCTGTCGCCGAACACGCTCTCCATCGGGCTGATCGGCCCCGGCACCGTGGGACGGGTGCTGCTCGAGCAGATCGCGAGTCAAGTGGAGCGTCTGCGAGCCTTGAATCTGGACCTGCGAGTGCGCGGGATCGCGAGCTCCAAGCGCATGCTGCTCGCGGAAGGCGCCATCGATCTCTCGAACTGGCCCGCGCTGCTCGCGGAGAAAGGCACGGCGGTCGACCTGGAAAAGTTCGCCGCGCATGTCCAGGCGGACTACATTCCGCACACCGTCATCATCGATTGTACGGCGAGCGCGGCGGTGGCGAGCCGCTATCGAGACTGGCTCGCCCGCGGCGTCCACGTCGTGACGCCGAACAAGAAGGCGAACAGCGGCGCGCTGCCGGCCTACCGTGCGCTCAAGGAAGCGGCGCGCGCCGCCGGCACTCATTATCTTTACGAGGCCACGGTGGGCGCCGGCTTGCCGGTCATCCACACGCTGCGGGACCTGCGCGAGACGGGCGATGAGGTCATCCGCATCGAGGGTATTTTCTCCGGTACGCTCGCCTATCTCTTCAACGTGTTCGACGGCAGCGAGTCGTTCTCCTCGATCGTGCTCACCGCCAAGCAGAAGGGATACACCGAGCCCGATCCTCGCGACGATCTGTCGGGCATGGACGTGGCACGCAAGCTCATCATCCTCGGGCGCGAGATGGGTTTGACGCTGGAGATGTCCGACGTCGAGGTGGCCGGTCTCGTGCCCGCGGCGCTCGATGGCTGCAGCGTCGAGGAATTCATGCATCGCCTGCCGGAGTTCGATGCGGCCATGGCCAAGACGCTCGGCGAGGCCAAGGCGCAGGGACAGGTACTGCGCTACGTGGGCCGGGTGGATGCGGACGGCAAGGCGACCGTCGGTTTGACGCGCCTCGACGCGAGGCACGCCTTTGCGAACATCGCCCTGACCGACAACGTGGTGCGTTTCGCCACGCGCCGCTACTGCGACAATCCGCTCATCGTGCAGGGTCCCGGCGCCGGTCCCGAGGTGACCGCCGGGGGCGTGTTCTCGGACCTGTTGCGTCTGTCGGCATATCTTGGCGCACATTTGTAGCGCTTCGGAAACCAATGCAGAACGAGGTCACCGCCTTCGCTCCCGCCACCGTCGCCAACGTGGGCATCGGCTTCGACATCCTCGGACACACGGTCGAGGCCGTCGGCGATCGGGTTTCGGTCAAGCGGATCGATGAGCCCGCGGTGCGCATCCGCGCGGTCAAGGGAGTGGCCGGGGAATTGCCGGTCGACCCCAAGATCAACACCGCGGGCCGAGCACTGCAGGCCATGCAAGCCGCGCTCGAGCTCGAGCACGGATTCGAGATGGAAATCGACAAGGGCATCCCGCTCGCTTCCGGACTGGGCGGCTCCGCGGCATCGGCCGTCGCCGCGGTGGTCGCGGCCAACGCGCTCATCGAGCGCCCGGTGCCGCCGCTCCGGCTTCTCAAGTTCGCGATGGAAGGGGAGATCGTCGCGAGCGGTTCCGCTCACGTGGACAACATCGCGCCGTGCCTGTATGGGGGCCTCGTGCTCACGGTGGGGATCGACCATCCGCGGGTGAAGCAGATTCCGGTGCCGCGCTCCCTGCGCTGCGTGCTCGTGCATCCCCACATGCACTTAGGCACGCGCGAGGCGCGGGCGGTGCTGAAAAGCGACGTGACCCGCTCCGATTTCGTCTGGCAGAGCGCGAATCTCGCAGGCTTCATCAGCGGCTGCTACTCGAACGACCTCGATATGATTCGCGATTCCTTCAACGACGTCATCATCGAGCCGCAGCGCCAGACCTTGATTCCGGGATTCAAGGATGTGCAGCGCGGCGCCATGGCGGCGGGCGCACTCGGATGCTCGATCTCCGGAGCGGGGCCGACCATATTCGCATGGGCCGAGGTGCAGCACACCGAGGCGGTGCGCGCCGCCATGATATCGGCCTTCTTGAATCATGCTCTGAAGTCCGACTCTTGGATCTCGACGATCGATAACCCGGGCGCGCGGCTGGTGAGCACCTGATGCCGGAGCTTCGCTACCTGAGTTCGCGCGGCGGCGCGCCCGGGGTCACGTTGACCGAGGCGGTCCGCCAGGGCCTTGCGCCCGACGGCGGATTGTACGTGCCGACGCGGCTGCCCGAGGTCGATGTCGGCGCGGTCGCCCGCTCGACGCGACTGCCCGACATCGCGCAAAGCGCGCTCGGCGGATTCTTTCGGGGCGATCGGCTGGAACCTGAGCTCGGAGACATCGCGCAAGCGGCCTTCGACTTTCCCGCGCCGACGACGCCGGTCGAAAAATGCCCGGACCCTTTATTCGTGCTCGAGCTCTTTCACGGCCCGACCGCGGCCTTCAAGGATTTCGGGGCGCGCTTTCTCGCCGAGACGCTCGAGCGCGCGCAATCGCCGTCCGAGCCGCCCATGACCATTCTGGTGGCCACCTCGGGTGATACCGGCGGCGCCGTCGCCGCGGCCTTTCACCGGCGTCCGCGGGTGCGGATCGTGATTCTGTACCCTTTAGGTCTGGTGAGCGACCGTCAGGAGCAACAGCTCACCTGCTGGGGAGAGAACGTGCGCGCCTTGCGCATCGGCGGCACCTTCGACGATTGCCAGCGCCTCGTGAAGGAGGCCTTCGTCGATGCACGCCTTCGCGCGCGGCATCATTTCAGCTCGGCGAACAGCATCAACGTCGGCCGCCTGCTGCCGCAAATGGTCTATTACGTGGCCTCGAGTCTCGATGTCGAGCGGCGCACGGGCAAAAGAGCGTCGTACATCATTCCGGCCGGCAACCTAGGCAACGCCTTTGCCGCCATGTGGGCGCGCGCCATGGGGTTCCCTATCGGACGCATCATCCTCGCGCACAATGCCAATCGCACGGTTCCCGATTTTCTGCGCGACGGCGAGTGGCGCCCGCGGCCGAGCATTCAGACGCTCGCCTCGGCGATGGACGTCGGCAATCCCAGCAACATGGAACGGGTGCGCGCGCTCTATCCGACCTTCGCCTCGGTGAGCGAACATTTGAGCGCGGAAAGCGTCGATGACGTTACAATTCGGCGCAGAATCGGAGAGGACTTCATGCGATTTGGACGCGAATGGTGTCCGCACACGGCGACCGCTGCGGAGGTCTATCAGCGCTTGAGCGAGGGTGAGCGGCGGGACAATCCGTGGATCCTGGTCGCGACGGCGCATCCGGCCAAGTTCAACGACATCGTGGAGCCGATCATCGGCAAGCCCGTCGAGGTCCCGCCTGCGCTTGCGCGGCTGCTGGCGCTGCCGCGGCACTTCACCGATCTGCCGCCTTCGCTCGAGGCGCTGGCCGCGGCACTCGAATGAGCGATCTGCGCATCGATCCGCAGTGGCTCGCGGCGGCCGTCGCGATCGCGCTCGTCGGGGCGGCCGGTTACCTCGCGGTCGGCGCGTATCGGCGCCGCGCGCGGCGCAAGCAGCTGCTCGCGCGACTGGATCGAATCGCCTACGAGTCCGCCCACCAAGTGCTCGTGCCCGACGGGATGGGCGGCTACATCCACATCGATCACTTGCTGCTCACTTCGCGGGGACTTCTGGTGCTCGACACGCGCCGCGTCCCGGGCCTCATCTTCGGCGGCGATCAGATGAGCGATTGGACCGTCATCGGACGCCGCCGCTTCACCTTCGACAATCCGCAGCCGGCGCTATACGATCGTATCGCCGCGGTGAAGGCGCTCGCGGGCGACTTCCCGGTCGAGGGCCGGTTGCTGTTCTCGAACATCGGCAAGTTCACCAAGGGCATGCCCAAGTACGTGATGATGCTCGACGGCATCGAGGTCGAGTTTCCGCAGGTCGACCGCAGCCTCAAGGGCTCCGCCGCGCTCGAGCCCTTGGCGGGGGTTTGGAGCCGGGTGGTCGCCCAGCTCAAGCCAAGCCCGCATCTATTCACCAACCTCTAGCCGGGAGAAAGGCCGAAGAGCCGCACGGCATTTTGCGTCGACGCCGCGGCGACGCTCGCGAAGGACTCGCCGCGCAGCGCCGCGACCGTGACCGCGATGTGCGGCAAATAGGCAGGCTCGTTACGGCGCGACTTGGGCGGCGGCGTGAGATCACGCGGCAAAAGATACGGCGCGTCGGTCTCGAGCAGCAGCTTCTCCCGCGGAATGCGCGGCACGGCCGTGCGTAAGGCGCCCCCGCGGCGCTCGTCGCAGACCCAGCCGGTGATGCCGATCGACAGATCGAGACCGAGATAGGCTTCGAGATGCTCGGGTCCGCCGGTGAAGCAATGGGCCACCCCGCCGTGGAGCGCCGCACGGTGCTCGGTGAGTATGGCCGTGAAGTCCCCGTGCGCGTCGCGCTGATGCAGGAACACCGGCTTGCCCGTGCGCGCCGCGATCTCGAGCTGCGCGACGAAGGCGGCCCGCTGCGCGGAGCGCGGCGAGAAATCGCGAAAGTAATCGAGCCCACACTCGCCCACCGCCACCACCTCGGGCTGCGCGAGGAGCTCCTCGAGGCGTGCACGCAGCTTAGGCTCGAACGAGGCCGCGTGATGCGGATGCACGCCTGCGGTGCTCCAGAGCATGCGCGGATGACGGGCGGCGAGATCGGCCGCTGCGCGCGAGCTCGCGAGATCCGTTCCGGTCACGACCTGACGGGTGACTCCGGCTGCGACGGCGCCGCGGATCACCTGATCGAGGTCCGCGGCGAAACTCGAATGCGTCAGGTTTGCCCCGATGTCGATCAATTCCTGCGCCAAGAACCGCCACCTCGTTGTGTTATCTTCGGCGCGTATCGTACACGCGGCTAGAGGGAGAGGGAGCGCGCATGCGGTCAGTGAGAGGTCTGGGAACGATGCTGTTGTTGTCGCTGGCCGCGGCGAGCGGCGCACAGGAAGGCGGCGACTTGCAGGCGCAGATCCTCTACGCCTATCAGACCGAGGATTTGGGCGAGCTTGGCAACCTGGTGCAGAGGCTCGGCAACGAGGTCAAGGCGGGAGGTGCGGATGCGGCGCTTCACTATCACCTCGCGCATGCGGACTATCGTTTGGGCTTGCTCGCCGAGCAAAAGCGGCGCAAGGCGGCTGCGCCCGCGTTCTCCGACTGCATCGATCAGCTGAAGGCGGTCCTAGACCAGGACGCCAAGTCCGCGGAGGCGCTCGCCCTGCAGTCGGCCTGCTACGGCGAGCTCGCCAAGCAGAGGCATCTGGAGGCGGTGCTGCTGCGGTCCCATGCAGAGGAGAGGCTCAAGTCCGCCTTCGCGCTCGCGCCCCGCAATCCACGAGTGCTCTATCTCATGGCCATGGACGAGTTCGCGCAGTCGAAGCCCAGCTCGCCCGAGAATCAGCGGGCGTTCGCCACCCTGCTCAAGGCCGCCCAGCTGTTCGAGCAATCGTCCGCGACGCGCACGGACGTGCCGGGCTGGGGCCACGCCGAGGCATATCTTGCGGTGGGGCAGCAGCTCGCGGCGCGCGGCGACCTGCTCGGCGCGCGCAACTGGATCGAGAAGGCCCTGATCGTGGCGCCCGACTATAAAGCGGCGCAAAAACAACTGGCGGTGCTGGTGCAGCGCTAGCCGGGCACGACCGCCGCTCGCGTCGAACCTGTTATCATCGTAGGCGATGAAGGCAGAGGGAACGCAACTGTCGCTGTTCCAGGCGCGCAGCACCGGAGAGGCGTTTGCGGTTCGGGTGAGCGCTCGTGCGCGCCGGCTCACGGCGCGCGTGCACGTCGGTGGACGTGTGGAAATCGTCGTGCCGGTCGGCGTCAAGGCGCGAGCGGTGCGCGATTTCGTGCAGCGCTTCACCCCCTGGATCGATCGCAAGGTTGCCGCCATGCAGTGCTTTGCGGAGCCGGCGGCGAGCGTGCCCACGCACATCGATTTCGCCTATTCCCAGGAGCATTTCGACGTCCACTGGCAGCAAGCCCCGCGCCGCGAGCTGTTGCTCGAGGCAGGCAGGCTGTCGGTGCGCGCGCCCGATACGGACCAGGCGCGTCAGAAGCTCAAGGACTGGCTGAAACAGGCTGCTCAGGAGCGGCTCATCCCGCCGCTCTTGAGGCTCGCTCGCGATTTGAATTATTCCATCGAGCGCGTGGCCATCCGCTGCCAGCGCACCCGCTGGGGCAGCTGCTCGACGCGCGGCACGGTGAGTCTCAATTGCTCGCTGGTGTTCTTACGGCCGGAGGTGGTGCAATACCTGTTCGTCCACGAACTCGCGCACTTGAAGCACATGAATCACTCGCCGGCCTTCTGGCGCCTGGTACAGACACTCGAGCCCGACTACCGCCGGCTCGATCGCGAGCTCCTCGCAGGCTGGCGCACGGTGCCGCTGTGGGTGTTCGGAAACTAGCCAATGAGCGAGAGCAAGCCCGCCAAACCGTTCGTCGACCTGAGCGACGAGGAGATTCACTGGGACCTCACGAATTCCTTGAGCTACTCCCAGTACCTGGGCCTGGAGAAGCTCCTCGATGCGCAGCGTCCCCTGTCGTACGAGCACGACGAGATGCTGTTCATCGTGATCCATCAGGTCTCGGAGCTGTGGATGAAGCTCTGTCTGCACGAGCTCAACACGGTGGTCGATTGCGTGCGCCGCGACGATCTCGGGCCGACGTTCAAGATGCTGGCGCGGGTGTCGACCATCCAGCAGCAGCTGCTGCAGGCCTGGGACGTGCTCGCGACGATCACTCCCTACGATTATTCGGCATTCCGCAACACGCTCGGGCGGTCATCGGGATTCCAATCGGCTCAATACCGGCTGCTCGAGTTCCTGATCGGCAACAAGAATGCGGACCTCATCGAGGTATTCCGCGCGGACCCTCCGACCTACGAGCTGCTCGAGCGTGCGCTGCGCGCACCGAGCTTGTACGACGAGGTGCTGCGCCTCTTGAGCCGCCGCGGCCTCGATGTGCCGCCGCAGGCGATCGACCGTGACTTCTCCCAGCCCTATCAGGCGAGCAAGCAAGTGGCCGCGGCCTGGCTCAGCGTGTATCACAACTCGGTCAAGGACTGGGATCTCTATGAGCTCGCCGAACGGCTCGTCGATCTCGACTACAAGTTTCAGCTGTGGCGCTTCACGCACGTGAAGACGGTCGAACGCATCATCGGCTACAAGCGCGGCTCCGGCGGGACGAGCGGAGTGGCCTATCTCACCAAGGCGCTCGATCTGAAGTTCTTCCCCGAGCTTTGGACCATCCGAACGTCGATGTAGGCAAACGTGGCCGAATTCCAAGACCGACTGCAGAACGTCAACGTCGCCTCGAGCGACTTGCTGGCGACCCCCGAAGAAGTGAAGCGGCGCTTGCCCTTGAGTGTGCGCGCCGCCGACACGGTACTGCGCGGCCGCGAGGCGGTGCGCGCCATTCTCGAGCGGCGCGATGCACGCCGCTTCGTGGTGGTCGGTCCGTGCTCCATTCACGATGTCGCTGCGGCGCGCGAGTACGCCGAGCGGCTGAGAGCGCTCGCAGGCCGCGTCGCGCCGACGCTGCTCTTGATCATGCGCGTCTATTTCGAGAAGCCGCGCACGACCGTGGGCTGGAAGGGTCTCATCAACGATCCGGATCTCGATGACTCGTTTCACATCGAGAAAGGCATATTGCTCGCGCGCGAGCTGCTCTTGCACGTCGCCGAGCTCGGGCTCCCCGCGGGCACCGAGGCGCTCGATCCCATCATGCCGCAGTATCTGTCCGAGCTCATCACCTGGACGGCGATCGGGGCGCGCACCACCGAATCGCAAACCCATCGCGAGATGGCGAGCGGCCTGTCCACCCCCGTCGGCTTCAAAAACGGCACGGACGGAGCGCTCGCCACCTCCATCAATGCGCTCGAATCGGTGCGCCATCCCCATCATTTTCTGGGTATCACTCAACAGGGCCAGTCCGCCGTGTTCCGCACGCGCGGCAACGCGCACGCCCACCTCGTGCTGCGCGGCGGCGGCGGCCGCGTGAACTACGACGCGGTGAGCATCGCGCTCGCGGAGCGCCAGCTCGCGCAAGCGAATCTGCCCACCAACATCGTGGTCGACTGCAGTCACGGCAATTCGAACAAGGACCCCGGCGTGCAGCCGCTGGTTGCGGAAAACTGCGTCACGCAGATCCTCGACGGCAACCGCTCGATCGTCGGTCTCATGCTGGAGAGCCACTTGAAGGCGGGTAATCAGCCCATCCCGAAGGACTTGAGCACGCTGGAATACGGCGTGTCGATCACCGATCCGTGCATGGATTGGCAGAGCACCGAGGCGCTGATCATGAAGCTGCACACCTCGCTCATGACCCGCTCGCGTTAGCGCCAATCCGCCATGGGTATGCCGATCCTCTCCGCGCCTCGGCGCGCGGCCGCGTTGCCGTTGACGAGCAGCGCGCGGTCGGCACGCTCGAGATGGGGGATGTCGGAGAGGCTGTTGCCGTAGGCCGTCACCTTAGCCTGCGCATATTCCTCGCGTAGCTGCTCGAGGCAGCGCACCTTCTCCTCGCCGCGCCGGTTCGCGGTGCGCAAGGCGCCGTTGAGCCGCTCGCCGTCCCAGCGGATCTCGGTGCAGACGGTGCGCTCGAAGCGCAGCATCCGCCCAATCAAGGGTACGTAGAGATCGGGGCTCGCGGACAGGAGCACGAGGCGATCGCCGGCGCTGCGATGCATCTCGAGCACCGCGAGTCCTGCCGCCCGGAAGGCGCCCTTGGGATGCAGGGCCGCCACGAACCGCTCCGCCCACGCCTCGATGACGGGGCGCGCATCGCCGCCCATCACGGCGCGGATCGCGCGAGATTTCAAGCGTCCGCGATCGCGCCCCGCGAGCGCATAGCGGAGAAGCGCCGGCACGAGCCGCCACAGCCGCAAAACCTTCGCCGGATGGTGCACGAGGTAGCCCGCGAGGAACGGGAACAGCGTGTCGTGATGCGTGAGCGTGCCGTCGAGGTCGAAGAGCGCCACGCGACGTGGGGCAGGGATCGAGCTCTCGCCTGGGGCCGATGTATTCAAATAATTACCAATAATTACAATTTGTTGTGCCGATTATCTCGAATTAGAATCGCCGTAGTGCGAGCCGCGGGCAGCGCTCTATTTTGCCCCAAGGGCGGCATTCAAAGGCACTAGAATGACGCGCCCGCGCTCGGCGGTGCCGGAAGTTGCCGGGGGAGTACACCAGGAGATTCGATGGCGAATAGCATGGCGAGGAGAGAGCGCGGCAACCGGATGGGCGTGGCGCTGATCGCGCTCGTGGTGGGCGCGAGCGGCGGCCGGGCCGCCGCCGCATCGCCGACACCGCCGTCGGCGGTCCCGGCGCTTCAGCCGGCGCCGCTTGCCGGCTTTACACACGTCAAATCGCTCGGCGGCATCGACGAGTACCGCCTCGAGTCGAACGGCCTCACCGTCCTCGTCATGCCCGACCACTCGGCGCCTGTGGTCACGTTTCAAGTCACCTATCGCGTCGGCTCGCGTAACGAGGTGACCGGCACCACGGGCTCGACGCACCTCCTCGAGCACATGATGTTCAAGGGAAGCGAGCGCTTCAACGATGCGAAGGGCAACAGCATCAAGCAATACCTCGACCACGTCGGCGGGCAGTTCAACGCCACCACCTCGTTCGATCGCACCAATTACTTCGCGACCCTCGGCCGGGACGATCTCGACGGGTATGTCGCCATCGAGGCCGATCGCATGCGCGGTCTCTGGCTGCACGAGTCCGACCGGCAGGCGGAGATGACCGTGGTCCGCAACGAGTACGAGCGCGGCAAGAACGACCCGAACACCGTCTTGATGGAAGAGGTCTCCGCGGCGGCTTATGTCGCGCTTCCCTATCACCATCCGACCATCGGCTACAGGAGCGACATCGAGCACGTGCCGATCGAGAAGCTACGCGAGTTCTACGACACGTTCTACTGGCCGAACAACGCCACCGTCAGCGTGGTGGGCGACGTCGAGCCGGCCGCGGCGCTCGCGCTCGTGCAAAAGTACTATGGCGGCTACTCTCATTCGCCGCAACCGATCCCGCCCATCTATACCGAGGAGCCGGCGCAGGACGGACCGCGCCGCGTCGTGGTGAGGCGGCCGGGCGAGCTCGGCACCGTGGTGATCGCGCACAAGGTGCCGAACGGCCGCGACGCGGATCAGCCCGCGCTCGAGATGCTCGACGGCATCTTGAGCTCGGGCAAGAGCTCGCGCCTTTATCACGCGCTCGTCGATGCGGGCCTCGCGCTCGGCGCGGAGTCCGGGACGGATCTGCGCCGCGACCTCTCCCTGCATACGCTCTATGCGACGCTCGCGCCGGGCGCCTCGCACGAGAAGGTCGAGCAGGCGCTGCTCGCCGAGGTCGAGAAAATAAAGACCGAGGGTGTGACTGCGCAGGAGATCTTCCGCGTCAAGCAGCAAGTGCTCGCCGGCGAGGCTTACAAGCGCGACGGCACGGCCGGGGCCGCGAGCGAGCTCAACGAATGGATCGCGATCGGCGATTGGACCTTGTACGTGACGTTCCCGCAGAAGGTTGAGCAGGTCACCGCGGCCGACGTGCAGCGCGTCGCGCGCGAGTACTTGGACGAGCGTCAGAGCACGACGGGCTGGTTCGTCCCCGAAAATCCCGGCAAAGCCCAGGAGAAGCCATGAGATCGCGTCGAGCCTCGTGGAGTTGCACGCTCGCCGGGGGTGCGGTCCTGGCCGCCGCATTTGTGGCCGCCGCGCTCCCGGCGGCGGCGCAGGCCGGCATGGCCGCGCAGGGACACCGCGCCAAGACCGCGGGCATCGATCTGATCACCTATCCCACGCACGTGCGCGACGTGGTCGTGGTGCTGGGCGCATTGCCAGCGGGCGATGCGATGGCGGGCAGCGGCAACGCCGCGGTGCCGACACTCTCGGGCATGATGCTCGATCGCGGCACGACCACGCTCGACAAGTTCGCGATTGCCGAACGGCTCGAGGAGGTGGGCGCGAGCATATCGTTCTCGGTCGGGACACAAAGCCTGGAGATCCACGCCAAGTGCCTGCGCAAGGATCTACCGATGGTGCTCTCGATCCTCGCCGCCGAGCTCAAGACCCCGGCGTTTCCCGCGGCCGAGCTTGCCAAGGCGAAGCAGCAGCTCATCGGCTCGCTGCGCGAATCCCTGCAGAACACGGGGGCGCGTGCTCAGGAGGCCTTTGCACGTGCGATCTTCCCGCCTGGGCACCCGAACCGGCCGCATTCGGTGGAGGAGATGTTGAGCGCGGCGGAGTCCGCGACGCTCGAGGAGATCAAGGCGTTTCACGCGAAATACGTCGGTCCGAGGCGCTTCACCTTGGTCCTCGTAGGGGATGTGAACGATGCGGCGGCGCGTCGCGAGGTGACCAAGAATTTCACCGGTTGGACGGGCGGGGAGGACTATCTGCGCTCCGCGACCCCCGGCGCAGCGGGCGAGGCTGCGCCTTTCCACGATATCGAGGTGCCGCTCAAAGACAAGCCGAGCACGACGGTGCTGCTCGGTCAGGCGACGGGTCTGCGCTATCGCGATGCGGATGCCTTGCCGCTGCGCGTCGGTACGGCGATTCTCGGCCAAGGGTTCACCGGGCGTCTGATGGGAACGGTTCGCGACCGCGAGGGCCTCACCTACGGCATCGGCGCGGCCGTGACGGCGGACAGCGTCGCGGACGGCGCGTGGAGCATTTCGGCCAGCTTTGCGCCGGCGCTCCTCGACCGCGGCATCGCCTCGACCCGCCAGGTACTCGAGCAGTGGTGGGAGGATGGCGTCACGGACGATGAGCTCACGGCCCGCAAGCAGGGGCTCGTCGGCGGATATTTCGTCGGTCTCTCGACCACCGGGGGCCTCGCGAGCACGATCCTGACCTCCATCCAGCGGGGCTACGACTTGAGCTGGCTGGATGGCTACCCCAATGCCGTGCGCGCCGTGTCGCGCGAGCAGGTCGACCATGCGATCCGCGCGCACCTCGATCCCGCGACCATGGTGCGGGTCGAGGCGGGCAGCGTCGGCGCGCCGGCGGCCGTGCCGCCGGCGCCCGCACCGGCGCCGGGGTTCTAGAGAGGCGGCGGCGACCGCCGCGGCCGTTACGCGGCGCTGCGGCTCGCGGCGAGCTGCCGCAGCACGTAGTGCAGAATGCCGCCGTGGCGGTAGTACTCGAGCTCCTTCGGCGTGTCGATGCGCAGACGCGCCTGGAACTT
>Ga0302314_10001906_pt1 | contig 38829 bp, 26 predicted proteins | sample III_Palsa_N2_3_FD_200533 | JGI IMG/M metagenome (GOLD analysis project Ga0302314, IMG submission 200533) | Peat permafrost microbial communities from Stordalen Mire near Abisko, Sweden - III_Palsa_N2_3 | ecosystem: Environmental > Terrestrial > Soil > Palsa > Peat permafrost | place: Sweden...
GTGCTGCCATTGGATCGGCTTTTTCAGAATATCGCTGTGAAAACCCTGCCAGCGCTCGATGCTCTCCAGAATCAGGAAATTCGGGCTGCAGGTGGCCAGTTGGACGTTGGCCGCGCCCACGATCGGACCGCAGTACAGATGCGGCGCGATCTGCACGTGCTGGGTCTCGGCCATGCCGGCGATTTTCTTGGCCTCCAGCAGGCCGCCGACGCGTCCGAGGTTCATCTGCCATATGGCGGCCGAGCCGGCCCGCAGCAGGCGCGCAAAGTCGTATTTGGTCGTCAGCCGCTCGCCGGTCGCGATCGGTATGCTGGTCGCGCGCGCGACCTTGGCCATCTCCTCCGGGCTATCGGGGGGCACGGGCTCCTCGAACCACAGCGGATCGTAGGGCTCCAGCCGGCGTGCCAGGCGAATCGCTGCGGCCGCCGTCATCTGCCCGTGCGTACCGAACAGCAGATCGGCCCTGGATCCGACCGCCTCGCGCAGCACGCGCACGAACTGCTCGGATCGGTCCAGCGCCTCGAGCGAGAGCTGGCGCCCGTCAAACGCGCTGTACGGACCGACCGGATCGAACTTGATCGCGGTAAAACCCTGCCGCAGGTAATCATGCGCGCGCTCGGCCGACAGCGCCGGGTCATGATAAACCTCGCTGCCCTGATCCGCGCGCGGGTAGATGTAGGTGTAGGAGCGAAGTCGCTCGTGCACCTGCCCCCCAAGGAGCTTATAGACCGGCTGACCGGCAGCCTTGCCGACGATGTCCCAGCAGGCCATCTCGAGCGCACTGAACACGCCCATCATGGTCAGTTCCGGATGCTGCGTGAAGCCGCTGCCATAGACACGTCGCGACAGCACCTCGATGTCGTGCGGATCGTTGCCCTCCATATAGCGGCCGAACACATCCTCGAGCAGTTTGGCCACGAGATGGGGATGAAACGGCACGCCATAGGATTCGCCGATCCCCGAGATATTGTCGTCCGTGGTCAGTTTGACGAAGACGAACCATCGGCCGCCGAAATGCGGCGGCGGATTGCCGACGACAAAAGTCTTGATGTCCTTCAGCTGCATGAGTCGCTCTGGCCCGTCAAGCGCCGTCTGATCCACGCAAAGCATAGACGCAAACGCGCGCCAGTGGACGCCAACCTGCATGCAGAAAAAGGCCACGGCTCAGCAAATAAAGGCATGCCCTCGGTTGGACCGCCCGCTCGGATCCGGGGCGGCACCGGGGCCTGCTAGTCCGACGCAAAACCAGTACCATGCTCCCGACTGCTCCCGAGGCTGGCAGCTGGCGCCCGGGAGCCGGGTTGCATTCACAGCCATTCACAGTCACTGGAGCGATCGCGATTTCCGCCACCGCCGCCGTCCCACCGGTTGCCGTCGTCCCCAGTCAGGCGTCGTTCATGGCGCGCTGGTACGTGCTGCTCATGATGGTGGCGGTCTATACGCTCAGCATTGCCGACCGCTACGCAATCTCTACGGTGCTGGAACCGATCCGATTGGAGCTGCATCTGACCGATTCCGGGATCGCGTTTCTGACCGGCACCTCGCTCGCTCTGTTTTACGTGGTGTTCGGCTTCCCATTGTCCTGGCTCACGGACCGGTACAGCCGGCGCATCATCCTCACCTGCTCGGTGCTGGCCTGGTCCGCCATGACCCTTTGCACCGGTCTGTCGCGCAACTACCGCGAACTGCAGCTGTCGCGACTCGGCGTGGGCGTCGGGGAGGCCGGCGGCACGCCGGGTGCGAACTCGATCCTGTCGGATTATTTCCCCTGCTCGCGCCGACCGATGGCACTGACGATCTTTGCTCTCGGCGCGCCGATTGGTGCGTGGATTGCGGCGGATTTTACCGGGCGGATTTCCGATCTGTATGGGTGGCGCACGGTGTTCCTGTGGCTCGGCGCGGCCGGGATGGTGTTCGGCATCTGGCTGTACGCCACGGTGCGCGAACCACGACGCGGCTGCCTTGACCACAGACTGCACGCGGACAGCCCGGCGTTCTGGGTGACGATGAAATACCTGTGGAGTCAGCGCTCAGCGGTGCACGTGATCCTAGGCAGTTCGGTCTGCGCGCTCTGGGGCTGGGGCCTGATGTGGTGGACGCCGACCTATCTGATGCGCACCTACTCGCTGAGCGCCGGCCAGGCCGGGGCGATCACCGCACCCATGCACCTGTACGGCGGAATCGCGGCCTCGCTGCTGACCGCATGGCTGCTGGCGCAACCCTGGATGGCCAACCCCAAGCGTATCGTGTGGCTGCTCGGCACGGTCATCGGCGTGTCGACGATCGTCTCGATCGTGATCTATTGGACACATTCGCTGAGCCTGGCGACGGCGCTGTTCTGGGTCTTCATTCCAACGATTTATTTCTATATTGGACCCGGCTTTGGGCTACTGAACAACCTGGCCGAGCCGCGCATGCGCGCCATGTTCTGTGCTGCCGTGCTGTTTGTCGCCAACGTATTTAATCTGGTGGTCGCACCGCAGGCCGTTGGCTTCCTGAGTGACTGGTTCGCCCCCGGCCACATCGCCAATGCGGCATCGCTGCGCCTGGCACTGCTGTGCCTGGCGCCCACGGGCTTCTGGGCCACTTTTCATTTCTTCTGGTCGGCCCGGCGCCTGGTGCAGGACCAGGAACGCGCGACCGGCGTCCAGGTCGAGGCCACCTCGCACTAGACAGCTGTCGCCGCGGCGATCGCGCTGCGCCAGCGGCGCGCGGGACTACGCGGCGTCGGCCGCGGGTCCGACGCCGCGCCCGCGATTGCGCATGAGTGAGAGCGCCAGCAGCGCCGATGCCAGCATCAGAAACAGGCTCACCGCGTTCAGCACCGGGCTGGCGCCCTCGCGCATGCGGCCGTACATCAGCACCGTGAGCGGCGGGTCGGCTCCCACCAGCATGAGCGTGGTGTTGAAGTTCTCGAACGACATCAGAAAGGAGATCGCCGCCGCGCCGATCATCGCCGGACGCAGGTACGGCAGCGTGATCGTGCGCAGCACCGCCGCATTCGACGCGCCCAGATTGAGCGCTGCTTCCTCGAGCGTGCGGTCGAAGCGCTTCAGTCGCGCGCTCACCATCAGCGTGGCAATGGTCGCAACGTAGGAGAACTGGCCGAGCACCACCAGCACCAGCCCGGGGCGCAGGAAATCCACATCGAGGCCGAACATGCTGTCGGCGAGCTGCGCGAGGCGGCTGCAGAAGGCGAGAATGGAGATGCCGAGAATCACGCCCGGGATCACCAGCGGCAGCAGCATCAGGACCGACAGCAGCTGCTTGCCAGGAAAGCGATAGCGCTCCATGAGAAAGGCATTCGCCGTGCCCACGGTCACCGACAGCGCGGTGACCCAGCTGGCCACCACGACGCTGGTCCAGATGCTGCCGAGCAGCTCGGTGTCGCGGAACAGTCCGGTGCGCCCGGCAGCCGCATTGCCGATGAACCAGTCGAGCGTGAAGCCGTGCCACGGCGGCGCCGGATAGGGGGCGTTGTTGAACGCGAACACCGCAACCACCGCCAGCGGCAGAAACAGGAACAGCAGGAACGCGCCGAGGTAGAGCGCGGTCGCTGCGCGCAGCCACGCCGGACGGGGCAGGGATGCAATCATGAGCGGCGCATCACGTCGACGAAGCGTTGGCCGCTGAGCCGCAGACCCAGGGCGACCATGCCGGTGGACAGTGCCAGCAGCAGAAAACCGAAAGCCGCGCCCTGCTCCCAGTTGAAGCGCACGATGAACTGCGTGTAGATGAGCTCGGTGAACCACTGCGAGTTCTTGCCGCCGAGCAGGTTCGGTGTCAGATAATTGCCGAGCGTGAGCATGAACACGACGATGCAGCCGGCAGTGATCCCGGGCGCGGCGTGCGGGATGACGATGCGCCGCAAAATCACCAGACCGCCGCCGCCAAGATCATAGGCAGCCTCGATCAGCGAATTATCGAGGCTCTCCAGGCTGCTCACGAGCGGCACCACCATGAACAGCAGCGACGTATAGACCAGTCCGATCAGAATGGTCGCATCGTGATAGAGCAGCTCGACCGGCACCGCGGTGATGCCGAGCCGGACCAGCAGCGCCGGCAGCACGCCGGATTCGCGCAGCAGGATCAGCCAGCCGAGCGCACGCACCGTCTCGCTGACCCAGAACGGGATCAGGCAGACGACGAACAGCAGACGGCTGGCTCGGCCATGGGCGATCTTGGCGATGATCCAGGCCACGGGAAAGGCCACCAGCAGCGTCAGCGCGGTGGCCAGCGCCGACATGATCGCGGTGCGGACGAACACCCGCCAATACAGCGGTTCGGCGAAGAAGGTGCGGTATTGCGTGAGACTCGCCGCATAGGTACGCGGCGCAATGCGCTCGCGCAACGACAGCAGCGCGAGTTCGATGTGCGGCAGGATAATGAGCGCGAACAGCCACAGCAGCGCCGGCGTGAGCAGCACGGCCAGCATCACCCGGCGTTGCCACAGGGCCGGCGCTGGCGCGTCAGGCATGTTCGTCGCCAGCCGCGGCCGCTGCGGCAAAACACAGCGCTCGTTGCGGATCGAAGCCGAAGAACACGCGTGTACCGGGCTTCAGGTCCGCCAGCCGGCCGGTCTGCGGCAGTGCCACGCGAAACTCGAAGCGGGTTTGCTGCTCGACGATCAGGACCGCGGAGTTGGCACCGTCGAACAGCAGGCTCTGCACCTCTCCGGCATAGTGCACGGCCTGTGGCGGCAGCTGCTTGGCGTCGAGCTCGATGCTCGCAGCCTCGGGGCGCACGAACGCGGCGACCGCGTCGCCGGCGGCGATCGCCCCGCTGCGACGGGCGCGCACCACCCAGCCCTGCGCGGTGGCGACTTCCACCAGTTCGCCATCGACGCCGAGCGCGCGCCCGGGGATGCGATTGTTGGCGCCCACGAAGCCGGCGACGAACGCTCCCGCCGGCTCGTAGTAGAGCTGCTGTGGCGTGCCGACCTGCTCGAAGCGGCCGTGATTCATGACCGCCACATGATCGGAGAGCACCAGCGCCTCGGACTGGTCGTGCGTGATGTAGACGAAGGTGGTCCCGAACGCGGCCTGCAGCTGCTTGAGTTCGATCTTCATGTGTTCGCGCAGCTTCAGGTCGAGCGCACCGAGCGGCTCATCGAGCAGCAGCAGCGTGGGTTCGAGCACCAGGCTGCGGGCGATGGCGACGCGCTGGCGCTGCCCGCCCGACAGTTGGTCCACGCGCTTGTGGCCCGCGCCGGCGAGGCCGACACGCTCGAGCATCGCCGCCGCGCGGCGTGCGCGCTCGGCTGGTTTCATGCCGCGCCGGGCCAGTCCGAACGTCACGTTCTCGCCGACCGACATCATCGGAAACAGCGCCAGGTGTTGGAACACCATGTTGACCGGGCGCCGGTTCGGCGCCACACCGCGCATGCTGTGTCCACCGATACGAATGTCACCACCGTCCGGTAGCGTGAAGCCGGCGATCATTCGCAGCAGCGTGGTCTTGCCGCAGCCCGAGGGACCGAGAATGGAGAAGAAGCTGCCGCGCTCGACCGCAAACGACAGGCGGTTGACCGCGACATGATCGGCGAAGCGCTTGTCGAGCTGCTCGACGCTCAGATCGGGGGTACTCAATTGGCGGCCTTGATGCGATCGAGGATCCGCCCTTCGATCTCTTCCAGACCCGACGGAATGGCCGGGTACCAGTGGATGTCTCTGTACGGCCCCTGCGGGAAGCTGGCCGTGAACTGCGCTCGAAATTTCGGGTTCACCAGGCTTTCAGTGCCGCGCGCGGCGGTCCAGTTGCCGATGGCGTTGGTGATCTTGGCCGCGACATCCGGTCGCATGGTGAAATTGATCCACGCATACGCGGCCGCATCGTTGCGGCCCCGGGCGGGCAGCGCGAAGGTGTCGAGCCAGCCCAGAGCACCGGAGCGCGGCACGATGAACTGGATGTTGGGATCCTGGCGATTGAGGCTCCAGCCGCCGGTGTCCCACATCATGGCGGCGAGGATCTCGCCCGAGCGCACGCCGTTGAGCAGCTGGTCCTTGTTGTCGAAGAAAAACCGCACGTTCGACTTGCAGGCCGAAAGCGTCGCGCCGACGCTCTCCATGAGCGCCGCATAGGCTTTTGGATCCCCATAGAGAGCAAACGGATCCTTGCCAGCAGCAAAGGCGAAGGCCATGAGCACCGGTCGGCGCAGGCGCATCGAGGTCTTGCCCTTCAGATCCGCCCGGCACAGGTCCGGATAATCGGTGGCCTTGGCGAGCTTGGTGTTGACCACCAGGCCCTCGCTGCCCCACAGATACGGCAAGCCGTAGAGCTTGCCGTCGAGCGTGGTGTTCTTGCGCGTGATCTCGAGTATCTCGGGTATGAACTGCTCGACTTTGACTTGCGTCAGATCGAAGGGCTTGTAGATGCCGAAGTCGCGCTGCACGCCGGTGATGCGATCCTGCGATGGCTGGGCGAGATCGTAGCCGGCGCCGCCGGTAGCCCGCAGTTTGGAGATCATCTCCTCGTTGTTCGACAGCGTCACTTCCACCTGGATGCCGGTCTCCTGCTTGAACTGCGCGATTACCTCGGCCGGCGCGTAGTCGGCCCAGGTAATGAGGCGCAGCTTCTTGGCGTCATCTGCGGCCGCCGTTCCATGCAGCAGCAGGCCGAGCAGCAGGACATTGGCCAGCAAGGCTTTCATAACATCTCCGTGCCCAAGCGAGTGGCTATTGTCGCCGCAGTCCCACGTCGAGCGGCATGTTCGTTCGTCTGCAAGTTATTGAGCGCCAGCTGTAAGCCCGGCGTGTCCCGGAATTCGACACCCCAAGCTTCCATGTTCGCCCTGGCCTCGTCAATCGAAGCGCACCGATACATGCTCCCACAGCGGGGCCCGCGGATCAGCCACGCAGTCGCAGTCCCGCAGGATCGTACATCGGCGCCAGGCGCACCCGCGCCGCGCACATCTCGCCCAGGATGTCGATCTCGAAGCGCTCGCCGTCGCGCGCCAGCGCGGCCGGTACGTAGCCGGCGGCAAGACTGCTGCCGATGCAATGGCCGTAGGCGCCCGAGGTCACGTAGCCGACCGCCGCGCCGTCCTTGACAATCGACTCGTAGCCGACCACGTCGGCGTCGGCGGCCGTGACCTCCATGACCACGAAGCGGCGCTTGGGTCCAGCCGCGCGCTCGGCCATCGCAGCGGCGCGACCGGCAAAATCGGGTTTGCCGAAATCGATGAAGCGGTCCAGCCCGGTTTCACCGGCGGTGTAGTCCGGCCGAAAGTCCTTGTTGAACGAGCCGTAGCCCTTCTCGAGCCGCAGCGAGGAGAGTGCGCGGCCGCCGAAATGCACCAGGCCATGCTCGCGCCCCGCGTCCCACAGCTCATCGTAGAGCGAAGCGAAATAGTCGGGCGTGGTCCAGATCTCGTAGCCGAGTTCGCCCGTGAACCCGGCGCGCGTAAGGATTGCCGGCGCGAAGCCGACCGCCGTCTGTCTGACGTCAAACAGCCTGAAGGCGCCGGCCGACAGATCATCGCGCACCAGGCGCTGTAGCAGTACGCGCGATTGCGGGCCGGCGATCGACACGCCGGCGAGTGTCGAGGCCGCCGAGCGCACGAACACGTCGGCGGGCGGCTGCGAAGCCCAGAACCAGCGCAGATGGAATTCCTCGGCAAACCCGGAACCCACGATCAGGTAGCGCTCCTCGGCGAGGCAGGCGATCGACAGGTCGCCGACGATCCGGCCGGCGGCGTTGAGCATCGGCGCGAGCCCGAGCCGTCCGGGGTGCGGTATGCGGCAGGCGAATACCCGGTCGAGCCAGGCCCGCGCGCCCCGGCCCGTGACCTCGTACTTGCCGTAGTTGGTGGTCTCGTACAGGCCGACCGTGCTGCGCACCGCCCGGCACTCGGCGCGCACGATCGAAAAGGCCTCCGAGCGCCGGTAAGTCGGCGTTTCCGCCGGCACGACCCCCGGCGGGGCAAACCACAGCGCGTGCTCGAGTCCGAAGTTCGCACCCATGAGCGCGCCGGCCGCCTGCAGCCGCTCGTAGATCGGCGAACGGCGCAGCGGGCGGGCGGCGGGCAGTTCCTCGTTCGGGTAGGCGAGCCGGAAGCGCCGCGAATAATTCTCGGGAACCTTCAGGCTGGTGTATTTCGGCGTCGCGAACGCACCGAAGCGTGCGACGTCCATCGACAGGATGTCCTGGCCCGGATCACCGTGGGCCATCCAGCGCGACAGCACCAGGCCAATACCGCCGCCCTGGCTGAATCCCGCCATCACGGCGCAGGCCACCCAGAAGTTCCTGATTCCCCGGACCGGCCCGAGCAGCGGATTGCCGTCGGGAGCAAAGGTGAACGGACCGTTGATCGCTTTCCTGATGCCCACGCGGCCGAGCGCGGGGAAATGTCGGAAGCCGACTTCGAAGTACGGCGCGAGCCGCTCGAAGTCGTCCGGCAGCAGCTGCATCGAAAAGTCCTGCGGGGTCTTCACCGGCGACCAGATGACGCCGTGGGGTTCGTAAGTGCCGATCAATGCGCCGCCGCGCTCCTGGCGCAGGTAGATCTCCCCGGCATAGTCGGTCGTGTTGACGATCTCGCGGTCCCGGCCCTGCAGCTCCGGGATGTCCTCGGTCAGCAGATAGTGGTGCTCCATCGCCAGCACCGGCAGCTCGATGCCGACCATGTGGCCGACTTCGCGCGCCCACAGGCCCGCGCAGTTGACCACGTGCTCCGCGTGCACCGTGCCCTTGTCAGTCACCACGTCCCAGGTGCCGTCGCCACGCTGCCCGAGCGACAGCACGCGGGTGAAGCGCTCCACCGCGGCGCCGAGCTGGCGCGCCGCCTTGACGTAGGCATGGGTGGTCCCGGACGGATCACAATGCCCGCCGTCGGCACGCCACAGCGCGCCGATGAAGCAGCTGGTGTCGATCAGTGGATTGAGGCGCTGCGCCTCCTCGAGCGAAATCATCTCGGTTTCCATGCCGAGGTAGCGGGCACGCGAGCGGATGAGCTTGAGGCTGTCGAGCTCGCCCGGGGTCGCCGCGAGCATCAGACCGCCATTCGGATGCAAGCCGCAGGACTGTCCGGACAGCGCTTCGATCTCGCGATACAGGTCGATGGTGTATTTCTGCAGCCGCGAGATGTTGGCCTCGCCGTTGAACGTGTGCATGCCGCCGGCCGCGTGCCAGGTCGAACCCGCGGCCAGTTCACTCTGCTCGATCAGCAGCACATCGCTCCAGCCGATCTTGGCCAGATGATAAAGCGTGCTCGCCCCGACGACGCCACCACCGATGACGACCGCCCTCGCAGAGGCCCTCATGAGCATTGATCTCCAGACAGCGCGGCAACAGTGAAATCCGTGTGCGGCATGAGCCCGAAGGGCTGCGCCGCGTGGGCCAGCCATGCGTGCACATGCCGCGCGGTGCTCGACGGGGTCAGCAGCAGCACCCCCGAGGGCAACGCCGCGAGAATGACCGACACCTGGGCCATGATCGTGGCGGCGGCCGCGCCCACCGGGAACGCCTGCGGATCCAGATCCAGGCGGCAACCCCGGACGAGCACCTCGCGTGCGGCCGGCCCGGCCAGGTGCAGCGCGCTCAGCGCGCACGACAGGTCGAGGACAATGCCCACTCCCGTACAGACCTTGTGCCAGAGCTGCGCGCTCGCGCCCGGGGACCCCGGCGACCCGAGCAGCAGCCAGCGCCCGGGTCGCACGCTCAGTACCAGCTGATCGGCGGCGAACACGGCGCGGCCCCGTGCCGGCAGCTGCACACCGCACCCGGCCGCGATTCGCTTGAGCTCCGGCTCACGCCCGCGCCCAGCGGCGATCTGCACGATATCCATCGCACCGCAGCTCAAGCGCACCCCGGCATGCCGCTCGCCCAACGCGCGCGAGTGGAGCGACGCGTGCCGCTCAGCCGATGCGCGCGGCTCAGGCGCGGACACGCGCATTCTCCGGATCGAGCATGTGCGGGCTGACGATTTCGATCTCGGTGGCCTCATCGTGCATGGGCGAGGTGCCAATCAGTCGCTCACCGATGCGCCGCCGGCCGCCCGCCAGCAATGCGAGGCCGAGCCAGCCCTCGAGTTCAACCGAGGGCGTGGATGAGGTGACATAGCCGAGACTCGAGGTGCGCGAGTGCGCCGCGACCAGCTGCGCACCGTTGCGCAGCCGGCGCGCCCGATCCACCGGCCGCACGCCGACCAGCTGCAGCCGATCGGGCGCCGTGATGCCGGCACGCTGCGCCAGGGTGCGGCCGATGAAATCGCCGCGTTGCTTCAGCAGCCGCTGCAAGCCCAGATCATGGGCGCTGGTGTTGCCGTTCAGCTCCGCGCTGGTCACATGGCCTTTCTCGATGCGCAGGGTGTTGAGCGCATCGAGGCCGTAGGGCCCGATGCCGAAGGGCCTGCCGGCTTCGAGCAGCGCCGACCACGTCTGCAGGGCGTGGCTCGCCGGAATCGCCAGTTCGTACGCCAGCTCGCCCGAGAACGAGATGCGAAACACCCGTCCGGCAATGCCCGCGATCGTGGCGGCAGCGGCCGCCATGAATGGAAACGCCACATTGGACAGATCGAGGTCGGTGACCAGCGCGGCCACGACCTGGCGCGCGTGCGGGCCGGCAACCGCGAACTGCGCCCACTGATCACCGACATCGGTCAGCAGCACGTCGAGCGGCGGACACATCGCCTGCAGATGGAATTCCAGGTGCTCGAGCACCGCTGCGGCATTGGCCGTCGTGGTGGTGACGAGGAAATGTTCGGGCCCGAGCCGCGCGGTGGTGCCGTCGTCGAACAGCATCCCATCCTCGCGCAGCATGATGCCGTAGCGCGCGCGGCCGAGCGCAAGCGTGGAGAATGTGTTGGCATAGACGAAGTCCAGAAACCGCGCCGCATCCGCACCCTGCACGTCGATCTTGCCGAGCGTCGATACATCCGTCATGCCGACAGAGCGGCGCACCGTGCGCGCCTCGTGCAGCACCGGGTCCCAGCCGGCCGCGCGCGAGTAGACCAGCGGGCGCAGCCACAGCCCGGTGCTGACGAAGCTTGCGCCGGCGGCCTCGTGCCAGTCGTGCAGCGGCAGACGGCGCCGGGGCTTGAAGTGCTCGCGTACCTCGCCACCGGCGAGCGCGGCGAATGGCACTGGCTGGGTGTAGGGGCGTGGCTTGATCTGCCCGACCGCGGACAGCGGCAGCCCGCGCGCCTGCGCCAGGACCGCGCTGCCCACCAGACCGCCGATGCGGCCCTGATCGCCCGCCATGCCATGGGTGGTGTAGCGCTTCATGTGCTCGACGTGTTCGTAGCCCTCGCGGCAGGCGAGCCGCACATCCGCAGCGGTCACGTCGTGCTGCAGATCGACGAAGGCCTTGCCGCGGCCACGTACCTCCCACAGCGCGTCGATCGGCGTGACCGGCGGGTCGGGCGGCAGCTCGAGCGCCACTTCCGCGGTGCTCGCCGCGCGACCGAGGTCGGCGACAATCGCCCGTGCCGCCGTGTCGCCATCGCAGGCTGCAGCGGCAAGTCCGAACACGCCGCGCGCCGCCCCGGCTATGCGTCCGATGTGCGGCGCCAGATCCGGGATGAAGGCTGCGATCGCCTCCTGCCACGACAACCCGGCGCCGAGCTGACTCGCCAGCGCCGTAGCCGGCGAATATCCTCCGGAAATGAGCAGACTGTCGGCCTTGAGCTCGCGCCGATGGCCCCCGTCGCGCTGCGCGACTCGCACCGCGCGAACGCCTTCGCGGCCGCCGCCGACGCCGTCGACCACCGCCCCGCCATGGACCTCGACCCCCAGGGCCCGCGCGCGCTCGGCCGCCAGGGAGTTCGCCCGCACGTCGATCACGCCGGCGCCTTCGATGCCGGCACCGCGCAATGCCAGCACCGACTCGTAGGCCTCGTCGGTGTTGAGGAAAAATGCCGGCCGGCGGCCGACCGCGACGCCGTAGCGCCGCAGGTAAGCCAGTGCCGCACCCGCGAGCATCACGCCGGGCAGGTCGTTGCCGGGGAAGGCAATCAGCCGCTCGAGCGCACCGGTGGCGATGAGTACGCGCCTGCTGCGCATGATGCGCAGCCGCTCGCGCAGCCCGCCGAAGCGGGCCGCTTCGGCCGGCGCCAATGTCTCGAGCGCGCCAAATACGCCGTGCCCGTAGGCCCCAAGCACCGTGGTGCGCGGCAGGCAGCGCACCGTGGGCAGGGCGGCGAGCCCGGCGCACAGCCCCTGCCGCCAGGCGCTCCAGCGCACATCGAGCAGCGCGCCGCCACCCAACACGGCATCCTGGTCGGCCAGGATCACCCGCAGTCCGCTCATGCCCAGGCGGTGCGCGGCAGCGAGGCCCGCGACCCCGGCGCCGATCACGAGCACGTCGGCATGATCGTGCACCGTCTCGGCCGGCGCGGCGCGCTCGCCCACGATCGCCTGCAGCCGGCCGAAGCCCGCGGCGCGGCGAATCAGCGGCTCGTACAGCCGCTCCCAGGCCCAGCCCGGCGCCATGAAGGTCTTGTAATAAAACCCCGCGGGCAGGAAGCGCGCTAGAAGATCGTTGACCGCCAGTAGGTCGAAACCCAGTGACGGCCAGCGGTGCTGGCTTTCGGCCACGAGCCCCTCGTGCAGGGCGAGCGTGGTCGCGAGGCGATTGGGTTCGCGCCCCTGGGAGCCGATCACATCCACCAGCGCACAGGGCTCTTCCGGCCCGGCGCTGACGATGCCGCGCGGCCGGTGGTATTTGAAGCTGCGCGCGACCAGCGGCCGGCCGTTGGCCAGCAGCGCCGAGGCGAGCGTGTCGCCGGCCAGGCCCTGCATCTGGCGTCCGTCGAAGCGAAAGCCGACGGGTTGGGCGGCGTCGGTCAACAGACCGCGAGCGATACGGCTGGGACCTCGCATCAGCTGCCCACGTCTTGCGGCCACCCATCCTGCGGCAGTGCGGGTTGCTCCCCGGGCGCACCGACCCAGTGAATCTCGTGCGTGAGCGTGTGGCGCACGACCCGTAGCAGCTCGCGGCAGCCGCCCACGTGCAGCCACCATTCCAGATGCCAGCCGCGCGGGTTGTCGCGCTCGTAGACATAGGCGCTGAACGCTGCCAGCCCGGCATCGGCCGCGGGCCGGGACCTGCTGGCGTCGCCGCGATAGCGAAACTCGGTCTCGTCGCGCTCGCCACACCATGGGCATTGGATCCGCAGCATGGACGGGCCTGATCAATGCGCGTACGGGAACGGGCCGATGCCGCGCTCATCGACGGTACGGCCGGCGGCGAAGCGCTCGAGCCCCAGATGAGCCGCGAGCGGATGCGCCGTGCCGGTCGCGATGAGGTGAGCCGTGCTCATGCCCCCCGCCGGAATCGCCTTGAAGCCGCCATAGCACCAGCCGCCGTTGACAATGAGGCCACCGAGGGGCGTGCCCGAGATGATCGGCGAGCCGTCCATGCTCATGTCCATGACGCCGCCCCATTGCCGGAGCACCTTGAGCCGCGCGATGCCCGGCATCAGCGTCACGGCCGTCGCCGCCACCTCCTCCGCGACCGGCAGCGCGCCGCGCTGGCCGTAGCTGTTGTAGCCGTCGATCGGGCCACCGAACACCAGACCGCCCTTGTCCGACTGGCTGACATAGAAATGTCCGGCACCGTAGGTCACGACCACATCGAGCACCGGCTTGATGGCTTCGCTGACGAAGGCCTGCAGCACATGGCTCTCGATCGGCAGCGTGAGTCCAGCCATGCGGGCGAGTTGCGAGGAGTGCCCGGCCACTGCAAGGCAGACGGTATCGGCCGCGATGCGACCGCGCGTGGTCTCAACGCCCGTGACCCGCTGTCCGTCGCGCCGGATCGCCGTGACCTCGCAGTGCTCGACGACGTCGACACCAGCCTGCGAGGCCGCCCGCGCATAGCCCCAGGCCACCGCATCGTGGCGAACGGTGCCGCCGCGGGGCTGCAGGAAACCGCCGAGCACGGGATAGCGCCCATTGTCCAAGTCCACCAGCGGCACCAGCGCCTTCACCTGCTCGCGGCTCAGCGCCTCGGCGTCCACGCCGAGCAGGCGCATCATGTTTGCGCGCCGCGTGAACAGATCGCGCTGGGCCTCGGTGTGAAACAGGTTGAGCGCGCCGCGCTGGCTGACCATCGCATTGAAATTCAACCGGCGCTCGAGGCCTTCCCACAGCTTCAGCGAGAACTCGTAGAAGCGCACATTGTCCGGCTGGAAGTAGTTGGACCGGATGATCGTCGTGTTGCGCCCGACGTTGCCGAGCCCGAGCGGGCCTTTTTCCAGTACCACCACGTCCCTGATGCCGTATTCGGTGGCGAGGTAATAGGCCGTGGCCAGTCCGTGTCCGCCGCCGCCGACGATCACGACGCGGTAGCCGGCGCGCGGCACCGCCTTGGCCCAGGCGCGCGACCAGCCGCGCTGGCCCGCCAGACCCTCGAGCAACAGTCGCCACCCCGAATAACGGCCGCTAGACACGGGCTCGGCACTGGTGGGGGGTGGGCGGGACTTCGGCGCGGAATTCATCTGTGCTCACCATCATAATGGGCGCAGCAGACCGGCACACGGCCGCGACATGCGGCTGGCGCGCCGGGCGAGCAGGCAGGCTCGCAGTCGTGGGCGGGCTTGACGCGCGCGACAACTACCGACACGGTGCACGGGCGCGGCTCGAATCGGGCCCGGCGCTCGGCATGGAGGTGGCCGGTGGCGAGATTCCTGAAGTCGCTTTGCGTAGCTGTAGCGCTGGCGCTGGCCGGCACCGGCCCACTGCAGGCGGCCGTGATCGTGTCCTCGAAACTCTCCAGCGAGTCGGCGATGATCGGCCAGATGATCCGGCTGCTGCTGAACGCGGGTGGGATCCAGACTGTGGACCGCATGACGCTCGGTGCTACACCCGTGGTTCGCAAGGCGCTGATATCCGGCGAGATCGACATTTACGTGGAGTACACCGGCAACGCCGGCTTTTTTTTCAATGACGCGGCCGACCCGGCCTGGAAGGACCTGCGCCAGGGCTACGAGCTCGGCGCCAGACTCGACTACGCGGCCAACCGCATCGTCTGGCTCACACCTGCCAACGCGAGCAACGCCTGGGCACTTGCCGTGCGCCGCGACGTGGCCGTGGCCAATCATCTGCGCACGATGAGCGACTTCGGCCGGTGGGTTGCCTCGGGTGGCAAGGTCGTGCTCGCCTGTTCGGCCGAATTCGCCAATGCCGGTACCCTGCGCTCCCTCGAGAAGACCTATGGGTTCAGCATGCGCTCCGACCAGCTGATCGTGCTCGCCGGCGGCGAGACCTCCGCCACCATCGGCGCCGCGGCCGCGGGCACCAACGGCACCAACACGGCCATGGTGTACGGCACCGACGGCGGCATCGAGGCGGCGCAGCTGCAGATCCTGGAGGATGATCGGGGCGACCAGCCGATCTATGCGCCGGTGCCGATCATTCGCGAAGCCGCGCTCAAGGCGAACCCGCAGATCGCCGGGCTGCTGAAGCCGCTGATGGAGAGCTTCACGCGCGAGATCCTGCAGCAACTCAATGCCCGCGTGCAGATCAACGGCGAGGCGGCCGAGTCGGTCGCCGAGGACTACTTGAAGGCGAGGGACCTTCTCAAGTGAGCGCGGTCCAGGTGAGCCCGGTCCACGTGAGCGCAGTTGGCGGCCCAGCCGGTGTGCGCGCGGCGGCGATGGTACGGCCGTGGGATCGCGCCAGGAGAATGCATGGATGACAACGCCGCCCCTCCATAGGATCGACCCGCTCGGCGCGCTGGTCGCGGCGATGGGAGCTGCCGCGCTGCTGTTCCTGCCGTTCGTCGTCTTCAAGGCGAACCGGATCATGCCGGGCGATGCGCGCGCTCTGCAGCAGGTGCTGCCCATCTGGGCGGCACTTGCCTGTCACGCGAGCCTGATCCTGGTCGCAGTGGTCGCACTCGGGATTGCCGATGCGCGCGTGCGGCTCGCCGCGGCCCTGCTCGGCATCCTCGTAGTCGCCGCCGCTGTGGCCGCCGCCGGTAACGCGCTCACGCCGCCGGGCAACAAGGTCGTGCGCGTCGCCGCCGGCGCCGGCTTCTGGATACTGCTCCTGGCCCTCGGCCTGATGGCGACCGATGCGATCACGCGCCTGCGGCCCGGCCCCGCCATGCGCGTGCTGCTGCTGGCCGTATTCCTCGCCGTGGCCGGCCTCGCGCTCGCGCACGGCACGTTCGATCATCTCTCGGTGATGCGCGAGTACGCGGTGAACGCGGCGCGCTTTGCACGCGAGGCGCGGCAACACGTGCTGCTGGCGCTCGGATCGCTGGCTGCCGCCGTGCTGGTTGCCCTGCCGCTCGGGATCCTGTGCCATCGGGTCCCGCGTCTGCGAGCCGGCATCCTCGGCACGCTCAACGTCGTGCAGACCATACCGGCGATCGCGCTGTTTGGCATCCTCATGGCGCCGCTCGGGGCGCTGGCCGCGGCCGTGCCGTTGGCCGCGAAGCTCGGCGTGCGCGGCATCGGCGCCGCGCCCGCGGTGCTCGCATTGTTCCTGTATTCGCTGCTGCCGGTAGCCGCCAATACGGTCACGGGCCTCAGGCGGGTCTCGCCCGCCGCGGTCGAGGCCGCGCGCGGCATGGGCATGACGCGCTGGCAGATCCTCTCCGGCGTCGAACTGGTACTGGCGCTCCCGGTCATCCTCACCGGCATCCGCATCGTGCTGGTACAAAACATCGGCATGGTGACGATCGCCGCGCTTATCGGCGGCGGCGGCCTTGGGGTGTTCGTCTTTCAGGGGATCGGACAGACCGCGATCGATCTGGTGCTGCTCGGAGCCATCCCGACGGTGGCCCTCGCCTTCTCTGCCGCCGTGCTGCTCGATGCGTTGGTGGAAGTAATGGATCGGAGCAGAGCATGATCACCGTCGAACATCTCAGCAAGCAGTACGGTGCCGCCACGGTCGTCGACGACGTGTCGATGGCGATCGAGCGCAATTCGATCACCGTGATCGTGGGCACCTCCGGCTCGGGCAAGTCGACGCTGCTGCGCATGATCAATCGCCTGGTCGAGCCGACCAGCGGCCGGGTCCTCATCGATGGCAACGACACCACGAGTGAGCCCGCGTACCTGCTGCGCCGGCGGATCGGCTACGCGATCCAGGGCCACGGCCTGTTCCCCCACCGCACCGTGGCGGAGAACATCGCCACCGTGCCGCGCCTGCTCGGCTGGCAGGCGGGCCGCATCCGCGCCCGCGTCGACGAACTTCTCGAGGTGTTCCAGCTCGCTCCCGGCGAATTCGCGGAAAAATTTCCACATCAGCTCTCCGGCGGCCAGCAGCAGCGCGTCGGCGTGGCGCGGGCGCTCGCCGCCGAGCCCGCCGTGCTGCTGATGGACGAACCGTTCGGCGCGCTCGATCCGATCATCCGCGCCAAGGCGCAGGACGATCTGCTCGACATCCAGCGGCGCTTTGGCACCACGATCGTGCTGGTGACCCACGACATGGACGAAGCGTTCCGCCTGGGCGATCACGTCGCGGTGATGAGCCACGGCCGGGTGCTGCAGTACGACCGGCCCGCGGTGCTGCTCACACACCCGGCGGACCCATTCGTGGCGCGCATGACCGGCAGCGCGGATCGGGCCATGAGACTGCTGTCGCTGACCACGGCGGGCGAGGCAGCGCTGCCCGGCTCTTCCGACGGGCCGGCGATCGCGGCATCCGCATCACTGCGCGATGCGCTCTCCGACCTGCTGTGGCAGGGGGCGGAGTCGGCCGCCGTCGTGGCCCCGGACGGAACGGCGTGCGGACGCCTCACGCTCGCCGCCATACTCGCCCACGGGCGGCCGAGCTGATGCCGGCCGCTCCCGCCCTGCTGCGATTTGCAGCGCTGGCACTGCTGGTCGCGTTCCTGTTGACGCCGCAGAGCTTCGCACCGCTGTTCGCCCCGCTCACGCAGTATGGTGCGCCGCCGATCTACGATCAGGGTGACCTGCTGACGCTCGCCCTGGCGCAACTGGGCACCGTGTGCTGTGCCGCGGCGGCGAGCACCCTCGTGGCCGTCGGACTGGGCATTCTGGTCACGCGCGCGAGCGGTGCGCAGTTCCTGCCGCTATCGCGCACGCTGGTGAACATCGGCCAGACCTTTCCGCCCGTGGCGGTGCTGGCCGTCGCGGTACCGCTGGTCGGTTTCGGCGAGAGGCCGACCCTGATCGCGCTGTTCGCCTACGGTCTGCTGCCGATCTTCGAAAACACGATCAGCGGACTGCGCTCCTGTCCGCCCGTGGTCCTGGGCGCCGCCAGCGGCATGGGCATGAACGCCCGCCAGCGCCTCATTTCCGTCGAGCTTCCTCTAGCTATGCCTTTGATTTTAGAGGGAATTAGATTATCTCTGGTCATCAATGTGGGTACCGCAACGATCGGTTCGACGGTCGGTGCCAAGGGCTTGGGCGAGGTGATCATCGCCGGGCTGCTGTCGAATAATGTCGCGTTCATTCTGCAGGGGGGACTGGTGACCGGCCTGATGGCAATCCTGCTCTATGAGGCGATGGCCGCGTTCGAGCAACGCCTGTTCCGAGCCGCCCGCATCGAGTGACGCGTGCTGCAAAAACAGCATCAGGTTATGCGACCGGCTCGACTGCGCCGCTTCTTTATTGCCTCTAGAATCCTCAGTAAGATAGTTCCGACGCTGGGCCATGAGGATGTTTCCGACCCTGGACACCGTGACGAAGATCGACCGGGATGCGCCCGGTGCAAGCGTGGCGCGTGCCGATCGCTGCGCCGCGATAGAAATACCGACCATGCTCCTGATTGTGATCGTCTATGGCGGATGGCTTGCGATCACTTCCGTCTATGGCCGCTGGCCGCTGTTCATCGTCGCACCGATCACCGCGCTGATGATCACGCTGCACGCCTCGGTGCAGCATGAAATCGTGCATGGCCACCCAACCCGCTGGAGAAACGTCAACCGCCTGTTCGCTCTGATGCCGCTGTCCCTGTGGCTGCCGTACGAGTGCTATAAGCACACGCATCACCTGCATCACAACGACAAGCGGCTCACCGACCCGCTCGACGATCCGGAGTCCTATTACTGGACGCCCGAGGACTGGGTGCGGCTCAGCCCGATCACGCGCTTGCTGCTGCAGATCCAGCAGACGCTCGCCGGGCGCATCCTCATCGGCCCCTTCTGGTCCATCGGCAGATTCGCACACCTCGAATGGCGCGCGCTGATCCGCAACGAACCGGGCATCCGAGCCATATGGGTCGAGCACCTGCTGTGGTGCGTGCCGGTGATTGTCTGGCTGAAGCTCGTGTGCGGCATGCCGCTATGGCTCTACTTCATTGCCATGGCTGTGCCCGCACACGCCATCCAGCTGATCCGCTCGTTCGCCGAGCATCGCGCGTTGCCCGAGATGCGCGAGCGCATCGCCATCGTCGAAGGATCGTGGATCCTGGGCCCGCTGTTCCTGTTCAATAATCTGCATTCGCTGCACCACGAAGCCCCAGCGATCCCGTGGTACCAGATCAACGCCCGCTACCGCGTGGTGCGCGAGCGCCTGATCGCGGAGAACGGCGGGCTGGTGTATCGCAGCTACTTCGACGTGGCGCGCCGGTTCCTGTTTTGCCCGCACGACACCCCACAGCACCCCACGACTCGCGTGCCCCAGCTGCCCGCCTGAGCCACCGCCGCCCGTAACGCTACCGGCGATCAGGCCGGCAGCTCGAATCCGGCCGCGGTCGCGGCCCGATCCCATTCCAGCAGCGGTGCATACGATGCCTCCGTGACCTCGGCAAAACCGTCGAGCAGCAGAAAATCCCCGTACGGGCGGAACCAGGCACGCCCTGCGGCATTGATGAAGGCGCTGCGCAGGCGATCGATCATCGGCGCCGGTGCGCTTGCGGCGGCGACGAAGGCCGGCATCGGCGCCACCGCGGTCGAGGTCAGCACGCGAATATCGGCCGTGAGCTGCGGCGCATGGCGCGCGATCAGCATGTGCCAGTAGGCGTCGAGAGGCCCGACATCGATGCGCCGTTGCGTGACGCTGTCGAGCACGTTGCGCGCGGTCACGAGGTTGCCGGCCATCTCGGCGTAGAGCGCCGGGCGCTGCGCTGTGCGGTAGGCAAGCAGATGGTGGCGGAAGGCATTGAATCCGGACTGGGAGTGCGCCACGGTCCATCCGGCGCGCGCGCCGAACGTGTCCTCGAGGGCGGCATAAGGGGCATCGCGCCGCACGATCAGGTCGGAGCGGTAGACGGCGCGACCACCGGCCCACTCGGCCCGCGGGATCGGCGCGGCCAGGGGTATGACCGCTGCGAGTTTGAGCGCGATCGGAAAGCCGCACATGAGCACCGATCCCAGATCGGACCGCGACCACAGCTCCTCGAGCGGCTGCGGCGCCGGGTAGCGCATGTAACTGAGCGCGACTCCGGCCTCGCGCGTGATGTACTCGAGCAACTCGCGCCACGCGGCCTCGACTTCCGGCGTCACCGCGTACATGCGCGCATTCGTGATCCAGTCCGTCATTGGCGGCGCACACCCGGCAGGATTTATGCCGCGGCCCCCAGTTCACCGCTCCTGCGGGCTACGTAGGCGCCGATGGCTTCCTTGACCGCCGCATCGAGCGGCGGTGCAACGTAGTCGGCCAGCGTCTTCTTCCAGATGCCGGTCGCCCGCACGGTCGCATCGCGCGCGCCGGCATCGCTCCAGTTCTCGAAATTCGACCAGTCGGACAGCAGCGGGCGATAGAACGCGGATTCGTAGCGCGCGAGCGTGTGCGTCGTGCCGAAGAAATGCCCGCCGGCCGCGACGCCCTTGATGGCCTCGACCGCCAGGTCGTCCTCGTTGAAGCTGACCGGCTTGAGGATCTCGGCCCAATTGCGCAGCAGTTCGGCGTCGACGATGATCTTCTCGAGCGACGCCGACATGCCGCCCTCCAGCCAGCCGGCCGCATGGTTGATGAGGTGGCTGTGACTGAGAATCGCCGCCTGCAGCGAAAACGCGGTCTCGTAGGTGGATTGCGCGTCCACCACCGGCGAGGCGTTCACCGCGCTGGTGCGAACCGGGAGTTTCAGACGGCGTCCGATCTGCGCACTGGCCATGATCGCATTGACATACTCCGGCGTGCCAAACGCCGGGGAACCGGTGCGCATGTCGACGTTCGAGGTGAAGCCTCCCATCACGCACGGGGTACCGGGACGCAGTATCTGGCACAGCGCGACGATGCCCATGGCCTCCGCGGTCTGCTGCACCAGCGCTCCGGCCAGCGTGACCGGTGCCATCGCCCCCATCAGTGTAAAGGGCGTGATGACCACGCACTGTCCGTGGCGCGCCATCACCATGATGTTGTCGAGAATCTCGGCATCGACGCGGCGCGGCGAATTGACGTTAGTCACGGTCATGAGCGTCGGACGCGATGCCAGTTGCTCGATCGTGCAGCCATGTTCGATGGCCGACATCGCGATGGCGTCTTCGGCCTGCACGCCGCCCACGCCGCGCGCCGCCCACACGATGTCGGCGCATTCGATGTGGGCCTGATAGGTCGCCAGATGGCGAATGGCCACCGGCACGTCGACCGGCTCGACCACGATGCCGCCCTGCCAGTGCAGGATGCCCAGGGTGTGGGTGAGCCGCAGGATATTGCGGAAACCCTCGAGGTCGCCATAACGGCGGCCGCTCTCGCGATCGCTGATGTTCGGCGCACCGTGCACCGGTCCGAAGTTGACCACGTTGTCGCCGACGTGCAGGTGCCGCTCGGGATTGCGGGCATGGAGCACGAAGCGCTCGGGCGCATGGGCCAGATGCGCCTCGACGATGTCGCGCCCGAGGCGCACCATCTGCGTCTCCTCGTCCACCAGGGCACCGGCACCGTGGTAGGCCTCGCGTGCCGCCGGGCTCCTGATCTCCAATCCCGCCTCCTCGAGAATACGGAAGGCCGCGACCAGGATGCGTTCCACCTGCTCGGCGGACAAAATCTCCAGCGGTGCCCAGCGATTCGTCAGCCGCGGCAGCGGCGCGATCGAGGGACCGGTGGAGCGCGGAGCTCGGCCGCGATTGCGTGGGCGGGTGCTGGCGGGAACTTCGGGCATGGCTGGGCTTTGCGAACTTCGGGGTGGCTCGCAGATACTGCGACCTGGGTGCTGCCGGGTGCAAGTCCGGTTCGGGCCGGCAGACCGTGTCATGCTTCCACTACGCAACAGAGACGCGCACTGCGCCGCTGAATGGACGCTTTTGATTACATCATTGTCGGCGCCGGCACGGCCGGCTGCGTGCTCGCGCAGCGCCTGTCGGCACGCGCGCGCAATCGTGTGCTCGTGCTCGAGGCCGGGGGTTCGGATCGGCGCTTCTGGATTGAACTGCCGATCGGTTACGGCCGAACCTACAACGACCCGCGCGTCAACTGGATGTACGAAACCGAGCCGGACCCGGGTCTGAACGGCGCCCGCAGTTTCTGGCCGCGCGGCAAAGTGCTCGGCGGCTCGGGCGCCATCAACGCGATGGTCTACGTGCGCGGACAGCCCGCGGACTTCGATGACTGGGCGGCGTGCGCAAGTCCCGGCTGGAGTTGGGCCGAAGTGCGCCCGGTATTCGAATCCCTTGAGAACCACGCCGACGGCGGCGGCGGGCTGCTGCGGGTGACCGATGTCAATGCCATGGCCCATCCGCTGTGCCGCGCTTACATCCAGGCCTGTGAGGCACTCGGCTATCGCTACACGCCGGACTTCAACGGCGAGTGGACCGAGGGCGTGGGCATCTACCCGATCACGACACGCGCCGGGCTGCGCGAGTCCACGGCCAGGGCCTACCTGCGGCCGGCGCTCGCGCGGCCCAACCTGGCGCTGCAGCTGCGCGCGCAGGTGCGGCAGATCGAATTCGATGGATCGCGGGCCGCGGGCGTCAGTTACCTGTGGCGCGGGAGCATGCACCGCGCACAGGCGTCGCGCGCCGTGATCGTGAGTGCCGGAACCATCAATTCCCCACAGCTGCTGCAACTGTCCGGCATCGGCGATCCGGCCCTGCTGCGCCGGTTTGGCATTCAGCCGCGGCACGCCGCGCCGGCGGTAGGCCGCAATCTTCAGGACCATCTCGGGATCAACTACATCTACCGCAGTCGGGTACCGACGCTGAACAATGCGTTGTACCCGCTGCGCGGCAAGATCCGGGCGGCGCTCGAATTCCTGTTCTATCGGCGCGGCCCGCTGTCCATGAGCGTGAATCAGGGCGGCGGCTTCATCCGCAGCAGCCCGGACAAGCCGGTCCCCGACCTGCAGCTGTATTTCAATCCAGCCAGCTACACCAGTACCCGCACGAGAAACCGCAGGCTGATGAATCCGGATCCGTTCCCCGGCTTCCTGCTGTCGTTCAATTCCTGCCGGCCGACCAGCCGCGGGCATCTGGCGATCCGCTCAGCCGACCCGGATGTGCCACCGGCCATCTTCCCGAATTATCTTGCAACCGAGCGGGATCTTGAGGACGTGCGCATCGGCGCGCGGCTGCTGCGCCGCATCGCCGCGACGCCGCCGCTGGCGGCCCTGATCGAGAGCGAACTGCAACCCGGAGCGCAGCTGCAGAGCGATGATGCGCTGCTGCAGGATTTCCGGCAGCGCGCCGGATCGGTGTTTCATCCGATCGGCACCTGCGCGATGGGCAATGATCCGACCCGCGCCGTCGTCGATGCCCGGCTGCGGGTCCACGGCATCGCCGCCCTGCGCGTGGCCGATGCGTCGATATTCCCGTCGATCACCTCCGGCAACACCAACGCCGCGGTAACGATGGTGGCCGAGCGCGCGGCGGCAATGATCCTGGAGGACGAGGCTGGCAGCTAGCACCGGTCACCTCCTTAACGCAGACTTCAGGTCGCGGCCAACGGGCCCAGTGCACTCTTCAAGGGCTGCAGGAATGGCTCAAAATTGCGCCATTGATCCAGCCCCTCCTTGAAAATCGGCTGGCGCACCTGCTCAGAACTCGCGGTGCGTACGCTGCGCTCGGTCTTGTAGAACTCGACGCACTGCGGCTGGAAGTCGAGGCGGCAGAAATCGAGGATACGCCGCACGTTGCCTGGCAGATCCGCCACCACATCCTCGTACTGCACACGCAGGATCCTGCCGGGCAGCACCCGCTCCCAGTGCTCCATCAATTCGACGTAGCTGCGGTAGTAACGCGCGATGTCCTCCAGGCCGTAGGTGAACTCCTGGCCGGCGGCGAACAGCTGCTTGAAGTTGCTGAAGCAGCAGGCCATCGGCTCGCGCCGGGCATCGATGATCCTGGCATTCGGCAGGATCAGCTGAATGAGGCCGATGTGCCGGAAATTGTTCGGATTCTTGTCGACGAAGAATGCTTTGCCGGTGCGATAGACCTGTGTGTCCGCGAGATATTTCTCGCCGTAGCGCTTGAATTGTTCGGCGCTGAGGTCCGCCAGGATCTTGGGATACGGCGGCTTGGATTCATCCGGGTCCCGGCCCTGAAGGTGCGCCACGAGGCGTGGTATGTCGGCGAGTTCCATCGTGCCTTCGACCTGAGAGTGCGACGCGAGGATCTGCTCGATCAGCGTCGATCCGGCTCGCGGCAGGCCGACGATGAAGATCGGGTCGGGGCGATCGCAACCTACGCCTTGCCGCGCCGAAAAGAACTCACGGCTGCACACCAGCGCCTGCAGGCGGGCATTGCGCTCGATCGGCTCGGGCCGGTAGCGGCTCTCGCTCTTCTTGAGCGCATTGCCGCGCTCGTAATATCGAAACGACTCGGCATACTGCGCGCCATCCTCGAGCGCCTTGCCGAGTGCGAAGCACAGATGATATCGATCCACGAGCCTGGTTGCCGGCGCCGCCTCCTGCGCTCGCATACACGCCATCTCTTCATCCGTGAAGCGATAGGTCTTGAGGTTCGCAAGGCTCCAGTAGGCGTCACCGAAACTCGGATTCAGCGCCGCGGCGGTGCGATAGGACTCGATCGATTGCTGTTGTTTGCCGAGCGTCTTGAGCGCGTGTGCGATCGACAGATGCAGGTCGGGTTGCAGCGGCGCTTCGGCCGACAGCTCGCGCAACACCCGCAGCCCCTCTTCGTGATTGCCCAGACCGACGCAGGCATTGGCATAGCAGATGCGGTAGGCGCGGTTCTGCGGTTCGAGCTTCAGCAGCGTTGCGATTTGCTCGAGCGCACGCGCGTGCTTGTGCAGCCGCAGCAGCACATCGGCATAGTCGTAACGGGCGAGATGGTAGTCCGGGGCGAATACCAGCACGCTCTCGAGCAGGAACTCGGCATCGTCGAGCACGTCGAGCTTCATGCCGATCTGCGCCAGCAGTCGCATGGCCTCGATGTGATCGCCATGCGTCTGCAGGAATTGACGCACCACGCGCTCGGCCTCATGGATCTCGCCGTCTGCGAACATGCTCGAGGCGGTCACGATCGGGGGCGGCAGGCTGGCAAGCTTGGCCACGTGGGCCGCGGCGGTGTCGGCATCGGCGACTTGCCCGCTCGCGCGAAACAGGACCTGCAGCGCCTGCCAGCTCGCCGGCAGCGCCGGATTCAGGTTCACCGCCCGCAGGTAGGCGGTAATCGCCGCGAGCGGATCGCGCGCGGCCACGCAGCAGTGGCCGCGCTCCTGGAATAGTCGACTGTAGTCGGGATGGATCCTCTCGAACTGCTGCAGCGTGGCGAGCGCCTCCGGAATGCGGCCCAGGTAGCGCTGGCTGACCGCCAGCATGTACCAGACGTCACGGTTCTCGGGCACCTTCGCAAGCAGCGCCTCGGCGGCGGCAAGCGCCTGGGCAAATTGGCTCTTTTCGAGCAGCCCGCGGATTCGCAGCACTTCGGTCTCGATGCCCGACTTGGGTGGGTTGAGTGCAGCGGCGGGCATCCAGGGTCCTCAAGAAAAAGGGCGGGCATCGCTGCCCGCCCTTTATTCTACCGCGGAGCGCCCGATCCAGGCCCCGCCGACCGGCTGCTCATTCGCACTCAGAACTTGTAGCCGAACTTCAGCTCCACAACCCTCGGGCGCAGCACCGTCTGCGTCTCGATCGCCTCGGAGGCTGAAATGAACGTCTTGCCATTGGTATTGCCGAGGTTCTGTCCCACCACCTGCGCAGTCCAATTGTCCTTCGAAACGCCCAGCGAGGCGTCGTAGGTCGAGTAGCCGGGCTGGTCGAATTCCTGGGTGACGATCTCGCCGACCGCGATCGCCGGCACGTTGCCCGGGAGAGAGCGGGAGTGAGCCGTGCGCTGGCCGCCAATCTGTACGAACGGCTTGTAGTCGTTCACGAACCACTCATAGCGGGCACGTATGTTGCCCTCGAAAGCAGGCGACTGCGGCAGCGAGCTGCCCTTCAGACCGAAGGGATTCGGCGCGCTGAGCAGCGGCTTGCCGTCCTCGGCGTTGCCCGCGACATTGCCGATCAGGTACGGCGAGTTGGTCAGGCTGGAGCTGTTCCAGGCAGCCGAGCCCTGGATCGTCAGCCCCGTGGTCACGCGGCCCACCAGTTGAATTTCCAGACCCCTGACGCGGTAATTGGCGCCGTTGGTGACGAAACTCAAGTTGCCCGTCGCCCCCGGATCGAAGAACTGCTGCTGCACGTTATCCCACTGTTCCTGGTAGATCGCGCCGTTGAACAGAACACGGTGATCGAGCCACTCGGTTTTCCAGCCGACCTCGTTGTTGGTCAGCGTGTCGGGAGCGAAGGCCTGCGGAGTTTCGAATGTTCCACCCAGTTTGGGGCTACTCACGGATCGATTGAATCCGCCCGGGCGAAAGCCCTGCGAGTAGGTGTAGTACACCATCGCATCCGGCAGTATGTGCCAGGTCACGTTCGCGCGGCTCTTGAAGCCGCTGTAGGTCGAGTGCAGACCGAGCGCGTTGATGTTGTTGGGATCCTCGCAGGCCCCGCTCGGCGTCGGTCCGCAGTCGTAGGTGCCGAACGAATAGACGTTGCTGCCGGTCTCGGTATTGCTGAAATGATAGTAACGCGTGCCCGCCGTGACGGTTAAGACCTTCGGAATGATGTCGAAGTCGGCCGAACCGAAGAAGGCGTACTGCTTGTAGCCACGCTGGATGTCATCCAGAAACGACTCGGTGGCGTCGCGCACGTTGGGATTGGTGGCGGTGGAACCCGGGGCCGGAATAATCTCCGTCATGCAACCGACCTGCGCGACCGTGGTGCACGGTGGCAACGATCTGTAGTGCCAGTCGGTATTGTCATCCACCTCGAAGTCTTCCCAGAATGCCCCCAGGATGCCGCGCGCGCGCCAGTCGTCCGGTGTGCTCAAGCGGATCTCGTGGTTCTGGTGAGTGTTCCGCTGGCTGTTGTGCCAGAAGGCGCTCGGCGTATAACACCGGACGATGGCGCCATCCTTCGCACTCTCCTTCGGCGACACGCACTGGTAGTAGTCGGCGTAGATGCCGCGCGTATATGCGGTGTAGTCCTGCTGCGCATCGACTTTGCGGACCAGGTAGCCGCCGGTATAAACCGCCTTCAACAGGCCGATTCTGCCGTTGATGGTCCACGCCGTGTTTTCAAACTTGTCCTTGTCGTAGGAAGGATTGAAGGTAGTTACTGATAACGGGGGCAACGGCACACCGTCGGTGGAATACGGCTCCTGATAGAACACCCCCTGGGCGTTCATGTTCTGGAACGTCTGGGCGAGCAGCACGTTCCAGTCCTCGTTGATCTTCCACAGCGCCGATGCGCGCAGGCCCTGATAAGTGACCGGGTTGATCGCGTTGGCTACGGTATTGTTGTTGTTGATGCTGTTGATCGATCCCGGGTAGGTCGGCACGGCGCCGCCGACGTAGCGGCCGATGCCGAGGTCGGTGGGCTCGCGGGTGAAGGTGCCGGGCACGTTGTTGATGTAGCCACCGCGGTTGTCATCGTAGACCACGGCGCGCACTGCGAGCGTGTCGGTGATCAGCGGAATGTTGATCGTCGCATCGACATTGGTGTTGGGATCGCCGTGCGTCGTCCAGCCATAGCCCGCATTGACATTGCCTTCGGTGACGTCGAGCTTGGGCTTGTTGGTGATGTAGCGCACCGCACCGGCCTCGGCGCCGGCACCGAACAGCGTGCCCTGCGGTCCCTCGAGAAGTTCGACGCGCTCAATATCTGCCGCGTAGATGTCGAGGTTGCGATAGGGCATCTGCGCCGACTGATCATCGAGGTACACCGCGACGTTCGGGAAGTTGGCATCGGTGCCGCTGCCCTGTGTGCCGAGAGCGCCGGTGCTCAGGCCGCGCATGAAGATGAGGTCCTGGCCCGGACCCCAGCTGGCCGTGGTGACGTTCGGCGTGTATTTCACAATGTCATCGAACGTCGTTACATTCAATTGCTGCAGCGTCTCGCTGGTCAGCGCCTGGATCGTGATCGGCACGTCCTGCAGGTTCTCCGTGCGCCGCTGCGCAGTCACGGTGATTTCCGAGAGTTCAGTGCCACTCACGGCCGCGGCGTTGGGCTCGGTGGCTTGGTCTGCCGCCGCAACCCTGCTCGCCATGATGCAGGCTGCCACTGCGGCATCCACTAACAGCGACCGGCGCGTGCGGGTGACGGCCCTCATTGCGTGCAATTTCTTTGTGATCATTGTGGCTCCCTGAGACGATACGTAGTTGTAGTGGCCGAGACCTCAAGCTAAGACGCATCGGCACCATCGCATTACCCGGCCGCTGCGCTCTGTTGACGTATCCACTTCGACGGCCGAGCGCAGGGCGGTGACCCCGCCCCGGCCCGCCGCCCGGGGCTCCGGGCACCCGCGTGACAAGGTCGTGCTCTCCCACGATTGCAGTCACTGCACCGCCATTACATACGACAGCGCCCATGCTGCGATTGAACAGATGCGTCATTCGATTGTGAGATATAAGCTACGGCTGCGCGCTACCGCGTAATTATATCTATATATCAATATGTTATATATAGAACCTCGAGCGCAATGTGGCGTTTTTGCCCAACATGCGGTTCCTCGGATCGGCTTGCCTGAGCCGGGCGTCGTGACGCTCATCGATATGCCGTCCAGATGGTTTTCAGGTCGGCGTACTTGTCGATCGCGTGCGGGGAGCGGTCGCGTCCAAAGCCCGACTGTTTGAAGCCGCCGAACGGTGTGGCCAGCGAGGAGCGGTCGAAGCTGTTGATCCATACGGTGCCCGCGCGCAGCGCGCCTGAGAGGCGATGCGCAAGGTTCATGTCCTGGGTCCAGACCGCGGCGGCAAGCCCATAGATCGTGTCGTTGGCGATGCGCAGCGCCTCGCTGTCATCGCGAAAACCGGTCACCGTCAGCACCGGTCCGAAGATTTCCTCGCGGCTGACCCGCATCTGCGGACGCACGGCATCGAGCACCGTGGCCTCGACGTAATAGCCACCCGTGTCCTGCAGCGCCTGGCGGCCACCGAAGGCGATGTGCGCGCCCTCGGCGACGCCGGAATCGATGTAGCCGAGTACCCGCTGCAGATGGCCGCGATCGATCAGCGCGCCCATCTGGGTCGCCGGATCAAACGGATGTCCCAGGGTGATGCTCGCGGCGACCGCCTGGATGCCCTCGATCAGTCTGCTGCGCACCCGCTCGTGCACGATAAGGCGCGAGCCAGCATGGCAGGTCTCACCGGCGTTGTAGTAGATGCCCCAGGCGATGGCGGCGGCGGCGGCCTCCAGTTCCGCGTCCGCCATCACCACATGGGGGCTCTTGCCACCCAGTTCGAGGGCCACACGCTTGAGGTTGGATTCCCCGGCGTACCGCATCATCAGCTTGCCGACCTCGGTCGATCCGGTGAAGCTGATCATGTCGACGTCGGGGTGCAGTGCCAGCGGTTTGCCGGCCTCCTCGCCAAAGCCCGGCACGACATTGAGCACCCCGGGAGGCAAGCCGGCCTCCACCGCGAGCTCACCGAGGCGGATGCCGCCGAGCGGCGACTGCTCGGCGGGCTTGAGCACGACCGAATTGCCCGCAAGCAGCGCCGGTCCGATCTTCCAGGCGCTGATGATCAGCGGGTAATTCCACGGCACGACCGCACCGACGACCCCGAGCGGCTCACGGCGGATCATCGCCAGGTCGTTCGGCCCGGTGGCCGCGATCTCATCGTACAACTTGTCGGCAAACTCGGCGTAATAGGCGATGCAGGCGGCGGCGGAGGCGACGTCGACGTTGATCGAATTGAGGATCGGCTTGCCGACATCGAGCGTCTCGAGCAGCGCGAGACGTTCAACGTCGGCACGGATCAGTTCGGCAAAGCGCAGCAACACCTGCTTGCGCTGCCGCGGCTCGCTGCGGCGCCATACCCCGCTCTCAAACGTGGCCCGTGCGCCGGCCACCGCGGAATCGATGTCCGCCGCCTCGCAGCGCGCCACCTGGCCGATGACCTTGCCGTCGATCGGACTGATGTCGTCAAAAGTGCGGCCCGATTGCGCAGCGACGTAGCGGCCATCGATGAAAGCGCGCCCCTCGATCCTCAGCGCCGCAGCGCGGCGCTCCCAACTGGCGCGGTCGCGGCTTGTCAGTGTTTCATTCACGATGTCAGCTCGCTGTCAGCACGGCAGTGGCAAAGGCCAGCAGGTCGGCATCCGCTACCGGGCGGCGGTTGGAGCGGCGCATCGCGTCGTTCTCGGGTCGGCCCATCTGCGCCGCCAGGTCAGCCGGGCGGATATCATCGTAACCCTCCCCGGCGAGCGAGACCTTGACCCCGGAACGGCGCAGCAGGCGATCAAAGGCGCCAGGCAGGCGCGCGGCCTCGCGCGGCTCACCCATGGCCCCGGCCACAGCCGCGTATCGCCCCTCGGTATCCTCGGCGATATTCCAGGCAAGGGTTGCCCGCAGGGCCAATCCGACGGCGCGGCCGTGGTGCACCGGACGCAGCGAGCCCAGCGCGTGACCGATGTTGTGTGCGATCGCGGTGCCACAATTGTCGATGCCGATGCCGGCCAGGGTGGCGGCCCGCTGCATGCCGGCACGGGCGTGCAGATCGGCCGGCGCCTCGATAGCGCGCATCAGGTGCCCGACCACCAGCCGGATCGCCTCGTGGCAAAAGACATCGTTGGCGGCATTCGCATTGGCGTTGGTCGAGGCCTCGATCGCATGCACCAACGCATCGATGCCGGTGGCGGCGGTCAGCGCTGCCGGCAGGCCCGTGGTCAGCGCCGGATCGAGTACGATCAGGTTCGGCTTGAGCTCATCGCCCCAGAACCACACCTTGGAGTGATCCGCCGCGGCCAGCACCGCGGTCCGGGTCGCCTCGGAGCCGGTCCCGGAGGTGGTCGGCAGACACACCGAGACCAGCCTGTTGGCCGGAAACGGCTGGGCACACAGCCCATAGTGCCTGACCGGCTGATCGGCAAGCGCCACCGCGGCGATCGCCTTGCCTACATCCATGGCCGAGCCGCCACCGATGGCGACCACACCCGCCACGTGCGCGCGCCGGGCCAGTCCGGCGGCCGCATCGGCCTGCGCCATGGTCGGATCGCTCTGCACCTGATCGCAGATCTCGACCCCATAGCCGGCGCTTCGCAATGCCGCCGCCGCCGACTCGATCAGGCCGCTGGGCCGAAGACCCGGATCGGCGAGCAGCAGCACCGCACGACCGGCCGGCACGTAGCCGGCCAGTGTCGCGCCCAGGGCCTGGAGCGCTCCTGCGCCCTGGATGATCTCGGGAATCCGTGCCAAATGAACCGCCTTCATGAACCATCCGGTGCTTGGCTGACATGGCGCAACAGCTACGTACGATCGCGGCGCGCGATTGCGCGGGCGCCCATGGCATCTTCGATCAGAAGCGGTCCGCAGTTCGCCAACCCGCGACCGCTGGCTCGGGATACTTCCATAGATCGGCGTCTGATTCCAAATCGAGAAATTGGATCAGGTTCATCAAAAAAAGGCATTGGCCGGCGGTCAGCCCTTGCCCCAGTCTAGAATGCACCCGACCGGGCACTGCCGGCACCGTCGTCAGTCCCGCGGACTTTCCAGGAGGCCAATGATCAATCGAGGACGGATCGACCGGCGCTGGCTGCCGCTCAATGCCCTGCGCGCCTTCGAAGCGGTCGCCAAGCACGCCAGCTTTACCGGCGCTGCAACCGCGCTGCGCATCTCGCAAAGCGCGCTGTCCCGCCACGTCATCTCGATCGAGAGGCTCATCGGCGTGCAGCTGTTCGACCGCCGCCCGCATGCTCTCGTTCTGACCAAGGCCGGGCAGCATCTGCTGCCGACGGTCATCAAATCCTTTGATCGCCTCGAGTACTCGCTGGATGAAATCCGCAACGCCGGTGCGCCCACGCTGCGTACTCTGCACGTGCAGATGCCGCCGAGTTTCGCGGTGCGCCTGGCCGCGCCAATCCTGCGCGACTTCCGTCGTGCGAACCCGGACATCGAGATCGACCTGGTGAGTCCCTACGGCGTGGGTCCCCCGCCCAGCGACGTGGACGTGGCGGTGGTCTACTCCAGACCCGCGGTCACCGAATATGTCAGCGACCTGCTGTGGCCGGTGAAATTGAGCATCGTTTGCCACCCGGATCTTGCCGGCCGACATGGCGGCAAGGACCTGACGGCTTTCATTCGTGACAACGAACTCATCCACGTGCGCATCGCCGACCTGCCGCGGCATCATGCCTGGACGCAGCTCGCCCGCCAGGCCGGTCTCGGTCCGATCAATTTCGAGCGCGGGCTGATATTCGATACGGCACTGCTGGCGATCGAGTACGCGCTCAGCGGCGAAGGCCTGGCGCTGCTGGACGTCAATCTGTTCGCCGAGGAGTTGCGCTCCGGCCGGCTGGTACGGCCCTTTGACGTCTCGCTCGACGACGGCTACGGCTATTACCTGATCACCGACCCCGAAGCGCTGAGCGATACCGCCGTGGCGCTGTTCCGCTCATGGCTCATTGAGCACTTCGGACCGCACAAGCACAGCGAGGATGCGCCGCTGCGACTCGCCGTATCGAATGATTAAGACCGGGCGCGACGGCGGTGAATGAATCCGGCGATCGTGCCGAGCGTCGCCCGCGTCGGCGTCCGAGCAGCGGCGCTGCGGCCGCGCCGCTCGCCGATCGCTCGCGCAGCTACCGCCACCTGGTCAATCCGTTCGAGCCACTGAAGGTGTTCTCGGACGATCAGGTCGCCGCCATCCATGAAGCGGCGCTAGGCGTGCTGGAAAATCAGGGCATGCGCGTGCTGCTGCCCGAAGCGCGCCAGACCTACGCCAGGGGAGGCGCCAGCGTCGATGAATCCACGATGATGGTGCGCATCGACCGCGGCCTGGTCGCAGCCGCGCTCGCCACGGCACCGCGCGAGGTCACGCTGCACGCCAAGGATCCGGAGCGCAGCATGCCGATTTCCGGACGTCACGTGGTATTTGCGCCGACCTCGGGGCCGCCGAACATCATGGACACCCGGGGCGGCAAGCGCGCCGGCACGATGCAGGATTTCTGCAATCTGATGAAGTTGTGCCAGAGCTTCGAAGTCATCCACGTTCTTGGCGGTGGCGTCGAGCCGCAGGATGTACCGGTGCAGTTCCGGCACCTGGAGACCGCGCGCGCGATGCTGATGCTGACCGACAAGATTCCCAAAATCTTCTCGCGCGGCTCACCGCAGATCGCCGATAACTTCGAGCTGATCAGGATCGCCTACGGACTGACGCCGGAGCAGTTCCGCTCCCGACCCTATGTGACGACGATCATCAACACCAACTCGCCACTGCAGCTCGATATTCCGATGGGCAATGGCATCCTGGAGTTCGCCGCCGCCGGACAGGTGTTCATCATCACGCCGTTCACGCTCGCCGGCGCCATGGCCCCGGTCACCGTGGCCGGCGCCCTGACGCTGGCCCACGCCGAGGCGCTGGCGGGCACCGTGCTGTCGCAGATCGTGCGTCCCGGCGCGCCGGTCGTGTACGGCAGTTTCACTTCCAATGTCGACATGAAATCCGGCTCGCCGGCCTTCGGCACACCCGAATACGTCAAGTCCTCCATCGGTGCCGGTCAGCTGGCGCGGCACATCGGACTGCCGTGGCGCTCCTCCAATGCGACCGCATCCAACACCCCCGACGCGCAGGCCGCCTACGAATCGCAGATGAGTCTGTGGGGCGCACTGATGGGCGGCTGCAATTTCCTGCTGCATGCCGCCGGCTGGCTCGAGAGCGGCCTGACGACTTCATATGAAAAGTTCATGCTCGATATCGAGATGCTGCAGATGATGGCCGAGGTGTTCCAGCCACTCGGGGCAACCGCCGATGACTTCGCGGTCGACGCCATCGCGGAGGTCGGGCCCGGCGGCCATTTCTTCGGCTGTGCCCACACCATGTCGCGCTACCGAACGGCGTTCTACACCCCGTTGGTCTCGGACTGGCGCAACTTCGGCCAGTGGACCGAGGCCGGCTCGCACACGGCGACCGAGCGGGCGAGCACGCTGTGGCAGGACGCACTGCGGAATTTCGTCCCGCCGGTGCGCGATCCCGCAATCGTCGAGGCGGTCGACGACTACGTTGCACGCCGTATCGCCGCCGGCGGCGCACCTCCGGTGAGCTGACGTGGCGGAGTCTTCGTGCCGGATCGCGCCACTGCGCACCTGGGAAACTGCCTAGCGGAGATTGCAGCCGGCATGCGCACGCACAGCAGGGTGGTGGTGATCGGCGGCGGCGTGGTGGGCGCAAGCGTGCTCTATCACCTGACGAAGGCCGGTTGGCATGACGTCATGCTGCTCGAACGCGCCGAGCTGACCTCGGGCTCGACCTGGCACGCCGCGGGCGGCATGCACACGGTCAACGGTGATCCGAATGTGGCCAAGCTGCAGCAGTACACCATCAAGCTGTACGAGGAGATCGAGCGCATCTCGGGCGTGTCCTGCGGCGTGCATGTCAACGGTGGCCTCCTGCTGGCCGGTACCCCCGAGCGGCTCGACTGGCTGAAAATGACGCAGGCCCGCGGCCGCTACCTGGGCATGCAGCTCGAGCTGCTGTCGGTCGCGGAAGCCAAGAAGCTCTATCCGCTGCTCGACAGCGCGCATTTCGTCGGCGCGATCTATGACCCGATCGAAGGCCACGTTGACCCCTACGGCGTGACGCACGCCTATGCCAGGTCGGCGCAGCTCGCCGGCGCCGAGATCAACCGCCAGACGCGGGTCGTGGATATGAAGGCGCGGCCGGCGGGCGGCTGGGATGTCATCACCGAGCGCGGCACCGTGCACGCGGAGCACGTGGTGAATGCGGGCGGCCTGTGGGCGCGCGAAGTCGGCCGCATGGTGGGCCTGGAGCTGCCGGTGCTGGCGATGGAGCATCAGTACCTGATCACCGAGGATCTGCCTGAATTCGCCGGCCAGAAGGACCAGCTGCACTGTATCGACTTCGAGGCCGAGATCTACATGCGCCAGGAGCGCGGCGGCATGCTGGTGGGCACCTATGAGCGCGCTGGCGTACCGTGGTCGCCGCGCACCACACCATGGGATTTCGGCCAGGACCTGCTGCCCAATGACCTGGAGCGCATCGCACCGAGCCTGGAGGTGGCCTTCGAGCACTTCCCCCGCCTGGCCACCGCCGGCATAAGAAAAATCGTCAACGGCCCTTTCACCTTTGCGCCGGATGGCAATCCGCTCGTGGGTCCCGTGCGTGGCGTTGCCAACTACTGGGTGGCCTGCGGTGTCATGGCCGGCTTCAGCCAGGGCGGCGGTGTCGGGCTGGCGCTGTCGCGCTGGATGGTCGATGGCGATCCCGGCGCCGATATCTGGGCCATGGACGTGGCCCGATACGGTGACTGGGCCACGCGCGCCTACACCAATGCCAAGGTGCGCGAGAACTATTCCAGGCGCTTCCGCATCCGCTTTCCCAACGAGGAGCTGGACGCGGCGCGGCCGCTGCGCACCACGCCCATCTATGAACGGCTGCAGTCGCACAACGCCGTGTTCGGCGAATACTGCGGGCTGGAGCATCCGCTCTGGTTTGCGCCCCAGGGCACGCCGCCGCGCGAGCTCGTGAGCTTTCGCCGCTCTAACGCGCACGCCGTGGTCGGCGAGGAATGCCGCGCGGTGCGCGCTGCGGTGGGGCTGCTCGAGATTTCCAACTACGGCAAGTTCGAAGTCAGCGGTCCGGCCGCCGCCGCCTGGTTGTCGTCCATCATGGCCAACCGCGTCCCGGCGATCGGTCGCATCACGCTGGCCCCGATGCTCAACGAGCGCGGCCGGCTGATCGGCGACTTCACGCTGTGCCGGGTCGCGGCCGAGCGGTTCCTGCTCGTGGGCACCTATGCGGCCGAGCGCTACTACCTGCGCTGGTTCGAGCGCCACCTCGCCGCCTCCGGCGTCAGCGTGCGCCCCTGCGCCATGGAGTACGTCGGCCTGTCGGTGGCCGGACCGCGCTCGCGCGAGCTGCTGCAATCGCTGGTGGATGCGGACCTGTCTGCGAGCGCGTTTCCATTCCTGAGCTTCCGGCAGATCGATGTGGGCATGCTTCCCGCCCTGGTCGGGCGCGTCTCCTTCACCGGCGAGCTCGGCTATGAAATCTGGGTGACGAGCGAGTATCAACGCGCGCTGTTCGACCTGCTGACTCAGGCGGGCGCGGCGCTGGGCCTGCGGCACTTCGGCGGCCGCGCCCTCAATGCCATGCGCCTGGAGAAGAGTTTTGGCACCTGGGCGCGCGAATTTCGGCCCATCTACGGTCCGTATGAGGCCGGTCTGGGACGCTTCGTCGATCTGGGCAAGGGGGCATTCATCGGGCGCGATGCGGCGGCCGCGGAGCAGGCGGCTGGCGGCGAGCGACGCCTGGTCACGCTCGAAGTCGCCGCCCGCGATGCCGATGCCAGCGGCGATGAGCCGATCTGGCACGACGGCCGCGTCGTCGGCTGGGTGACTTCAGGCGGTTATGGTCACAGCGTGCAAAAATCACTGGCCCTGGGCTATGTGAATCGTGAGGTCGCGGATCAAACGAGCGGGTTCGAGGTCGAGCTGATCGGCGAGCGCTGCGCGGCCGTGCGGCTTGCCAGCCCGGCCTACGATCCGGACGGCAAGCGCATGCGTGCCTGAAGCACCGAGCGACGACGCCTGGACTCATCGGCCATCGAGTGCCGGAGCTCTTTGCGCACCGGCCGGCGCGGCCGCTGCCGGCCTGTCCGGCCGCTGATCCAGGCCCGCGGCGATCTGTCCGGTCATTCCCTGCGGCTGCACATTGATGAACGGGCCCTTCTGGGCACTGGGTACCGGCCGGCGCCGGCTCTTGCGCCACAGATCGTAGATGGTGAGCGCGCCGGTGAGCGTCGCCAGTGTGGCGAAATAGGCCGATGGCCCGAATGCGGCGATCAGGCTGCCCGCAAGTACCGGCCCCAGGGCCGCGGCCGCGCCGTTCAGACGCAGCAGCGCACTGCTCGCCGCCACCGTCTGCGCCGGCTCAAGCTTGTCGTTGACGTGCGATATCGCCAGGGAATAGAGCGTCAGCACGACGCCGCTGAACAGCGCCGAGAGCGTCAGGAACAGCGCGCGCGGCATCGCGCCGAACACGGCAATGCTGCCCGCGAGCGCCGTGGCGAGCGTGCAGACGCCGGCGATCACAGTGCGCCGATCGATGCGATCGGACAGCCGGCCGATGGGGTACTGCGTGAGCACCGCGGCAAGAATGCTCAGCGCCATGAAGGTGGCAACGGCGCTGGTACCCATGCCGCTCAGGCGCGCATATACCGGACCCATCGAGAAAATGATCGCGGAGATCAGACCCGAGACGGCGACGGCCACTACGCCGAGGGGGGAATTGCGATACAGGTCGCGGTAGCGCACTTTGCGCGGTACGGCGGGTTCGGGGGCTTGCCGCGCGGAGATCACGATGGGAACCATGGCCAGGCAGATCAGCGCCGAGACCAGCATGAACGGTGCCGGCGTGTTCGGCTTGGAGACGATGAGCAGGAACTGCGCCGATCCGAGCCCGATGTACAGCACCAGCATGTAGACGGCGAGCAGCCGGCCGCGGTTCGCACGGCTGGCGCGATCATTGAGCCAGCTTTCGGCAACCACGTAGATGCCCGCGAAACACAAGCCGGTCGTCAGGCGCATGGCGGCCCAGGCAAACGGATCGACGAACAGGGCCTGGACCAGCGTCGCGGCCGACGCCACGGCCGCGAGGGCGGCGAATACGCGAATATGGCCGATCTGCCGCAGCAGCCGCGGTGCGGCGATGGTACCCAGCAGATATCCCACGTAGTAGCAGGACATGATCACGCCGGTCACCGGCGTGGGGAATCCCTCGAGCGTGGCACGCAGGCCGAGCAGCGTGCTCTGCAGTCCCGCCCCCAGCATCAGCACGCCCATGCCGAGCAGCAGCGGCCAGGTCGCGCTGATGGTCGTCAGCGGCACGACACCCTCATGCGATCTCCACCGGCTCGATCAGTTTTTCGTCATTGTTCTTCGGCGAATTCACGCGCCTGCTGATCGGCCACGCGCTCAGCAATTCATCGGCATAGGGCACCAGCAACGCCCGCCCCTGCTCGGCCGTGCCGCCGAGCCAGACGCGACAGCCTGCCGGCGTCAGGATCGCCGGTTCGCGCTTCTTGCTGTTATGGATTTCGGCCATCAGCGGCGAGGCCGGCAGCGTGATGATCGTGAAGCTGTAGATGACTGTACCGTCTTCGGATTTCGATGCATCCCATAGCCCGGCAAAGGCGAAACTGTCCTGATCCGCCGGCTTGATGAAATATGGCTGCTTGCTCTTGCCATCGGGCAGCAGGTGCCACTCGTAAAAGCCGCTGGCCAGGACCAGGCAGCGTTGCCCGCGATTCCACGGGCCACGATACGACGGCGAGGTTTCGACGGTCTCGACGCGCGCGTTGATCGTGCTGTACTGGCCGGGTAGGCCTTTGGCGAAGAACGGAATCAAGCCGAAGCGCATCGTCCGGCAGGCATTGCCGGCCGGCGTTGCGATGACCACCGGCGCCAGCTGCGTGGGCGCGATGTTGTAGCTGGCCTCGAACTGCGGCCAGTCCTTGACGTCGAGAAACGGCAGTTCGCGCTCGAGCGCCCTTTGATCTTTCGTGATGTAGC
>Ga0302314_10001908_pt1 | contig 38804 bp, 30 predicted proteins | sample III_Palsa_N2_3_FD_200533 | JGI IMG/M metagenome (GOLD analysis project Ga0302314, IMG submission 200533) | Peat permafrost microbial communities from Stordalen Mire near Abisko, Sweden - III_Palsa_N2_3 | ecosystem: Environmental > Terrestrial > Soil > Palsa > Peat permafrost | place: Sweden...
GGATGTTGGCGAGCAGCAGGTCACAGCCGCGGGGTATGTCCGCAGCCCGCTCGCACACCTGCAGTCGATCGGCCACGGCGTTCTCGATGGCATTCTCGCGCGTGGCGAGCAGCGCCTGCGGATCGACATCGAACGCATAGGCGCGGCGGGCGCCGAGCTTGAGCGCCGCGATCGCGAGCACACCGGCGCCGCAGCCATAGTCCACGACGGTGCTGGCGGTCAGCACCGCGCCGTCCAGCCACTCCAGGCACATCGCCGTGGATGGGTGGGTGCCGGTGCCGAAGGCGAGGCCGGGGTCGAGCCGCACCACCACCGCCTCCGGGTCAGCCACCGATTCATGCCGCGGGCAGATCCAGAGCCGGCCGCCGAAACGCATGGCGTGAAAGTCGCGCAGCCACTCGCGCTCCCACACCCGGTCGGTCACCGCGCGCGCCGCGAGACGCGCCGGCTCGATGCCGAGCGCGGCCGCGAGCGTGACGATCAGTGCCGCATCGGCGCGCCGTGCGTCGTAGAGCGCCTGCAGCCGGGTCTGCCGCCAAAGCCGCATCTCGCCCGGGCGCGGCTCGAGCACCGGCTCGTCGCTGGCATCGCTGAAGGTTACACAGAGCGCGCCGGCCTCGACACAGGCGCTCCCGGCGGCCTCGGGGTCGAGCTCGCCGAGCTCGAAGCTCAGCTCGAGATAGGACATCGCGTCACTTCAGCCCGAGTCGTCGCTCCAGATAATGGATGTCGAGACCACCGGTGTGAAACGCCGCGTGCGCCAGGATCTCCTGGTGCAGCGCGGTGTTGGTCTTGATGCCCTCGACCACCAGCTCGGACAGGGCGTTGCGCATGCGGGCGATCGCGGTCTCGCGCGTATCGCCGTGGGCAATGAGCTTGCCGATCAGCGAGTCGTAGTGCGGCGGCACGTTGTAGCCGGAGTAGACGTGGCTGTCCACGCGAATACCCGGGCCGCCCGGCGGATGCCACAGCCGGATCGGGCCCGGCGAGGGCATGAAGGTGCGGGCGTCCTCGGCATTGATGCGGCATTCGATCGCATGGCCGCGGATCTGCACGTCAGCCTGCTCGTACTGCAGCGGCTCGCCGGCCGCGATCGTGAGCTGTGCCTTGACCAGGTCGATGTCGGTCACCAGCTCGGTGACCGGGTGCTCCACCTGGATGCGGGTGTTCATCTCTATGAAGTAGAACTCGCCGTCCTGATAGAGGAACTCGAGCGTGCCGGCACTGCGGTATCCGACCGCGCGGCAGGCTTCGATGCAGCGCTCACCCATCTGCCGGCGCTGTCTGGGCGTGATGCCAGGCGCCGGGGCCTCCTCGATCACCTTCTGGTGCCGGCGCTGCATCGAGCAGTCGCGCTCGCCCAGGCTGATCACATTGCCGTGATGGTCGGCGAGGATCTGGAACTCGATGTGCCGCGGCCGTTCGAGGAATTTCTCCATGTAGACCGCATCGTTGCCGAAGGCGGCCAGCGCCGCCGCCGCCCGAGGCCTTGATGATGATCGGATAACCGATGTCGCGGGCGATGCGCAGGTTGTCATCCGCATTGTCGGTGAGCGCGCCATCGGAGCCCGGCACGCAGGGCACGTTGTGGCTGCGCATGACACCGATCGCCGACACCTTGTCGCCCATCAGGCGGATGGTCTCGGCCTTCGGGCCGATGAAGATGAAGCCGCTCTTCTCCACGCGCTCGGCGAAGTCCGCGTTTTCGGACAGGAACCCGTAGCCGGGGTGGATCGCGACCGAATCGGTGACTTCCGCGGCACTGATGATGGCCGGCATGTTCAGGTAACTGAGCGCCGATGGGGCCGGCCCGATGCACACCGATTCATCGGCCAGCAGCACGTGCTTGAGATTCGCATCCGCGGTCGAGTGGGCGGCCACGGTCTTGATCCCGAGCTCGCGACAGGCGCGAAGTATGCGCAGCGCGATCTCGCCGCGATTGGCAATGATGATTTTTTCCAGCATCGGCGTTGAATTTTCTTCGGCGCGGGCTCGTCAGCGGATATTGCTTACTGGATGATGAACAGCGGCTGACCGAACTCCACCGGCTCGCCGTTCTTGACCATGATGGCCTTGACCTTGCCCGCCTTCTCCGACTCGATCTGGTTCATCATCTTCATCGCCTCGATGATGCACAGCACCTGCCCGACCTCGACCGTGTCGCCGAGTTCGACGAACAGCTTGGCACCCGGCGTCGGAGCCGAGTAGTAGGTGCCGACCATGGGTGCGGTGACGATGTGCTCGCCGACGCCGGCTCGCAGGGGTCCGGCGGCCTTGGCCGGCGTGTCCGCCGCGGCGCTCGCCTCGATGGCAGCAGCCGGGGGCGCCGCCGCGATCAGCGCTGGCTGCATCGGCGCGGCGACGTAAGTCGTCGCCGGCTGACCCGGCAGCACGCGCGCGATGCGCAGCGTCTCTTCACCCTCTTTGATTTCGATCTCGGCGATACCCGACTCCTCGAGCAGCTCGATCATTTTTTTGATTTTTCGTATGTCCATCGATGCGCTCCGATCGTGTAGACGAGACCCCGTGCCGCCCCTTCCGGGCACACCGGCACGAAGCCAGCTCGCCGAACCTAAGACGGCGGGACTCCCCCCTGTGGCGCGAGAATGTACCTAATTTCCGACAATTTGCCTAATATTTGGCAAAATTAACGCGATCATGCAGGGATCATGCCGGAATCACGAATCGTTGACTCCGGCCTTGGCGCGCTCGACCGCCAGCTCTCTGAGCCGCTGGGCGATGCCGGCATGCGCCTCCGGCAGGCTCAGGCGTCCGGCCGCCACCGCGCGCATCGCGCCGAGGATGTAATCGGCTTCATCCCGGTGCAACTCGCCAATTTTCACCGCGATGATACGGCCCTGCGCATCCGCGAACACCGAGAACGGCAGCACCGTCTGCATGCCGAATTGCTCGGCTGCGGCGAGCCCCTGGTCCTCCCCGATCAGCAGCGGATAGTTGACCGCGCGCCGGCCGACATAGTCGGCAACGGCAGCCCGAAAGTCCACGGCGATGCCCACGATCCTCAGGCCGTCGCCGCGGTACACCTGGCGCAGCTGCTCCAGCAGCGGCATCTCGCGGCGGCACGGTGCGCACCATGTGGCCCAGAAATTGATGATCAGCGGGCGACCGAGAAAATCGCGCAGCGATTTTTCCTGCCCCGCCAGGTCCGGCAATTTAATGTCCGGGACGGTGTCCGGAATCGGCCGGCCGACAGGGCCTTGAAGCTCCGGGTCCGCGGCCGCACTGGAGCTGGCCTGGGGGCTGGGGCTGCGGGAGGTCACTGACGCGGCGGGCGGCCGCGAATCGCGCCGGGACGCGCCGCTATAGGAGCCGCGATAGGAGAGGAATCCGGCCGCGAGGCCGGCCAGCGTGACCAGCGCGATCGCCAGTGTGCGTGCGGCTGGCGGCATGAGACTTCGAGCGCAGAAGGCTGCAGGCCGGCCGGCTAGCCGGCGGCCAGCGCCTGGTGCAGCAGCGCGGCGAACTCAGGCGCCTTCATATAGCCGACCACCCGGTACTCCTGATGCTCGTGGCCTTGCGTATCGTAGATGGCGATGGTCGGGGGCCCATAGATCTGGAACTGGCGCAGCAATGCCTGATCGTCGGCGCTATTGGCAGTCACATCGGCGCGCAGCAGCCGCACCGATTTGAGTGCATCGCGCACGCCCGGGTCGGTGAAGGTGTAGCGCTGCATCTCCTGGCAGGAGGTGCACCAGTCGGCATAGAAATCCAGCATCACCGCCTGATGCGCGATCGCCGCCGCCTGCACTTCGCGCTGCAGATCGGCCACCGAGGCGATGCTGGTGAATGTCGGTGCGTCCGCCGCCGCCGAACGGCGCGCCAGCGGCAGCATCGGGTCCTCGGCCCCGCGCCCCGCGCCCACCAGCAGCGCGAGCGCGTACAGCGCCACCAGCACTGCCGCGCCGCGCGCCAGCCACAGCGCCGGTCGGGCGCGGGTGGAACTCCGGTCCGCGGCGCGATCGCCGCCCGCCCGTATGGCGCGGCGCGCATGCGCGACCGGCACGAAGCCCCACAACACGATCGCGGCGGCGAGGCTCGGAATGGCAAACAACAACAGCGTCCAGCGTGCCGGCACCACGCGCGTCAGCATCCATGCCGCGAGCACCAGCATCAGCGCGCCGAACAGACGCTTGACGCTATCCATCCAGGCTCCGGCGCGCGGCATCCAGCGCCCGGCCGAGCTGCCCACGACCAGCAGCGGCGCGCCCATCCCGAGGCTCATCGCGAACAGGGCGGCGGCGCCACGCAGCACATCGCCGGTCTGGCCGATCACGATCAGGGCGGCGACCAGCACCGGCCCGACGCAGGTGGTCACGATCAATGCGGACAGCATGCCCATCACCGCGACGCCGCCGAAGCTGCCGCCGCGCTGGCGGTTGCTCAGCTGTGCGATGCGCGTCTGGATGAAGCCGGGCATCTGCAGCGTGAAGACGCCAAACATCGACAGCGCCATGGCGACGAACAGCGCCGCAAACAGCATGATGATCCAGGGCTGCTGAAACACCGCCTGCACCTGCTTGCCGGCCGCGGCGAACACGGCACCGGTGATGGTGTAGGTCACCGCCATCCCGAGTACGTAGGTCAGCGACAGCAGGAACGCGCGCCCGGTGGTGACGCTCTTGCCCTGACCGACGATGAGACCGGAGAGAATCGGCACCATTGGCAGCACGCAGGGGGTGAAGGCCAGCAGCAGACCGCCCACGAAGAATTGCAGCAGCACCGCCAGCATGCTGCCGGATTTGAGCAGCGTCGCCAGCCGATCCTGCTCCGAGACATAAGCCGCGCTGGACGCACCGGAGCGGGCGCCCGACTGCGCCGTGCCGCCGCCGCCGGTGCCGCCGCCGCCGGTGCCGCCGGTGCCGCCCGCCGCAGGTGGGAGCTGCACGGACACGCTGCGCGTGACGGGCGGATAGCACAGGCCGGCCTCGGCGCAGCCCTGATAGGTGACGTTCAGCGCCACGTCGAGGGCGCCGCCGCCGCTGCGCTGCACCGGCAGCGTCACCACCAGCGCTTCGTGATAGACCACCTGCTTGCCGAAATACTCATCGGACTTGATCTGCCCTTCGGGGAATTGGGGCGGCCCGACGCTGCTGCGGCCGGCCTCGCCCGTGGCCTTGATGCGATCGCGATAGAGGTAATAGCCGGGGGCGATGAGCCAGTCCAGGCGCACGCGCTCGGGCCCTTGCGGGCTGGCGCTGAAGCGAAAGGCCTGATCCGGCGGCAGGAAATCATCGCCCGACTTGGCAGCGCGTGACTGGCTGACAACGGCATCGACGTCGGTGCTGTTCGCGGCGCGGCTGTCGTGGGACAGGCCCAGCAGCCCGCACAGCAGCGCGAGGCCCGATAGCGCGCCGGCGCGCACGGCGCCGATCTCGATCCGCTTCATAACCAATTCCCGCGTTGATGCCATAACCACCAGAACCTGCAATTATCTCAGACCGCAGGACGCGGCGGCGGTGCGCCGGGGCACAGTCCGAGCCGGCCAGCGGCGCGTCCGGCATTGCCGATCAGGCACTTGGCGTGCCTTGCGGTCCGCAGCAGCCGGCGGCCGCCCGCCCAAATGCGCGAATCTTTGCGCCCCAGGGCTTGAAACTCCAGCATTTGCAGCTATGATTAGCACTCAACAAGGGAGAGTGCTAACACTCTGCCGGTGCGGGTGGCCGAAAAGCCTCCAGCGCGAAAAACCGTTCGATTTAACTTAATACAAGGAGGAACCCATGAAGATCCGTCCTCTTCATGACCGCGTGATCGTCAAGCGTCTCGAAGAAGAGCGCACGTCACCAGGCGGCATCGTAATTCCGGACACTGCGGCTGAGAAGCCCGTCCAGGGCAAGATCGTCGCCGTCGGCAAGGGAAAGATTTTGGAAGACGGGCAGGTGCGTCCGCTCGACGTCAAGGTCGGCGACAAGATCCTGTTCGGCAAGTACAGCGGCACTGAGGTGAAAGTCGAGGGCGAAGACCTCGTGGTCATGCGTGAAGAAGACGTCATGGCCATCATCGAAGGCAAGTAATTCATCCGAGGACTACGACAATGGCAGCGAAAGAAGTTCGGTTTAGTGACGATGCCCGGCAACGCATGTTCCGGGGCGTCAACATCCTGGCGAACGCCGTAAAGGCGACGCTCGGCCCCAAGGGCCGCAATGCCGTGCTCGAGAAGAGCTTCGGCGCCCCGACCGTCACCAAGGACGGCGTCTCGGTCGCGAAAGAGATCGAGCTCAAGGACAAGTTCGAGAACATGGGCGCGCAGATGGTGAAGGAAGTCGCGTCCAATACCTCGGATGAGGCTGGCGACGGCACCACGACTGCGACCGTACTGGCGCAGGCGATCATCCGCGAAGGCCTCAAGGCCGTGGCCTCGGGCCGCAACCCGATGGACGTCAAGCGCGGCATCGACAAGGCCGTGACGGCGGCGATCGAGGAGCTCAAGAAGCTCAGCAAGCCGTGCAAGGACAGCAAGGCGATCGCGCAGGTCGGCACCATTTCCGCCAACTCCGACGAGAGCATCGGCAAGACGATTGCGGATGCGATGGAGAAGGTCGGCAAGGAAGGCGTGATCACGGTCGAGGAAGGTTCGGGTCTCGATAACGAGCTCGATGTGGTCGAAGGCATGCAGTTCGATCGCGGCTACCTGTCGCCGTATTTCATCAACAACCAGGCCAACCAGACCACGGAGCTCGAGAAGCCCTACGTGCTGCTGGTCGACAAGAAGATCAGCAACATCCGCGAGCTGCTGCCGGTGCTCGAGGGCGTCGCCAAAGCGGGTCGCCCGCTGCTGGTAGTGGCCGAGGACGTCGAGGGCGAAGCGCTCGCGACCCTGGTCGTCAACAACATCCGCGGCATCCTCAAGGTCGCGGCGGTGAAGGCCCCCGGCTTCGGCGATCGTCGCAAGGCGATGCTCGCTGACATCGGCGTGCTCACCGGCGGTACGGTGATTTCCGACGAAGTCGGCCTGTCGCTCGAGAAAGTGTCGTTGAACGACCTGGGCGAAGCCAAGAAGATCGTCGTGGAGAAGGAAAACACCACGATCATCGATGGCCACGGTAAGGCCACCGACATCAAGGCGCGCGTCGAGTCGATCCGCCAGCAGATCGAAGAAGCCACCTCCGACTACGACAAGGAGAAGCTGCAGGAGCGAGTCGCCAAGCTCTCCGGCGGCGTGGCCGTGATCAAGGTCGGCGCTGCGACCGAGATCGAGATGAAGGAGAAGAAGGCGCGCGTCGAGGATGCGCTGCACGCCACGCGTGCCGCGGTCGAGGAAGGCGTGGTGCCGGGTGGTGGTGTTGCGCTGATTCGCGCGCAAAAGGCGCTCGATAAGCTCGAAGGCGCCAACGAGGACCAGACGGTCGGTATCGCCATCCTGCGGCGCTCGATCGAGGAGCCGCTGCGGCAGATCGTCGAGAACGCGGGCGAAGACGCTGCCGTGATTCTCAACAAGGTCAAGGATGGCAAGGGCAGCTACGGCTACAACGCCGCGAGCGGCCACTTCGGCGACCTGATCGAGGCCGGCATTCTGGATCCGACCAAGGTGACCCGTCTGGCACTGCAGAACGCGGCCTCCGTGGCCGGGCTGTTGCTGACCACCGAAGTCATGATCGCGGAAGCTCCGAAGGAAGAGCCTGAGCACGGCCATGGGCCTCCGGGCGGCATGGGCGGGATGGATATGTAACGCGACAGCGCGTTAGCAGCAGTTCATTCTGCGGGTCGCAAGACCAGGAAAGGCCGGAACGGGAGTTCCGGCCTTTTCGTTGGCGCCGCCCCTGGACCGCTCTGGCGCTGTGCCGCTCAGCCCGGGCGCTGCCGCTCACCGGCCCGGGGCTACCCCCAGGGGCGCTGCCGCGGGCTGCCGGGTAGATGTCGGACGGTAATGTATATGTAACGAATGGTTAACTTTACAAACCAAAATTCTTGGGTATAGTGGCTCTCAGGGTGAGGTGAACGCCAGTTCGCAGCGCCCGCCAAGTCGCGAAACAAGACCCCCCCCGTTTCGCGCAATACCTCAAGGCCCCGCTATGCGGGGCTTTTTTTTGCCGCCGCGCCGTTTCCGGGCAGCAGCGCGGCCGGATGCACCCGGAACGGGCATTGCTGCGGCAGCCACCCGGATTGCGGCATCATTGCGCTCACCGCCCCCCAAGCCCTGATGGCGAGGCCCGCAAGTCCGTGTCGATCCACGTCGCACTCAATCACATCAGTCACTATCGCTACGATCGCCCGGTGAGCCTGGGCGCGCAGCTGGTGCGTCTGCGCCCGGCGCCTCACTGCCGCACCCGTATCCTGTCGTATTCGCTGCGCGTCGAACCGGCCGAGCACTTCATCAACTGGCAGCAGGATCCACAGGCGAACTATCTGGCGCGCCTGGTGTTTCCCGAGCGCACGCGCGAGTTTCGGGTCGAGGTCGACCTGGTCGCCGAAATGGCGGTGCTCAATCCGTTCGATTTCTTCCTCACGCCGTATGCGGAGTCGGTGCCATTCGAATACGAGGCCACGGAGCGCTCCGAGCTGGCGCCGTATCTGCTGCGTGCGGAATTAGGGCCTTTATTTGCGCAATACCTCGCAGGCACGCCGCGCGCCAAGCTGCGCACGATCGATTTCCTGGTCGCGCTCAATCAGCGCGTCGCGGGCGACATCCGCTATCTGATCCGCATGGAGCCGGGCGTGCAGACTCCGGAGGGCACGCTGTCGCGCGCCGCCGGCTCCTGTCGCGACTCGGGCTGGCTGCTGGTGCAGCTGCTGCGTCACCTGGGTCTGGCGGCGCGCTTCGTCTCGGGCTACCTGATCCAGCTCAAGAGCGACGTCAAGTCGCTCGACGGGCCGTCCGGGCCGGCGGCGGATTTCACCGATCTGCACGCCTGGTGCGAGGTCTACCTGCCGGGCGCGGGATGGATCGGACTGGATCCGACTTCCGGACTGCTCGCGGGCGAGGGGCATATTCCGCTCGCCTGCACCCCCGAGCCGTCCTCGGCGGCGCCGGTCAGCGGCGAGGTGGACCAGTCCGAGGTGCAGTTCGAGCACAGCATGTCGGTGGCGCGCATCTGGGAAGCCCCGCGCGTGACCAAACCCTACAGCGATGCGCAATGGGCGGCGATCGAGCGGCTCGGCGCTCTGATCGATGTCGAGCTCGAGCAGGGCGACGTGCGGCTGACGATGGGCGGGGAGCCGACTTTTGTTTCGGTCGATGATCCGGACGGCGCCGAGTGGAACACGGATGCGCTCGGTCCGACCAAGCGCAAGCTCGCCGCGCAGCTCTACCACCGGCTGCGCGATCATTATGCGCCGCAGGGCCTGGTGCATTTCGGCCAGGGCAAGTGGTATCCGGGCGAGCAGTTGCCGCGCTGGTCGCTCAATTGCTTCTGGCGTCGCGATGGCGAGCCGAGCTGGCGCGATGCAGCGCTGATTGCCGATGAGAACCGCGACTACGGCGTCACTGCCGAGCTGGCGCAGAAGTTCCTGCAGGCGCTCGCCGAGCGCCTCGGACTCGATCCGGGCTACGTCTTCGCCGGTTTCGAGGACGTGTTCTATTACCTGTGGCGCGAGCGGCGCTTGCCGATCAACGTCGATCCGCTCGACTCACGGCTGGCCGATCCGCAGGAACGTGCCCGGCTGATGTGCGTGTTCTCACAGGGCCTCGATCGCATCGCCGGCCATGCGCTGCCGATCGCGCGCGATGCCGCGGGCACGCGCTGGCGCAGCGGGCCCTGGTTTATGCGCGCCGATCGCTGCTATCTGATTCCCGGGGATTCGCCCATGGGCTATCGCCTGCCGCTCGATTCCCAGCCCTGGGTGACGCGCAGCGAGTATCCCTATGTGCATCCGCCCGACCCGATGCAGGGTTTTCCGCCGCTGTCGGCATTCCCGCAGGTGCGCCAGCAGCCGCGCGCCGGCGCCTCGACCATAGCCATCGCCGACCGGCTGCCTGCGGCGCATGAATCGGCCGCCTGGATCACGCGCACCGCGATCTGCGCCGAGCCGCGCGGCGGCGTGCTGTACGTCTTCATGCCGCCGACCGAGCGCGCCGAGGACTATCTGCAACTGGTCACGGCGGTCGAGGCGACCGCGCAGGCCCTGGGCCAGCCGGTGCTGCTCGAAGGCTACGAGCCGCCACGCGATCCGCGGCTGAACAATTTCCGCATCACCCCCGATCCCGGCGTCATCGAGGCCAATATCCATCCATCGCACGACTGGAGCGAGCTGGTCGAGCGCACCTCGTTCCTGTACCAGGCGGCGCGCGAGCTGCGCCTCGGCACGGAAAAATTCATGCTCGACGGCCGTCACACCGGCACCGGCGGCGGCAATCATTTCGTGCTCGGCGGGGCGACGCCGCCCGACTCGCCGTTTCTGCGCCGGCCTGATCTGCTCGCGAGCCTGCTGGCCTACTGGCACAACCATCCGTCGCTGTCGTACCTGTTTTCCGGCCTGTTCGTCGGTCCCACGTCGCAGGCGCCGCGGGTGGACGAGGCCCGCAACGACTCGCTCTACGAACTCGAGCTCGCCTTCCAGCAGCTGCCGGCGCCGGGCAGCTACGTGCCGCCCTGGCTCACCGACCGCCTGCTGCGCAACCTCTTGATCGACGTCACCGGCAATACGCACCGCGCGGAATTCTGCATCGACAAGCTGTACTCGCCCGACGGCCCCACCGGCCGCTTAGGGCTGCTCGAGCTGCGCGCATTCGAGATGCCGCCGCACTATCGCATGAGCCTCACGCAACAGTTGCTGTTGCGCTCGCTGGTTGCGCGCTTCTGGCGCACGCCGTATCGGCCCGGGCGGCTGGCGCGCTGGGGCACCGAGCTGCACGACCGCTTCATGCTGCCGCACTTCGTCGAGCAGGATTTCCGCGATGTGCTGGCCGAGCAGCAGGCCGCCGGCTACGGCCTCGAGCCGGCCTGGTTTGCGCCGCATTTCGAATTCCGCTTTCCGAAATACGGCGACTTCGCGACCCTCGGGGTGGAACTGGAGCTGCGCCAGGCGCTCGAGCCGTGGCATGTGATGGGCGAGGAGGGGGCGCCGGGCGGCGCGGTGCGTTATGTGGATTCCTCGGTGGAGCGGGTGCAGGTCAAGGTCACCGGCCTGGCGCCGGACCGCTACGCCATCGCCTGCAATGGCCGGCGGGTGCCGCTGCGGCCGACCGGCACGGTAGGAGAATTCGTGGCCGGGGTGCGCTATCGTGCGTGGCAGCCATCCTCGGCATTACATCCGCGGCTCGGAGTCAATTCACCTTTGACCTTTGACCTGGTAGACACCTGGATGCAGCGCTCGCTCGGCGGCTGCCAGTACCACGTCGCACATCCGGGTGGCCGCAGCTATCACACCTTCCCGGTCAATTCGTTCGAGGCCGAGAGCCGCCGGCTGGGACGGTTTTTTCGTATCGGGCATACGCCCGCGAGCGTCGCGGCCGCTGCCGGCGCGGTATTCGCACCGGCCGAGTCGGTGAATCCCGATTTCCCATTTACACTCGATCTGCGCCGCTCCGGCTAGGGCAGACGGTCGCATATGCCCGTGCCAACGATGGCGGAGTCGAATCCCTTTCTCTATCCTGGCAGTGCGCAGCGCTATGACGAGTTACTCGAGCGTGACGGCTCGATCCGAGCGCATTGGCGGCCGTTGATCGAGCAGCTCTCGAGCGGCGGCGCCGACACCGTGCGCCGCATCGTCGACATGACGCGGCGCCTGATCATCGAGAACGGTGTCACCTACAACGTCTACGCCGACCCGCAGGGGCGTGACCGGCCCTGGCAGCTCGACCCGCTGCCGCTGCTGATCGACCATCGCGAATGGCGCGAGCTCGAGGCCGGCCTCAAGCAGCGTGCGCAGCTGCTCAACGCGCTGCTGGCCGACCTGTACGGGCCGCAGCAGCTGATCGCCGAGGGTGTGGTGCCGGCCGAGCTGGCGTTCGGCCATCCGAACTTTCTCTGGGCCGCGCATGGCACGCGCCCGCCGGGCGATACCTGGCTGCACCTGTACGCCGCCGATCTGGCGCGCGCGCCGGACGGGCGCTGGTGGGTCCTGAGCGATCGCACGCAGACGCCCTCGGGTCCGGGCTACGCGCTGGAGAATCGCGCCATCATCGCGCGCGTGCTGCCCGGACTGGTCAATCAGTTGGGGACGCGGCCGCTGACGGGATTTTTCAATACCCTGCGCCAGAGCCTGACGCGGCTCGCCGATGACGGCAGCCCGCCACTGGTGGTGGTACTGACCCCGGGTCCCTTCAACGAAACTTACTTCGAGCACGCCTACCTGGCGCGGCAACTGGGACTGCCGCTGGTGCTGGGGCAGGATCTGACCGTGCGCGACGACAGTGTTTTTCTCAAGACGCTGTCCGGTCTGCGGCGGGTGCACGCGATTCTGCGCCGGCTGGACGATGATTTCTGCGACCCGCTCGAGCTGCGTGCAGGTTCCGCGCTCGGGGTTCCCGGGTTGCTCGGCGCGGTGCGCGCCGGACGCGTGGTCATGGCCAACGCCCTGGGCAGCGGGGTGCTCGAGTCGGCCGCCTGGCTCGGCTTTCTGCCGGGCGCCGCGCGGGTGCTGCTCGGCGAATCGCTGCGGCTGCCGTCCGTGGCCACCTGGTGGTGCGGGGAGAAGCCGGCGCTCGAGTACGCGATCGCGCATCTGGACCGCCTGGTGGTAAAGCCGGCGTTTCCCAACCAGAAGTTCGAGCCGCGCTTCGGCCGCGACCTGGGCGAAGAGGAGGTGGCGGCGCTGATCGTGCGCCTGCGCAGCCGGCCGTATGCGTACGTGGCGCAGGAGCGCGTGTCGTTGTCGCAGGCGCCCTCATGGCGCGCCGGTGCCAACGTGCGCCTGGCGCCGCGCACGCTGACCATGCGCGTGTACGCGGTGGCGACGCCGGGCGGCTACGAAATCATGCCGGGTGGCCTGGCGCGTATCGCCGCCGAGGGCGTGGTCGACATCGTGTCGAGCCAGCGCGGCGGCGGCAGCAAGGACGTCTGGGTGCTCAGCGATCCGGAGGCACCGGCGGCCAAACCGGTCAGCGTGCCGCCGCAGCGTTATCTGCGCCACGACGATCTGCCGTCGCAGCTGGTGGAGAATCTGTACTGGCTCGGGCGCTATTCGGAGCGCTGCGAGGACAAGGCGCGACTGCTGCGCGCCACGCTGGCGATGCGCACCAATACCGCCATCTGGCGCGCCGCGCGCGAGGAATGCGTGCGCTACGGGGTGCTCAAGGCCGACGGTGATCCGGTGGAGGGCGTGTATGACGACACGCTGGATTTTGGACTGACCGCCGACCTCGGCAAGCTCGGCTGGTGCGCGACGCAGTCGCGCAGCCGCCTGTCGGCCGAACACTGGCGCTCGATCAGCGTCATGCAGCGGCACTTTCACGAAGCCGGCGCGGTGCTGGCCGATCCGCTCGAGAGCCTCGATCGGCTGCTGGTATCGCTGACCGCCCTGTGCGGCTTTGCGCTCGACGACATGACGCAGGACGACGGCTGGCGGCTGCTGATGCTCGGCCGGCGGCTCGAGCGCATCCAGTTTCTCGCCGGACTGCTGGCGGCGCGACTGCAGTCCAGCGAGCCGTTGTTGCAGGGCGAGCTCGAGTGGCTGCTCGACGTCGGCGGCCTGAGCATCACCTACCGCACACGCTACGTGGCGACGCCGCAGCTGGCGCCGGTGCTGCAGATGTTGATCTTCGAGCAGGCCAGTCCGCGCTCGCTCGCCTTCCAGTGGCGGGTGCTGCGCGACGCGCTGGCCGACCTGGCGCAGTCGCTCGGCGCGCCGCCCGACCAGGGGCTCGAGGATCCGATGGCGCAGCTCGGCGCGATCGGCACCGCCGGCGTGGAGGATGAGGGCGAGCGCGGCGCCGAGCGCCGGCACTTGATCGCCGCGGCGCTGTCGGGGCTGGCCGCGGCTGCGGGCCGGCAATCCGATCGGCTCGCATTGCGGCACTTCTCGCTGGTCGATGTCGATCTGCACATGGTGGTCTCATGACGGCGGTGCACTATGCGATACGTCACGAGACGCTCTACCGCTACCGGCGCGACGTCGCGCATGCGCATCAGCAACTGCACCTGACGCCGCGAAATTCGGAGCGCCAGCACTGCGTGCTCCACCGCATCGACATCACCCCGCAGCCGGCGGTGTCGGCGGAATACGTCGATGCCTTCGGCAACTGGGTCACGCGCGTCGAACTGGACCGGCCGCACAACCGCCTGCACGTGGTCGCCGAGATGGACGTGCGCCTGGATGCGCAGCCCGAGATCGACTTCGAGGACGGCGAGGGCTGGGAGCAGGTGCGCGACCAGCTGTGCTACAACGCGCGCGCACGCGAGCCCGAGTGGCTCGAGGCGATGCGCTTTCGCGGCGAGTCGCCCTACGTGCGCATCAAGGGCGTATTCGGCGACTTCGCGCGCGACTGCCTGCTGCCTGGGGCGAGCGTGCCGAGCGTGGCCGCGGCGCTCATGACCAAGCTGTGGCGCGAGTTCACCTATGCTCCCGGCGCCACCGAGATCTCGACGCCGCTGCTGGAGGTGCTGGCCCAGCGCAGCGGTGTCTGCCAGGACTACGCACACCTGATGATCGCCTGCCTGCGCAGCGCCGGCCTGTCGGCGCGCTATGTGAGCGGCTACCTGCGCACCCATGGGCCGGCGGCGACGATAGCCGACGATGACGACGACGATGACGATGACGAAGACAACGATGACGAAGACAACGATGACGATGACGCCGCCGCTGGTGATGGCGAGGCCGGCGATGGCGACGCCGCTGGCGATGCTCACCGCGAGGGACTGGCGCCACGGCTGCGCGGCGCGGACGCCTCGCACGCCTGGGTGGCGGTGTTTGCGCCGCCCTTCGGCTGGCTCGGTTTCGATCCGACCAACAACGTGCTGGTAAATCAGGACCACGTGGCGCTCGCCTGGGGCCGCGACTTCGGGGATGTCTCGCCGCTGCGAGGTGTGATCCTGGGCGGCGGCTCGCACAAGCTGACCGTGCGGGTCGCGGTGCGCCAGATCGGCGAGCCGGCCTGAACTAGCGGCACCGCGGCCAAGTGCCAGTTCCCGACAGCTTCCCGGCAGACCGCTTCCCGGCAGACATCGACTGCGCCGCGCCGTAGAGTCCGCCCATGGAGGCGATCGAGGCGGCGCGGACCCGCGCATTGTCGGTGCTGGCGGAGCGCGCCCCGGCGGTGTCCGCCGCCCTGGCGCAGCTGCCTGGAGAAATCGCCGCCTCGGCGCCCGGCGTACTGGCCGCCAGCGACTTCCTGCTCGATGCGCTATGCCGTGATGAGGGGCTGTTTGCAACGCTGCTGAGTCGCGCCGCCGAGCGTTTTGCCGGCGCGCCGATCGCACTACCGGCACTGCCACCGCCGCTACCGCTGCCGTCGCCGCCAGCGGCGGGCGCGGAGCTGGAGGCGCAGTTCATGGCGGGGCTGCGCCGCTGGCGGCGTGCTGAATTCGCCCGCATCGCCTGGCGCGACCTGGCCGGCTGGGCGAGCCTCGCGGAAACCCTGGCAGACCTGTCGCGGGCGGCGGACCTGGCGCTGCGCCTGGCGCATGAGTTCGCCGCACGCGCCCTGACGGCGCGCTACGGACAACCGCGTTCGGCGGCGCTGGCGCCGCAGCAGCTCATCATCGTGGCGATGGGCAAGCTCGGCGGCGGTGAACTGAATTTCTCCTCCGACATCGATCTGGTGCTGCTCTATCCGCAGGGCGGAGAGACCGACGGCGAACGCCCGATCAGCAACGAGGAGTACTTCACACGCCTCGGCCAGGCCTTGATCCGCCTGCTCGAGCAGCCGACGGCCGAGGGCTTCGTGTTTCGGGTTGATCTGCGCCTGCGTCCCTACGGCGACAGCGGACCGCTGGTGTCCAATGCGGCGGCGCTCGAGGATTATCTGCAGCTGCATGGCCGCGACTGGGAGCGCTACGCCTGGGTCAAGGCGCGTCCCATCACCAACCAGGACGGCTACGCGGAACTGTTCCGCAGCGCCATCCAGCCCTTCGTCTACCGCCGCTACCTCGACTTCGGGGTGTTCGAGGCGCTGCGGGATATGAAGGCGCTGATCGAGCGCGAAGTGCAGCGCCGCGAGCTCGCCGAGCATATCAAGCTCGGTGACGGCGGCATCCGCGAGATCGAGTTCATCGTGCAGTCGTATCAGCTCATCCGCGGCGGCCAGGACCGGCGGCTGCAGACCGCGTCGTTGCAGCAGGCACTGATGCTGCTGGTCGGCGCCAAGCTGCTGCCGGTGGAGGTCGTGACCGAACTCGACGCGGCCTACGTGTTCCTGCGGCGGCTGGAAAACCGCCTGCAGATGCGCGCCGATCAGCAGGTGCACCAGCTGCCGACCGACGCCCTCGAGTGCGAGCTGCTGGCGTCGGCGATGGGGTTCGATCACTGGATCGGGCTGCGCGCCGAGATCGAGCGGCACCGGCGCCACGTCGCGGCCAGTTTTCGTGCCGTGGTCTTTGGCGCCAGCGCGCCGGCGGACGCGGCGCCCGAGAATCTGCCGCAGCTCGAAGAGGCCGACCGGCAGACCCTGGCTGCAAGGCTCGAGCCCCTGGGGTTCACCGACAGCGGCGTGGCGGCGCAACTGCTGCTGGATTTTCGGCAGCTGGCGTTCGTGCAGCGCCTCGACGCCATCAGCAGTCGCCGCCTGAGCGCCCTGATGCCGGTACTGGTGGCGGCGGCAGCGGCCACGCGCGAGCCGCTGCCCGCGTTGCGCCGTCTGCTGCGCGTGCTCGAGGCCATCGGCGCCCGCTCGGCCTATCTGGCGCTGCTGCTGCATAACGCGCGCGCGCGGGTGCGCCTGGTCGAACTGGCCTCGCACGGCGACTTCCTGACCGAGCAGATCGCCTCGCATCCGCTGCTGCTCGATGAGCTGATCGACGAGCGCATCTTCGATTCGCCGCCCGATCGCGCCGCGCTGGCGGCGGACCTGGAGCAACGCATGGCCGGCGCCGACCAGGACGACGGTGAGCGGCTGGTCGAGCGGCTGCGGCAATTTCAACGCGCCGCGCTGTTCCGCCTGGGCGTGGCCGACCTGCTGGCGCGGCTGCCGGTAATGCGGGTCAGCGACCGCCTGACCGATCTCGCCGAGCTGATCATCGAGCGCGCGCTCGCACTCGCCTGGCAGCAGCTCGTCCCGCAGCTCGGCACGCCGATGTGCACCGAGGACGGCACGCGCCGGCCGGTGCGGCTCTGCGTGATCGGCTACGGCAAGCTCGGCGGCATGGAACTCGGCTACAGCTCGGATCTGGATCTGGTTTTCCTGCACGACTCCGGTGGCGCGCAGCAGGAGACCGAGGGCGCACGCACCATCGATAATCAGGTTTTTTTCGTGCGCTTCGCGCAGCGGCTGGTGCATCTGCTCACGACGCATTCGGCGGCCGGACGCCTGTACGAGGTCGACATGCGGCTGCGGCCCAGCGGCAAAGGCGGCATGCTGATCACCAGCATCGAGGCATTCGCCGACTATCAGCGCGGCGAGGCCTGGACCTGGGAGCACCAGGCATTGCTGCATGCGCGCAGCGTCGCCGGCGCCGCCGTGCTGCGCGAGCGCTTCGAAGCGCTGCGCATCGAGGTGCTGGCGCGGCACGTGCGCCGCGATACGTTGCGACGCGATGTACGCCATATGCGCAACCGCATGCGCAACGAGTTGTCGCGCGCCAAGCGCGGCGAGTTCGATCTGAAGCAGGACCCCGGGGGAATAGCCGACATCGAGTTCCTGGCGCAGTACTGGGCGCTCGCCTGGGCCGGGGACTACCCGCCGCTGGCCACGTACTCCGATACCATCCGGCAGCTCGAATCGGTGGCCTCAGCGAATCTGGTGGCGCAGAGCCGGATCGATACCCTGAGCAGCGCCTTCCTCGCCTATCGCGCTCGCCAGCACCACCTGGCGCTCGACGGCAAGGGCGCCATCGTGGCGGCGAGTGAATTCATGGGCGAACGCGCGGCCATCATTGAAATCTGGGATGAGGTCATGGGTAGATGATCGGCGGGCGGCTATAATATCGGCCATGGATTTCCCCGCGACGCTCAAAGAACCGAACGCGCAGAATCAGTACACCGTTACGGTCAAGGACCTGCCGCTGGCCTGCCCGATGCCGGACATGAGCCTGTGGAATTCGCATCCGCGCGTCTATCTGCCGATCGAAGCCACCGGCTTCGCGAAGTGCCCGTACTGCGGGGCCGAATACACCCTCGAGTGCTGAGCGGCCGAATCGCTCGGGGAGGGCCCGTTCGAGCGACGCGTAACACCCGCGCTCTGGGAATATTCACCGTAAGAACATTCGGGTGCGTCGAGATCCAGGACTCATGCTTTCAGCGATACGGCGCGTACGATTTTTCCTCGATGATCGATGAGCTGAGCTTGCGGTTGATGCGCTGCTTGATCGCCGCGCGTTCATCATTGTTCACGTACACCGCGCGCGCCAGTTCGACGAATGCCGAATCGAAACTGTGCCGCGCCTCGTGTTCGCGGATGCGGTCTTCGATGTCCCACAGCCGGGCGTTTACGCGCTCCAGAGCGGCCTCGTCGCTGGACAGCTCCGCGGGCGCCGACACCGACTGCTGCCAGAGCTGCTCCAGCAGCGCCAGTTCGCGCCGAACGTTGGCGAGCTTGCCCGCATCCTCGATGCGCGCCGCCTTGATGCGCAGAATCGTGATCTTGTCGAGCAATTCGCCCGGGGAGATCGGCACCGCAATTCCGTCCATGCAGCGCATGGTAGCAGCATGAACCCCCGGCGCGACCGACGCCGCGCGCGCCGCGGGCACTGACACTGGCACGAGTGCGGCTGTGGTTGTGGCGGATCAGCCGCCGGCTCGCGAGCGCATGAGGGCATCGAGGCGTTCGCGCACGTCGGCGACCTCGATCAGATCCATCACGCCGGGGTGCTCGATCTTCTCGCTCCAGGGCAGCCGCTCGGCGTCGCGCTTGCGGTAGCGGCGCGCGGCCGCCTCATAGCGATCCACGCACCACTGGCGCGAGAGGTAGGGACCGGTGCGCTGCAGGCGCGTGGCTGCATACAGGCCGATCACCGGCGTGCCGACCATGGTGGCCATGTGCGCCGGCCCGGAATCCGGGCACAGCACGGCGCTGGCTCGTGCCAGCAGCGCCAGCAGTTGTGGCAGGGTATCGCGGCCGATCTGATTGACGATCGGCACGGCCACCCGGCGCTCGATGCTCGCGCCCATGGCGCGTTCGAGCGCGGACGTCCCGCCGCACAGAATCACGCGCATGCCGTGCGCCTGCACGGCGTACTCGGCGATCGCGGCGTAGCGTTCCGGGCGCCAGTTGCGGGCCGGGTGCGCAGAGCAGGGACTGATGATCAACGTCGGCTGCGCATCCGCAATCAGCGCTGCCGCGTAGTGCTGCGCATCCGCCGGCAGCGGCAGATTCCATTGCAACTCGCCCTGCGGCAGGCCGAGCGCGCCGAGAAAGCCCTGAAAGCTGTCGAGTACATGCTGCCGCACCCGCGGCTCGATCTGAGCATTGGTGAACAGCCACTGCAGCTCGCGCGCCCGCGCCCGGTCGAAGCCGAGCCGGATGTTCGCGCTGATCAACGCCGACGCCAGGCTGGCACGCAGCGATAACTGCATGTGCAGCAGTACCTCGAAGCGCCGGCGGCGCAGCGCCGCGCGCAGGCCGCGCGCGGCCGCCAGCCCGGCGCGCTTGTCGATGGTGATAAACTCGACTCCGGGCAGCAGACTCATCAGCCGTGCCTCAACACGGCCGATGACCCAGGTGAGCCGGGTCGTCGGCCAGACACGCTGCAGCGTGCGCACGAGTGGCACGACATGGCAGGTATCGCCGATGGCCGAGAGCCGGAGAATGCACAGGCTCTCGGGTCGCTCAATGAGATTCAGCATGCGGAAGTCTTTGATCTGGCCGACCGGGGCGGAAGTTCGGCAAATACCGTTTCGCGGCGGCGCGATGCTATATGACGCATCCAGGGCGGGCAATGCGGCGGCCTCGTGGTTCGATGCCAAGTGGTGGTCGCGCCGCGGCGAGGTGCGCCCCAGTGCGGAAGGCCGCGGCGGCGCGCTGTTCATCGAAGCCGATGGGCGCCGGCTGGTGCTGCGCCATTACCGGCGCGGCGGCTGGATCGCCCGCTGGTGGACCGATCGCTACCTGTGGCGTGCCGCGTCCCTGACGCGCTCGTTCATCGAATGGCACATGCTGTACGTGATGCACCGCGCCGGTTTGCCGGTGCCCAAGCCGATTGCGGCCTGCTACCGGCGCACCGGGCGCTACAGCTACAGCGCCGACCTGCTGACCGAGCAGATTCCGGAGGTGAGTTCGCTGGCCACGCGCCTTGCAGCCGGAGCGCTGCCACTCACCAGCTGGATCGCCATCGGCCGCTGCCTGCGCCGGTTCCACCGCGACGGCATCTGTCATGCGGACCTCAACGCGCACAACGTGCTGCTGAATGACGCGCAGGAAGTGTGGCTGGTGGATTTCGATCGCGGGCGCCTGCGCCGTCCGGGTCTGTGGTGCGACAGCAATCTGGTGCGGCTGCGCCGCTCGATCGAGAAGATCACCGATGCGCTGCCGCCGGAACGGTTTTCCGAGGCCGATTGGGCCTCCCTGCTCAGTGGCTATTTCGTGGCCGCGAAGCAGCGTCCGGTGGCGCCGTAAAGCGCGCAGTGCGCCGCCTGTACACGCTGCTGCTCTATCTGGCGTTGCCATTTGCCTCGCTCGTCGTGGCGCTTCGCGGCCTCACCGAGCGCGAGTACTGGCGCGGCGGCTGGGCGCGCTTCGGCTTCGGGCCGCCGCGCGCCGGCGGCGGCATCTGGGTGCACGAGGTATCGGTCGGTGAGGTCCAGGCGGCGGCGGTGCTGATCGAGGCGCTGCGCGCGCGCTCACCGGCGCTGGAGATCACGCTGAGCTGTGCCACGCCAACCGGCCGCGCGCGCGGGCGTGCGCTGCTGCCGGGGCTCGACGTGCGCTACGGGCCCTACGATCTGCCCGGCTGCGTGCGCCGCTGCCTGAACGGGCTGCGTCCGCGCATGCTGATCGTGCTGGAGACGGAGCTGTGGCCGAACCTGCTGCACGCGACGCAGGCTGCCGGCGTGCCGACCCTGATCGCGAGCGCCCGGGTGTCGGAGCGCAGCGCCCGGTTCTATCAGCGCCTGCCGGGTCTGCTGCGCGCCTCGCTCGGCGCCGCTGTCTGGGTCGGAGCACAGACCGAGGCCGATGCGCAGCGCTTCATTGCCCTCGGCGTGCCGGCGCAGCGGGTGGCGGTGGTCGGCAATATCAAATTCGATCGCGCGCTGCCGCCCGGCGTACTTACGCGCGGGGCGCAGCTGCGCGCCCGATACGCCGCCGGCCGCGCGGTCTGGGTGGCTGGCAGCACCCACGCCGGTGAAGAGCCGATCGTCCTCGAGGCGCACCGCCGCCTGTGCGAGGCGCAGCCGCGCGCGCTTCTTATCCTGGCGCCGCGGCATCCGCAGCGCGCCGAGGCGGCCGCGGCATTGGCGGCGGCCCAGGGCTTTCGTTGCATCCGCCGTTCCACCGAGTCTTCCGCCGACGATTATCAGGTGCTGCTGCTCGACACGCTGGGTGAATTGCCGGAGTTCTATGCCGCCGCCGACGTCGCCTTCGTCGGCGGCAGCCTGGTTGCGATCGGTGGCCACAACCTGCTCGAGCCGGCTGCACTCGGCTTGCCGGTGCTCTCCGGTCCGCAGCAGTTCAACAGTCCGGAAGTGGCGCGGGCGCTGCGCGGCCAGGGCGCGCTGATCATCGTGCACGATGCGGCGGAGCTGGCCGCGGCGCTGACGCGACTGTTGGCGGACCCGCAGGCGCGTGCGACGCAGGGGGCCGCGGGTCGCGCCGCGATCGCGGCCAATCGCGGCGCGCTCGAGCGACTGCTGGGCCTGATCGAGCGCTTGCCGCCGACGCCCAGCGAGGCCTGAGCGGGGCAGGGGGCAGCTCGGGGCGGGACTCAGCGCGGGGCGCTGGCGCCCGGCGTCGCCGCGGCCGGTGGCGCGGCGGCCGGTGGCGGGGTGGTCGGCGACGGCAGGCTCGGCAGCACGTCGAGCGGTGTGGCGGGCGTGGTCGCTGGCGCGTTCGGTCCGGCCGGTACCGCCGGCAGCGGCGGACGCGGTTCGATCAGCCAGCCGTTGATCATCTCGATCGTGTTGTGATCCAGATTGCCGGCCGCGAGCCGCAGCGCGACCAGGGCATTCAGATAGCCGTATTTGGCCTGGGCATAGCTGGTGTCGTCCTGCAGCAGGGCGGCGCGCGTGGTCAGCACGTCGACCACGGTCTTGGTGCCGACCTCATAGCCGGCCTGGGTGGCCTGCAGCGCAATCTGGTCGGATTCCACCGCCTGCCTGAACGCCCGCACCTGTGCGATCTGGCTGATCACACCCTGGTAGGCATCGCGCGTCTGCTCCTCGGTCTGCCGCGAGGTGTAGTCGAGCCCCGCCTTGGCCGCATCCCAGCTGTAGCGCGCCTGGCGCACCTTCGACTGCGTCAGGCCGGCGGTGAAGATCGGCACCGAGATGCCGATGGACCAGAACACGTCGCTGGTGTCCACGACGGTCGGCACGCCGTTGACCGAACCGATGAGCGCGGCCTCGCCAATGGGCGACGCGCCATAGGGCGAAGCACCGTAGCCGTAGTTGCCGTGCTCGAGCGCCCAGTTGCGCGATACGTTGAGATTGATGGTCGGCAGATGCCCGCCATAGGCGGTCAGCAGGCTGTCGTGCGCGATGTCCGAGGCCATGCGGCTGGCGATCAGACTGGCGTTCTGCGCCATCGCGGTGCTGACCCAGGTGTCCTCGCTCGCCGGGTCCGGGTTCAGCAGCGGCATGTCGTCTCGCGGGCCGGCCAGACTGGCGTAGGTTTCATTAGTGATGGCCCGCAGCAGATCCTCCTGCGTTGCCAGCGCGCGCTTGGCCGCGATGACTGCCGCCGCCGTGCTGTCGCGCGAGGCGCGCGCGACCGCCACGTCGGTGATCGCGATCGAGCCGACTTTGAAGCGCTGCTCGGCCTGATCGAGCTGGATCTGCACGGATTCGAAAGCGCTCTGCTCGGCGGTGAGCGTGTCCTGGGCCGCCAGCACGGCAAAATACTGCTGCGACACGCGCTGGATCAGGCTCTGGGCGGCGGCCTGGTAGTTCGCCTCGGCCTGCGCGACCGTGGCATCGGCTGCCTTCAGGGCGACCCAGTTGTCCCAGTTGAACAGGTTGACCGACAGGCTCGCCCCGAGAAAGGCCGGGGTCTTGAGCTGCACGCTGCCGATGCCGATCCAGTTCTTGTTGGCCGAGACATCCAGCGGCAGCAGACTGAGCACCGCCTGCGTCTTGGTCTCGTGTGTCGCCAGGCGGTTGGCCGTGGCCTGCTGCCAGAGCGGATCGGTGGCGAGCGCGCGGCCGTAGACATCGAGCAGATCGACCGCCGCGGCGCGGCCGGTCACGCAGACGCAAAGCACACCGACTAGCCAGTAATACCTCATGCGACGCGACCCGATCCGGCTGAGATTTAGTACGCCGGCAGGCTGGGATCGATGTCGCGCGTCCAGGCGTCGATACCGCCGGACAGATTGGCCACCCGGCGCACGCCCTGCGCTAACAAAAACTGCGCGGCCCGGCGGCTGCGGCTGCCGGCCTTGCACACCACGACGATTTCCGCGTCGGCGTCGAGCTCCTGCCAGCGCGCCGGAATTTCACCGAGCGGGATGTTGAGGCTGTCCGGCAGGCGCACGATCGCGCACTCCCAGGGTTCGCGCACGTCCAGCAGTCGCAGCGGCTCGCCGGCATCGAGCCGGCGCTTGAGCTGCTGCGGGGCGAGTTCCGGCACGGCCATGTCTAGAAACCGAACGCGGCAGGCCGCGGGGCATGCTCGAGCGGCTCGATACAGGTCTCGAACAGCGATTCACGGTTGCAGCCGCCCGCGCCGATGCGGCGCACCAGGCTGGCCTCCTGCAGCGTCGTGGCGCCGAGCACGACGAACATGCGCCCGCCGGGGCGCAGTGCGCGTTCGAACCGCGCCTGATAGATCGGCAGCGAGGCGGTCAGCACGATCGCGTCGTAGCGCGCTTCCTCGGTGAGCTCCATGGCGTCGGCGCGGATCACCTCGATCGGCAGGTCCGGCACCACGGCGCGCAGATTGGCGCGCGCGAAGTCGGCGATCGGCGCATGCAGTTCCAGGCTTACCAGCTGGCCACCGAGCCGGGCGAGGCAGGCCGAGAGGTAACCCGAGCCGGTGCCGATCTCCAGTACCTGCTCGCCGCCTTGCAGCTCCAGGGATTGCAGGATCCGTCCCACCAGCATCGGACGCAGCATGCGCTTGCCGCAGGGCAGGGCGATCTCGGTGTCGGCGAAGGCCAGTTCGCGCCAGCTCTGCGGCACGAACAGCTCGCGCGGCAGCGAGCGCAGGGTGTCGAGAATCCGGGAGTCCAGCACATCCGCGGCACGCACCTGCTGCTCGACCATTTGTTCGCGGGCTGCATGCATGAGCATTGAACTTAATCCGGCGCCTGGCGGGGAGAGGCGACGTTAAGGGTTTTTGCCGCGTCTGCCAAGCCGGCGAGTCGCCTCGGCACCGAACGGGCATAAGGCGCCGCCCGCATACACACAATGACAAGTTGCCTGCGCAAGTGCCTGAATGCCCGACGCCGCGCCGCCCGCGCGCGCCGCACACATCGAGTATCGCGATGGCAAGCAGCACGAGTGCTGCGCACGCAGCTGCGGCGGCCGCCGCCCGATGGGACACGATATGGTGAAATGACATAGGAGGATGCCGATACTCGGCTATGCTGCTGTGGCGGGCGATGGCAGAGCTTGGTCCTGTGACCGAGGAAAAAGCATCGCTTGAATAAACGGCTTTGATGTCGATCATCGTTCTGCTCTGCCTGCTCTTCGGTGTCGCTGCGATACTGTTGCTGGTGCTGTTTTTCCTGCAGCGACGCCAGCTCACCGCGCTTGAGCTGGTTTCGGAGCAGGTGCAGCGCATCGCGATGGGCGAGTCGGTGAACGAGCACATCGAGCTGCACACCGATCAGCCCGAGCTCGCGCGCATGGTGAGCGCCGTAAATCATCTGCTGGCGCGCGTGGCGGCCGAGACGGAACGCGCCGCGGCGGCGACCGCACCGATCGGCTCGCTCGGCGATCGGGTGCACGAAGCGGTGCTGATCCAGGGCCAGACCATTCGTTACGCCAATCCGCAGTTTGCCAACCTGTTGGGCGTCGGCGTGCCGGAGCTCATCGGCCGCCGGCTGGAGGACCTGGTGCCCGCGGACCATATGGAGCTGGTGCGGGACAATATGCGCCGCCGGCTCACCGGGGAACCGGCGGCCGAGCGCTACGAAATCGATCTGGTCGGCATTGCCGGCACGACCGCGCGCCTGGAGCTGTCCACCTGGGTGGTTGACTTCGAGGGCGAGCGAGCGCTGCTGGTGGTCGGCGTGGAGGTGCTGCCGACGCAGACGCTGCAGGCGCTGCAGGACGCCGGCGGCCGCTCGCGCTCGCGGCGTGCGCTCGAGGCCTTGTCCGAAGCCGTAATCACCACCGACGTCGACGGACGGGTGGACTACATCAATCCGGCCGCCGCGCGCCTCATGGGCGTGGTCGCCGACGATGTTCCCGGCACCATGCTGGAAGACCTGGCGGCGGTGGCGGATGAAGGCGACCGCAAGCTGCTGGCCGAGCCCGTGCGCCAGGCGCTGGCCGCCGGAACGCCGCTGAATCTGGGCCGGCGCGCCCTGATGATACGGCCACCCGGCGGCGCCGATCATCTGGTCGAGCTGTCGGCCGCGCCGATACAGATTGAAACCGGCGAGACCATCGGCGCGGTGGTGCTGCTGCACGATGTGACCGAGATGCGGGGCGTGGCGCGGCAGATGTCCTATCAGGCCACGCACGATGCCCTCACCGGGCTGGTCAATCGACGCGAATTCGAGCGCCGGCTCCAGGAGGCCGTGGACACAGCGCACCGCGGTGACGGCGCGCATGTGCTGTGTTACCTGGATCTGGATCGCTTCAAGAACATCAACGACACCAGCGGCCATGTCGCCGGCGATGCCATGCTGCGCGAGAGCGCCAAGATTCTGCGTGACGCGGTGCGCGACTCGGACACCGTGGCCCGGGTCGGCGGCGATGAATTCGGGCTGCTGCTGGTCGGCTGCCCGCTCGAAAAAGCGCGCCAGATTGCCGACGACGTGTGCCGCGCCGTCAACGAATTCCGTTTTGTGTGGAAGGACAAGATATTCAACATCGGCGTGAGCATCGGCCTGGTGGAGATCGCGCGCGGCAGCGGCACGATGGAGGAGGCGCTGGCCGCGGCCGACTCGGCCTGCTATGTCGCCAAGCGCCAAGGTGGCCATGTCGCGGTCTATTCGGCGCGCGACGAGATCTATGCGCGCGAGACTGGCGAGATCCAGTGGCTGCAGACGCTGCAGGCGGCGCTGCGTGACAGCCGTTTCGAGCTCTACTGCCAGCCGATCGTCGCCGCCTTCGCCTCCAACGATGAAGGCCCGGCGATGGAAGTACTGGTACGGCTGCGCGATGACGCCGGCCAGCATTTATCGCCGATCGAATTCGTGCGCGCCGCCGAGCGCTACCGGCTGATGGGGCTGGTGGATCGCTGGGTGGTGCAGACGACGCTCACGGCAATGGGACGCGGCGCGATTGCGCTGGCAGCCAAGCGCAGTGTGGCGATCAATATCTCCGGCCAGACGCTGCTGGACAACCAGTTTCTCGAGTTCGTGGTCGAGTGCTTTGATTCCACCGGTGCCAACCCGGCGCAGGTGTGCTTCGAGATCGCCGAAAACGCCGTGGTCGGCAACCTCGAGCAGACGCGTCGTTTCATCGGTGTGCTGCACGGCATGGGCTGCCGGTTTGCGCTCGACGATTTCGGCAGTGGCCTGGGCTCGTTCGCCAACCTGAAGAACCTCGCGGTCGACTACCTGAAGATCGACGGCTCGTTCTTCAAGAACCTGGCGCGCGATACGGTCAATCAGGCGATGGTGACGGCGATGATCCGCCTGGCGCGCAGCCTGAATTTCAAGGTGATCGCCGAGCAGGTCGAAGACGCCAGCGCGCTCGATGCGGCGCGACGCATAGGCGTGGACTACCTGCAGGGCTATGCCATCGGCCGGCCCGAGAAGCTCGCCATGGCCGCCTAGCGGCCCGCAGCCGCGCCCAGTCCCCTGATCCCCTAGTCCCCCGGCAGGGCGAACAGCTCGTTCGCGCGCACGAACGACAGCATGAAGGATTCGGTCAGCTGCAGCTGCGAGCGATGATCGCGCACGGCCGCGAGCTTGTGGGCCTGTTCGGCGGCGGTCAACGGCAGGCTTTCCCAGTGCAGCGCCGCGCCGAGTTCGGGCGGGGCCATCGACAGCTGCGGCGCATAGCCGCGCGGCGCCGGCCAGTGCGCTGCGTGCACGATCCAGTAGCGCAGCCGGTCGAGCTGGCCGCGCCGCTCCAGCAGGCGGCGCGCGAGCGCGCCGCTGGCACGGTGATCGGGATTGCGGTCCTGGGGTGCCGCGGCCAGCACCAGCGTCGGCGCGAACTGCTCGATCACGCGCTGCAGGTCGCGCTCGAGATTGCTGCCCGTATAGCTGGCGTTCGGACTCAGGGCCTGCGGATAGGCCACCGCGTCCAGGCCGGTATATGTCGAGCGATAGTCGCGCTGATAGTAGTCCGCCATCAGCGGCGCCACGCCGCGGTCCGGGTAGCCGAGCACGTACTGCTGCGCCGGTGGCACCGCGAGCTCGGCGGCGGCGGCGCCGGCCTCGGCCAGACGTAGCATCCCGAGTTGCCGCATGTTGGCTTCGCGGGGCCAGAGCGTACGCTCGATCACCATGGCGTCGAGCGCAAAGCCGTCGCCGGCCGTGATCCACACCACCGCCGTGGCGGCACCATTGGCACGGGCACGCTGCAGGATGCCGGCGCAGCACAGGCTCTCGTCATCCGGATGCGGTGCGACCACCAGCACCCGGTCCTGCGCTGCCGGTACGCGCATCAGCGGCAGCGCGGCCTGCGCCCACACGCTTGCCGTCGGGGCCCACAGCCCCGGCAGCGCGAGCAGCCAGAGCAGCGCAGGCGGCGCCGGCAGTGCGGTTGATCCGCTGTGCGCTCTCAACGCGAGCGCCATCGTCTACAGCAAGGGCACCAGCAGCAGTGCGACGATATTGATGATTTTTATCAGCGGATTGATCGCCGGCCCGGCGGTGTCCTTGTATGGGTCGCCGACCGTATCCCCGGTCACCGCGGCCTTGTGGGCATCGGAGCCTTTGCCGCCGAAGTGGCCTTCCTCGATGTACTTCTTGGCGTTGTCCCAGGCGCCGCCGCCGGTGCACATGGAGATCGCCACGAACAGGCCGGTCACGATGGTGCCAATGAGCAGCCCGCCGAGGGCTCTGATGCCCGCGCCCGGGCCCATCAGCGCGTTCATGCCGAAGGCGACGATCACCGGTACCAGGATCGGCAGCAGCGAGGGCACGATCATCTCCTTGATCGCCGCGCGCGTCAGCAGATCCACGGCGCGTGAATAGTCGGGCTTGGCGGTGCCCTCCATGATGCCGGCGATCTCGCGGAACTGGCGGCGCACCTCGGTGACCACCGAGCCCGCGGCGCGGCCGACTGCTTCCATCGCCATGGCGCCGAACAGATAGGGCACCAGACCGCCGAGGAACAGGCCGATGATCACCGCCGGGTCGGACAGCGAGAAGCCGACCATCGCACGGCCGGTCGCCGCCAGACGGCCTTCCAGGTTGTGCGTGTAGTCGGCAAACAGCACCAGCGCGGCAAGACCCGCCGAGCCGATCGCGTAGCCCTTGGTGACCGCCTTGGTGGTGTTGCCGACCGCATCGAGCGGATCGGTGATATTGCGGACCGCTTTGGGCAGGTCGGCCATCTCGGCGATACCGCCGGCGTTGTCGGTGATCGGGCCATAGGCATCCAGTGCCACGATCATGCCGGTCATCGACAGCATGGCCGTGGCGGCCACCGCGATACCGTAGATGCCCGCCAGGGCGGAGGCGCCCCAGATGGCCAGGCACACCGCGATCACCGGCAGTGCGGTGGATTTCATGCTGACGCCGAGCCCGGCGATGATGTTGGTGGCGTGCCCGGTCTGCGAGGCGGCCGCGACGCCGCGTACCGGAGCGTATTCGGTGGCGGTGTAATACTCGGTAATGACGATCATCGCTGCCGTGAGCGCAAGACCGATCAGGGTGCAGCCGAACAGCGCATTGAACAGTGCGGGCAGCAGCGATTGGGTAATGAACCAGAACAGCACGGCGGAGATCAGCCCCGAGACGATCACGCCCTTGTACAGCGCGCTCATGATCTTGCCGCTGGCGCCGACTTTGACGAAAAACGTGCCGACGATCGACGAGATGATCGAGGCCGCGCCCAGGGCCAGCGGGTACACCAGCGCCGCCGGGCCGGCGTCCTTGAGCAGCAGGCCGCCGAGCAGCATCGTGGCGACGATCGTGACCGCGTAGGTCTCGAACAGATCGGCGGCCATCCCGGCACAGTCCCCGACATTGTCGCCGACATTGTCGGCGATCACGGCGGGATTGCGCGGATCGTCCTCGGGGATGCCGGCCTCGACCTTGCCCACCAGGTCGGCGCCGACGTCGGCGCCTTTGGTAAAGATGCCGCCGCCCAGACGCGCAAAGATGGAAATCAGTGAGCCGCCGAAGGCGAGCCCGATCAGTGCGTGCAGCGCCCCGTCATCCCCGAGCGGACCGCGCAGCACGGCGAAATAGCCGGTGACACCGAGCAGCCCGAGGCCGACCACCAGCATGCCGGTGATGGCGCCGCCGCGAAACGCCACCTTGAGGGCCGCGTTCAGGCCCTTGCTCGCCGCCTCGGCGGTGCGCACATTGGCGCGCACCGAGATGTTCATGCCGATGTAACCCGCCAGTCCGGACAGCAGCGAGCCGACCGCAAAGCCGCCGGCGGTGGCCCAGTTGAGCGCCATACCGAGCACCACGAACAGGATGACTCCGACGATCGCGATGGTCTTGTACTGCCGGTTGAGGTAGGCCTTGGCTCCCGCCTGGATCGCGGCGGCGATCTCCTGCATGCGCGCACTGCCGGCCGGCAGCGCCAGGATCGAGAACACCGAGAACACGCCGTAGAGCACGGCGACCACGCCGGCGGCGATTGCCACCCACAGCCAATTGACGGCTTGCATTCCGACTCCTTCCGAAAAGTATCTGCGAGTGCCGTTAAGTCTTTTTGCGCCAGACCGGCGCCGACGCTCGGCTAAAAAGGGCCGCGAAATATACCATACGCAATTGGCGCACCGGCAGCCGCCTTTGGTCGTAGCCGCGCGCGCGTCGCGCGCACCGGCGAATTCACAGCTTGAAATCGCCTTTTAATTTGCGTTTGACCGCTGCGCCCTTGATCCGCACGTAGGCCGGCAGGCCATGGCGATACGGCGGGTAGTCCTCCCCCGCGATCAGCGGCTCGAGATAGCGGCGGCAGGCGGCGGTGATGCCGAAGCCGTCGGGGCTGACGAACTCGCGCGGCACCTTCTTCTCCACGTTGGCGACGGCGGCGAGCGGCACCGGAACGATCTGCCAGCGATAGGGCCGGGAGGAGCGGCGCTTGATGGCCGGCATCACCGCGTTCATGCCCTTGACCGCATATTCAACCGCGACCTTGCCGACCGCATAGGCCTGCTCGACATCGACCTTCGAAGCCACGTGGCGCGCCGCGCGCTGCAGGTAGTCGGCGACCGCCCAGTGATACTTGTAGCCGAATGCCACGTGCACCATGTTGGCAAGCACCGGGCCGACGCCGCCGAGCTGCGTGTGCCCGAAGGCATCCGTGGTGCCGGCCGCGGCGAGAAACTTGCCGTCCGGATACCTGACGCCTTCCGACACCACGATCACGCAATGGCCGTAGGTGCCGACGCACTCCTTGACGCGATCGAGAAAGCGCGACTGATCGAGCGGAATCTCGGGGAACAGGATGATGTGCGGCGCCTCGCCGGGCTTGCGGCCGGCCAGTCCGGCGGCCGCGGCGATCCAGCCCGCGTGGCGTCCCATCACTTCGAGCACGAACACCTTGGTGGAGGTGCGCGCCATCGAAGCCACATCGAGCGCGCCTTCGAGCGTCGAGACGGCGATGTATTTGGCCACCGATCCGAACCCCGGACAGCAGTCGGTGTGGGGCAGGTCATTGTCCACCGTCTTGGGTATGCCGATGCAGGCGATCGGATAATCCAATGCGGCGCCGAGCTGCGAGATCTTCAGCGCCGTGTCCATGGAATCATTGCCGCCGTTATAGAAGAAATAGCCGATGTCATGCGCGCGAAACACCTCGATGAGGCGCTCGTATTGCGCGCGGTTCTCCTCGATGCCCTTGAGCTTGAAGCGCGCGGAACCGAAGGCGCCGGCCGGTGTGTAGCGCAGGCCGCGGATCGTCGCCGCGCTCTCGCGTGACAGATCGATCAGATCCTCGGTCAGCACGCCGACGATGCCGTCGCGTCCGGCGTAAATCCTGCCGATGTGGCGACGCGCCTTGAGCGCGGCCTGGATGACGCCGCAGGCCGAGGCGTTGATCACGGCCGAGACGCCGCCGGACTGGGCATAGAGCGCATTGCGCGGGGCGGATTTACCTGTCATGAGCGAGCCTTGAGGGCCGATTCCTCGATGGATGACGCGGCGCGAGCATACCGTGGGTGCGCGCTTGCGTCTCGATGATGCGGCGGTGGAGCGCGCGAATGGTAACGGTCACGCGAATCCCGCGGCCGCAGCGCTCGCAGTGGAGGGTCGCGGCGGTTTCCGACGGCACGGCCGCGGCCTCCGGCCGCCGTGGCATCCGGCGGGCGTCGCCGGCGCGGGCCAGCCGTCGTGGTTTGACCTCGACGGCCCCGCCCGGTAGTGTTTCGAAGATGAGAATAGTGCTTATGGGGGCCCCGGGGTCGGGCAAGGGCACCCAATCTCAACGTCTGGTCGAGCGGTTTGGCATTCCCCAGATATCTACCGGTGACCTGCTGCGCGGCGCGGTCGCGCGCGGCACCGAGTACGGTTTGCGGGCCAAAGCGGCCATGGATTCCGGCCAGCTGGTGGCCGATGAGATCGTGCTCGGCATTTTTCGCGAACGGCTGGCCGAGCGCGACACCGAGCGCGGCTTCATCCTCGACGGTTTTCCACGCAACTTCGCCCAGGCGGGGGCACTCACCAGCCTGCTGGCCGGCCTCGGCAAGCCGCTCGACGCGGTCGTGCTGTTCGAGGTCGATTACGCCGAAATCGTCAAGCGCATCTCCGGCCGCCGCAGCTGCCAGCAATGCGGTCGCGTGTTCAACATCCACACCGCGCCAGCGGGTACGCCGCCGCGCTGTGATAGTTGCCCCGATCATCCGCTGCTGGTGCAGCGGGCCGACGACGAGGAGAGCACGGTGCGGCGGCGGCTGGAAGTCTATGAGCAGCAGACCCGGCCGCTGGCGGATTACTACAGCGCCCAGGGACTGCTGCGCACGATCGATGCCAATGCCAGCGTCGATGAGGTCACGGCGCGGCTGACCACCCTTCTCGAGTCGTTACCGGCGCAGCGGCGGCTGCGCAACGCGTCCTAGAGAGCCTGCAGCAGGCGCTCGCCGATGACGGCGCGGCGCCAGCCCGCCAGCGGGCCGCCGTCGCGCGCGCCGTTCACCAGGCGCTGCATGTCGCGCCGCGTGGCGAGGATCTCCGGGGCGATGCCCAGTTCGCGCCCGGCCTGCTGCGTCAGCTGCGCCAGTTTGCGCAACATCTCGGTTTCGGCCGCTTCGGGACGCTGCCGCTTCGGCAGCGGCGGCAGCGTGCCCGGCAGCCGGGCGGCCTCGATGAGCGCCAGGAGCTCCGCGCCGCTGTTGTTGCGGATGCCCTCGGGCAGCTCCGCCATGAGCGCCATGTCCGCCATGCTGCGTGGCACGCGCAGCACCATGTCGCGCACCGCGGCATCCGGCAGGATCCAGTTGCGCGGCCGGTCCGAACTGATCGCGCGGCGTTCACGCCATGCCGCGAGCGCGCGCGCCAGTCCCTGGCGCGCCGGGTCCAGTTCGGCGATGCCGCGGATGCGCCGCCAGGACTGATCCGGATCGATGGCAAAGGAGCCGGCGGCGTCGAGCTGCGCCATTTCCTCTTCGAACCAGTTCCAACGGCCAAGCCGTCCTAATCGCTCAGTCAGGCGCTCGCGCAGCGGCTGCAGGTAGCGTACGTCGTCCAGTGCATAGGCAAGCTGCGCGCCGCTGAGCGGCCGGCGCGACCAGTCGGTGCGCGTTTCGGCCTTGTGCAGGGTCTTGCCCAGCAGCTGCTTGACCAGGTCGCCATAGCCGACCTGCGCCGGCAGACCGATGAGCGCCGCGGCCACCTGGGTATCGAACAGGCCCACGACCGGCCCGGTGGCCGGCCACAGCACCTCCAGATCCTGGCGCGCGGCATGCAGTACCTTGCCGATGGCCGGGGAGGCCATGCTCGCGCGCAGCGGGCTTAAGTCCGGCAGCGCCAGCGTATCGATGCACACGGCCTGGTCGCCAAAACTCAACTGCAGCAGGCACAGCTGCGCGAAATAGGTGCGCTCGCGCATGAATTCCGTGTCCAGACCGAAGCTGCTGTGACGGGCGAGTTCGCCGCACAACTGCGCGAAAGCGTTCGGGTCGCTGATAATCGCCGACATGCCTGAACCGATCCTCCGTCCGCCGCCGCGACCTCGCACTAGCGCCGACCTGGTGGCACTGGCGCGGCTTTATTTCGCCATCGCGATCTGGCGGCGTGGACCGCAGGACCTGCCGGCGGTCGGCATCTTACTGCCTTTGACGATCGCCGCTTACGTTCTGGTGAGTGCGCTGGCCGGCGCATCATTGCCCGCGCTGCATCCGGGCTGGCTGCTGCAGGTGGCGGCCGACGCGGTGTTCGTGGCGGCGTGGTACTGGCTGTTGCTGGCGATCGCGCGGCGGCGCGAGCGCTATCTGCAGACCGCCACGGCGCTGTTCGGCTTGCAGACGGTGCTCGCGGCGCCGAGTATGGCCGTGGTCTGGCTGCTGCAGCGATTCAGCGCGGATGCCAGCCTGCGTGTGCCGGTGTATCTCGGTGCACTCGCGCTGGCGGTGTGGACGCTGGTGGCGATCGGGCACATTCTGCGTTCGGCGCTCGAGCGGCCGCTGGGAATCTGCCTGGTCCTGGCGCTGCTGCAGATGCTGGCGGAGGAACTGGTGTTCCTCGCGATCTTTGGACCCGGACAGTAGCGCGATGAAGCAGAAGCATATTCACATCCTCGGCATCTGCGGCACTTTCATGGGCGGCATCGCGGCGATCGCGCGTGCCGCCGGCTACCGCGTCACCGGTTCCGACCAGAACGTCTATCCGCCCATGAGCACGCAGCTGCGCGCGCTCGGCATCGAGCTGATCGAGGGCTACGACGCCGCGCAGCTCGAGCCCGAGCCGCAGATGATCGTGGTCGGCAACGTCATGACGCGCGGCATGCCGGTGATCGAGGCCATGCTCGATCGCGCTCTGCCCTATACCTCGGGACCGGAGTGGCTGGCCGGCGCGGTGCTGCGCGAACGCTGGGTGCTGGCGGTGGCCGGCACGCACGGCAAGACCAGCACCAGCAGCATGCTCGCCTGGATCCTGGAAGACGCGGGGCTGTCGCCCGGATTCCTGATCGGCGGCATTCCAGAGAATTTCGGCCTGAGTGCGCGTCTCGGGGAGGCGCCATTCTTCGTCATCGAGGCCGATGAGTACGACACCGCGTTCTTCGACAAGCGCGCGAAATTCGTGCACTACCGGCCGCGTACGCTGGTGCTGAACAATCTGGAATACGATCACGCCGACATTTACCCCGATCTGGCCGCCATAGAGCGGCAGTTCCAGCATCTGCTGCGCACCGTGCCGGGCAGCGGCCGTATTGTGTGCAACGGCGCCGATGCGCACCTGGCGCAGGTGCTGGCGGCCGGTTGCTGGAGCGAGGTGGAGAGATTCGCGCGTGACGGCGGGCCAGCAGTGCAGTGGAGCGCACAGACGCCGCCGCGCGGCGACTTCTCGCGCTTCGAGGTGATGCTCGAGGCGCGCCGCTGCGGTGAGGTGCGCTGGGGGCTGATCGGCGCCCACAATGTCGATAATGCGCTGGCGGCGCTCGCTGCCGCCCGCCATGCCGGCGTGACGATCGAGCGTGGCATCGACGCGCTGCGGCGCTTCCAGGGCGTTGCCCGTCGCATGCAGCTGCGCGGTGAGGCCGCGGGGGTCAAGGTGTACGACGATTTTGCGCATCATCCGACCGCGATCGCGACCACGCTCGACGGTCTGCGGCGCAGCGTCGGCCGTGAACGCATCGTGGCGGTGCTCGAGCCGCGCTCGCAGAGCATGCGCCTGGGGGTGCATCAGGCGGCATTATCCGGGGCGCTCGGCGCCGCCGATGAGGTGTGGTTGTATGCGCCGCCCGGTCTGGGCTGGAACGTACGCGATGCGGTGGCCGCACTCGGCCCGCGGGCACACGTGGCCGAGGACCTGGACACGCTGGTGAGCGGGCTGGCGCGCGAGCTCGTGGCCGGCGATCACGCGCTGATCATGAGCAACGGCGGCTTCGGCGGCGTGCACGCGCGGCTGCTCGAGGCGCTGACGGCGCGCGGCGGCGCCGCCGGCAGCCGCGTGCAAGGGAGCCGCGGCACGCAGTGACGCGATGCGCACCGAGATGCACGACATCGCGCTGTTCCCGCTCAAAACCGTGCTGTTTCCGGGCGGACTGCTGCCGCTACGCATCTTCGAAACCCGCTATGTCGACATGGTCGGCGGCTGCATGCGCCAGGGAGAGGTGTTCGGAGTGGTGCTGATCGTTGACGGCAGCGAGACCGGCGGCGCGGTCAGCATCGCCGAGGTCGGAACCACGGCGCGCATCGTCGACTTCCAGACCGAGGCGGACGGACTGCTTGGGCTGTTGTGCCGCGGCGAACGGCGCTTTCGCGTGGGACCACGCCGCCAGCAGGACGATGGGCTGAATCGCGCGAGCGTCGAATGGCTGCAGGAAGTGCCGCTCACGCCGCTGGACCCGCAGTACCAGCCGCTGGTCAGCGTGCTGCGCAACGTCATGACGCGCCTCGCCAACATCGGCCGCTTCATCGAGCCGAACTATGAGGATGCTTCCTGGGTGAGCCACCGGCTGGCGGAGCTGCTGCCGCTCGAACCGCCGTGGCAGCAGCGGCTGCTGGAAATAGACGATCCCAACGTGCGGCTGGGCCTGCTCGCGCCGCTGATCGAAACCGGGCGCGCCTAGGCGCCCGAGGCGGTCTCGAGCGCGCCGGCGTCCGCCTCCACCCAGACCACTTCGGTATCGAGCGTGCCGTCCGGCTGCAGCGTGATGCGCCGATAGGCGGGAGGCCGGGCGTCGACGGCGAATTCGTTCGCCTGTGGCAGGAACTGGGCGCAGGTCGAAGGAGTGGCCAGCAGGCGCACGCCGTGCCGGCGTGTGTCGAAGCACTGGTGCACATGTCCCCAGCTGACGGCCCGTACCTGCGCATGCGCATCGAGCACGCGGAGGAAATCCTGCGCGTTTTCGATGCCCACGGCGTCGAGCCAGCGACTGGCCATCGGCACCGGATGATGATGCACGAACACCATCGCGTAGCGCTCGCAACCGCTCAGCGCCGCATCGAGCGCCGCCAGCTCGGCCGGGCTGATGCGGCCGCGCGCCTGACGCGGCACGCAGCTGTCTACCAGCACGATGCGCCAGGCCCCCAGGTCGGCATAGCCGCCAACCTGAAACGGCGGGTGCGCCAGCGCGCCGCGCAGCCGCGCCGGATCGTCGTGGTTACCCGGAACGCAGTACACCGGCTTGCCGAATGCGCCCAGTTCGCGCGCGAAGTGCGCATAGCCCTCGGGCTCATCGTTGACGATGTCCCCGGTGCACACCACCGCGTCGATATTCTGCCGGCGTGCGCCGGCGTGCGCGAGCATGTGCTGCATCGAGGCCAGCGTCTGCACCCCACGCAATTGGCCCAGCGGGCTGGCGAACAAATGCGGGTCGGTGAATTGCAGCAGGCGTACGGCGGGGTGCATGCGTCAATGTTACGCGCTGTGGTGCGCGCGCGAGTGATGCGCTTCAAGCGACGGAGAATTCATGGCGGCAATCGAGGTGACGCAGCACTCAAATCGCGTCCGCGTTTGCGGGCAGATGTTAAACCGGTCAGAGCTTGGATGCGCCGCCGGGCGGAAAGTTCGCAGTGCCGCAGTAACGACGGCGCTGGGCCGCGCTCACACTGTCGGAGATCGCCGACAGTGTGAGCTGAGGATTGTCCGCGCGCCGCAGCCGCGCAGCGCCGCCGGCGCATCCTTCAATAGCGGTAGTGCTCGCTCTTGTACGGGCCAGCGATTCCCACATTGATGTATCGCGCCTGCTGGTCGGTCAGCACGGTCAGCTCGGCGTTGAGCTTCGCGAGCTGCAGGCGCGCCACCTTCTCGTCGAGCTGCTTGGGCAGGATGTGAACGCCAATCGCGTAATTGGCGTGATTGCTCCACAGCTCGATCTGCGCCAGCACCTGGTTGGCGAACGAGGAGGACATGACGTAGCTCGGATGGCCGGTGCCGCAACCCAGATTAACCAGGCGGCCCTCCGCCAGCAGGATGATGCGCTTGCCGTCGGGATAGATGATGTGATCGACCTGCGGCTTGATGTTCTCCCAGCGGTACTGCTTGAGCGAGGCCACGTCGATCTCGTTGTCGAAGTGCCCGATGTTGCAGACGATTGCCTGGTTCTTCATGCGCCGCATGTGATCGTGCGTGATGACGTGGAAATTGCCGGTGGCAGAGACGAAGATGTCGGCCTTGTCGGCGGCGTATTCCATGGTCACTACACGGTAGCCTTCCATCGACGCCTGCAGTGCGCAGATCGGGTCGATCTCGGTCACCCACACCTGGGCCGAGAGCGCGCGCAGCGCCTGGGCGCAGCCCTTGCCGACATCGCCGTAGCCGCACACCACGGCGACCTTGCCCGCGATCATGACGTCGGTCGCGCGCTTGATGCCATCGACCAACGATTCGCGGCAGCCATACAGGTTGTCGAACTTCGACTTGGTGACCGAGTCGTTGACGTTAATGGCGGGGAACGCGAGCGTGCCGTCGCGTGCCATCTGGTAGAGGCGCTGGACGCCGGTCGTGGTTTCCTCGGATACGCCGCGGATCGAGGCGAGCCGCGTCGAATACCACTTCGAGTCGCGCTTGAGCGTGGCGCGGATGCTGTCGAACAGGGCGGTCTCCTCCTCGCTCGAGGGCTTGGCGATCACCGCGCTGTCGCGCTCGGCGCGGGTTCCCAGATGCAGCAGCAGCGTGGCATCGCCGCCGTCATCGAGAATCATGTTGGCGTGAGCATCATTGGGCCAAGCGAAGATGCGATGGGAGAATTCCCAATACTCGGACAGCGTCTCGCCCTTGTAGGCGAATACCCCGGTGCCGCTGGCCGCGATCGCGGCAGCGGCGTGGTCCTGGGTCGAGAATATGTTGCAAGAAGCCCAGCGCACCTGCGCGCCGAGGGCTTGCAGCGTCTCGATCAGCACCGCGGTCTGGATCGTCATGTGCAGCGAGCCGGCGATGCGCGCGCCGCGCAACGGCTGGGTCGGCGCGAACTCCTCGCGGATCGCCATCAACCCGGGCATTTCGGTCTCGGCGATCGCGATTTCCTTGCGGCCCCAGTCGGCCAGGGACAGATCGCTGACGCGAAAATCCTGCTTGGCAGGGTCGGGGGTCACGGAACGTGCAGTAGCAGTCATGGTAGCTCCACCTTTTAAAGTCCAAGGTTGTCGAGCGCCGTTGACATCATGCCGGTAGCCTGAGCCTGGCAGGTCTTGAGAAGCATCGAGGCCTCTCCCCTGTCGCAGCGCCCCTCAGGCACCGGGTTGCCGCGTC